>Ga0194125_10000460_pt1:0-45000 | contig 67830 bp, 68 predicted proteins | sample TA2KigC250mmetaG_FD_148626 | JGI IMG/M metagenome (GOLD analysis project Ga0194125, IMG submission 148626) | Freshwater microbial communities from Lake Tanganyika, Tanzania - TA2015034 Kigoma Deep Cast 250m | ecosystem: Environmental > Aquatic > Freshwater > Lake | place: Tanzania: Lake...
ATGGGGCGCGTCGGCCTCCAGTACACCACGGAGGATCGCGAAGACAGGTACTTCCGCTACATCAACACCAAGTTCAGAGTGGTGGAGCCGTGGTGGAACAGCGGCGTGATCTCATCGCAGCAGCTCCTGCTGGAAGTCGCGATGGCCGCCAACCGGGTGATATCGAAGGATGGGCTTTTCGATCTGCGGGTCATGGGCGCCGTCAATGCCGTTTGCTTCCTGGCGAGCGTATGGCTTGTTCTGTATGCCAGCCGGCCTCTGCCGATAGCCTCGCGGGCCATCTTGCTGGGGCTCGTGGCGCTGATCTTCACCGATGTCGGGTACGTGGCCTACTTCAACTCTTTCTACAGTGAACCGGCAAGCCTCATCTTCTTCGCACTAACCCTTGCGGCATCGTTCTTCGCGTTGACGGCCTCAAGGCCCAGCTTCTGGCATCTGGTGTTCTTCTCGGTGGCCGCCGCCCTCTTCATCAGCGCGAGGGCACACAACAGCACGCTCGGCTGGCTGCTGGCTCTCTGGGGAGTGCGCCTGTTCTGGCGCTGGCCCAGGCCATCCTGGCGCCTTGGGGTTCTGGCTGCGGCAACGACCCTGGCGGTCTTCTCGTGCTGGTACTACCTCGCCACGCCCGCGTACATCCGTGAAGCAAACCTGTACAACGCCGTGTTCTTCGGGATCTTGAGGCGATCGCCTTCGCCCGAAGAAGACCTGTCGTCCGTTGGACTCGACCGTCGGCTTGCCGCCCTGGCGAACACCCACGCCTACCGGCCCGACTCGCCCATTCAGGATCCGGAGTTCCGACGCGCCTTCTTTGGGGCGATAGGGCAGTATGATGTCGTTCGGTTCTATGCAACACATCCAAACCGACTGGTGCTGACGGCCAGACGCTTGGCACGACACGCCTTCCTCACCAGGCCGGAGCGGCATGGGAACTTCCTGAAGGAGAGCGGCTATCCGCCGCGCGCCCAGTCTCACAGGTTCGCTGCCTGGAGTGACTTCAAGGCGCGCTGGCCACGCGATCTCCGGTTTCTTGTGGGCGTCTTCGTCCTGCTCCTCGGGACCGGCGTGGCTGCCCGGTGGCGGTCTGCCAGCGTGACCTCAGGGCTGTTGTCGGAACTCCTCATCATCCTCGGTCTCATGGCGGCCGTGCAGTACGTTGCGAAGTTCATGGGCAACGGACTGCTTGACACGGTGAAGCAACTGCACCTGTTCAACATTCTGATTGACACCTGTTTCGTCTTCGTTGTGCTGTGGGTTGTGAACCTGCTCGGGAACGCGTTTCCGGCTTCCGCCCGAGGGCCGCAGGCCCGCCTGGAGCCGTGAACACCCCGCCCCGGTGAGCGTCGTGAAGCATCTCCTGCTTGTGGCAACCGCGTTCGGGATCCCTGGTGCGGCGCTCTGGGAGATGGAGCGCCGCCGAGGTTCCACTGCTGCCCGGTGGGGCTTGGTGCTTCTGACAGCAGCATGTGCGGCGTCCCTTGCTGCTTCGGCCGGCGTTCTTGGAGCACTTGCTGTCACCGTGGTGCTGTGGGTCGCGGCATACGGGTACGGATCGCTGGCGGCCAGGTGGCTGGACCTTGGGGACGCCTGCAGCTCTTGGGAGGACGTCCCGCTGGTAGCAGCCATGGGATTGGCGGTCTTCGTCCTGCTTGCGATCCTTGCCGGAGTGGCGGGAGTGCTGAGCCGGCCCGTGATCGGTGCCATCTCACTTGTCGGAGTCGCCCTGGCCATCCTCAACTCAAGCCGCATGCATGTGCACTGCCGGTCTGGGGGACGGGAACCCGCAGGCTCACCAGCGGCGACGTGGTGGTGGGGCCTGGTGGTACTGATGCTGATAGGAATGGTCGGTGCAGTGGCGCCCGAGGTGCGCCATGATGCTCTGACGGCACACCTGCCCGTTGCGCGAGAGTTCGCCCAGCAGCGGGCGATAGTCGAGATGCGACAGCAGATCCAGAGCTACCTGCCGCTCAACGCGCACATTTTGTACGCCGCCGGCATGCTCTTCGCCCCCGGCGAGGCGGCGCCGAAGCTCATGCACTACGCGGCGGGTGTGCACGCCGGCATGCTCACATATGGCCTGGGGGCGAGGTTGTTCACTCCATGGGTAGGCTTGGCCTCTGCTGCGATCCTCGTGAGCACCCCACTCATCTACTGGACCGGGGGAACCGCGTACACCGACCTGTGGTCGGTTCTCTTCGTCGTAGCAGCCCTGGCCGCCCTTGTCTGCTTCATGGAGCGCCCAAGCTGCCAACGTGCCCTTGCTACAGGGGTATTGACTGGGACCTTACTCGGATTCAAGCTGACGAACCTGATTGTCGCCCTTCCTGTGACGGTCGTGCTGGCCCTTGTGGGCGGCCTGTCCTCTGGGCGGCTGAAGACGCGGTTGGGTCTGATCGGTTCGTTCACCCTTGGAGCCGTGGTGACCGGTTCCATCTGGTATGGGCGGGCATGGGTGTTGACCGGCAACCCTGTGTTCCCGATGCTCAACGCGGTCTTCAAGAGCCCCTTTTGGTCCCTGGAGAACACAAAGTTCAACATGCACCTCTTCGGCATGGGCACGTCGCTGTGGGATCTCGTGCGACTGCCGTGGAACGTCAGCCTGCATCCCACACGTTTTGTTGAGGACGGAAGCATCGGACTGATCTACCTGCTCCTGCTCCCGTTCGCGCTGTTGGCGATCGCTCGCAGGCGCATCGCTCCGTGGGCATGCGGGGTGCTTCTGGCTGGCGGATTGGTGTGGTTCTTCAATGCGCAGTATCTCAGGTATCTGTTGCCGTTGCTTCCTCTCGCGGCGATCATTGGTGCGGCGGGGTTGTTGGATAGGGCGAGGCACGGCAAGGGCGGGCTTCGACTCGGAGTCGTTCTGCTGGCAGCCGCCATGATGACGGCCGTCACCTGGATCACGCCTGGGTCCCCCGCCTTTCCGACCGCGGTCGTTCGAGGAACGGTCACTCGAGCCGACTACACAGCAGCGCACGTTGCCGGATTCCGTGTGGCTGAGTATGTCAGGAGGACGCTTCCTCAGTCGGCCCGTATCTATGGGGCGGGTGAGGATATGGCCTTCTACTACGACCGTTTCTTCGTGCCCATCTCGTGGCTCGGACGGATCTACGACCCCGCGCTTCCGGACGCGGTGCTCGGCGCTCGTACGGGCGCCGAGATCCAGACCGTCTTGAAGCGGGCCGGTTTCAGCCATCTCGTGTTGAATCGGGATTACCCGGTAATCACCCGGTGGCGGCGCGCCGGCGGGTGGCTGGCCCGAGAGGCCCCTTGGGAAGAGGGTCCGCGGCTCGAGTACGCCTACGGAGAGTACTATCTCTTCCAGTTGTCGCCTCCGGCTGGTGCCCAGGTGCGCCGCGGCCAGAACCTGCTTCGGAATCCCGAGATGGCGCCCGATCCAGCCGGTGTACCGGCGGGATGGGGCCGCCATGGCGCGGTGAGCGTTGTGCAGGCAGCCGGCGGCCTGGAAGGAGCAGGCACGCTCGTACGGCTTGCCCCTGGAGCCCACCTTGTGCAGCGAGTTGTGGCCACTCCGTACGTGCTATACGTTCTCGAGTCAAGAATCCGGTCAATGGGGCCCTCGGGGGCAACCCGGCTCTTCATCCAGTGGCTAGATGACCGCGGCCGTGTGATTGATCATCCCACATGGCGAAGGATCAAGATCGGCCCCAATAGCACGCGCTACGCGATGGCCTGCACCGCTCCCAACACAGCGCGGCTTGCGCAGGTATGGCTGATGGCGGAGCCGGACGGCAACGTGGAAATCGACAACGCCTACTTCTACGAGCTGCGATGAACCCGCAGGCTTCCACCGCAGAAGAACTGAACCTCCGCCTGATGGCGAAGGCCCGGCGGTATCATGGGTGGATCTACGACATGATGAAGGACCACATCCGCGGTGACCGGCTGCTGGAGATCGGAGCAGGGGTCGGAAACCTCACGCGACTCCTGATCCAGCGTGGGGGCCACCTGACATGTACCGATGTCAACCCTCGAAATCTCGAGGAACTCGCCGTCGCCTTCCCCGGCGTGCATATCGTTCTTGACGATCTCGCGGAGACGCGCCTGGAGGAGACATATGACACCATTGCATGCGTCAACGTCCTGGAGCACATCGCCGACGATGTTCGCGCGCTCCGGAATCTCCGTCGGCTCATGGCCGCCGACGGCCGGCTGGTGCTTCTGGTGCCGGCGGTGCCCGGCGCGTACGGGACCATCGACAGGGCCGACGGCCATCACCGCCGGTACTCCCGAGGCGAGTTGCGAACCAAGCTCGCCGAGACGGGGTTCGAAACCATTGACCTGCGGTACATGAACGCGCCAGGGCTCCTGGGGTGGTGGTGGGAGGGGCGCGTGCTCAAGAGGGATCTCCACAGTTCCCAGGCGCTCACGCTGCTTGACCGGCTGGTGCCACTCTTGATGGCCATCGAGCGAGTCATGCCGCCGCCTATCGGGCTATCCCTCGTCGCCGCAGCCAGACCTGCCGGGTCGGGCGCCCACGATGCCTCCGGAGTCTCACGCGGAGGGTAGTATGGGCATGCAGGTTGAGACCACGATCGTGGTTCCGGCCTTCAACGAAGAGCAAGGCCTTCCGATTGTCCTCGAAGGCCTGCGCCGCGTGCTCAGGGATGCGGACGAAGTCCTGGTGGTGGACGATGGATCAATGGATCGTACTGCCGAGGTCGCCCGGCAACATGGTTGCCGTCTCGTCTCTCATCCCAGGAACCGGGGCAAAGGGGCTGCGATGCGCACGGGCGTGGCTCATGCGCGTGGCGACAAGATCATCTTCATCGACGCCGACGGGACCTACCCGACGGAGATGGTTCCCGAGATCGCTCGTGCGCTGGACGAGCACGACATGGTCGTCTGCTCTCGGAGCCTGGGCCAGCGGCATATACCGGTATTCAATCGGATCGGCGGCTTCTTGTTCCGGTCGGCGATCCGCCTGCTCTACGGCTTCGAGGGGCACGACCCGCTAAGGGCTCTACGGCATACGGAAGGAGCACCTGGAACGGATGCGGGTCGGCTCGACCGGGTTTGGCGTCGAGTCCGAGATATCAATCAAGGCTGCGCGCATGGGCCTGCGGATCCTCGATGTTCCTATCGAGTACCGGGGGCGCATCGGCAGGGCCAAGCTTCATCCCTTGCGGGACGGGTACAAGATACTGAGAACGATTCTCAGTTTCGTCGTGCTCTACAATCCAACGGTGACCTTCATCGCGCCAGGCCTGTTCTGCCTTGCCCTGGGTGTGGGGCTGATGGGGGTGCTTCTCCTGGGACCGGTGGAGATCGGCCGGATCGCCTTTGGCATGCACACCACGCTTGCGGCCGTAATGCTCGCGCTCGTGGGTTCGCAGGCCGTCGTCTTCGGGGTGGCTGCCAAGCTCTACGCGCTCGCGCACAGGTTCACGACGAGCGATCTGGTGACGGATGTAGCGAGGCGTCCCGGCGCGCGCAGGGCCCTGGCGTCGTCGGGAGTCATCTCGATGTGCGCGGGCGGTGCCTACGGATTTCGGTTGGTGGCGGACTGGGCAAGGGGTGGCTATGGCGATTTCGTGCGAACGCAGGAAGCCGAGCTTGTGGCGTTTCTGGTTGTGTTAGGGCTCCAGCTCCTCCTATCAGCAGGGTTCATCATGATCTTCGCCGATGAGCTACGCAACAGAGAAGAGTAGGTGGGGAAGATCGGAGTGGGCACAGATAGAACTCCGCGCATAGACCTTGTCATCCCGGTCTACAACGAAGAGGCCAAGATCGCTGCCTGCGTGGGCACGCTGGTTCCTTTCCTGGAAGAGCGCTACCGTGGCACCTATCGAGTGGTCGTGGCCGACAACGGCTCCACAGACCGGACCGCGGAGGTCGCCGAGGGCCTCTCAGCGCGGTGGCCCCAGGTGCGGTGCCTTCGCATCCCGGAGAAGGGGCGCGGCCGCGCGTTGCGGGCGGCATGGCTGGCATCCGCCGCGCGGGTCGTGGCCTATATGGATGTGGACCTGTCCACCGACCTGGCCGCGCTCCCGCCCCTCGTCGAGCCGCTGCTGGAGGGCCGCGCCCACGTGGCCACGGGCACCCGCCTGCACCCGGCGAGCCGGATCGAAAGGAGCCTGCTGCGCGAAGTGCTCTCTCGCGGCTACAACCTGATGATCCGCCTGCTGTTCCCGCGGCGGCGGTTCTCCGACGCGCAGTGCGGGTTCAAGGCGCTCAGCCGGCAGGTGGCGCAGCAACTTGTGCCACTGGTCCAGGACAACGCCTGGTTCTTCGACACCGAGCTGCTCCTGCGCGCGGAGCAGTTCGGCTACCGCATCCACGAGGTACCGGTGGTCTGGGTCGAGGGACGGGACAGCCGGGTCCGGATCGCGCGCACGGCCTGGGAGGACGTCAAGGGGCTGCTGCGCGTGCGGTTCACCCGGGCAGACCGCGGGGCGCGTCAACGCCGACTGTGAGGCCTACCTCAGGACTTGACTGAGTGTCCTGATGCTCAGGCCAATGATCAGGACTCCAACCAGCAGCATCAGCACCCTGGTGGGCGCTCTCTTGCACGTGTAGGCGGCGATTGGCGCGGCCACGGCTCCTCCGATGGCGAGCCCTACGATAGCATGCCAGTACGACAGGCCAACGGTGAGGACGAAGGTCGCGGATGCCGACAGCGCCACGAAGAACTCCACAAAGTTGACCGACCCGATCGTGAATCGGGGGCTGTTGCCTCGTGCGACGAGCGTGGACGTGACGATTGGCCCCCAGCCCCCTCCGCCTATCGCGTCCAGGAATCCTCCGACCAGGCCCAGGGGAACGAGGCGCGTGCGCACCTCGCCCTGAACCGCCCTCCTCAGGGCCTTCGAGAGGATCACTAGGCCCATCACGAGCAAGTAGGCAGCCACGAAGGGCTTGATCGTCATTCCCGGGACCGAGGCGAGGATGTACGCGCCAGATACCGCCCCAATCACACCGGGGATCACGAGCCGCTTGACAAGGTAGCCATCAACGTTACCGAAGCCCGCGTGGGAGAGTCCGGAGAGCCCGGTGGTGACCACTTCGGCCGCGTGAACGCTTGCGCTCGCGGCCACCGGCGGCATGCCAAGCGTGAGCAAGAAAGAGGTCGCGGTGACGCCATAGGCCATTCCCAGGGTGCCACCGATCATCTGGGCGATGAATCCGACGACTATGTATGCGGCGATCTGCTCCAGGGCGAACTACCCCACGGCGTCAGGGACTACGGCTGCCATGTTGTCGCGGCAACCGAGACACGTACTCTGGTTCGCCGATCATGCCCTGAGAGCCTGCCCGTCACGAGTCCAGGTCTAGGGTACCGCGGGGTGACAGAATCACCGGGCTGCCAAGGAAGCCGCTCCTCTCATTGACTCAATGCTATCGGCATCATTATGCTATGAGCCGGGCTCCCAAACGCGAGCCGGTGGGGTGCAAGACCATGCGAGCGCGGACGATGATCTACCTGGAACAGGACCATCATCGGGCCCTTCGCACCGAGGCCGCCCGAGAAGGGATATCCATGGCCGAGCTTCTGCGGCGTCTGATAGGGCGGCACCTCTCGGACCGCAGTGGCTCAGGGCATGTGCCAGCCGAGGCGTATCTGAGACTCGTGGGGCTCGGGAGGAGCGGGCGCTCCGACATCTCTGAACGCCATGACGCCTATCTGGCCGGGGCGCTCCGCCGTGAGCGTGCTCGTTGATACCGGCGCCTGGTATGCCCTGGCAGACGCGTCAGACCGCCACCACCGCGAGGCCCGCGCGTTCTACGTCCGGCACGCCGGTAAGACACCCCTCCTGACAACCGATCTCGTCATCGCCGAGACATGGGCGCTGCTTACCGCTCATCTCGGGCGTCGGGCCGCGCTTGCATTCTGGGGAACCCTGCGCGAGACAAGGATCGCGGTGCTCACGCCAGAGCCGGTTGACCTGGAGGCGGCCTGGCACATCGCGCACGCCTATCCTGATCAGGCCTTCAGCTTCGTGGACTGCGCGACCTTCGCCATGATGGAACGCCTGGGGATCAACGATGTCTTCGCCTTCGATGCGGACTTCCTCGTGTACAGGTTCGGTCCGGGGCGCCGCAGGGGGTTCCGCCGGCTCCCACGCTGATCGGCAACGGACTGGCGCATACGCTGCGGTTCCGAACTGGGTGACCGCTCTACACCTCTGCGGGGGTCCGTGCACCGTCTTGACAACCTTCGCGGGTGTGCTAGCCTAGACAGGCGACCGATAGGGTCCCCTTTTCCGGGACCCGTGCGCGAAGAGCCGTCGGTCGCCTTCTTCATTTGGACGGTACCGCGCCGAGGTCTCCAAGAGGTTCACCAGGCGGGGTGAAACGCCGTGTACCTCCTCTACGTGGACGAGTCAGGGAACCCTGACAATCCGCAGGACAGGCACTTCGTGCTGGGAGGTGCAGCCGTCTTCGAGCGTCAGACCCTCTTCCTCGCCCAGGATCTTGACGAGACTCAGAGGCGGCATTTCCCCGGTCTGCAGCCCGTGGTGTTCCATGCAGCCGACATTCGCGCGGGGAGCGGGTTCTGGCGGGCGGTGCCCCAGACCACAAGGCAGGCCGTGCTTCAAGACATCGGCAACGTCATAGCAGGAGCGAAGCGGCCGGGTCTGGTTCTGTTCGGAGCAGCCATCGAGAAGACCGAGACATCTTCTTGATGCGGCGCAAGAGCGAGTTCGACGACCCTCAGCGCGGGCTGCTTGTCTTCGCCGAGGGGCGATTCCGCCAGCGTACAAGAGTGTGGGTCAGAGGGTTCCGAGAACTCGGGACACAGTGGGGAGTCCTGGTGAACCTCAGTGATACCCCCTTTTTCGCCAGTGCAGCGGAGACACGTCTGCTTCAACTCGCGGACTTTGTCTCGCATGCCATCTTCTTGCTCTACGAGAGGCGAGATGCGACGCTCATCGGTCCTACCATCAACCGGTTCGACCAAAAGGACGACATCCTTCACGGGCTGGTGCATGTTTCGCGCACATCGTCCACCTGCGAGTGCCCTGCTTGCGCCAGCAGAAGAGCCCCAGGCTCTCTCGGTACTTGGTTTCGGGCTACCGCCCCCCAGGGGCAGTGACAGATGGCTGGCTTGCGGCCGGTTGGCTTGCGGCGGAGGCCGCGCTTGACACCCTTCTTCCGCCCATATTAGACTAGGCCGTGGCTCGCTCGCCGGGTGACCGTCGCGGTCCCCGGCTTTCTTCGCCAAGACCGGACAAAGAGGGTTGCATGAAGACCGTCATTCCGACCGCCGCTGAGATCGACCGCCGCTGGCACCTGATAGACGCCGATGGCAGGGTGCTGGGCCGGCTGGCCACGCGCATCGCTGCGCTGCTGCGCGGGAAGCACAAGCCCACGTTCACGCCGCATATTGACGTCGGCGACTTCGTCGTGGTCATCAACGCCGGCGGCGTACGGCTGACCGGGCGCAAGCTGCAGCAGAAGCGCCAGTACCGGCACTCCGGCTACCCGGGCGGCCTCAAGGAGATCACCTACGAGGTACTGATGAAGACGCGTCCCGAGCGGGCGATCACCGAGGCGGTCCGCGGGATGCTGCCCAAGACCCGGCAGGGGCGCCAGCTCATCAAGAAGCTCAAGGTCTACCGGGGCGCGGCGCACCGGCAGCAGGCCCAGAAGCCGGCGCCGCTGGCCTGGTAGCAGAGGGAGCGAGGGAACCCAAGTGGCAGGTGTGCAGGTAGTCGCGATGACGTCAGGCAGCCGCAAAGCGGCGGTCGCACGGGTACGACTGGTCCCTGGCGCAGGCAGGGTCACGATCAACGGCAAGGAGCTGAATGCCTACTTCCCGACCTCGCCGCTGCAGGTGATGGTCCGCCAGCCGCTGTTGACGACGAAGGCCGATGACCGCTTCGACGTGATAGCGAACGTCTCCGGTGGCGGTTTCTCCGGGCAGGCCGGGGCCGTACGCCACGGCATAGCAAGGGCACTGCTGGAGGCCGACGAGACGCTGCGCCCGGCGATGCGCCAGGCAGGGTTGCTGACGCGGGATCCGCGCGAGAAGGAACGGAAGAAGTACGGACTCAAGCGCGCGCGCAAGGCCGGTCAGTACAGCAAGCGCTAGAGACGGCAAGGCCGCCACGACCACCGGTGCCGGCAGTGGGCTTCGGCCCCGGCCCGCGGGCGTGGCGGTTCCATCGCACGCACAAGGAGCCCTGTTGGCACTGACTATATAGAGAGCGCCGCGGGTCATCACCAATGCCGATACGAGCCCTGGACCTCCTGGACATCGCCATCGTGACGGCGTTGATCTATCAGGTCCTGTGGCTCGTGCGCGGGACGCGGGCGGTGCAGCTCTCGACCGGGCTGGCGGTGCTCTTCGTGGTCTACACCGCCAGCCGGATCCTCAAGCTGAACACGCTACAGTGGGTGCTCTCCTACCTGGGCTTGGTCATCCCGATCGCCGTCCTCGTGATCTTCCAACCGGAGTTGCGGCGCATGCTAGAGCAGCTCGGCCGCGGCGGGATGTTTGTTTCGGGGTCGGGCCAGGGGTTGGGACGCGAGGAGATGATCCGGCTCGTGAACGACGTTGCCAGGGCGTGTCGCGTCCTGGCGACCCGCAAGACCGGCGCCCTGATCGTGTTGGAGCGGCGCACCGGGCTCAGCGACGTCATAGAGTCGGGCGTCAAGGTTGACGGGCTGGCGTCGGTGCAGTTGTTGATCACGACGTTCTTTCACAACACGCCGCTGCACGACGGGGCCGTCGTGATCCGAGGTAACCGGCTGATGGCGGCCGGCTGCCTGCTCCCCCTCAGCGAGAGCCCGCTCCTCAGCCGGACCCTGGGCACAAGGCACCGCGCTGCGGTGGGGATCAGCGAGGTCACCGATGCCGTGGCGGTGGTTGTTTCCGAGGAGACCGGCTCTATCTCCCTGGCGCGCGACGGCGTCTTGAGGCGCGGGCTGTCCGAAGAGGAGTTGAAGGTGGCGCTCCTGGGGTTGCTGGCCCACGGCGGACCCCGCGGGCCAGCCCTGTGGCCGTGGCGCAGGGCCCAGGCGAACTCATGAAGGCCCGTCTGTCCGCGCTGTTTTCCGAGCGCACGCGGCTGCTGCTGCTGTCGCTGGCGATCGCGACCGCGATGTGGCACTACGTGGGAAGCGCGCAGGGCCCCAGGTCTGAGCCGGCGATGGTGGCCTCGCTGCTCGTCCGCAACGTGGAGGTGACCTTCACGGAGCTGCCCGCCGATCTCGTGGCAACGGCGAACCCGCGAACCGTGGACCTGGAGATCCGCGGCCCGACCCCGGCCGTCCTGGCGGTGAAGCCCTCCGACGTGCGCGCGATCGCACCCGTGAGTGGTGTCGTGGATGCCGGGATGTACCGCGTGACGCTCAATGTGCCGGTGCCACCCGGGGTCACATTAGTCCAGGCATCTCCACCGGTCGTGATGGTAACGATCGCGCGGCCCTAGAAAGGCGTGGTGCCGTTGAGGCGGCTCTTTGGAACCGACGGGATCCGCGGGGTCGCCAACGCCGACCTCACACCCGAACTGGCGTTTCGCGTGGGCCGCGCGGCCGGCGCCGAACTGGGCGGCGCGGCCGCGACCTTCATCCTGGGCCGCGACACCCGCCTCTCCGGTCCAATGCTGGAAGCCGCGCTCGCGGCCGGGCTCTGCTCCGTGGGCGTTCACGTCTGGCTGGGCGGCATCCTGACCACGCCGGCGGTGGCTTACCTGGCACGCGATCTGGGCGCCGCGTGTGGCGTGGTCATCTCAGCGTCGCACAACCCGGTAGAGGACAACGGCATCAAGCTCTTCGGCGGTGACGGCTTCAAGCTGCCGGACGCGCTCGAGGCCGCCATCGAAGGCCTGCTCGACCGCGACGACCTGCCACGTCCCACCGGCACCGCCATGGGGACGATCGAGACTATCCCGGACGGCGTGGACCGCTACCTGCGTCACCTGGCCGGCCTCTCCGCCGGCGGGCTGGATGGGATGAAGATCGTGGTGGACTGCGCCTTCGGGGCCGCCGTGCGCGTGGCACCGCGCCTGTGGGAGATGCTCGGCGCCGAAGTTGTGACCCTCCACGGTGAGCCCGACGGATCCCGGATCAACGTCGCGTGTGGCTCCACAGATCTGGGTCCGCTGAGGCAGGCCGTGCTGGCTCATGGCGCCGACGTTGGGTTCGCGCACGACGGTGACGCCGACCGGGTGCTGGCCGTGGACGAACTGGGCGAAGAGGTGGACGGAGACGCGCTTATGGGAATCTGCGCGCTGGACCGACACCGCCTGGGCAACCTGGCCGGAGGGATCGTTGTGGCCACCGTGATGAGCAACCTGGGGCTGGAGCAACGCCTGGCGCAGGAGGGGATCCGGCTGGAGCGGGCCCCGGTGGGCGACCGCTACGTGTTGGAGCGCATGCTGGAGACCGGCGCCACCCTTGGGGGCGAGCAGAGCGGGCACCTGATCTTCCTTGACCAGGCCACGACCGGGGACGGTCTGGTGACCGCGATCGCGCTGACCAACGTGATGTCCGCGACCGGGCGCCGTCTCTCCGAGCTGCGGGCGGGGATTCCGCGGCTTCCCCAGGTTCTGGTGAATGTGCGCGTGCGCGCGCGCAACGGCCCGATTGACGCGCCTGAGGTGGAGGATGCCGTGGCCGCGGCCGAGGCCCGGCTTGCTCCGCGCGGACGCATCCTGGTGAGGCCGTCGGGCACGGAGCCCCTGGTCCGCGTCATGGTCGAGGCCTCCAGCCAAGAGGAGGCACGCGTGGTTGCGGAGGAAGTTGCCGCGGTGATCGCCAGGCACCTGGGCGTGCCGTCGTGACGGTTCCGTCTGACGCGGACGTCGCCGTCTTGCGGCGAGAGCTGTTCGGGACCCAGGCGCACGACGTGGGGCTGGAGGCGGCGCTGCGGTGGGCGCGCGATCGTATCGCCGCGCGCCTTCCCGGATACGTGGTTACGCTCAACGGCTCGCTGCTGGTGCAGGCGGCCCGCGATCCGGCGCTCCGTGCGCTGGTAAACGGCGCCGCGCTTGTTACCGCGGATGGGATCGGCGTGATTCTGGCGGCACGGATTCTGGGAGTGCCGCTTTCCGGGCGCCTGGCAGGGATTGACTTGGCGCTTGCCCTCTGCGCGAGCGCCGCGGCCGCCGAGCACCGTGTCTTCCTGTTGGGGGGCGCGCCAGGCGTGGCTGAGGCCGCTGCCGCGGCGCTGCGACGGCAGCATCCGGCGCTGCAGATCGTCGGGACCCACCACGGGTTCTTCGAGTCCCAGGAGGAAGAGGCGGTGCGCTCGCAGATCCGGCAGGCCCGTCCGGATCTCCTGCTGGTGGCGCTGGGCGCGCCGCGGCAGGAGCGCTGGATGCAGCTCCACAGCGCGGATTTGAGCGTTCCGGTTTCGATCGGGGTGGGGGGCTCCTTCGATGTGCTGGCCGGGCTGGTGCCGCGCGCGCCCCGGTGGATGCAGCGGATCGGTCTGGAGTGGTTCTACCGGGTTCTGCGCGAACCGCGCAGGTGGAGCGTCGTGCGCACGATACCTCCGTTGTTCTTGATGGCGATTCGCGAGCGCTGGCGGCGCGCACGGGATCCGCGCGGCTGAGGCAAGAGCCGCCTACATGGAGGCAGGTTATGTGTGGCATCATGGGCTATGTTGGACCGCATCCGGCCTTGCCCGTCCTTCTGGATGGGCTGCGGCGGCTGGAGTACCGGGGATACGATTCCGCCGGCGTGGCCCTGCTTGACGGCGACCGCATCGCGGTGCGCAAGGCCGCCGGCAAGCTGGGCGTGCTCGAAGCGGCGCTGGAGGCCAATCCACCGGCCGGCCGCGTCGGCATCGGCCACACGCGCTGGGCGACTCACGGCATCCCCACCGATGTCAATGCTCACCCCCACGGCGACTGCACCGGGCGGCACGTCGTAATCCACAACGGCATCATCGAGAACTACATGCCCCTCAAGGAGCGGCTGGAGGCAGAAGGCCACCGGTTCCGGTCGGACACGGACACCGAGGTTCTTGCACACCTGATCGAGTCCGCGCATGCGCGGCTTGCGCCCGACCGGCCGGATCGGTTGGAGGCGGCCGTCAGGGAGGCGTTGCATCAGGCGAAGGGGGCGTACGCGGTCGTGGTGCTGAGCGCGGATCATCCTGATCACATCGTGGCGGTTCGGATGATCAGCCCGCTCATCATAGGAGTCGGAGACGGCGAGATGCTGCTGGCATCCGACATCCCGGCCCTGCTCCCGCACACGCGCGACGTGGTCGTGCTCGGAGACGGCGAGGTGGCCGTCATCTGGTCGGACAGGATGGAGATCTCCAACCTGGAGGGGCAGACCATTGATCGCCCGGTTCAGCGCATCACCTGGGACGCGGCGATGGCCGAGAAGGGCGGGTATGCGCACTTCATGCTCAAGGAGATCTACGAGCAACCGCGAGCCCTGCACGAGACGGTGATGGGCCGGCTCGATCTTGACGACCGGGTCGAGCTGGATGGGGTTGCGCTTCCCGAGGGATTCGTCGAGCGCCTGGACAAGATCTGGATCGTCGCATGCGGCACGGCCTATCACGCCGGGCTTGTGGGCCGGTGGACGATCGAACACCTCGCCCGGGTGCCGGTCGAGGCGGACCTGGCGTCTGAACTGCGCTACCGCGATCCGCTGATCGAGGGAGCCACGCTGGCCGTGGCCATCAGCCAGTCCGGGGAGACGGCCGACACGCTGGCGGCGTCGCGCGAGGCGCGCGCCCGCGGAAGCCGGCTACTGGCGGTGACCAACGTGGTGGGCAGCACCCTGGCGCGCGAGGCCGACGACGTGCTGTTCGTCCGCGCCGGGCCGGAGATCGCGGTTGCGTCCACGAAGGCCTACACCACAATGCTGGCGGCGCTGCAGATGCTGGCCGTTGACCTGGGCGTGCGCCGGGGGACGCTCTCGCGTGGGCGTGCGTCGGCGCTGATCGCCGGGCTGCGCCATCTCCCCGTGCTGGCGCAGAAGGTCTTTTCCGATACGACCCAGGTGGAAGCCCTGGCCCAACGCCTCGCCGCGGCCGAGCACGCGTTCTTCATCGGCAGGGCGCTCGACTACGCGGTGGCCATGGAGGGTTCGCTCAAGCTCAAGGAGATCTCTTACCTGCACAGCGAGGCGCTGGCCGCCGGCGAACTCAAGCACGGCACATTGGCGTTGGTCACGCCCGAGACCCCGGTCTTTGCCCTCGTGACGCAGCGCGCGGTGTTCGAGAAGACGGTCTCGAACATCCAGGAGGTGCGCGCCCGCGGCGCGGAGGTGATCGCCGTCGCCTTCGACGACGACCGCGAGATAGGCCGGTACGCCGACACCGTGTTGCGCATTCCTTCCGTGGATGAGATCCTGGCGCCGGCGCTGGCGATCATTCCGCTCCAGTTGTTTGCCTACCACGTGGCCGTGCTGCGCGGCCACGACGTTGACCGGCCGCGTAACTTAGCGAAGAGCGTGACGGTCGAGTAGGGAGGAAGGGGCGCCGGGTCGAACCGGTTTCCCCGCGGGGGTGCGCAGATGGCGATTGACGAGGGGTTCCTGCAGGTGCTGGCGTGTCCTGTGGATCACGCGGCTGTTGTGCGCGACGGCGATCGCATCGTTTGCACCGCCTGCGGGCGCCGGTATCCGATCCGGCAGATCGAAGGCGCGGAGATCCCCATCATGCTGGCCGACGAGGCGGAGCTGCCGGGATGAGGGTGCTCGGACTTGGTACCGACATGGTCGAGGTGGATCGAATCGAACGCGCGGTCGCTCGATGGGGTGAAGCGTTCGTTTGTCGCATCTACACGCCATCAGAGATCGAGCGCGCGCGGCCCCTGCTGGTCCGCGGGCCGCGGCTGGCGGCGCGCTTCGCGGCCAAGGAGGCGGTGATGAAGGCCCTCGGTGTCGGCCGGCGGGGGATGGCGTGGCGCGAGATCGAGATCGTAAACGACGATCAGGGACGGCCGCTCGTGCACCTGCACGGCGGTGCGCGCCGGATCGCAGACCAACAGGGCGTGGTCAGCGTGTTGGTCACGCTCGCCCACACGCACGACCACGCCGTGGCCAGTGCGGTGGCGTTGGGCAACTGAGAAGCGTAGAGGGCGCCGGGTGAAGCCAGGGGAAATAGAAGAGGAGCGCTCGCTTCTTCCGACTTTTCACCGTCTTCAGTCGCGCCGCCGGTTCGTACCGCTCAGTAGGCTATTCTCGGGAGTTACCTCCCAAGAAGACCATCCGGCTTTCGGAGTCCACGTGCGCTACGTTTGACTCGGCTACTTTGCCGTTGGGCTCGCGCTCCTCTGGCCCGAAACATACCACCGGCGGTCGGGTCAGTCAATCCCCAACGGCCGTTCCCGGGCTGTGGATAGTGTGGGCAAGATCCGAGAGGAAACCGGCCCCACCTGCAAGAAGCCACGCAGCGGCATAGCCGGAGGCGACGCTTGAGACTCCCAACGAGCGAAGAGATGGCCACCCTTGACCGGCGGGCGGCCGAGGAGTTCGGTGTGCCGACGCTGCTCCTCATGGAGGCGGCGGGCCGGGGCGTGGCCCAGGCGGCCGTCCGGCTGGTAGGCCGCGGCGGCGCGAGGACCGTTGTGGTCGCGGGGAAGGGCAACAACGGTGGTGACGGGCTGGTCGCCGCCAGGGTTCTGCAGGCGGAGGGGTGGCGGATCCTGGTGGTGCTGATCGCCCGTGATGCCGAGGTCAGCGGCGACGCCGCGGTGAACCTCCAGGCCGCGCGCCGGGCTGGGGTGGAGATCACGAACCTCGACAGCACGGCGATGCCCGGGCTGCGAGGGGTGCTGGCAGGCGCCGACCTGGTGGTTGACGGTCTCTTTGGGACCGGGTTTCGCGGCCCGGCGATCGGCCTCTCTGCCAAGACGATCGAGGCCATCAATGGCTGCGGCCGGCCGGTTCTGGCCATAGACATCCCTTCCGGGGTGAACGGCGACACCGGTGCCGTGGACGGCCAAGCCGTGCGAGCCACCGCGACCGTAACGATGGGACTCCCCAAGGCAGGGCTAGTTCTTGTTCCGGGTGCCGTCCACGCCGGACGCATCTGGGTTGCCGACGTGGGACATCCGCCCCGCTTGCTCAACGATCCCGGAATAGCAACGGCCCTCGTCACGGGCGACATGGTGGACGCGGCGATTCCCCGGCGCCGTCTCGACGCGCACAAGGGCGATGCCGGGAGGGTTCTGGCGATCGCCGGCTCCATCGGGCACAGCGGCGCCGCGGTCCTGACGGTGCTCGGTGCGCTGCGCGCCGGCGCCGGCCTGGTTACGCTGGGCGTGCCCGGCGCGATCTACCCGATTGTGGGCCCGGCGGTCATCGAGGGGATGCCGCTGCCGCTTCCCGACAGCGACGGCGCGCTGGCGGCAGAGGCCGCCGGTCAGGTCATGGACCTGGCGGGATCTGCCGATGTGGTGGCGTACGGGCCGGGGATCTCGCGGCTCCCAGGGCCTGCGGCAGTGGTGCAACGCCTGCTCGCGGAGTGTCCTGTTCCGCTGGTGCTGGACGCCGACGCCCTGACCATCCTGGCGGGTCTTCCCGGGGAGATGCCCGCTGGCAGGGCCGCGCGCATCCTGACACCTCATCCCGGTGAGATGGCCCGGTTGCTTCAGTGCACGGTGGACGAGATCCAGCGTCACCGGCTCCAGGCGGCGCGCGCGGCGGCGGCACGGTTCCGGGCAACGGTTGTCCTGAAGGGAGCCCGCACCGTCGTCGCCGATCCCTCCGGGGCCGCGTTCGTTATCCCAACCGGCAATCCGGCCATGGCCGCAGGAGGCATGGGCGACGTGCTCTGCGGGGTAATCGCGGCGCTGGTGGGTCAGGGCCTGCCGGCGACTGCGGCGGCCTGGGCCGGCTCGTACCTGCACGGCCTGGCAGGGGACCGGGTCGCGGCCTGCCGGGGTCCGGTGGGGGTGCTGGCGCGCGACGTGGCCGACGAACTGCCCGGCTCTCTCGCTGCCGTCCGCTCCGGATCGGTGACCGAGGTGGTCACGCCGCTGGGACTGGCCGGCTGATGAACGCGCTCGGCGCCGCTCTTGCGCGGGCACGGTCGCGGACCTGGGCCTCGGTGGACCTGGACGCCGTGGCGCACAACGTGCGCGCGATCCGCTCTCTGCTTCCCGAGAAGACCGCGTTCATGGCCGTTGTAAAGGCGGACGCGTACGGCCACGGGCTCGTCCCGGTGTCCGAGGCAGCGCTGGCAGCCGGCGCGTCCTGGCTTGGCGTGGTCACGCCTGGCGAGGCAGCAGAGTTGCTCGCCGCCGGAGTGCGCGCCCGGACCCTGGTCCTCGGGCCGGTCTCGGCCGGCTGGTTGCCGCGCTTCGTGGACTCTGAGTGCAGGCTGACGGTGGGCACGTTCTCTGCCCTGGAGGCCGTGCAGTCGCTCGATGGTAAGGCCAGGTTCCGCGTTCATATCAAGGTGGACACCGGCATGACCCGGATGGGCGTGACCGTAGAGGAACTGGCCGGCCTGCTCACCCGCGTGGATTCCTCGAAGGCGGAGGTGGAAGGCATCTTCACGCACATGGCCTGTGCCAATGCGCCCGATCCAGCGCCGACCCAAGCGCAGTTCGCCGCCTTTGAGCAGGCGGTTGCGCTCGTGCGGGAGCGGTTCCCTCTGGCGATCGCGCACGCCGCGGCCAGCGCCGCCACCTTCGCCTATCCCGAGGCCCATCTGGACATGGTGCGCATCGGCATCTCCCTCTACGGGGTCGCGCCTGCGCCGCACCTGACCGTTCCTGCGCTACGACCCGTCATGACGCTCTCTTCGCGCGTGACCCGCACCAGGCGCGTTCCGGAGGGGACCCCGGTGTCCTACTGCGGTACCTACCGGACCCCTAAGGCCACCACGATCGCCACTGTCGGCCTGGGTTACGCCGACGGCTACCCGCGCGTGCTTGGGAACACTGGCCATATGCTCGTGGGTGGCCGCCGCCTTCCGGTGGCCGGCCGCGTGTGCATGGACTACACGATGCTGGACGCCGGCGACGCGCCGGTCTGCGAGGGCGACGAGGTCATCGTATTCGGCCCAGGGCTGCCCGTGGACGAAGTTTCCGAGGCCGCGGGCACGATCGCCCACGAGGTGTTCTGCCGCGTGGGCCGCCGCGTGCCGCGCGTCTACCTGCGCGACGGACATTCGGTGGCGGTGGCCGGTGTGGACCCGGAATGATGCGCGTGGCGTTTCAAGGTGAGCGAGGCGCCTACAGCGAGGCGGCGGCGATAGCGCACTTTGGGCCGCTGGAACCCCTGCCATGCCGGACGCTCGCCGCGGTCTTCGACGCGGTGGAGCGCGGCGCTGCGGCCCGGGGAATGGTGCCTGTCGAGAACTCCCAGGCAGGCAGCATCAACGATACCTACGACCTGCTGGTGCGGCGTGCGCTGCACATAGTGGGCGAGCACAACCAACGGATAGAGCACTGCCTGCTGGCACTGCCCGAGGAGACGCTGGACTCGATCCGAACGGTGATCTCGCACCCGCAGGCACTGGCCCAGTGCGACGCGTTCCTGGCGCGCGGCGGGTGGGAGACCGTGGCCACCTATGACACGGCCGGGAGTGCGCAGCTCGTGGCCGTGGATCGCCGCACCGGCGTGGCCGCGATAGCCAGCCGGCACGCGGCCGAGATCTACGGCCTGAAGGTGCTGGCCGAGGGCATCGAGACCAGCCCGGTCAACTTCACCAGATTCCTGGCGCTCTCGCTTACCCCGACGCCTCCCACGGATCGCGCCAAGACTTCGGTCGTGTTCTCGACGGCCAACATACCCGGTGCGCTCCATCGTGCGCTCGGGGCGTTTGCCGAGCGCGGCATCAACCTGACGAAACTCGAATCGCGTCCCAGGCGCGACCGCCCATGGGAGTATCTGTTCTACGTGGACATTGAGACGCACCGTGATTCGCCCGCGGGCCGCGCCGCGCTGGACGACCTGGCCCTGGTGTCCGCGTTCCTCCGCGTTCTGGGATCCTACCCAAGGGCAGAGGGTTGAGCACCGCCTGGCCTCGCGTGGCGCCTGCCGGGGACCGCGGGCTCCTCGTGGAGTTCGCCCCTGACCTCTCGCCGGATGTGATCGCACGGGTCCATGGCGCCGACCGTCTCCTGAGAGATCTGCCCGGCGTGGTTGAGACGGTCCCAGGGCTTCGGTCGGTGCTGGTCGTGTACAACCCGCTGGAGGTCTCCTTTGACGAGATCGCCGGGCGCGGCGAAGCCGTTGCCCGGGCGTCGGCACCGGTGCCTGCCTCGGATGGGGCCCTGGTGGAGATACCGGTTGTCTACGGCGGTACCGCAGGGCCGGACCTGGAAGAAGTCGCGCGGGCCTGTGGGATCACGCAGTCCGAGGTCATCGCGCTGCACAGCGGGACAGACTACCTGGTCTATATGCTTGGGTTCGCGCCCGGGTTTCCGTATCTGGGGCTGCTGGCACCGCGACTGCGTATGCCGCGCCGGCCAACACCCCGCATCCGCGTGCCCTCCGGCAGCGTGGCCGTAGCCGACGCGTTCAGCGGCATCTACCCCCATGAGACCGCGGGCGGCTGGCATCTCCTGGGTCGCACCAATCTGCGCCTGTTCGATCCCAGCAGGATCCAGCCGTGCCTGCTGCAGCCGGGCGACCGGGTGCGACTAGTGCCGGTTCCACACGGCTCCGCGGCATGGCATGTGGCCCAAGCGGACGCTACGCCCGTCGGCGCGATTGGACGCCCGGTCTTCGAGGTGCTGGAACCCGGGCTGATGACGACCGTGCAGGACCGCGGCAGGATCGGGTGGCGGAGGTTCGGTGTTCCCTCGTCCGGTGCCCTGGATCTGCCTGCGCTGGACGCGGTCAACCGCGTGCTGGGCAACCTGCCCGGAGCCGCCGCCCTTGAGTTGACGTTTCCCGGCCCGAGGATGCGCGTTCTCTCCGAGGCCGAGATCACCGTTGCCGGCGCCGACCTCGCCGCCCTGGTCAACCGGACCGCACTTGATCCCGAGGAGCCGGTTCGCATGCGTCCCGGCGATCTGCTCGAGTTCGAACCGCCGCGTGGAGGCCAGTGGCTCTACCTGGGGGTGGCCGGCGGAGTGGAAGTGCCGCCACTGATGGGCAGCCGTTCAGTCTATGCCCGGGGTGGTCCGGGCGGGCCGTTGGGGCGCGCGCTTCGGGCAGGAGATGTTCTCGGAATGGGAGAAGCAAGCAGCGCCCGGCGCAGGACCCGGCGGCCCGGCGAACCCTTGACAACAAGGAACGGTCCGGTCCGGGTGGTTCTCGGCCCCCAGGCCGGTGCCTTCACGGCCGAGGCGCAGGCGGCCTTCCTGGGCCGGGCATACACGGCCACCGCGCAGCGTGACCGCAGCGGGTCGCGGCTGGCAGGTTCGATCCTGGGACACCGGGGCAGCGCCGAGATACTGTCCGATGGTCTTCTTCCCGGCGCCATCCAGATTCCGGCGGACGGCCGGCCGCTGGTGATTCTCGCCGACGGCCCGACGACGGGCGGGTATCCGAAGATCGCCTGGGTGATCGGGCCCGATCTGTGCCGTGTTGCTCAGGCCGGGCCAGGGGAAGAGCTTCGCTTCCAGGCCGTTGCGGTTGAGGCGGCTCACGCCGCGGTCAGAGAGCACGCTGGGGTAGCGTGCCGCACGCGATAGCACAATAGAAAGGGGGACCCAGTGCAGCTAGGACGCCTGCCACGCATCAAGCTGGCCTCACTTCCCACGCCACTGGAGGAAGCGCCGTCACTCTCGGCCTACCTGGGGGGACCGCGCATCCTGTTCAAGCGCGACGACATCACCGGGCTGGCGTTTGGCGGAAACAAGGTCCGAAAGGCCGAGTACCTGATGGGCGAGGCCGTGGATCGCAGTTGCGACGTGGTGATCACCGTCGGCGCGGTGCAGTCGAACCACGCCCGGACCATAGCGGCCGCCGCGCGCCGCCTGGGGCTGGACGCGATCGCCGTGCTGAGCGGAGAAGAGTCGGCGGAGCGGCAGGGCAACCTGCTGCTTGACTCGGTCCTCGGGGCGGACGTGCGCATCATCAACACCGACGACAACTACGTCCTCATGGGAGTTGTGGAGGACGTCGCGCGCGATCTTCGTAGGCAGGGACGCACGCCCTACGTCATCCCACTCGGGGGCTCGACCCCGCTGGGCGCGGCGGCATTTGCCAACGCCGGGCTCGAGCTGCTGGAGCAGCTCAACGGCCGGGGCATCCGGGCCGATGCCATCGTGCACGCCAGCGGCTCGGGCGGGACACAGGCCGGACTCTACACCGCGATGAAGGTCACGCAGTCCGGGATCCGCGTGCAGGGAATCAGCGTCGGGCCGACACGGGAGGTCGTTACTGCCCGTGTCCGCGGCCTGGCCGAGGAACTGGTCACGCTCCTGCACCTCGACTGGAGGCCCCACCCAGACGACATCGTGGTGACGGACGAATATGTGGGCGAGCGGTACGCGGTACCCACACCCGCCTGTCTCGACGCGATCCGCTTGGTGGCCAGGACCGAAGGGATACTGCTGGACCCGGTCTACACGGGCAAGGCCATGGCAGGGCTTGTTGACATGGTCCGGCGCGGGCAGTTCGGCCCGGACCAGACCGTTGTTTTCTGGCACACCGGCGGCCAGCCTGCGCTCTTCGCGTACGCCGGGTGGCTCACCGAGGGATAGGAGGAAACTCCGGTGTCCGGCCGGGCCGCACCCGTTGTCCTCGCCGTGGCGCTCGTGGCCGCCGCCCTGGCGGCGCTGCCGGCGGCTGCGGACGAGGCGCTGCTTCGCCGCGCGTTTGGCGCGTTTCTCCAGTCCGCGGAAGAGATGCGGATCGAGGCGATTCCCGACCTTTACGACGGAGGTTACGCCCGCATCACCGCGACCGGCCGGCGCCTTCTGTTGAACGAGGGCCTGCGCGTTGACGAGGCGATGATTCGGCTGGTCGGCGTGAGTCTCGATCCTGCCGCGCTCCGGGCCGGCACACTCAAGGTCCTGGACTTCCGCGACAGCGCCCTTCAGGTCAGGGTGCTCCTGCGCAGTCTCCAGGACTACTTCAACGCCGGTAACGCTTTCGACGACATCCGGCTCTGGGCAGAGGATGGCTACCTGCTGGGGTCCGGGACGGTGCTGTTCCGCGGCCAGCCTACGAGGCTTCGCATGAAGGGGTTCTTCGCGGCCTCCGGCACCACGGAGGTCTTCTTCTACTTCGACACGCTACACGCCGGCGCGCTGCCGGTGCCCTCTGCCGTCATCCGCGACCTCGAAAGGCAGTTGAATCCGGTAATGCACCAGCGCCTCTGGCCGGTTACCTTCAAGATCCGCTCGGTCAGGCTGGACGCGCACGCGCTGACCATCAGCAGCCAGGGCGAAGGCACGGGTCCGGGGTACGGAGGAGGGCAGCAGCCGGCCTATGCTCCATGAGGGCAGGTTACCCCTTATACTGATAACGACGAAGCAGGGGAGCGTGCCTCATCGGTACGTGGACGCGGTCCGTCTCGCCGGCGGTGATCCCATCGTGGTCGGCCCCGGCGATCGGCTCCCGGTGACGTTCGACGGGCTGCTGCTCTCTGGTGGCGAGGACGTGCACCCGAGGCACTATGGACAGGAGATAGCTTCTTCGGTGCAGGAGACGCTTAGGATTGATGATGCGCGCGACATCATGGAACTGGACCTGGCGCACGCTGCGCTCCGGGCCGATCTGCCTGTGCTCTGCATCTGCCGGGGAGCGCAGGTCATGAACGTGGCTGCCGGCGGCACGCTGTGGCAGGATCTCTCCCTGGCAGGGATTCCTTCCTCCGCGCACTACCAGAGCGGCGGAGACTACTGGGAGACTTCTCACGAGGTCATCGTGGAGCCCGGAAGCCGGCTGGCCGCGATCGTCGGTGCGGGTCCCCTGCTTGTGAACTCCTATCACCACCAGGCGGTCGCGGAGGCCGCGCCCGGGTTGGCGATCACCTCCCGCGCCCCGGACGGCACGATCGAGAGTCTGGAAAGCCGGCGGCACCGATGGGTGATGGCGGTTCAGTGGCACCCCGAGCGCCTTGTGCGGCACCACCCGGTTCACCTTCGGCTCTTCACCCGGCTAGTGGAGGAGGCCCGTCGCCCATGATGCGCCCGCGGTTGACAGTCATAGTTCTGCTCGCTGCGATCCTGGCGGCGCCATGGGCTGCGGGGGAGGCGGCTGCGGCCGGCGCGGTGCCAGCGGTCGCTCAGGCGGCCGGTGTAGTACCGGTAGCGCCGGAGGGCGGCCCCGAGGTGCACCGCATCATCGTGGACGGCGTCATCGGACCGGCCACTGCGCGGTTCATCCTGCGCGTGGTGCGCGATGCCGACCCGGCGAGCATCGAGGCGCTGGTCATCCAGATGGACACCCCGGGCGGTCTCATGCGCTCCATGGACGAGATTACCAAGTCCATCCTGAATGCCAGGGTGCCGGTGGTCGTCTACATAGCGCCCCACGGCGCGCGGGCGGCTTCTGCCGGCGTGTTCATCACCTACGCGGCGCACATTGCGGCAATGGCCCCGGCCACCCACATCGGCGCCGCGACCCCGGTGGCCGTCGGGACGGGTGAGGGCAAGGAGCCGGACAAGGCCATGATGGAGAAGGTCACCAACGACGCGGTGGCCAACCTGCGCGCCATGGCCCGGCGCCGGGGCCGGAACGCCGAATGGGCTGAGAAGGCGGTGCGGCAGGCGGTTTCCATCACCGAGGAGGAAGCCGTAGCGGAGCGGGTCGTGGATCTTGCGGCTTCGGACATGCACGACCTGCTGCGCAAGCTCGACGGCCGGACCGTCGAGACAGACCTCGGTCCGAAGAAGCTGCGCACCGCTGGGGCCCGCATAGTGGATCACAGGATGGACCTGACCGAGCGGTTCCTGTTCACGCTCAGCGACCCCAACGTGGGCTTCATCCTCATGAACATAGGGATTCTGGGCATCATGGTCGAGCTCTACAACCCGGGGGCAATACTGCCCGGGGTGGTCGGAGGCATCGCGCTGATACTGGGATTGGCCTCGTTCGCCATCGTGCAGGTGAACGTCGCCGGTCTGCTGCTGATCGCCTTCGCCATACTGCTCTTCATCGCCGACCTCAAGGTGCCGGGACACGGCGTGCTGACCGCCGGCGGCGTCATCGCCTTCATAATCGGCGCGGTCCTGCTCACCGAGCATCAGGCGCCGTTCCTGCAGATCTCGCTGCGGCTGATCCTGACCGTTGCCGCGCTGCTGGCCGCGTTCTTCCTGTTCGCCGTGGGCGCCGGGATCCGCGCGCAGCGGTCCAGGCCGCGCAGCGGCCAGGAACACCTGGTCAACGCGATAGGCGTGGCCCGGTCGCGGCTGGATCCCGAGGGCCAGGTGCACGTGCAGGGCGAGATGTGGAGCGCGACCTCGGTTGCGGGTCCCATTGAGGACGGCCAGAGGGTGCGCGTCGTCGAGATGGACGGCCTGCGCGTGCGCGTCAAGCCCGAGCCCGATCCTCCGAGATAGCGCCGCGCCTGCCGCGGCATACCCTGGTTCCATGCGCGTAGTCGTCGAGACCTCCTCACCCGAGGCCACCGAGTCCCTGGGGCGACGCATCGGCGCGCACCTGCGCCCAGGGGATACGGTGGCGCTGGTGGGCCCGCTGGGGTCCGGCAAGACCGTGTTGGCGCGAGGTCTGGCGCTCGGCGCCGGGGCGACCGGGCACATGGCAAGCCCCTCCTTCGTGGTAATCCGCGAGTACGTCGGTCCGGTGCGCGTCTACCACGCCGATCTCTACCGCCTGGAGCACCCCGGCGATCTGGCGCACCTGGGCCTGGAAGAGTTGATGGACGGCGACGGCATCGTCATCGCGGAATGGGCCGACCGCGCCCCGTGGATCCTGCCGGTGGAGCACCTTTGGGTCGAGTGCGCCTTCGGCGAATCCGACACATGCCGCGTGTTCGTCCTGAGCGCGCCCGTTGGGATGGCCGACCGGATCGCCGTCGCGGCGGAGCAGTGAGCGCCATGCGCGTGCTAGCCATTGAGGTCAGCACGCCGCGCGGGAGCGTGGCGGTCGTGGGCCAACAGGGGACTATCTCCGAGCGGTCGGCCGACGTGCCCGGCGCCCACCTCGAGTGGCTGGTGGGTGCGGTCGCCGCGGCCCTGGACGACGCCCACATGGGGTCGGGGGACGTGGACGCCCTGTCCGTGTCGCTGGGGCCGGGCGGTTTCGTCGGGCTGCGCATCGGCGCGGCCACGGCCGCTGCCTGGGCCCATGCAGCCGGCCGCCCGCTGGTCGGGATCCCGACGCTCGACGTGATCGCCGCGGGCGCAGTCGAGGACCGAGGCCACAGTTCTGCCGGCATGGTGCTGTCCGTCGCCGATGCCCGGCGCGGCGAGGTGGCCGCGGCGCTCTACCGGTGTAGGGCGGTGCCCGCGGATCCCGTGAGGTTGACCCCGGATCTGCTGGTGGCTCCGAGCGCGATCCGCGACCTGTTGCCAGCTATTGACGAGCCCATCGTCGTGGCGGGCGATGGGCTCAGGCTGCACGCGCCGGCCATCCTGGAGGCCCTGCATCCGTGGGCCTCCCAGGCACCGCGCGATCGCTGGTGGCCCCGTGCCTCGGTGCTTGGGGCGGTCGGCCGGACGCGCCTGCTGCGCGGGGAGCGCCACGACCCCATGCGGTTGGTGCCGATCTACGCGCGCGGGCCGGAGGCCCGGGCATGGGAGGAACGGTCTTCCGTGGTCGAGAAAGGTGGCGCGTAGCCGGGCGCCGGCGGAGCGCGACGGATTCGGGAGCGAGATGAAGCAGATAACGCGGGTGCGCGTTGAACCCATGGTGCTGGCAGACCTGCCGTGCGTGTGCGCGATCGAGCAGGAAGCGTTCGCGTCACCGTGGCCCAAGGACGCCTATCGCTCTGAGCTGCAGCACAACAAGTCCGCCTTCTACGTGGTGGCCAGGGATGAGATGGGTTCGGTCGTTGGTTTCGCCGGCATGTGGGTGATCTTCGATGAGGCGCACATAACAACGCTGGCCGTGGATACTCACCGCCGCCGCGAGGGCATCGGCAGCCGGTTGCTGCTTGCCCTCGTTGACGCGGCCCTGGAGCGAGGGGCGCGCTGGCTGACGCTGGAGGTCAGGCCCTCCAACGTGGATGCCCTGGCGCTGTACCGCAAGTTCGGCCTCCGTGAAGTGGCCCTGAGGCGCCGGTACTACAGCGACAACGGAGAAGACGCGGTCGTGATGTGGACCGGCAACCTGAGGGATCCCGAAGCGCAGGCCCGGCTCGATGCGCTGCGGCTCAGCCTGGGGGAGTAGGGGGCATCGTTCGGGTCGCCGTGCTGGTGCTGGGTATCGAGACCTCCTGCGACGAGACCGCCGCGGCTGTGGTCGCCGGCGGTGTGCGGATCCAAAGCAACGTCGTCGCATCCCAGGAGGATCTCCACCGGAGATATGGCGGGGTCGTCCCAGAGTTGGCCTCGCGCAGGCACCTCGAGCGGCTTCTCCCGGTTGTGGACCTGGCCCTGGAGCAGGCCGGAGCGCGCTGGTCTGACCTCGGCGGCATAGCCGTCACGCGCGGACCGGGCCTGCTCGGAGCGCTGGCGGTCGGCGTTGCCGCTGCCAAGTCCTTCGCCTACGTGCACGGGCTGCCGCTTGTGGGCGTCAACCATCTGGAAGCGCACCTGTTCGCCAACGTGCTGGACCGAGGTCCGCTGCCCACCCCCTCCCTGGCGCTCATCGTTTCAGGAGCCCACACGGATTTGGTGCTGATAGAGGGCCACCACCGCTATGAGATGCTGGGACGGACGCGCGACGATGCCGCCGGCGAGGCATTTGACAAGGTCGCGCGCGCCATGGGTCTGGGCTATCCCGGCGGCCCTGCACTGGACCGGCTGGGCCGCACCGGCGATGCTTCGGCCGTGCCGCTGCCCGTGCCGTTCCCCGGCGGCGGGCTTGACTTCAGCTTCAGCGGAGTGAAGACCGCGGCGCTCCGGGCGCTGGCAGCAGAGCCGTTGCCCTCTCCGTCGTTCGTCGCCGGGCTCGCGGCCTCTCTTCAACGCGTTGTCGCCGAGGCCTTGGCGACCAAGACCGCGCGCGCCGCCCGCGAGTACCGGCCGCGGGCCCTGCTGCTGGCGGGCGGCGTGGCGGCCAACTCGGTCCTGCGCGCGCGCCTGGAGGCCGAATCCGGCCGCCTCAGCATCCCCCTGCTCGTCCCGCGGATGGAACTCTGCACCGACAACGCGGCCATGGTCGCGGCCTGCGGCGCTTCCCGCCTGGCCCGAGGAGAGCAGGACTCCTGGGATATGGGCGCGGCCGCGGACCTGCCCCTCACGGGCTGACCTCCCGACCGACCTCCCGGCGCACGGAACTATCTTTCCCCAGGGTCTTGATCGCGGCGATCCGCCGGAATAAGATGGGGGGTGGTTAGCACTCGGGTACCGAGAGTGCCAAATCACAAACACCCCGCAAGGAGGGACGTAGACGATGAAGCTCAAGCCACTGGGCGACCGCGTGGTCGTGAAGCCCCTGGAAGAGGAGGAGCGCACAAAGGGAGGCATCGTCCTGCCGGACACCGCCAAGGAGAAGCCGCAGCACGGCGAGGTGATCGCGGTGGGGCCGGGTGAGTGGGACGAGGACGGCAAGAAGCGCATCGCTCCGGATGTGAAGCCGGGCGATCGGGTGCTGTACGCCAAGTACGCGGGTACCGAGGTCAAGACCGACGACGGCGACCTGCTGATCCTCCGCGCCAGCGACGTGCTGGCCATCGTCGAGAAGCCCGCGGCCAAGACCAAGGCCAAGGGATAAGGGAGACCTACGATGCCGAAGATTCTGGCTTACGACGAGGAAGCCCGGCGCTCGATGGAGCGCGGGGTCAACAAGCTGGCCGAGGCCGTGAAGATCACGCTGGGCCCCAAGGGGCGCAACGTGGTACTCGAGAAGAAGTTCGGTTCGCCCACGATCACGCACGACGGCGTGACGGTGGCCAAGGAAATCGAGCTGGAGGACCCCTTCGAGAACGCGGGGGCGCAGCTCGTGCGCGAGGTGGCCACCAAGACCGAGGACGTGGCCGGCGACGGCACCACAACTGCTACCATTCTGGCCCAGGCGATCATGCGCTCCGGGCTCAAGATGGTCGCCGCCGGTTCCAACCCCATGGCGCTGAAGCGGGGCATTGACAAAGCGGTCGCCGCGGGGGTCGCCGAGATTCACAAGGCGGCCAGGCCCGTAGAGACCAAAGAGGCAATCGAGCAGGTCGCCAGCATTGCGGCAAACGACGCCCTGATCGGCCAGCTCATCGGCGACGCGATGGACAAGGTCGGCAAGGACGGGGTCATCACCGTCGAGGAGTCCAAGGGGATCGAGACGACCGTAGAGGTCGTCGAGGGGATGATGTTCGACAAGGGCTACATCTCACCGTACTTCATCACGGACCCCGAGAAGATGGAAGCGATTCTCGACGACGTGGCCATCCTGCTGACCGACAAGAAGATCAGCGCGATCAAGGACCTGCTGCCGGTCCTGGAGCGGGTCGTGCAGATGGGCCGGCCGTTGATGATAATCGCCGAGGATCTGGAAGGCGAGGCCCTTGCCACCCTGGTGGTCAACAAGCTCCGGGGAACGCTGCAGGCGGTCGCCGTCAAGGCCCCCGCGTTTGGCGAGCGGCGCAAGGCGATCCTCGAGGACATCGCTATTCTCACCGGCGGTCAGGTCATCAGCGAAGAGGTCGGCCTCAAGCTGGAGAACACCGAGATGCAACACCTGGGCCGCGCCGGGCAGGTGAAGATCCGCAAGGATGAGACGATCATCATCAAGGGCGCGGGCGAAACCGAGCAGATCCAGAAGCGCGTACAGCAGCTCCGCAAGCAGATCGAGGAGACCGAGTCCGACTACGACCGTGAGAAGCTGCAGGAGCGCCTCGGCAAGCTGGCCGGGGGCGTGGCAGTGGTCAAGGTCGGGGCGCCCAGCGAGGCGGAGTTGAAGTACCGCAAGACCCGCACCGAGGACGCTCTGCGTGCGACACGCTCGGCCGTCGAGGAGGGCATCGTGGCCGGCGGCGGCTCCGCGCTGGTGGTGGCGAGCAAGGCCGTCAAGTCGTTGGGGCTGAAGGGCGACGAGAAGGTCGGCGCCTCGATCGTTGCGAATGCACTCGCCGAGCCCGCGCGGCAGCTCGCCGTCAACGCCGGGCAGGAGGGGTCCATCATCGTAGAGCACCTCAAGGAGCAGAAGCCGGATTGGGGCTACGATGTAATGATCAACGAGTTCGTGGACATGTTCAAGGCAGGCATCGTGGATCCCGCCAAGGTGGTGCGCTCCGCGCTGCAGAACGCGGCCAGCATCTCCGGACTGCTGCTGACCACCGAGGCCATGGTCGTGGAGAAGCCGGAGGAGGAGAAGCCGCAGGGACCGGCGGCGCCGCAGATGCCGATGATGTAGGCGTCTCTGCGCGGCCTCCGGTCGCAGGGAAGTTCGGCAGGAGTTCCACAAGAGGGGGGAGCCGTTCGGCTTCCCCCTCTGCACCACCACGATCGCGCCCAAGGAGCCGGTCATGAGATTCGGGTTCATTCCGACCGAAGGCGGCCACCTCTTCGAGCAGGCGCTGCGCGAGGTGCTGCTGGGCGAGGAGCTGGGCTTCCACTCGGCATGGATGGAGGAGCACCACGGCGTCACCAACCACTACTGGCCTTCACCGTTGGTGATCCTGGCCGGTTTTGCGACGCGGACTTCAAGGATTCTGCTGGGGACCAACATCGCGGTGCTGCCCTTCTACCACCCGGTCCGTGCCGCGGAAGACGTGGCCATGCTGGACGTGATCTCTGGCGGCCGCGTTATCTTCGGCGTGGCGATCGGCTACCGGCCGCAGGAGTTCGCCCTCTACGGCGCGCCGCTTGAGAACCGTGGAGCCCGCCTGTCCGAGGCGATCCGGTTGATGCGGCGCCTCTGGGCAGAGGAGTCGGTGACGTTCTCCGGCCGGCACTACGCCGTCTCAGACGCGCGGATAGAGCCGCGGCCCCTTCGTCCGGTGCCCGTCTGGATTGGAGGGTGGGGTGACCTGTCGCTGCGACGCGCGGCCGAGCTGGGCGATGCCTGGATTCCAGGCCCGACGGCCCGCCTCGAGAAACTGCTCGATGCTCAGGCGACGTACAGGCGCCACCTGGTGAAGTTCGGTAGAGATCCGGGCGCGGTCCCCACGCCCCTTACCCGCGAGCTGGTCATCGCCGAGACCGAGGCACGGGCGCGCGAGCTGGCGGAGCGGCACCTGCTCGTCAACTACCGCGACGAGTACGGCAAGGACTGGTCGCACCCGCTGATAGGACGGGAAGATGAAACCCGCCTGGACCGGTTGGACGACCTGGGCCGCGACCGCTTCCTAATAGGGACGCCCGAGCAGGTGGTGCGGCAGATCGAGCGGCTCAGGGACGTCTTCGGCGTAGACCACCTGATCTTCCGAACGTACTTCCCCGGCATGCCGCACGAACACATCATGGCCGAACTGATACTGCTGGCGAAGGAAGTTATGCCGGCCTTTGCAACCGGCGATCTGGGGGAAGCTCATGATGACACCTAACCTCAACGGCTTGATTCCAGCCACGGTTCTACCGATGACCGACGAGGCCCGGCCCGACCTCGATACCCTGGCGCGCTATCTCGACTGGGTGGTCCGCCAGGGACCGGTGGGGGTAGCGATCAACGCCGACACCGGCGAAGGCCCGCACCTGTCGCGGTCCGAGAAGCGGGCGGTTCTCGATGCCGCGGTGGCCGCGGTGGCAGGCCGCGCGCTGGTCATTGCGGGGATCGGCGGTCCCTACACCGAGGAGGCCATAGCGCAGGCGCGCGCCGCGAAGGCAGCGGGAGCGGACGCCCTGTTGATTTTTCCCATCCCGGCCTTCTTCGGCCGCCCTCTATTCCCGGAGATCCCGTATGAGTACCATCGGGCCATCGCCCGCGCCGCGGATCTCCCCATGATCCTTTTCCAGCTGCAGCCCGCCCTCGGCGGGGTGGAGTTTACGGCGGAAGCGATGGCGCGCCTGCTGGAGATTGACACCGTGGTGGCGATCAAGGAAGCGTCTTTCGATGCCATGAAGTTCGTTCAGATGCGCTCGATCCTGGACCAGGCGCAGCGGCGGATCACGCTCCTGACCGGCAACGACAACTTCATCTGCCACTCGTTCGTGCTCGGCGCCGAGGGCGCGCTCATCGGTTTTGGGACGCTGGCCGTGCGGCTGCAGGTGGAGATGATCGAAGCTGCTCGCCGCCGCGACTGGGACGAGGCGTTTCGGCTCTCCGGCATCGTGCAGCCGCTGGCCGACGCGATCTTCGCGCCGCCGGTACCCAACTACCGTGCTAGGACCAAGGAGGCGCTGCGCATGCTCGGCGTGATCGGTAGCGCGGCCGTGCGGCCTCCGCTTCTTCCCGTGGATGACGATGAACGTAGGCGGATCCGGCTCGCCCTGGAGCGCGCGGGGATGTTGGAGCCCGGCCGTGCTGGATAGAGGGACCTCGGTGGGCGCCCGTTCTGCTTGCAATTGTGCGATATTTGTGGTAGCGTTTGGGTTGGAAACCCCATATCGCACCGATTGCAAGCCAAAAATCCGAACATTTGATGCTGAAACCGTTGAGAATGTTCGTTATTGGAGGTGGCGGGCGGGAACACGCGCTCGTCTGGCACCTGCATCGGCACTACGCTGACGCCGCCCTCTTTTGCGCCCCAGGAAATCCGGGAATCTCCGCGCTCGCCACCTGCCTGCCGATCTCCGCTACCGACCTGGAGTCGCTCGCAGGCGCGGCCTCATCGCTTGAGATTGATCTGACGATAGTCGGTCCAGAAGCGCCACTGGTCGCCGGCATCGCGGACCTGTTCGAGATGCGCGGCCTGCCTGTTGTCGGCCCGTCCGCTCTGGCCTCGGCACTGGAAGGCAGCAAGGTCTTCGCCAAGGGCCTCATGGAGCGCCACAGGATTCCGACCGCGGAACACGCCGCGTTTGACGAGCCAGCGCCCGCGCTCCGGTATCTCGCGGGCGCCTCCGGCCCGGTCGTCGTGAAGGCCGATGGCCTGGCCGCGGGCAAGGGCGTCATCGTCTGCGATGATCGCGCTCATGCCAGGAGCGCCGTGGAGACGATGATGGTGGACCACGCCTTCGGCGACGCCGGCCAGAGGATCGTGATAGAGGAGCGCCTGGAGGGCGACGAGGCAAGCGTCTTCGCGCTGGTGGACGGTGAGGCAGTTGCGCTGCTGCCGGCGGCGGCGGATCACAAACGGGCGCACGATGGCGACCAGGGCCCCAACACCGGGGGCATGGGAGCAGCGGCGCCGGTTCCCCTGAGCCGGGAACTGCGCGAGCGGATCCTCTCCGAGATCATCCAGCCCACCGCGCGCGCGATGTGCGCGGAAGGCCGCCCGTATCGCGGGGTTCTCTTCGCAGGGCTGATGCTGACCAGCGAAGGTCCCAAGGTGTTGGAGTTCAACTGCCGGCTTGGGGATCCGGAGGCGCAGGTGATCCTGCCGCTTCTGGAGACCGGGCTGCCGGATGCGTTCGCAGCGCTGCGCGAAGACGGGCTTGCAGGAGACAGCCTCTCGGAAGCGCGCGGTGCAGCGGTCGGGGTTGTGATGGCATCGGGCGGCTACCCGGAGCGCTATGAGACCGGGATTCCCATCGCTGGCCTTGAGCAGGCCGCGGAAGAGGCCCTTGTCTTTCACAGCGGCACGAGCCGCCGAGACGGAATCGTCACAACCGGGGGCGGGCGCGTTCTGACGGTGGTCGGTCAGGGCGGGACAATCGGAGAGGCGCGCGCGAGCGCCTACCGTGCCGCCGGCAGTATCCGTTTCGATGGGATGCACTACCGGCGGGACATAGGCGCACGGCTGGAAGCCGTAGCCCAGACCCGCGGCGGCGCATTGCCAGCGGGCAGGAGGTAGAATCCGGTGCCGGTAACCGCGGTCGTCGGAGGTCACTGGGGCGATGAGGGCAAGGGCAAGATCGTAGACGCCCTTGCCGCCGAGGCGGATCTCGTCATCCGCTACAACGGCGGGACAAACGCAGGGCATACGATTGTCAACGATCGGGGCGTCTTCCGGCTGCACCTCGTGCCCTCGGGCGTGCTCTACCCGTCGGCCGTCTGCCTAATAGGCCCAGGCGTGGTGGTCAACCCGGACGCTCTGAGCGAGGAACTGGCGATGCTCGAAGCCAGCGGGGTCTCCACGCGCAACGTGGTTGTCTCCAACCGGGCGCACATCGTGATGCCCCACCACGTGATGCTGGACGTGCGCGAGGAAGCGCTGCGCGGCAGCGGCAGCCACGGCACGACGAAACAGGGCATCTGGCCGGCATACGCGGACAAGACCGCCCGGGTAGGCGTCCGCATGGGCGATCTCCTGCATCCTGCCTATCTTGAGAACGCGGTCCGGTACCAGGTGGCCAGGACGAACCGGATGCTGGCCGGGGCCGTGGACGCGGAGGAACTGCTGGCGCGCTGCGCCAGATGGCGTGAGGCGCTCTCCTCCCGCATCGTGGACGGCCACGGCATCGTGCAGCGTGCCCTGCGCACCGGGGCGCGCATCCTGCTGGAGGGGCACCTGGGCGTGATGCGCGACCTGGACTGGGGGATCTACCCCTACGTCACTTCTTCCACCTGCCTGCCGGGTGGAGCAGCCGCGGGAGCCGGCATACCCGCATCCTGCATCACGCACGTGGTTGGCGTGGTCAAGTCCTATACGACCGCGGTCGGTGCCGGGCCCATGCCCACCGAGATACACGGCGCCACCGCGGACCTCATCCGCGAGGCAGGGCAGGAGTTCGGCACGACCACCGGACGGCCGCGGCGGTGCGGCTGGTTCGACGCTGTGGCCGCCCGCTTCGCCGCCGAGCTGGCGGGCTTCACAGAGCTGGCCGTGATGAAGCTCGACGTGCTGTCGGGCATGGACACCGTGAGGATTTGTACTGACTACCGCCTGCGCGGCACTCTGCTGGATGGGATGCCGGACACGGTGACGCTGCAGGAGGTCGAGCCCGTCTACGAGACGCTCCCCGGCTGGCGGCTCCCCGGACGGACTGATGCTGGCGGAATTGACGCCGGGCTGACTGACGCCGGGCGGACTGACGCTTCCCGCGATCTCCCTGTGGAAGCCCGCCTTTTCCTGGACCGCCTGGCGGCCCTGGTGGAGGTTCCGGTGACGATGGTGGGCGTGGGCAGGGAGCGCGAGGCCCTGCTGCGCCTGCAAGCCCCGGCCGCATCAGAGGGCCGGCGGTGATAGAGCGCTACTCCACCAGCGAGATGCGGACGCTGTGGGCGCCCGAGACCAAGTTCGCGGTGTGGCTGGAGATCGAGCTGCTGGCTGTGGAGGCCCAGGCCGCCCTCGGACTGGTTCCGCGCGAGGTCGCGGAGCGGCTGCGCCGCACGGCGAAGTGCGGCACCCCCGCGCGCATTGACGAGATCGAGCGCGCCGAGACCCAACACGACGTCGTCGCGTTCCTGCGCTCGGTGGCAGAGTGCACTGGCCCCGACGCTTCGTATCTTCATCGAGGACTGGGCTCGTCGGACGTGGTGGACACGGCCCAATCCGTGCTGCTGGTGCGCGCGGCCGACCTGATCCTCGAAGCGCTGGCCAGGGTGCGCCGCGTCACCGCCGCGACGGCTTCATCTCACCGCTACACGCTCATGGCCGGCCGCACGCACGGGATGCAGGCCGAGCCCATTACCTTCGGGGTCAAGGTGGCGCTCTGGCACGCGGAGCTGGGCAGGGCAGAGGCCCGGCTGCGCGCGGCCCGGGAGGCGGTGCGCGTGGGCAAGCTCTCGGGCGAGGTGGGGACCTTCATCCACAGTCCTCCCGAGATAGAGGCCGCGGTCTGCGAGGGCCTGGGACTGGAGCCGGCTCCGGTGAGCAGCCAGATCCTGCAGCGCGACCGCCACGCCGAGTTCGTGGCGGTCCTGGCCATTCTGGCCGGGAGCATAGAGAAGATCGCCACGGAGATCCGCTCGCTTCAGCGCACCGAGATAGGAGAGGTCGAGGAGCCATTTGGCGAGCGCCAGACCGGATCCTCTGCGATGCCCCACAAGCGCAATCCGATCCTGTGCGAGCGGCTGGTGGGGTTGGCGCGCGCCGTGCGCGCCGCGGTGCCAGTTGCGATGGAGAACCAGGCGCTGTGGGGCGAGCGCGACATAAGCCACTCATCGGCCGAACGGTTGATCCTGCCGCAGGCGACCGGGCTGGTGCACTACATGCTGGGGGTCCTGCACCGCGTGCTCTCCGGGCTGCGCGTCCGCACCGACGTCATGCAGCGCAACCTCGATTCATCCGGCGGCCTTGTCTACAGCCACCGCGTGCTGCTGGCCCTGATGGAGGGAGGCCACAGCCGCGACGAGGCCTACCGGATCGTGCAGGAGACCGCGACCGCGGCGCTGGAAGGCGAGGGCAGGTTCGGGGACCTGCTTGTAGCCCGGGGGGTCCTCGCGCCGGAGGAACGGGACGCATGTTTCGATCCGGCGCCCTACCTGCGCCACGTGGATTTGATACTGGAGCGCGCCGGCATCCCGCGATGAGCATATCGGACGCGCCGGCGGTCGTTGCCACCGATCTTCCGCTGCCGGTGTTCGCGCGGGGCAAGGTGCGCGACGTCTACGATCTGGGCGAGCGCCTTCTCATCGTGGCCACAGATCGCCTGTCGGCCTTCGACCATGTGCTGCCCACGCCGGTGCCTGGAAAGGGCCGCATCCTGACCCGGCTCTCCGCGTTCTGGTTTGCCCGCACCCGAAAGATAGTCCAGAACCACCTGATAGCCACGGACATAGACCAGATGCGCCTGCCGCCGGCGGTCGGTGAGCAGGTTCGGCTCCTGGACGGCCGGGCCATGCTCGTGCGCAGGGCCAACCGGATTGACGTGGAGTGCGTGGTGCGGGGATACCTGACCGGGTCCGGATGGCAGGAGTACAGCCGGGACGGCGCGGTCTGCGGCGTGCGCCTGCCGGACGGCCTTGCGCACGGCGCCCGCCTGCCGCACCCCATCTTCACACCGGCGACCAAGGCCGCCTCCGGGCACGATCAGAACATCGCGTTCGAGGAGGTCGCGCGTCTGGTAGGCGGAACTCTGGCGGAGCGCATGCGCGATCTCAGTCTGGCGCTATACCTCCACGCCGCGGCAGTGGCGGAGAGGTGCGGGCTCCTGCTTGCCGACACCAAGTTCGAGTTCGGGATGGTCCGCGGGGCATCAGGCGGCGCGGGGGGCGATGCGTTGATGCTGATTGACGAGGCGCTCACCCCTGACTCATCGCGCTACTGGGATGCCGCGGAGTACACGGCCGGAAGGCTGGCATCGTTCGACAAACAGATTGTGCGCGACTACCTGACACGCACCGGATGGAACCGCGAGTCTCCGGCGCCGGCCCTGTCAGACGACGTGGTAGAGGCCACGCGGCAGCGCTACCTGGAAACGTACCGGCGTCTCACCGGGGAGGGGATCGCGTAGATGCGGGCGTTCCGAGTAACCATCATGCTCAAACCAGGCGTGCTGGACGCGCCCGGACAGGCGGTCCAGCGCGGTCTGGACGCACTGGGCTATCGGGTCGAGCAGGTGCGCGTTGGCAAGGTGGTCGAGATGACCCTTCCCGACGTTGAGGGCGCGGGCGTGGACGAGATGTGCGCACGGTTCCTGGCAAACCCGCTGATCGAGACGTGGGCGATCGAGGAGATCCCGCAGGGGGCTGCCACGTGACCTGGGGCGTGGTGTTCTTCCCCGGGTCCAACTGCGACAGGGACTGCGTGCATGTGCTCCGGTCGGTGGTGGGCCAGCATGTCGAGGAAGTCTGGCACGAGGACCGGTCGCTGGACGGGATAGACGCACTGGTCCTGCCCGGAGGTTTCTCCTACGGCGACTACCTGCGGTCCGGGGCGATCGCCGCGACCGCGCCGGTGATGAGTGCCGTGCGTGAACTCGCGGCACGTGGCGCGCCGGTGCTGGGGATCTGCAACGGCTTTCAGATCCTGGCCGAGGCAGGCCTGCTTTCAGGCACCCTGCTCCCCAACGTCTCGCTGCGGTTCCGGTGCCACCCGGCGTGGGTACGCGTGGAGTCCGACCGGACGCCGTTTACCGCGGGCCTGCGGCACGGGACCGTGCTGCGGATGCCGGTGGCGCACGGCGAGGGCGCGTACTTCGCGACGCCGGCCGAGGTGGCGGCGCTGGAGGCCGCGGGGCGCGTGGTCTTCCGCTACTGCGATTCCCTGGGCCGGGTCACGCCGCAGGCCAATCCCAACGGCTCCGTGGCAGGGATTGCGGGCGTGGCCTCTGACGCGGGCAACGTGGTCGGGCTGATGCCGCACCCGGAGCGCGCCTCGGAAGCGCTGCTGGGTTCGACCGACGGTCGCCGGCTGTTTGAGTCCGTGGTCGGCGCGCTGGTGGGTGCAGGATGACGCAGGCCACTGCGTTAGACGCCGCGGCCCTCTGCGGGCTTCCTGCCTCGGACTACCGCGAGATCTGCCGGCGCCTGGGCCGCGATCCCAACCCGGTAGAGGCGCGGATGTACGGCGTGATGTGGTCCGAGCACTGCGGCTACAAGCACTCCAGGGCAGCGCTGCGCCGGCTGCCCACATCCTCGCCGCGCGTCCTGACCGGTCCGGGCGAGAACGCCGGCGTGGTCTCCATCGGCAGGGGGTGGGCACTGGCGTTCAAGATGGAGAGCCACAACCATCCCAGCGCCGTGGATCCGTACAACGGCGCGGCCACCGGCATCGGCGGCATTATCCGGGACGTGCTGGCCATGGGCGCACGGCCGGTGGCGCTGCTCGACTCGCTGCGGTTCGGCCCAATGGACGAGCCCAGGGCCCGACGGCTCTGCGGTGGGGTGGTCGCCGGCATCGCTGGCTACGGCAACGCGGTGGGCCTGCCGACCGTGGGCGGGGAGTTGCTGACCGCCGCGTGCTACCGCGACAACCCACTGGTGAACGTCGCCTGTTTGGGTCTTGTGCGCGCGGACCAGGTGGCCCGGTCCGCGGCAGAGGGGCCCGGCAGCGCCGTACTGTACGCAGGCGCGCGCACGGGCCGCGACGGGATAGGCGGTGCGGCGTTCGCCTCGACCGAGCTGGACGAGGGACGCGCGCAGACGGACCGGGCTTCGGTGCAGATGGGCGATCCGTTCACGGGCAAGCTGCTGATAGAGGCCACGCTGGAGGCCCTGGCCTCTGGCGCCGTGCTGGCCATACAGGACATGGGCGCGGCCGGGCTTACCTGCGCGACAAGCGAGATGGCGGCGCGGGGCCGCGTGGGTATGGTGATAGACCTGGACCGCGTGCCGCTGCGCGAGGCCGGGATGCGGCCGGAGGAGATATTGCTCAGCGAGTCGCAGGAGAGGATGCTCCTGGTGGTGCGCGCGGAAGAGGTGGAGCTCGCCGCCGCGGCCTACCACCGGTGGGGGCTGGCCGCCGAGGTGATAGGACATGTCACCGCCGAAGCGCGCCTGCGCGTGACCGCCGGCGGGCGGACCATAGTAGACCTTCCTCCCGAGAGTCTGGCGGACGCCCCGATCTACAATCCCCAGGCCTCGGTGCCGGCCGGACTGGAGGAGCGGTGGCGGCTCGATCCCGCGGCTGTTCCTGCACACGACCCAGGGGAGGTGCTGATCGCTCTCCTGCGCCACCCCGACGTGGCGAGCAAGCGGCGGATCTACGAGCAGTACGATCACATGGTGGGGGTGAGGACCGTTACCCCGCCCGGATCCGACGCTGCGGTGCTCCGCCTGATCACCGCGCCGCCACTGGGGCTCGCGCTGACCTCGGACGGCAACGGCCGGTGGTGCGCGTCCGACCCGCGGCGCGGGGCAGCGCTGTCGGTGCTGGAGGCGGCGGCCAACCTTGCGTGCGCGGGCGCCGAGCCGCTGGCGGTCACCGACTGCCTCAACTTCGGCAGTCCGGAGCGGCCCGAGGTGTACTGGGCCTTCCGCGAAACGATCGAGGGCATCGCGGAGGCGTGCGAGGCACTTGGGGTTCCGGTGATAGGCGGCAACGTTTCCTTCTACAATGAGGCAGAGGGCGGGGAGGGTCCGGGCCGCGCGATCTTCCCGACGCCCGTGGTGGCCATGGTTGGCTTGCTCGACGACGTGGCACGCGCTGGCCGGATGGGCTTTGCCCGGGATGGCGACCTGGTCGTCCTGCTGGGCGATCCCAGAGGGACCCTTGGGGCGAGTCTGTACCAGCACGCGCTCCAGGGCGAGGTCAGGGGCCGGCCCGCGAATCCCCAGATGGAGCGCTCGGTGCGCGCGATCGCCTGCGCACGCGATGCGGTGCGCGCCGGCCTGCCCTCGTCGGTCCATGACGCCAGCGACGGTGGCATCGCCGTGGCACTGGCCGAGGCGTGCATCACGGGTGGAACAGGCGCTTCGGTGACGCTGCCGGATGTTCCGCTCGCAGAGGTCTTGTTCGGAGAAGGTCCGGCGCGGTTCATCGCGTCGCTCCCTCCGGAGCGCCTGGGCTCGCTGGATGAATTGGCCCGCAGGCACGACGTGCCGGTCCGCGTTCTCGGCCACGTTGGTGGCCCGGCGCTACGCCTGGCCCAGGCTGGTGATGCCGGGCCCACCGATCCGATCGAACTGCCCCTTGCAGGGCTGACCGAGGCCTGGGAGGGTCTGGAGGTCTAGCGCATGGTGAGTGCAAAGCGGGACATCGGCGTCTGGAAAGAGGAGTGCGGTGTCAGCGGTGTTCTATGCACCGGAGGGCATGACGCGGCGCCGATCGTTCACGTGGCGCTCTACGCGCTGCAGCACCGCGGACAGGAGAGCGCGGGCATCGCCGCATTCGACGGCACGGTGATGCGGCACCACAGGGGCATGGGGCTGGTGTCCCGCGTTTTCGATGACGACCGGGTCACTTCGCTGCCGGGCCTGGCCGCGGTGGGGCACGTCCGGTACGCCACGATGGGTTCGGCCCTCATCGAAAATGCGCAGCCCTTCATCGTGCCGTCGTCGTGGGGTCCGGTGGCAATCAGCCACAACGGCAACCTGATCAACGCGCCGGTGCTCCGGCGCGAACTGGAGGCGCAGGGAGTCGGGTTCGGTGCTACCACCGACAGCGAGGTGATCGCACACCTGATCGCGAGGGCGCCGGCGGCCTCCCCCGAGGACGCGTTCGCCTGGTGCATGCGTCGTCTCGATGGTGCCTACACGGTCGCGGCCCTGGTGGGGGGGCGGCTGTTCGGATTTCGCGACGCGCACGGGATCCGGCCGATGGCGGTCGGAAGGGGTGCCGGATTCTGGGCGGTCGCTTCGGAGACGTGCGCGTTTGACCATACCGGCGCGCAGGCGGTGTGCGAGGTGGAACCCGGGGAGCTGGTGGCTTTTGACGGACAGAGCATGCACAGGCGGCAGGTCCTCGCGGTTGGCCGGCGCGCCCACTGCGTCTTCGAGTACATCTATTTTGCAAGGCCCGACACGGTGATCAGCGATAGGAACGTCCACCAGTCCCGGCGCCGCATGGGCAGGGTGCTGGCAGGAGAGCATCCGGCCCGCGCCGACATCGTGATCGCGGTGCCGGACTCGGGCACATCGGCGGCCATGGGCTACGCCGAGCGGGCCGGCCTGCCCTTCGAGGTGGGCCTGATCAAGAACAGATACATCGGCCGCACCTTCATCCAGCCCGACCAGGCCTCGCGCGACTTCGGTGTCCGCCTGAAGCTGAACCCCAACCTGGACGTGATAGCAGGAAAGCGCGTCGTGTTGGTGGACGACTCGATCGTCCGCGGCACTACCTCGGGCCGCATAGTCAGCCTGCTGCGCAGCACCGGCGCGCGCGAGGTGCACGTGCGCATCTCATCCCCCATGATCCGGCATGCCTGCTACTACGGGATTGACACCAGCACCAGGGGGGAGCTGGTGGCATCCCGCCTGGAAGTCGAGGAGATCAGGCGGTTCATAGGGGCCGATTCGCTCGGCTACCTGAGCCAGGCCGGGCTCGTGGAGGCCGTGGCGCTGTCGAGGGATGCGCTGTGCATGGCCTGTCTGGATGGCCGGTACCCGACCCGGGTGCCGACCGAGGCCGAAGCAGGACGTACGGCCCTCGACGAGATGGCGGCCGTGGCCGCCGGGAGCACCCCGCCGTGAGGAACCCGATGTGAGTGCCGCGCCGTGAGCTCCGACGAGACTCCCCCTGGGCTCACCTATCGGGGAGCCGGCGTTGACGTCGGCGCCAAGGCGCGTCTGCTGGAAGGCTTGGCGCCGGCGATCACTTCAACCTACACGGACGCCGTAGGTGCCGGGCTCGGGGCCTTTGCCGGCGCGGTACGCCTGGCGCCCTCGGGTGCCGGCTTCTTGCTGGCCACCGTGGACGGCGTCGGGACCAAGACGCTCATCGCACGGCAGATGGGGCGCGATGAGGTCATCGGGTGGGATATCGTCGCGCACTGCGCCAACGACCTCGTATCCTGCGGGGCCAGGCCCATCGCTTTTCTTGATTATGTCGCCATGGGGCGGCTGGATGCGCCTCTTGTTGCGGTTCTGGTAGAGGCGATGGCGCGCGCCTGCGCGCGGCTTGGGGTGCCGCTGATTGGCGGCGAGACCGCGGAGATGCCCGACGTCTACGCGGGTGACGCCTACGAGGTTGTCGGAACCATGATCGGCCAGGCGCCCCAGGACGGCCTCCTGACCGGCGGAGAGATCGTACCCGGGGACCGCTTGGTCGGGTTGGGTTCCAGCGGGTTGCACACCAACGGCTACACGCTGGCGCGAAGGATCGTGGAGGCCGCGGGCGCCTCGCTGCACGATCACCTGGAGGATCTGGGCACTTCGGTGGGGGAGGCGCTGCTCGCACCCCACCTGTGCTACGCGGAAGGTTTGCTGTCCCTCCTGGGGAGCGTCCAGATCCGCGCCGCGGCGCACATCACCGGCGGCGGCCTCGTGGACAACCTGGTGCGCGTACTGCCCGACGGTTGCCGCGCCAGGGTCTTGCGGGACTGGCCCGAGCCGCCGATCTTCCGCTGGCTCCAACAGGCAGGACGGGTTTCCGAGGCGGAAATGGTGAGGACGTTCAACCTTGGGATCGGCATGGTGGTCGCCACCGCGGCCCAGGATGCCGCGCGAGCGATGCGGCACTTCGAGGGCACCGGCATTCCTGCCTGGCAGATCGGCGAGATCCTCGACGGCCCCAGGGGCGTGGATCTGGTATGACGCGCCTGGCAGTACTGGCCTCGGGCAGCGGCACCACGCTGCAGGCGCTGCTGGATGCGTTTCCCGCCAGAGGGGCATCTGCCGGCGCCGAGGACGACCCGACCCGGCCCGGCGTCACGGTCGCGGTCGTGGTCGTGAACACCCCGGGCGCGCCGGCCCTGGATCGTGGACGGGGGGCAGGCATTCCCACCGTGCTTGTGGATCACCGCAGGAGGAGCCGGGAATCCTTTGAGGCCGAACTTGCCGGCGTAATCCACGAGCACCGGGCAGACCTGATCTGCCTGGCAGGCTTCCTCCGCATTCTGTCCCCGGCGTTCATCACGCGCCACGCCGGGCGCATGCTGAACGTGCATCCGGCACTCCTGCCTGCCTTCGGCGGGCAGGGTATGTACGGCGAGAGGGTGCACAGGGAAGTGCTCGCAGCACGCGCAGCGGTAAGCGGGTGCACCATCCATCTCGTGGACGAGGTTCCTGACGGGGGGCCGATCCTGGCGCAGATCGCGGTACCGGTGCTCGACGGAGACACGCCTGCCGCGCTGGCGGCGCGCGTGCAGGCCGAGGAGCGCGCTCTCTACCCCCAGGTCATCCATTGGTGGGCTGACGGGCGCATCCGGGTAGAAGGGAGCAGGGTGCTTCTGACATGATGCCGATCCGACGCGCGTTGCTCAGTGTTGCGGACAAGACCGGTCTGGTCCCATTGGCGCAGGCTCTGCACGCGAGCGGGGCGGAACTGGTTTCCACCGGCGGAACCGCGGCGGCGCTCCGCGCGGCCGGGCTGCCGGTGGTGCCGCTGGAAGACGTGACTGGGTTTCCCGAGATGCTGGGAGGCCGCGTCAAGACGCTGCACCCGGCAGTCCACGCCGGGCTGCTGGCCCGCGGCGTGTCCGAGGATATGGCCGAACTGGGGCGGCATGGGATCTTCCCCATTGACCTGGTGGCGGTGACCCTCTATCCCTTCGAGGAAGCCGCCGCGCGGGGAGCCGCCATGCCCGAGGCGGTCGAAGAGGTGGACATTGGCGGCGTGACCCTGCTGCGCGCCGCGGCAAAGAACTGGGCGCGCGTAACGGTCCTCTGCGACCCATCGCAGTACGCTGAGGTAACTGCCGCCCTCCGGACCGCCACCGGCATACCCGAGGAGCTGCGGCTGCGCCTGGCCGCCGACGCCTTCGCGCGCGTGGCGGCATGTGACGCCGCGATCGCCGCGTACTTCCAGCGTGCCGCGGGCCAGATGCCGTTTCCCGGGCGCCTGACCCTTACGTTCTGCAAGCGGGCAGACCTGCGGTACGGCGAGAACCCACACCAGCGTGCCGCCCTCTACGCCGCCGAGGTGATCTCGGGCGATGTGATCTCGACCGAGGTGCTCGGCGGCCGGACGCTCTCCTACAACAATATCGCGGACCTGGAGGCCGCGTGGGCGCTGGTGCGCGATCTGCCGTCTCCGGGCGCGGCGATAATCAAGCACGCGAACCCGTGCGGAGCAGCGGCGGCGCCGACTGTGATCGAAGCCTTCCTGCGTGCCCGCGACGGCGACCCTGTGTCCGCGTTCGGAGGGATACTTGCCGTCAACGCTCCGGTGGATCAGGGGGCCGCGGAGGCGATGGTGCAACTCTTCCTCGAAGCCATCATTGCGCCCTCGTTCGAGCCCGGCGCAGCCGAACTTCTGCTGGCCAAGAAGCACCTGCGGCTGCTCGCGACCGGGAACCGGGGGGCGAGCGGGCGGGCCGGACTCGCCTTCCGGAGCATCCGAGGCGGGATGCTGATCCAGTCGGAGGACGTCCTGGGCCTGGACGAGGCCGCGTGGAGCGTGGTCACCTCCCGCGTACCGTCGGCCGCTGAGTGGGATGACCTCCGCTTCGCCTGGGCGGTTTGCGCGCACGTGAAGTCCAACGCCATCGTGTTTGCCAGGGACCGACAGGTGGTAGGTGTCGGCGCCGGACAGATGAGCCGGGTGGACAGCGTCCGCCTGGCCGCGGCCAAGGCCGGGGAGCGGGCCCGCGGAGCGGTGATGGCCTCCGATGCCTTCTTCCCGTTTGCCGA
>Ga0194125_10000460_pt1:50000-67830 | contig 67830 bp, 68 predicted proteins | sample TA2KigC250mmetaG_FD_148626 | JGI IMG/M metagenome (GOLD analysis project Ga0194125, IMG submission 148626) | Freshwater microbial communities from Lake Tanganyika, Tanzania - TA2015034 Kigoma Deep Cast 250m | ecosystem: Environmental > Aquatic > Freshwater > Lake | place: Tanzania...
CCCGGACGGACGGCGTCCTCGCGCGCCTGCTGGCGCTGTTTGCAGGCGGTTCTGTTGACATGGACCCAACGCTTCGGCCTCCAGATCGTCGCCATGAGCAGGCCCCCCCGGTCAACCCGACGCTTCCACACCCCTTTCCTGGGTCGCCCGGGCTCCTGGATCGAGTTCGCCAGGGCCTCCGCGCCCGCCACTACAGCCGGAGGACCGAACAGGCCTACGCGGCCTGGATCAAGCGGTTCGTTGAGTTCCACGGAAGTCGCGACCCCGCCCAGATGGGCGAGCGGGAGGTCAACGAGTTCCTGACCCACCTGGCTGTCAGCGGACGCGTGGCCGCCGCGACGCAGAACCAGGCCCTGGCGGCCCTGCTGTTCTTGTACGATAGCGTGCTGCATCGTCCGTTGGGCCGGGTCGAGGAAGTCGTGCGCGCAAGGCGCCCTCGACGGGTGCCGGTGGTGCTGACCCGGGAGGAGGTCAGGGCGGTGTTGGACGGCCTCGATGGGATCCCGCGCCTGGTATGCGCGCTGTTGTACGGCTCCGGGCTGCGCCTGCTGGAGTGCCTGCGCTTGAGGGTCAAGGACCTCGATTTCCAGCGCAACGAGATCACCATCCGCGACGGCAAAGGCGGCAAGGACCGGGTGACCATGCTGCCGGCAACCGCGAAGGCGCCGCTGCAGGCGCACCTTGAGAAGGTGCGTTCTCGGCACGAGAGTGACCTGGCGCTCGGCCTGGGCTGGGCCCCGCTGCCTGACGCCCTCACCCGGAAGTATCCCGGCGCCGATCGCCAGTGGGCCTGGCAGTGGGTCTTCCCGGCGTCGTCGCACTACGCCGACTCCCGCACCGGGGTGCGCCACAGGCACCATCTGCACGAGTCGGTCGTCCAGCGGACCGTGAAGGAGGCGGTGCGCCGGGCGGGGCTGACCAAGCCCGCCTCGTGCCACACCTTCCGGCATTCGTTCGCCACGCACCTCCTTGAAGACGGGTACGACATCCGAACGGTCCAGGAGTTGCTCGGGCACAAGGACGTGAAGACGACGATGATCTATACCCATGTGTTGAACTGCGGCGGGAAGGGGGTCAGAAGCCCGATGGACGGCCTGCCGCCTTGAGGCAGGCAGGAGCAGCCGGGGGTTGACCCCCTGGGATGCTAGACTGACCGGCCGGGGTGCATAACGCCTGGTAGGGGAGGCGCTGGATGGCAGGAATTCAGACAGAGCGGGCGAAGGGACGCGATGCGATTCTGGCCTCGGTCTTGTTAGGCTGACAGAGGTGGGGTGTTACACTGGTTGGTCTAAACACGAGTTGGCGGGACAGAGCTGTTGGCAGAGGTTGAAACGGTCTTGAGCAACACCCTGAAACAGGTGCAAGCGCTGGTCGCACGGGGTGAAGTGCGTGTATCACTTCACGGCTACGAGGGGCTTGCCGCGGACGCAATCCGCGTGCTGGTTCTAGAGCGAGATCGAGACGGTCGGCCGATCCACGTGGTCTGGGGCATCCCGGGGGGTCAGGGCTCACCGGCTGGTCTGATAACTGGGTACAGGCCTGACCCCGAGAAGAGGTGGATGTTGAGCTCGTGGAGGCTGAGGGAGCCTGGACGCCGTACCTGTCCTTGGAAGACGCGTACAAGCTAGACGACGTGCGAGACGCGCTGCGGGCAGGGGACATTGACCGGGCGTCGCAGACGGCGAACCGCGTCTGCCGTCTTACGCCGGTTCGAGGATGAGGAAGAATGCCCGCTAACATGCCGATGGAGCGGACGCGCGAAGACTGCGCGCCGTTCACGCGAAACGTTAGGCCGGCAAGGATGCGCCGAGCCTCCCATGGTAGACTTGGTGCGTGAGTCCTACCATCTTCAGAGCGGGCGGCCTCCGTTTCTATTTCTTCTCGCGAGAAGAGCGGCGGCTGCATGTGCATGCTCAGAGCGCACGGGGCGAGGCCTAGTTCTGGCTCGAACCCGAGATCGGATTGGCGGAAGACTACGGGCTTGGCCCACAGCTGGTGGGCAGGGCCCTACGGTTGATTCGGGAGCATGAAGATGAGATCCGGGAGGCGTGGAGAGAGCACTTTGGTCGCTGAGGTGGCCAACGTCTCGGCGAATGGCTTCTGGCTCCTACTGGATGAGCAGGAGTTGTTCGTGCCGTTCAAGCAGTTCCCCTGGTTCCGCGCGGCCACAATCGGGCAGCTTCTCAATGTCCAACGGCCCCACAAGCACCACCTCTACTGGCCGGATCTCGATGTGGACCTCGCAGTGGAGTCAATCGAACACCCGGAGCGCTACCCCCTCGTCAGCAAGGCACGGCCTAACATCGCGCTTCAACGGCCGGGTCACACGTCACGTCCCGTGCGTTCGCGAGCAACGCGCCAAGTGGCCCGCCGGTGATCGCGAACGTTAGGCGGCAAAGGCACAAAGGCTTTCCCAGAATAACGGCATCGGTGGCATAGATGAATCTAGTCCACATTGATCGCGCGAAAGGACTACAATGGAAGTGCAACTGATTGGCATGTGCGGCGCATATTGCGGCACTTGCGAATGGAAGACAAAGACCAATTGCCCCGGTTGCCTTGCAGCCAAGAGCGAGATGTTCTGGGGTGTCTGCGATGTTGCCAAATGTGCGATTGAGAAAGGGCTTCAGCATTGCGGCTTCTGTCCAGAAGCTCCCTGCGCGACTCTCCAACGGTATTTTGACAACCCCGATCATGGCGATAATGGAGAACGTTTGGGCAACCTGAAAGCATGGGCGCGAGGGCAACTCATCTACAAGGAACTCACAAAGAAGAAATGAATGACCAACAAGTCAGTTCAATAGATGCCCTGACAAGGGCCGCATCAAGAAGATCACCTGGCTGGAATTGGAAATCATGTCAGCCAAAGGCGAGGTGGTCAAGGCATACTGTGCCGCCTAGACACGAGTTAGGCTGACGATGAGTGGTAACTGCGAAACCATCGTAGTTGATGGGCAGGAGGTTCGGACCCTTCGCGATCTCCTGCCCGATCCCGCTGGCCTGAAGGTGCTTTTCGTGGCGAAGACGCCCGCGCCCGTAAGTGTGCAAGCCTGCCACTACTTTCAGGGGACTCAAGGAACGATGTTCTGGAACCGGTTGCGCAAGTACCGGATTCTCGTGCCCACCGCTTGCTTCGAGGACGACTCGCTGCTCGATCATGGCTTCGGTATCACCGACATAGTCAAGGTGCCGCGCGGGTACGGGAATGAGCCGTCGACTGCTGAGTACGTCGCCGGGATGGAGCGCATCCTCGACTTGATAGGCGAGCACCATCCGGGCGTCGTCGTCTTCGTTTACAAGAAGGTTCTCGATCAAGTGCTGCGGCTCAAGTTCGGGCTACGTAGGAAGGCGGTCTACGGCTTCAATGACGATGTGCGGAACTACTTCGGCGCACGCGTCTTCGCTTTTCCCCTACCCGGAACGCCATGCACGCGGGAGCAAGCCGCGAGCGCCATGGGCGAACTTGCCCAAGCCGTCGGCACAAGACGAGGCGCGCTACCACGGGATGTGGAGGGTCCTTAGATGGAAGCGACAAGGATCTTGATGGAAGAACACCGGATCATAGAGCGAGTTCTGGGCGCTCTGGAGTTGGCTACCCGACGATTGGAGACCGACCACCTGGTTGGGGCCGCCTTCTTTGTGGCGACGGCGGACTTCATCAAAGGCTTCGCGGATGGGTGTCACCACAAGAAAGAGGAAGATGTGCTGTTCCCGGCGATGGTGTCGGCTGGAGTGCCGAGCGGAGGAGGGTCGATCGGGGTGATGCTTGCCGAGCACGAGGAGGGCAGGCGGCTGACGCGGGCGATGCGCGGAGCCGCAGAGAAGCTGGCTGCTGGCCAGGTCGAAGCCAGAGGCGCGGTCATTGAGAATGCGAGCGCCTACATCATCTTGCTGAGGCAGCATATCGCCAAGGAGGATGGAGTCCTGTTCCCCATAGCAGAGCGGGTCATACCGCCGGCCGAGCAAGCGGAGCTGGCGGCAGCCTTCGACCGGGTCGAGCTGGAGGAGACAGGTGAGGGGGTTCACGAGAAGTACCTTGGCATGGCAGATCAGCTGGAGCAAGAGGCGAGAGGGTAGACAGGTCCTTTCCAAGCAGCGTCCAAGCGCTGCCCAAACACGAGCTAGGTTGACCGCCGCGTCTCACAATCGCGAAGAGGGAACGTCGAACCAGGGGTGGCGTATGTGGATCGCAGTACTCGTTCTGCTGCTACTCGGTGCGCAGTTGAATCTCACGGCCCTGGTGCCCCTCCAGCCCGGCGGCACCCCGCCCCCTTGGTGGGTTGGAGGCCGCCTTATCTGGCCGTTCGCCGTCGAGACGCGGACCCTTGTGCCCCCTGGGGATCTGCTGAATGCTGTCACGCCCATCCTCGGGGCCGTGGCAGGTGCGTGCCTGCTCATGGCGGGAGCGGCTCTGCTCGGCCGGTGGGTCCCGCCCAACTGGTTCCCTTGGCTGGTGACCCTTGGGGCGGTCGCGTCGATCGTGCTCCAGGTCATCTGGATTTCGCACTGGGCGGTCCTCCCGCTGCTTGTCGATGCCGCGCTGCTGTGGGCGGTGCTGGGGATGCGCGTGACCGTCGCGGCGCTCCGTGGCTAGGGGCGAGGCAGCGGGCCGCTGATGCGCCGGACGTTAGGTGGCCTCAGGGATAGGCTGGAGGACACTTGAAGGTCGGGGACTTGATTCGACCCCGGGAGAAGGACGGGTGGCGCCTGGTTCGGAACCCGGGGGAGCCATCGACAGTACAAGCATCCGAACAAGCCAGGGACTGTGACCTTGGCTGGCAAGATGAACCTGGATGTGACGCCGGGTACTCTGAACTCAATACTCAAGCAAGCGGCCCTGAAGCGGTGAGGTGCGCGACGATACGGTACATGGTAGTGATCGAGCGTGGCGAGACGAGCTGGGGAGCGCATGTGCCAGATCTCCCGGGCTGCATCGCGGTTGGGGAGACTCGTGATGAAGTGCTTCGGCTCATCCGCGAAGCGATCGGGTTTCACATCGAGGGGCTGAAGCAGGAGGGACTACCGATACCAGTGCCGAGCTCTGAGGGAGAGCTCGTTGAGGTGGGCGCCGCCTAACCCAGACATGCAGCCCGACGCGCTGGGGCCCGCGGCTGATGCCTGCCGCTGGACGCCACCCACCTCCCCGTTGCCACAGACCGATAGGCCCTGACGGGAGGCAGGCGGATATGGTCATCCTGGTCCGCGCGGCTACCTACGCTGCGCTGTTTATCGGCCTCGTGCTCGTGTTCGTGCCAGCCCGCGTGCTTTCCTGGTCGGGTGTCACCCGGCCTGCGGCGATCGGCGTGCCGCAGATGGCGGGGATGGCGCTCGGAGCCGCCGGCGCGGCGCTCGCTTTCTGGTGCATCCTCACCTTCGCGTTCGTCGGCCACGGGACTCCCGCACCTTTCGATCCGCCGCGCCGGCTGGTCGTACGGGGCCCCTACCGGGTCGTGCGCAATCCCATGTACATCGGCGCCGGGCTGGCCCTCGCCGGTGCCGCGCTCTTCTATCGCTCGGGCCCTCTGCTTGGCTACACCGCGCTGTTCTTCCTCATCACCCACCTGTTTGTGGTGTGGTACGAGGAACCGGCCCTGCGGCGGGCTTTCGGGGGCGAGTACGAGGCCTACCTCCGGCGGGTCCGCCGATGGTGGCCGACGATATGAGCCGGTCCGAAGTGTGCGCTGAGTTGTTGGGAGGAAGCGCCATGGTACTGCGCGTGGTCCCAGTGCCGGGTGACGAGGGGGATTTGCGGCCATCGTGCCCGCCCTTCCTGGGTGTATTGGCGAGGGCGAAACGCGCAGAGAAGCGCTTGCCAACATCGGATGAAGGTTCCGAGCCTGAACTACGATCAGGTGGTTCAGGCACTTCGTCGGGACGGCTGGGTTGTCGTATGCCAGCCCACCGCCCGATCAAGAGGTCCACACTTTCGCACATTCTGAAGCACGCACGGCTCACGATTGAGCGGTTCGAACGATTGCCGGGAGGCGATCTACCTTGGGCCTGCAACCCATGACGAACGCGACTTCAGCAGCACTCGAGTGGCTCCTCGACGGGGACCCGGCCATCCGCTGGCAGGCCTTGCGGGATCTGGTCGGGGCGCCGGAAAGCGTACTCGCGCGAGAGCGGAGAAGGGTAGCGCGAGACGGCTGGGGGGCTCGTCTGCTCGCCAGGCAGGACCCTGAGGGCACGTGGGCCGGCGGGCTCTACTCGCCCAAGTGGACCTCAACGACCTACACCATGCTGCTGTTACGTGACTTCGGTCTGCCAGCCAACAACCGGAAGGCGCGAAAGGCCTGCACGCTCCTCCTCGACAGAGGCCTTCAGCGCGACGGCGGCATCAACTACGGCACCTGGGCAAAGTGGACACGCCGGAGCGAGACGTGCGTTACGGGAATGGTGCTGTCCATCCTTTCCCATTTCGAGTACGACGACGACCGGCTCGATACCATTGCCGATCACCTGCTGGGGCAGCAGATGCCTGACGGCGGGTGGAATTGCCAGCGCCCGTATGGTGCAACCCACGCTTCGGTCCACACGACGATCAGCGTGCTGGAGGGCCTGCGGCTGTACGAACTGCACCCCAGACGGGGAGTGCGGGGAGTGCGGACCGCGCAGCGCCGCGGCCGTGAGTTCCTCCTGGCGCACAGGCTGTTTCGCTCCCACCGGACCGGCGAAATCATCAAGCCGGAGTTCACTCGCTTCTCTTTTCCCCCGCGGTGGCACTACGACATCCTCCGCGCCCTTGACTACCTTCAGGCCGTCAACGCGCCTCGCGACCGGCGCCTCACCGAGGCAATTGACATCGTCCGCAGCCGCCAGCGCGAGGACGGGCGCTGGTCGCTGCAGCACTCGTACAGGGGAAAGACGTATTTCGAGCTCGAACGCCTCGGCGCTCCGAGCCGGTGGAACACTCTCCGCGCGCTGCGGGTGCTGAAGTGGTGGGGGCGGTACACATGATGCTTGTTATGCCCACCGACCTACCGTACAGTAGTACTTGCGTTGATCTCTAGTAGACCCCAACAGGAGTGGGTGAACATGCCGGGTACGCACGAGAACCTGAAAGAGGCATTCGCAGGCGAGAGCCAGGCGAACCAGAAGTATCGAGCATTTGCCAGGAAGGCAGAGCAGGATGGTTTTCCAAACGTCGCCCGGCTGTTCCGTACCGCGGCCGAGGCAGAGAGGATCCATGCCGAGGGGCACTTCAACGCACTGGGTGGGATCGGGTCAACGGCCGAGAATCTTCAGGCGGCCATCGAGGGCGAAACGTACGAATACACGAAGATGTATCCCCCGATGGTTGAGCAGGCAGAGGCCGATGGTCACAAGGCGAAGCGCATGTTCGCATACGCGTCCAAAGCGGAGGCGGTTCACGCCCGGCTCTACAATCTCGCTCTGGAGGCAATTCGCCGGGGCGAGGACCTAGCGGAGAGTTCGTTCTACTTGTGTCCCGTTTGCGGGCACATCGAGTTCGGCAGCCCCCCGGACTCTTGTCCCATTTGCGGAGCGAAGGCTGAGAGGTTCGTCCAGGTATAGACGGGGCGGGCCAACGCCCGCCCCAGCTTTCCCGCCGATCGTTGACTGGCAAGGCGGCGAAAGGTAGGTGAGAGATGGGCGTCTTCAGCATGTACGAACTCATCATCATTTCCGTTGTCCTGGTTGGTTTGCTCGTTCTGTTCCTACCGGCACTCCTCGCGATAATTGACGTCGTCAGGAGTGACTTTCGCAGAGACTCCGACCGGGTCCTGTGGGCAATCATCGTACTGATGGTGCCTGTCATCGGCCCGATCCTCTACTTCCTGATTGGCCGCAAGCAGAAGCTCCACGCGTAGATGGTCTTTCACTTCTTGTCACGCTGACTGGCCGGCCGCATGGCCCGGCACACGATGGGGGGAACCGATGAAGACGCGAACCCTAGTTATCCTGCTCCTCCTGATATTCCTCTGGGCGGGGCCGGTAGTTCTCGGCCTCTACACCGACTGGCTGTGGTTCGTGGATCTCGGCTTTGCCGGGGTCTTTCGGACCAGGTTTCTTGCCCAGGCCACGCTATTTGTGCTGGGAGGGCTGCTCAGCACCGGAGCGATCCTGGGCAGCGCATTCTTCGCCCGTCGGCTGGCCGAGCAGGCCGTGGGCGCGATCGAGATGCCGGGCAGTGCTCAGATGCGCGCCATGGAACGGCCGTTCTCCCTGGCCGTGATAGGCGGCGGGCTATTCCTGGCGCTCAACATGGCAGGGGTTTCCGCAGCCCGATGGGAGCACGTGCTCCGGTTCTTGCGCGCCGCTCCGTTTGGCACGACCGACCCACTGTTCGGCCTCGACATCGGGTTTTTCGTCTTCACCCTTCCTGTCTACCGGTTCCTCCAGGGATGGTTCCTGACGGTAGTACTGCTAGCCCTGGCCGCTGCGGTCGCGGTGTACGCGTTCCGGATCGTCTTCCCTCAAGTGCAGATGCCGCTGGAGGGTGAGACGGAGTTCCGTCCGGCGGCGCCGATCAACATCATTGTCTCCCGTCCAATGCGCGTGCATCTCTTCGGTCTGGGCGCTTTGCTCCTCGTCTTCCTGGCGTGGGGCCACTGGCTGGCGGTCTACGACCTGGTCTACTCTCCACGCGGGGCCTCATTCGGCGCTTCGTATGCGGACGTCCACGCCCGGCTCCCGGCGCTGCGGCTGCAGGCCGTGATGGCCCTGGTCGCGGCCGGCCTGGTCGGGATCTCGGCGTTCCGGCAGGGATACCGCCTGGCGATTGTCGGCGCGGTGGCGTGGATCGGGACAGGTCTAGTTGCGGGCGGCATCTACCCGGCCATGGTCAACCGGTTCGTCGTGCAACCGCAGGAGCTCGAGCGCGAGCGGCCCTACATCGAGAGGACCATTCGCATGACGCGGGAGGGATACGCGCTCGACCGTATCGCGGAGGCCCCGATTGGGGGCGAGGAGATGGTTACCACTGCGGACCTAGCGCGGGCGCCCGCCACCGTGGCCAACATCCGCCTGTGGGACCCGGACCCCCTGCTCATCACGTACAACCAGATACAGAGCATCCGGCTCTACTACGACTTCGTTGACGTGGACGTTGACCGGTACACCCTGGACGGACGCTACCGCCAGGTGATGCTGGCCGCGCGTGAGCTCTCGCCCGAGAAGCTGACCGCCCAGGCCCAAACATGGGTGAACCGCCGGCTGCAGTTCACGCACGGCTACGGTGTTGCCATGAGCCCGGTGAACGAGCTGACACCGGAGGGGCTGCCCACGCTTTTCCTGCAGGACGTGCCGCCCATAGGCAAGCTCCGCGTGGACCAGCCCGAGGTCTACTACGGCGAGAAGAGCCGGGAGTACGTGATCGTGCGCACGCGGTTTCCTGAGTTCAACTACCCTAAGGGCGACGAGAACGTCTACACTACCTACCAGGGCAAGACTGGCGTGGCGCTGGGCTCGCCTCTCCGCCGCCTGCTCTTCGCCTGGCGCTTCCGGGACATCAACATACTCATTTCCGACGCGGTCACGCCCGAGAGCGTAATACTCTACCACCGTAACATCGCCGAGCGCGTTGCCAGGCTGGTACCTTTCCTACGGCTCGATGGAGATCCATACGTGGTCGTTGCCGATGGCCGGCTCTTCTGGGTTCTTGACGCCTACACGTACACAGATCGCTACCCTTACTCGCAGCCGTCGAGGGAGGGGTTCAACTACGTCCGCAACAGCGTGAAGGCCGTTGTGGATGCCTACAACGGCACTGTCGCGCTCTACGTCGCCGAGCCGGGCGACGCCATGATCCAGACGTACGCGCGCATCTTCCCTGGGCTGTTTCAGCCCCTGGCAGATCTTCCGGCCTCGCTCCGGCCGCACCTGCGGTACCCGCAGGACATCTTCGCGGTTCAGGCCGAGATGTACCGGGTCTTCCACATGCAGGATCCACGCGTTTTCTACAACAAGGAAGACATGTGGATTCTTCCTCAGGAGGTCTACACCGACAAGCCCGTCGAGATGAAGCCGTACTACATCATATTGCGCCTGCCCGGGGTGGCCGCCGAGGAGTACGTGCTCATAATGCCGTTCACCCCGCCGGGCAAGCAGAACATGATCACCTGGCTCGCGGCCCGATCAGACGGCGAGCACTACGGCAAGCTCCTGGCCTTCCGATATCCCAAGGACAAGCTGGTCTACGGGCCGATGCAGATCGAAGCGCGCATCAATCAGGATCCCAGGATCTCCGAGCAGTTCACGCTCTGGAACCAGGGCGGCAACCGGGTGATCCGGGGGAACATGATCGTGATTCCAATCGGGCAGTCGAACCTGTACGTGGAGCCGATATACCTTCAGGCAGAGCAGGGGCGGCTGCCTGAGATGAAGCGCGTGGTGCTGGCCAGCGGCAACCGGGTCGCCATGGCGCCCACGGTGAGCATGGCGCTGCAGGCCCTCCTGGCCGGGCAGGATGCTCCTGTTGCAGTGACCGATCGGCCGCCAGTGAAGGCCCCGGTAGGTGCGAAGCCATCCGGTCCTGGGGTAACCGATTCCCAGAGCATCCTCCGATCGCTGATGGAGCGCCAGGGGCGCCTCATGGAGGAACTCAAGGCACTTGACGCCGATCTGCGCCGGCTCCTCGAAGTGTTGAACCGGGAAAGGTAGCGCTTCGGTTGTGATCCATTGAAGCAGACGGCGTTCCAGGACTGCTATCCCGACGAGCTGAGCCACTGCTACGGCTGCGGCCGGCTCAACGAGCAGGGTCTGCAACTCAAGAGCCGCTGGGAGGGGGAGGAGGCCGTCGCGGTCTTCTTCCCCCGGCCGTACCACGTCGCGATCCCAGGCTATGTCTACGGCGGGCTCATCGCCTCGTTGATCGACTGCCACGGCACCGGCACGGCCGCGGCTGCCGCGTACAGGGCCGAGGGACGGGAGATGGGCACGGAACCGGCATTTCGCTTCGTCACTGCGTCCCTGCACGTGGACTACCTGCGGCCGACGCCGCTGGGCGCGCCTCTGGAGATCCGGGGGCAGGTGAAGGAGATCAAGGGCCGCAAGGTCGTGGTGACCGCAACGGTCTCAGCCGAGGGCGTGATCTGCGCGCGCGGCGAGGTCGTGGCCGTTCAGATGCCGGAGCAGATGAAGCCCGAGTAGTCACGCGAGGAGGAGTGCACATGGGAGTATCAGCAGTCCCACCACGGAGCGCCATCGCCGTCGAGCACACCTGGGATGCCGCGAGCATCTTCCCGAACGACGACGCCTGGGAGGCCGCGTTTCGCGGGATCGTAGACGGGCTCCCGGCGCTGGAGGCCTTCAGAGGCCGCCTTGGCGATGGTGCGGGGACCCTGGCCGACTGGCTCGAGGCGATGCAGGCCGCCTTCCGCACGCTCTGGCAGGTTGTCGCGTACGCCACCATGGGCCACAGCGTGGACAAGACCGACCAGGCGGCCTCTGCCAGGCACGACCGGGCACGCGGGTTGCTGGCCAGGGTCACGGCGAAGGTGGCGTTTGCCGAGCCCGAGATCATTGCCCTGGGGTTCGACAATCTGCGCCGCTGGATTGCCGAGGAGCCGCGCCTGGCGATATACGCGCACTACGTTGACCGGCTGGCGCGGCGTGCGCCTCACGTGCGTTCGCCGGAGGTGGAGGAGCTCCTGGGTTTTGTTGCGGATCCCTTCCGGGCAGCCGCGGCGACGCATGGGATTCTCGCGGACGCCGACCTTGTCTTCCCGCCTGCCCGCACCTCCGCCGGTGAGCCGGTGGAGGTCGCCCAGGGCAACCTGCGGGTGCTGCTCTCGCACGAGGACCGGGAGGTGCGGAGGACCGCGTGGGAGGGTTACGCGGACGCCCATCTGGCGCACCGGCACGCGATGGCCAACTGCCTGTCGGCCGGCGTGAAGCAGGCCGTGTTCATGGCCAGGGCGCGACGGTACGGCTCGGCTCTCGAAGCTTCGCTGCTGGCCAATGACATCCCGGTTGACGTCTTCCACAACCTGATTGCGACCTTCCGCCGCCACCTGCCGACCTGGCACCGCTATTGGGGCGTGCGCCGCCGCGCCCTCGGGTACGAGCGGCTGGGCGTGTACGACGAGCGGGCGCCGCTTGGTGCGCAAGAGCCCCGTGTCACGTTTCCGCAGGCGGTCGAGTGGATCGCGCAGGGATTGGCACCCCTCGGCGACGAGTACGTCTCGACGCTGCGGCGCGGGACGCTCGAGCAGCGATGGGTGGATCTCTATCCGAACCGCGGTAAGCAGTCCGGCGCCTTCTCCATGGGTGCACCCGGCACGCACCCGTTCATCCTGATGAGCTACAGCGACGACATCTACAGCGCCAGCACCCTGGCCCACGAGCTCGGGCACTCGATGCACTCGCACTTCGCGTGGCGCACCCAGCCGTTGATCTACGCTCGATACCCGTTGTTCCTGGCCGAGGTTGCCTCGAACTTCAACCAGGCCATGCTCCGCGCTTACCTGCTGGCTACCCAGAGCGATCCCGGGTTCCAGATCGCCGTGATCGAAGAGGCGATGGCCAACTTCCACCGCTACTTCTTCATCATGCCGACGCTCGCCCGGTTCGAGCTGGAGATCCACGAGCGGGTCGAGCGCGGAGGAGCCCTGACATCGCAGGACCTGACGGCGCTCATGGCCGATCTGTTTCGCGAGGCGTACGGGGACGAGGTGGAGATTGACGCCGACCGCGTCGGCGTGACCTGGGCCACCTTCCACACGCACCTCTACATCAGCTTCTACGTCTTCCAGTACGCTACGGGGATCGCCGCGGCGCACGCGCTGGCCGGCGACGTCCTCTCGGGCGTGCCGGGCGCTTCTGAGCGCTATCTCGAGTTCCTATCGGCCGGCGGATCGAGGTATCCTCTCGACGCTCTAAAGAAGGCAGGTGTTGATATGGTCTCCCCTGAGCCGGTGGAGCGGGCGTTTGGGACCCTCTCCCAGATGGTGGACCGGTTGGAGGGCTGCCTGACGCAGATGAAGGCCAATAGCCGTGGATAGCGACGCCCGTCGCAGGATACGAGAGCTGTCGTCACTGATTGGGAACACTCCCCTCCTGGCGATCGAGTTCCTCTTCAGGGGGCGCAGGCGCACGCTCTACGCCAAGGCCGAGAACCTGAACATGACCGGCAGCATCAAGGACCGGATGGCCCTCCACGTGATGGAGCAGGGCTATGCCATGGGCCTCCTCAAGCCCGGATACACGATCGCAGAGGCAACGAGCGGCAACACGGGCATCGCCTTTGCCGCCATAGGCCGAGCCCTGGGGCATCCGGTCGTCGTCTTCATGCCGGACTGGATGAGCGCGGAGCGGGTCAATCTCATCCGGAGCCTGGGTGCCAGGATCGTCCTCGTGAGCAGGGAAGAGGGAGGATTCCTCGGCAGCATCCGCCGCTCAGAGGAACTGGCGGAGAAGACCGATGGGGTCTTCCTTCCCAGGCAGTTCTCAAACCTGGACAACATAGAAGCCCACTACAGGACCACCGGCCCAGAGATATGGTGGCAGATGAGGTTCCGCTCGGTTCGTCCCGATGCTTTCGTCGCCGGTGTTGGGACAGGCGGCACAGTAATGGGAACCGGGCGCTTCCTGAGGGAGAAATACCCCGGCGTCAAGGTCCATCCCCTGGAACCGTCCAGCTCCCCAACGCTCTCAACCGGTCACAAGGTAGGGAAGCACCGGATTCAGGGGATATCCGACGAGTTCATCCCGCCCATCGTGGATCTGAGTTCGCTGGATTCGGTGGTCAGCGTGGACGACGGGGACGCGATTCTCATGGCACAGAAGCTCGCCGCCGAGCTCGGGCTCGGGGTCGGGATCTCCTCGGGGGCGAACTTCCTGGGTGCCCTCCGGGTCCAGAACGACCTCGGCGGCGATGCGGTCGTGGTTACCATCTTCTCCGACGACAACAAGAAGTACCTCAGCACCGATCTGCTGAGAGAGGAGCCCGTGAGAGACGGTTTCCTTTCCCCGGAAGTGAGACTCCTGGAGGTACGGGCCCTAAAGCGGGTGTGCTATACGTGCTGCGATCCGCAGGCGTGCCTGGAGGTGGCTTCCTCGGGGATCGCGGAGGAGAACCCCCCGCCGCGCTGTCCCATGAGGCCCTGCTCCATGTCGTCGTAGGGGGAAGAACCCCTTCCTGGTCGAATAGCACTCCAGCAAGGATGCCACGCAGAGGAGGTCCGCAGTGATGACGCACAGGCGTGCCGCCGCGCTCATCGCGGTTGTGCTTATGGTGGGAATGGTAGGGGCGATGGCCCAGGCCGGCCCGGCGCCCAGGAAACTGATCTTAGGAATGGTGCCGTCGCGCGAGATCGGCCGCATGATGGAGAACCTGGGGCCGCTCTCAAAGATGCTGTCCGACCGGATAGGCATTCCGGTGGAGGCGGTTGTGACGACCAACTTCACCGGGTTGATCGAGGCGATGGGCACAGGCAAGGCCGATATAGGCATCTTCGGGCCGTTCGCCCTGGTGCTGGCCCAGGAGCGGCACAAGGTGACAATCATCGCCAAGTCCATTCGCCGCACGCGCGGCCACTTCGTCACCAGCTACAACTCGGCGATCAACGTGCGGGTGGACTCCCCATTCAAGACGTTGGCCGATCTCAAGGGGCGCCGGTTCGCGTTCGTGGACCCGGCCTCGGCCTCGGGATACCTGTTCCCGTACATGATGCTGGTGGATGCCGGGATCAATCCCGATCGTGATCTGCGCACCATCTTTGCCGGGTCGCATGACGCGGCCATAGTGGCGGTCTACAAGAAGGATGTGGACGCCAGCGCCACCCACGACAATGCGATCCCAGACTCGGTCCGCGAGATGCCCGACGTCGAGCAGGTGGTCAAGATCCTGGTCCGGAGCGCCCCGATCCCCAACGACGGGGTGGCGGTCCGGCGCGGGCTGCCCGACGATCTCGTGACAAAGATCCAGGAGGCCTTCGTGGATCTGGGCAAGACCGCCGACGGCGTGCGCCTGCTCGACGCGCTCTACAACGTGATTGGCTACGCGAAGTCGGACGGTTCCGAGTTCGAGATCATTCGCAAGACCTACAACGTCATGCGCGACAAGATCCGCATTTGACCGCGCCACAGATCGAACTGCGCGGGGTTGAGGTCCATTTCCCTGGCGGGGTCCAGGCCCTGCGCGGTGTAGACCTCAGCGTCCTTCGCGGCGAGTTTGTCGCGATTGTTGGGCTGAGCGGTGCCGGCAAGTCAACCCTGCTGCGCACCGTCAACCGCCTGGTGGAGCCGACCGCCGGGTCGGTATGGTTCGAGGGCGAGGACCTGACCGCCGCAGCGCCGGCGCGCCTGCTCGAAGTGCGCGCGCAGATTGGTATGATCTTCCAGACGTTCAACCTGGTCAGGCGGTCATCTGTATTGCGCAACGTGCTGGCTGGCCGCGTGGGCCGCATGCCCACCTGGCGGGCGCTGCTGGGCTGGTTCCCCAGGCGCGACCTGGAGATCGTGCACGGGGCGCTGCGCAAGCTCGACATTCAGGACAAGGCCTTTGTCCGGGCCGACGTGCTCAGTGGCGGCCAGCAGCAGCGCGTGGGCATCGCGCGGGCGCTGGCTCAGGAGCCGAAGGTGATCCTGGCCGATGAGCCGGTGGCATCGCTGGACCCGCCCACCTCGCACATGGTGATGCGCGATCTGCGGCGCATCAACCAGGAGGGCATCACAGTCCTGATCAACCTGCACTTCATTGACCTGGCGCGGGAGTACGCTCAACGGGTTGTGGGACTGCGCGACGGGCAGGTGGTCTACGACGGGCCCGCCGGCGAGGTGGACGACGCCACCTTCGAGCAGATCTACGGCCGGGCGCTCAAGGCCGACGACTTCCGGGGAGCAGACGCTGAAGGCTAGGTTCACACTCGTATTCCTGGCGACGGCCGGCCTATACCTGTGGAGCGCGGTGGGGATCGGCGCCTCCCCCCGAGTTGTCTGGGAGGGGCTGCCGAGTTTCTACAAGCTCATGGGCGATCTGTTCCCGCCCAACTGGACCGTGCTACCCGCTCTGGTCCAGCCCGCGGTGCAGACGCTCCAGATGGCCCTGGTAGGCACAACCCAGGGTGCGCTGCTCTCCGTGCCGCTGATCCTGCTCGCTTCTCGGAACGTGACGCGCCAGGCCTGGCTCTACTACGGCGCGCGGGGAATCTTGAACCTGCTGCGCACGGTACCTGAGTTGCTGTACGCGGCCATTCTTGTAGCCGCGGTGGGGATCGGGCCGTTCGCCGGCATCCTGGCCCTGACCGTCTTCTCCGTGGCGATCATCGCGAAGCTGACCAGCGAGAGCCTGGAAGCCATTGACCCGGGGCCGATGGAGGCCCTGGAGGCGGCCGGGGCCAACCGTCTGAAGATGGTGCGCTACGCGGTTGTGCCGCAGGTCCTGCCGGCCTACCTGAGTTACACTCTGTTCGTCTTCGAGATAAACGTGCGCGTCTCTTTCGTGCTGGGCCTTGTGGGCGCCGGGGGAATCGGGCAGCTTCTTCTGACCGCGCTCAATCTGTTTCGATATCAGAGCGCCACGGTGATCATCCTGGTTACGCTTGCGGCCGTCATCACGATTGACGCCATCAGCGTCCGCGTCCGGCAGGCCATCGTGTGAAGACAAACGTGGCCGGACTGGTCGAGCCGGGGCGATGGAGACTCTGGGCCGGCGCCGGGCTGTTCGCCGTTGCGTTCATCTGGTCGGCCCAGGGAGTGGAGGCCAGTCTGCCCCGGCTCATCGAGGGCCTACCGCTGCTGGCGCGCATCGTGGCGCTTATGCTCGTCCCGGACTGGTCCTGGGCCGGTCGCTCGCTGTCGGGCATGGTTGTTTCGGTGCAGGTCGCGCTGCTGGGCACCACCATCGGCATGCTGCTGGCCTTCCCGCTGGCGTTCCTGGCATCGCGGAACATCAGTCCCCACGCCGCCTCGAGCTACCTGGGCAAGCAGGTGCTCAACCTGATCCGTACCTTCCCCGAGATCATCCTGGCCGTTTTCTTCGTCGCGGCCTACGGTCCTAGCGCACTGGCGGGGATGATGGCGATCGGGCTGCACTCCACCGGCAGCCTGGGCAAGTTGTACGCCGAGGTGGTTGAGACGATAGACCCGGGCCCGCTGGAAGCCCTCCGGGCCGCCGGGGCGAACCGGGCCAAGGTCTTCTGGTACGCGGTCATGCCCCAGGTCCTGCCCGAGTTTCTGGCGCTGTCGCTCTACCGGTTTGAGATCAACGCGCGCGCCGCGACCGTCCTGGGGCTGGTGGGGGCCGGCGGGATAGGCACGATCATGGTTCAGGCCTTGCAGTTCCGGCGATGGGAAATCGTAGGGATGGCCCTGATTGTGATCATCGTGGTCGTGACCCTGATTGACACGGCCAGCGCTGCCCTGCGGCGGCGGCTGGTCTGAGACCTCCCCCTGCAGGAAGCGGCCGGCCGGGCGGGAAACTGTGTCTGCACACCTAATCGGAGGTGAGTGCCGTGGTCTCAGCGGTGGTGCTGCTCAAGACCAGTCCTGGCCAGGCCCGCAAGGCGGCGATTGCCATCCGGAAGATCAGGGGTGTCCGGGAGGTGCACGTCGTTACCGGCCCCTACGACATCATCTGCACGACCGAGGCGGGCGACATGGCGGCGCTCGCCGACACGGTGATCTCCAGGATCCAGCGGACCGCGGGCGTGACCGACTCGCTCACCTGCCTGGTCGTGTAGTGGGGCGGCGCCGGGAAGTCGCGGCCGCCAGGGTGCAACAGGCCAACGATTCTGTCACGGCCTACGATTCAGACATAAGTTCGGATAGAGGCTGAAGCGGGCTTCCGGCGGGTATTCCAGCCAGTAGGGGCGGGGTCGTCAACAAGAACCTTGACGACCTCGTGCTTTTCACCTAGGATCAGGGTAGT
>Ga0194125_10000462_pt1 | contig 67780 bp, 56 predicted proteins | sample TA2KigC250mmetaG_FD_148626 | JGI IMG/M metagenome (GOLD analysis project Ga0194125, IMG submission 148626) | Freshwater microbial communities from Lake Tanganyika, Tanzania - TA2015034 Kigoma Deep Cast 250m | ecosystem: Environmental > Aquatic > Freshwater > Lake | place: Tanzania: Lake...
TTACCCGGTGTCGATCGCCCTGCTGGGCATGCTCCTGCACGCCGGGATGAGGCGGAACCGCGCTTTAGGCTGGCTGGGGCTGTTTGGCTTGATGGGGCCGCTGGGGATGATGCTGGGCGCGTCGCCCGTATTGGCGCAGTATACCCGCCAGCTCACTGCGCTGGTGATCGGCATCTTCTTGCACCTCTCGACCACCATCCTTTTCGAGAGCAGCGACGTGCACCGCTTCGACTACCCCAAGATCGGCGCCATCCTCCTAGGCGTGGCTTTGGGCAGCCTCACCGTCGCCCTCCACTAGCCCTCAGCTCCGCGCCGCCTATGTCCATGTCCGCACCGGCTCACGCTCCGCCCCTCGAGGAGTTGACCCACCGCCTCCGGCGACGCGAACGCCGCGTGACGGCCCCACGCCAAGCCATTCTCGAGTTCCTCCGCCGCCAAACCCACCCGGCCAGCCGCAAGGAGATCTTCTCCGCCCTACCCCGTGGCGTTGGCGACCTGGCCACCGTCTACCGGTCCGTCCAGTTGCTCGAATCGATGGGGATGGTTCAGCGGTTCGATTTCGGGGATGGCGTGGCCCGCTACCGCCTGTTGGCCGAAGGTGAAGACGGCCACCGCCATCACTTGATCTGCCGGCAATGCCGTACCGTGGTCGAGGTGCGCGAGTGCTTCGCGGCGGATCTCGAACGGCAGATCGCGCGGCGGAACGGTTACCGAGCCGTCAGCCATCGGCTCGAGTTCTTCGGCCTCTGTCCCCAGTGCCAAGGGGCAGAGCCCTGAGCGCTCAGCCGACCCATACAAATTCGCGCTCCGCGGTGTCGAAGGAATAGAGATGTGAGCGGCAACCCATCCAGCCACGGTTGGTGCGAGCGGCTCTATGGCGAGCAAGGCGCCGGGCTCGTGCTTTACGGCCGCGCCCTTGGTTTGAGCCACGCCGAGGCTGAGGACGTCTTGCAGGACGTCTTTGATCAGTGGTTGAGTTACTGGAAGGCGCGGCCCCCATCGCCCCGGCTCAAAGCGCGGCTGTTCCATGACACGGGCTGTGCCGCGCCTACCGCGGGTGAAGACCCGGGCGGCCGGCTCCTGGGGTGGCTGGTGCCCTTGACAGCTTGCCTGACCGTCGCCCTTCTCGCTGGGCAGGCACGCCAGCCCTCCGGTCTGAGCAACCCGCGCCGCGGCGCCATGTCCCACCTCACCCTAGCCGCCTTTAGTAACCAGTTCTACGCCGCCTACCTGCCCCCCACCGGCCACAGCGAGATCAACGCGGCGCGGGCGGCAGAAATGGGTTGGACAAGCCCGGGGCAATCGACTTCAAGTATGGGCCTTTTGCCGTCCATGGCGACGAACCAACTCGAGTGGTAAGCCAATGAGTAACACAGCCGCGAAACCGGTTAAACCCGCCCCAGCCGCCCCCCCGCAGTCGGCAGGCGCCGCCAAAGGGGCCAAGCCAACCCGACCGTTGCACGCCAAAGCGGTGGTGGTGCCCGTCTCGGCCGTGAGCGGTCTGCGCCCGCCTTTGTTCCGGCGCATCGACTGGCTGACGTTCGGGGTCACGACCCTCCTGACGCTCATCGGGTACTTGCTCACCTTGGCGCCGGACCTCACGCTCGAGGATTCGGGCGAGTTGGCGGTCGGTTCGTACTATGCCGCCGTTCCGCACGCGCCGGGTTACCCGGTCTGGACGATTTACTCGTGGCTCTTCACGGTGTTGCTGCCGTTTTCGAACATCGCCTGGCGTGTCGCGGTGTCCTCGGCGGTGGCCGCGGCGGTGGCCAACGGCTTGCTCGGCATGGTGGTGTCGCGGGGCAGCAGCATGATCCTCGAGAGCATCGAGGAGCTCAAGCACATCGACCGCCACTGGGAAGACGAGTTGTGCATGGTGGCCGGGTTTGTGGCGGCGGTGATGATCGGGTTCAACGGGTTCATGTGGAGCCAAGCGGTGATTGTCGAGGTGTACACCCTGAGCGTGCTGTCGTTGATGGGGGTGCTGGTGTGTTTGCTGCACTGGACCTACGCTCCGGACCAGCGCAAATACCTCTACATCGCGGCCTTTCTGTTCGGCATCTGCTTCAACAACCACCAGACCCTGATCGTCGCCGCGATGGGCATCCAGGTGCTCATCGCCTTGGTCCGGCCCGACCTGGGCCGGAACGCTTTCTTCGTGAATGTGGTCTTCTACGTCTTGGGGTTGCTGCTCAAGCGGTGGGGCGTCCTCACCATGTTCGACCAGAACGTGCCCCTCTATGTCATCTACAACGCGGTGGGCCTGGGCTCGATTGCGGGTTGTGTGTGGCTGGCCTACCACACCAAGCGGTGGAAGACCGAGTGGCTGCCGGTCCTCTGGACCATGCTCGCGTGGATGGGAGGCGCGGCGTTCTACTTCTACATGCCGATCACCTCCGCCACCAACCCGCCCATGAACTGGGGGTACCCGCGCACCTTCGACGGCTTCATCCACGCCTTCACGCGCGGGCAATACGAAAAGACCAACCCCACCAACATCCTCGAAGATCCCTGGCGATTCCTGCTGCAGGTGCGCATGTACTTCGAGGGCGCCGTCGAGGAGTTCCATCTGATCTTCTTGCTCCTGGCCATTGTGCCCTTCTTGTTCTTGGCGCGAATGCAGAAGCGGGAGCGGGCATGGCTCATCGGCAACGCGGCCATCTACGGCTGTCTGGCCTTCCTGCTGCTGATCCTGCTGAACCCCCAAACCGACCGCCAGAGCCGCGACCTGACCAAGGTGTTCTTCACCGCGTCCCACGTCACCATCGCCATGTTCCTCGGCTACGGGCTCACCCTCGTCGGCGCCCTCCTGCTCACGCAGTACCAGCGGATCCGGACCTGGATCCTCTATGGGGGCGCGGTGGCTGGGGCCCTCGCCCTCTACACGCTGGCGGACCGCCTCCAAACCGTCTACACGGACCCGCGCTCCGGCCTGACGGGTTTGAGCGCCTTCTTCCATGGCCTCGGCCAGGCCCTGACCCACGCCTACTTCACCCCGCCCGTCTACTCCGTATATGCGGCGCTGTTCGTCCTGCTGTTGGTGCTGGTCTTTTTAGGGGTCGTGCTGGCCCACCGCGAGCAACTCAAGACCGGCTTCGTCCTGGCCAGCTTCGCCGTCATCCCCCTCTACACCCTGGTCTCGCACTGGGCGGAAAACGAGCAGCGCGGCCACATCTTCGGCTTCTGGTTTGGCCATGACATGTTCACCCCGCCCTTCGATCTGTACCCGGAGATGACCCGCGACGCCATTCTCTTTGGGGGGACCGATCCTGGCCGGTTTTGCCCCACCTACATGATTTTCTGCGAGAGCTTCATCAAACCGCAGCACCGCCGAGACCCCGACTTCGACCGGCGCGACGTCTACATTATCACTCAAAACGCCCTCGCCGACGGCACCTACCTGAATTACATCCGCGCCCATTACCACCGCAGCGCCCAGGAAGACCCCCCCTTCTTCCGCGATGCGATTCTCTATTTCCAGAGCCTGGCTATGGGCAAGAAGGAGGCCGAGCGGAAGCTGCGCGGCGAGTTCCACCGCACCAACACGCTCGCCCGGTTCATCGGCAGCTTCACCAACGTCGTGGCCCCGTTGGACCGGCTCATCACCAACTTTGGACTGAAAGTCGAGGAGCGCCGCCGACGCGAGGGCGTTTATCCTCCGGTCGAAGCCATCATGCCCAGCGTCGACGACTCCCAGCAGGCCTTCCAAGAGTACATCCTCGATGCCCAACGCCGGCTCCTCCACGACACCCAGTACCCGAATGAACCCAAGCAGATTCGCCCCGGCGAGATCGTCAACTTCACCCCGGACGGCCGCGTGCAAGTCGCGGGGCAGGTGGCTGTGATGGCCATCAACGGCCTGTTGACCAAGGTCATCTTCGACAAGAACCCCACCAACGAGTTCTTCGTCGAGGAAAGCTTCCCCCTCGAGTGGATGTATCCCTACCTCACCCCGTACGGGATCATCCTCAAACTGAACCGGCAACCGGTGCCCGAGTTCACCGAGGACATCGTCGCGCGCGACCGGCAGTTCTGGATGCGCTACGCCGAGCGTCTGTGCGGCAATTGGATCACGCCGGAGACCCCCATCCCCGACATCTGCGACTTCGTCGAACGCACCTATCGGCGCGGGAATCTCCAGGGCTACACCGGCGACCCCAAGTTCGTGCGCGACAACGACGCCCAAAAGGCCTTCAGCAAGCTCCGCAACTCGATCGCCGGCCTGTACGCCTGGCGCCTGGGCACGTCCCAAAACCCCGCCGAACGCAATCGCCTGATCCGCGAGGCCGACTTCGCCTTCAAACAAGCCTTCGCCTTCTGTCCCTATAGCATGGAGACGGTGAGCCGGTATGTGACCTTGCTGGCCACGCTGGGCCGAATCGAGGATGCCCTCCTGGTGGCTCAGACCGCCCAACGGTTCGACCTCGAAAGCCCCTTCGCGCAAAGCCTCATCGATCAACTCCGCCAAATGCAGCGCGGCCTGGCCACCCTCTCGGATGCCCGCGGCAGCCTCGGCAATTACGAGTCCCAGTTCCGCTCGAACAGCAACGATCTCCAAGCCGCGTTCAACCTCGCCGGCGCGTACCTCGCCCTCCAACAGAGCAACGAGGCCTACCATGTCCTAGACGAGTTCGTGAACCAGACCACGGTCGACCCCTCCGCCCTGTTGTCCATCGCCAACGCTTACGTCCAACTGGGTCAATACCAACGCGTCGAGCCCGCCTTGCGCAAGCTCGTCGCCCTGATGCCCGAACGCTCCGAGCTCTGGTACGACCTCGCCGGCGCCCAGGCCGCCGCCGGCAAGACCAACGAAGCCGTCCAATCCCTGACCGTCTGCCTCGAACTGAACCAGCGACAGCGCACCACCGACCCGACCGTGTCCAACCTCCTGCCCATGGCGGCCAGCGACCCCCGCTTCCAACCGCTCCGCAGTCTGCCCGAGTTCCAGCGCCTCTTCCCCCCCAGATGACCCCACCCAGTCCCACACCGCTCCGCCTCGGCCGGGCGGCGCTTCCCTGATCGGCTCTCATGAAACCCGCGTGCGAAATGCCCCTGGCGAACGCCTCCTCCGTCGAAATCCGCCGTATCCTCGAGACCGCGAAGACCATCGCCGTGGTCGGCTTATCTGAGAAACCGGACCGGGACAGCTACCAGGTGGCGGCCTACCTCCAGCGGCAAGGTTACCGAATCATCCCGGTCAATCCGAACGTGACGGAGGTCCTAGACCAACCTGCCTACCCCAGCGTGCGCGCGATCCCCGAAGCGGTCGACATCGTGGACATCTTCCGCAAACCGGAAGCCATCCCGGCGATCGTGGCCGAGGCTATCGAGGCGCGCGCGCGTGTCATCTGGATGCAGGAAGGCCTCGCCCATAATGCCGCCGCGGACCAGGCCCGCGCCGCGGGTCTGCAGGTGGTGATGAACAAGTGCCTCCTCAAAGAGCATCGCCGTCTCGAGACGACCCGAAAGCCTTCTGATTGACGCATGAGGATGCCACGAAGACCGCTCCCTGAACGGCGACGCCGGGCCGTGCCGCTCCTCGGTTGCGCGCTGGTCGGCCTGGTGGCGCTCGTCGCCTGCCACCGCAACGCCCCCCAGGAGACCGACTCGCCTTCCTCGCTTACCCCCACCCCGCCGCTCGCCACCCCAACGCCGCCGGCCGATCCGGTCGCGGCGGCCGCGCTCGCTCGAGGCCAGTCCATCGCCGCTCAAGCCTTCGCGCTGCTGAGCTCGAACCTCAGCCAGGCGATCGGCCAGTCAGGCCTCACCAACGCTCTGGCCTTTTGCTCCGACCAAGCCCTGCCCTTGACCGACCTGGTCGCCGCCACGAACCAAGCCCGCATCCGACGCGTGACCCACAAGCCGCGCAACCCGCGCAGCCTCGCCACGCCCGCGGAACGCCTGATCTTAGACGCTTACCGCGTCGAGCTCGCCCGCGGCAACACCGCCTTGGCCCCGGTGGTGGTCAGCCCCGACCCCATCACGGTGACGGTCTACGCCCCGATCGTGATCGCCAACCCCTTGTGCCTCGACTGTCACGGCACGCCCGGAGCGGAACTCCGACCCGAGGTCCTCGCCTTCATCCGCCGGTTGTACCCGCAAGACGCCGCCACCGGCTTCCGCTTAGGCGAGTTGCGCGGCGCCTGGCGCATCGATCTCGCCGTCGGCGAGATTCGCACCCACCCCCAGCCGTCGCCCCGAGAGTGATCCTCGGGTTCCCCGACCTCTCCCGCGCCAAGAGCGGATAGTGGATGAGGACAATGAGTCCATCGCCGTCGGTGTCGGTCCGGTCTGCCGCACCGCGGATGCTCAGCCGGGTGCGGTTGCCGTTGGCGTCGCGGTGATTCCGATTGCGGGGGCCGCCGGGGTGGTTAGGCTAGGGCCATGCAAGCCTGTTCTCGCCGCCGCCGCCAGGTGTTTGGACTGGGGTGTGGAGTCATGACTGCGCTCGTCGCCATCGCGGCACGGGACCCCAAGGCCCGCGCCGCCCCAGCCGCACCCTCAGCGCCACCCCTGGCCAAGGTGCAGGTTGCTCCCGACGGGCGCGGTTTCGTCACCGCCGAGGGCAAGGCCTTCGTGCCCTTTGGGGTGAATTACTTCCGTCCGGGAACGGGTTGGGCGCCGCAGGTCTGGAAGCAATTCGACCCCGAAGCGACCCGGAAGGACTTCGCGAAGCTGCGGGAGCTGGGCGCCAATTGCGTGCGGGTGTTCTTGACCTACGGCTCGTTTTACTCGGAAGCGGGTCGGTTGGATCCGGCGGGCCTGGCCAAGCTCGACCAGTTCTTGGAGTTGGCGGAGGCGGCGGGTCTGTATGTGCATCCGACCGGGCCGGACCACTGGGAAGGCTTGCCAACGTGGGCGCGCGGCGACCGCATTGCCGAGGAAAGCGTGCTGGTGGCGTTGGAGGAGTTCTGGCGCCTCATGGCCGCGCGCTATCGCGGGCGCGCCGTGGTGTTCGCCTACGATTTGCTGAACGAGCCGGAGGTGCGTTGGGACACACCCGCCCTGCGGGAGCGTTGGAACCTCTGGCTGCGCAACGAGTACGGGACGGAGGCAAAAGTGGCCGCGGCCTGGGGCGTCGAGGCCGCGCCGGCGCGGGCACTGGGTACGTTCGCGCCGCCCGCCAAAGACGCGCCGCCAGGCCCGGAACTGAGCGACTACCAGCGGTTTCGCGAGGAAGTGGCCGACGCCTGGACGCGACGGCAAGTGGCGGCGATTAAGGCGGCCGACCCGCAGGCGTTGGTGACCGTCGGGCTCATTCAGTGGTCGGTGCCGGTCGTGTTGGGAGGGGCAGCCCAGTACTCCGGATTCCGGCCCGCGCGCCAAGCGCCGCTGCTGGACTTTCTCGAGATCCATTTCTATCCGCTGGCGCGCGGCTTCTATGAATACGCCAGTCCCGAAGACGAACAACGCAATCTGGCTTATCTCGAGTGTGTGGTGCGGGAGGTCGCGAAGTGCCAGAAGCCGACCGTGATCGCCGAGTTCGGCTGGTACGGCGGCGGTCGGTTGACGATGAACCAGGGCCGCCACGCTGCCGCAACCGAAGAACAGCAAGCCCAGTGGTGCCGGCGTCTGGTCGAATCCACGGCTGGCTGGGCCTGCGGTTGGCTGAATTGGGGCTTCCATGATCATCCCGAGGCAAGGGATGTGACCGAACGGATCGGCCTGCTGACGGCCGAGAGCCAGCTCAAAGCCTGGGGCCGCACCTTCCAGGAATTGGCCACGCGCTACACCACCCAGCCGCTGCCGGCGCCCCGGCCGGTAACGCGTCCGGCGCTCGATTGGGACCGGTTGCTCGTGGACGGACCGGCTCGCGACGAGTTCCGGGCGCGCTATTTCGAGGCGCATCGGCGCGACTCTTGACATTGCGTTTCGAGCAGGGCCGGCTATGGTGAACCGGTCATCCGGCGCTATGCAACGCAGCGGCAATCGTCCAAGCGCAGCGGCGGCTGTGCCCCGCGCCCATCGCCTGGGACGGGGATGGGGGCCGAACGCGCCCTGGTTCGCCCTGGTGGGGGCCTTGGCGCTGGTGGTCCTGGTCTATGCTGGCACGGCCTGGCACGCCAAACGCGGGCAGGAAGCAGCCCGGCAGGACAGCCTGCGCCGCTCCGATCGACTCCTCGGGCGAGCAACCTCAGCGCTGGAAGTCATGACCCAAGGCCTGGCCCAGCTCGAGTTGGATCTGATCCAGGCCGATGCCGCCAAACGGGCCATCGAGATCCCCATGGCCCAACTGATCGGCCGACAACGCAATCTCCAAGCCCAACAACAAGAACTCGAGCAGACCCTCGCAGAACTGACGACCGAGGCTGCGCATGGGACCGACCTGAACAGACACGGCCCGCCGGAACATGCCGCCGCAGAACGGGGTCGAGCGGCGTCAGCTCTGCAGGCGCAGGTCGCGCGGGTGGGTCGGCGCCTCGATGCGGCCATGATCGACGTCGCCTTAGCTCTGGACCGACGGCGCGCTCTAGCCCTGAAGGACCGCGATGCGGAACGGCGGTGGATCGTGGCCATGGCACTGCCGCCCACGGCCGAGCCCGCACCCGCTGCCGCCACGGCCGCGGTCGAGACCGCTTCACCCCCGAGTGACGTCCGCGCGGGCCCTGCCTCCCCCGCGCTGGCGCCGACCGCGGCGCTGGATTTGGCGAAGTGGGAGGCGCGCCAGGACGCGTTCACGCAGGCCGCCTTGGCAAACCTCGCCGGCGCGGTGCGCGACCTGCGGGCTGAGATCCGCAACCCGGCCAAGTCGCGCGGGGTACAGCCGCCGCCGCCGCTTCCGAGCGTGCCCGTGCTGGCGAAGGGCGGCCGATCGCCGCTGCCGTCGCGCGGGACGATCGCGGTGGGCGTGAGCCAAACCGCCCGGCCGCCGTTGCGACTGCGATCCCGACTCCGCCTCGAGTCGCCTGGTTGGGCGCAGGTCCCGATCGGCACGGTGCCGCACATCAGGCGCTCGTTGACGCCGCCTTGGCGCCATTACGGCTACTGGGTGCCGCCTTATGTGGGCCCATGGTTCTACCCGCCGCCGTATCCGCTTTATTATGCCTGCCGCTGACTCATGGACTCACGAGTTAGGCGGTGGTGGCCGGTCAGGTCAGTAGGTTCCCCAGAATGATCAGGGCCGTCCGGCGCACACCCTCCGATTGGCGTTCGAGGTCGTGGAACTGGGCGGCCCAGCCGCTCTGGTTCTGGTTGCGGTCCAACCACAGCGCCTTGAGTACCCGCTCGGTTCGTTCGACCTGTTGGATGGCCGAAGCGAGCGATTCCCGGCCGGTGGGGAGGTCGGAGAGGTTGCCGACGGAGAACCGGCTGATATGGCGGTTGCCGAGCACCGCTTGGAGCAACAGCACCACGGTTTGTTCGTGGGCGTACCAGCGCTGCCGCAGCGCTTCGAGTAGAAAAGGATGGCGGATGGCGAAAAACTCGGAACGCGGCCGCTCGGTGTACCCGCGGATCTCTTGGGCCTCGGCTGGGAACCAGGTGTAGAGCAGGGCGAAGGTGCCGTAGGTGTCGATCAACTGCTTCGAGTGGTTGTGGTCGGTCGCAATCTCACCGACGCACAAATCCTGCTCGAGCTCGAGGCAGATCTCCGGCAAATCATGTAACCGGCTCAGCACCTCCCGGCCCACCGCCGTCCCATAGTTGAAATCGCCTGGGATCAACCAATACACATCCCCCGGCTGACCCCGCTCGCCCGCCAGCCCCAACCCCGTGTACCACATCTGGCACGTGTCGACACACCAGGCATCCACAATCTCCGAGTGCCTCGCCACTACCTCCTGTCGGAACTTCCGATAGGGCGGGCTCGACTCGAGCCCGTAATGCGTCTTGCGATCGATCACCGTCAGCGGCCGCGCGTATTGGTCCGGCGCCGCCGCCAACCGCGCCACCCACGCGTAAAGCTCCTCGAGATCCGAGTAGTCGTTCGGGGCCTTGAACGGGTACACCACGACGGGATGAATCTTCCCAGCGGGGGGTACACCTGCAGTTCGCGCGGGCGCTTTGGCCCGAGTCCCCGCGGTGACGGCGGCTGCTTTCTTCATAGCCTGCACGGGGCAGACCGTACACCCAAAGCGCCACAATCAACAATCGGCAATTTGCGGGTGCCGTGCGTCCCTCGAGGCGTTCGGTGTGGGGTGGGGCGCCGGGACCGTGGGCGCAAAGCATTCTTGCGCCCGGGCCGAGCGCTGGGTAAATGAATGCCGGCCCTGACCGGCGCGTCCGTTGGTGGCGTGACCGAAGCGTGCCCGCAGACAAAACGACTATGAAAAAGACCTCCTCACGAAACCGGATACGATTCCCCCGCGCTCTGCTGGCGGTGGCGCTGCTGGCTTGGCCGCTGGCGCTCAGCGGGGCCGAGCCCAAGCGGTTGTTGGTGGTCACGGCCACCAAGGGTTTCCGGCACAGCTCGATTCCGACCGCAGAGAAGATTTTGGGCGCGTTGGGGGCGCAGAGCGGAGTGTACACGGTGGATTACGTGCGGGGCGGGCCCAACGGCAAGGACGATACGGACGTGAAGGAGTTGCTTGCGCCGGAGTCGCTGCGGAAGTACGACGGCGTGATCTTCGCGAACACGACGGGCGAGCTGGCGATCCCGGACAAGGAGTTCTTCCTGAACTGGATCAAGTCGGGCAAAGCCTTTGTGGGGATGCATTCCTGTAGCGACACCTACCATCAGTATCCTCCATTCATCGAGATGTTGGGTGGCGAGTTTCGCACCCATCACGAGCAGGTCAAGGTGAGTTGCCTCAACCAGAGCCATCAGCACCCGGCGAACAAGCATTTGGGGCCGACCTTCGAGGTCTTCGACGAGATCTACCTGTTCAAGAACTTCGAGCGCGCCAAGGTCCATGGCCTGCTCACCCTGGATCGGCATCCCAACCGAGGCTATCCGGGGGACTTCCCGATCTCGTGGTGCAAGGAGTACGGTCAAGGCCGCATCTTCTACACCGCGCTGGGGCATCGCGAGGATGTGTGGGACGCCGAGTGGGTGGACAATCGCGGCCGACGCGCCAATGCGCCGGAAGTCAGCCAGGCCTTTCAGCAGCACATTCTCGGGGGCATTCGCTGGGCCTTGGGCCTCGAGGCCGGCGACGGCAAACCCCAAAGCCAGGCGTACCAGGTGAGCCCGGCGGAAGCGGCGCAGGGTTTTCGGCCGTTGTTCAATGGGGTGGATCTGAGCGGGTGGCGGTCGCGCAACGCCGGCGGTCAGCAGAGCTGGAGCGCCCAGAACGGCATGCTCGTCAACACCGTGCCGGAGGGCGGACACGGAACCGACCTGGTGACGGAAGAGAAGTTCCTGAACTTCACCGTCCGTTACGAGTACATGGTGCCGAAAGGGGCCAACAGCGGCTTCTACCTGCGAGGCCGGCACGAGATCCAAATCCTGGACGATGGCGACGCCACGCAACCTTCCCTCAGCAGCAACGGCTCGTTCTACAACCTGGCTGCGCCCAGCAAGTTGGCCTCGCGCAAGGCCGGCGAATGGCAGACGGTCGAGGCCACGATGGTCGGTAACAAAGTCACCGTGCTCCTCAACGGCGAGAAGATCCACGACGACATCACCGTCGATCGGCCCACAGGCGGGGAACTCGACCGGCGCGTCGGCGAGCCCGGCTCGTTCTTTGTCCAGGGCGATCATGGCGCAGTGGCTTTCCGCAACATGCGGCTGAAATCGCTCCCATGACCTGTGACCCGCGGGCAAGCCGCGGGCAAGATGCCCGCGCCCCCAACTGAACCTGACTAACCGCGCCGGCCGATGAAACTTCAGGCTAGACGACCGTCTGCCGGTAGGGCGCGCAGTCCTCTGCGCGCCGCAAACCGCCGTGGACCTGGAGAGCCGCGGTGCGCAATGGACTGCGCGCCCTACCGGCGGCTTGTGGTCCACCTTGGCGACTGACGATTAAGCTGCCGTGCATCCCTTCCTGAACGACTCCGACCCCGGCGCAGAGGTCAACCGCAGGCAGTTCCTGCAAAACGGCTCCTTCACCACGCTCATGGCCCTGGCTGGGGGGATCCCCGTCGGCGCCGCCGAATCGCCGGCGCCGGCCGATGCGCCGTCGAATCCCGGCGGCTCGACCGACTATCAAGGCAAGTCGCCCACGGTCAAGGTGGGCCTGGTCGGCTGCGGGCTCTGGGGGCGGGAGATCCTGCGGACACTGTCGTTGCTGGCGAACGCACCGGTCGTAGCGCTGTGCGACACGTACGCGAACCACCTCAAGCGGGCCAGCAGTGTGGCCCCGGACGCGCGGTCGTACGGCGATTACCGCGCCTTCCTCGAGGATCCCCAGATCGAGGCGGTCATGGTCGCCACGCCGTCGCATCGGCATCGGGAGATCGTGCTGGCCGCTTTGGACGCAGGCAAACATGTCTATTGCGAGGCCCCCATCGCGACCACGATCGAGGATGCCCGCGCGATTGCGCGCGCGGCCCGCGACCGGATCCGACTGAACTTCCAGGCTGGCCTCCAGAGCCGGGCAGACAAGCAGATCGTCAATCTGGCCAACTTCCTGCGGTTGGGGGTGCTGGGCAGACCGCTCAAGGCGCGCCAGCAATTCCATCACAAGACCAGTTGGCGGCGCACGGCGCCCGATCCCGAGGTCGCCCGGCAACTGAACTGGCGCCTCGAACGCGCCCATTCGCTGGGTCTGGTGGGCGAACTCGGCGTGCACCCGATCGATCTCGCCAACTGGTTCTTCCTGGCGCGCCCGCTCAGCGTCAGCGGTTTCGGCTCCTTGGTGCAATGGAAGGACGGCCGCGATGTGCCGGACAATATTCAGGCCCGGATCGAGTATCCCGGGGGCGTGTTCCTCAGCTACGAAGCGACTGTAGGGAACTCGTTCGAGCCGGAGTTGGGGGTGCTTTTCGGCACGGACAGCGCCATTCTGATGCGCGATCGGCGCGCTTGGATGTTCAAAGAGGCAGACGCGCCGTTACTGGGGTGGGAAATCTACGCGCGCCGGGACGCCTTCTACAAAGACAGCGGGATTGTCCTGGGCGCAGGGGCGAGTAAGTTGGCCGTGCAAGAGCCCAAGCCGGCCTCGCCGGACGTGCTCGTGGACGAGAAGACCGCTTTGCAGTATGCGCTCGAGGCTTTCCTCATCAACTCGCATCGCCGCACCACCGCCATCCAGGACTTCTCCGCCGCCTACGATGCCGCGGACACGGGCGCCCTCGAGGAATACCTGGCCGACCTCGAGAAGACTCGGTTGCCGGCGGCGGGTTGGCGCGAGGGTTTCGAGTCTGCGGTGACGGTCATCGGGGCCAACGAGGCCGTCCTGCAAGGCGCCCACCTGACGTACGATCCGGCGTGGTTCGAGCTCGGTTGACATCGTCTAACGCTCACGATGACGACGTGTTCGAAACCGATCCGCGCATTCTTGAGCTGGGCCGGAGCGTTGCTCCTGGCGGGCACCCTCCACTCAGCCGACGCGTGGCTTCGTTACACCTCCTTTCCGGGCTCGAAGGTTACCATCGAAGGCACCTCGACCATCCACGACTGGACGGTCGAGGGCAAAGTGATCGGCGGGTACTTCGAGGTCGAGCCGTCCTTCCTGACCGATCTGAGCCTGCAGTCCGTCAAGAGCCTGACGACCAAAGAGCTCAATCCTAGAGTCGAGTCCGTCATCTTTGTCACCTCGCTCAAGAGCGGCAAGGAGACGATGGACCAGATCATGCTCGAAGCCATGAAGGCCGACCAGCACCGGTTCATTCGTTACAAGCTCACCGAGATGGTCTTGAAGGGGGACGTGCCCGCTTCGGGTTCGCCCGCCAAGTTCGACACCCGAGGCGAGCTAGCGGTTGCGGGGGTCACCCAGCGGATCGACCTCGAGGTGACGCTGGAACGGGTCGAGACTGACCGGCTCAGAATCTCCGGCGTCAAAGCCCTCAAGATGACCGATTTCAAGATCGCCCCGCCGGCCCCCAGCCTGGCGTTGGGCCTGATCAAAACCGGCGACGAGGTCACGGTCAGATTCGAGTGGATCCTGCGCCTCAAGGCGCCGTCGGACTAACGGGAGACGAAGCCTCCGAGCTGCGTCCCCGGCGCCCCCCATGTGGCGGTTGCGCCTGCTGGGGCGAGGCGCCTTACTTATGAGTCGCTGAAATGGACTACAAACCGGCGGTAGAGCGCGCAGTCCTCTGTGCGCCGCGGCTGCCTGTGCCCACACCGGTCTGCGGCGCGCAGAGAGGATTGCGCGCTCTACCAGCAGTCTGTCCTCTATCCCGAGCTCTCATCAGTAACCCTACCCCGGCATCGTCGCGCGAGGCGCGGTGCGGTTGGGGAGGGTCTGGACGGATGGTGCGCTCGATCGCCCTTCGGGTGGGCTAAGAGAACAGGCTGGTTCTTGATCTGACGTCAGCAAGTGACGAGCGCCCTCTGGGAGCAGGCTGTGGGCAGCAGGCGTGCCGAGGACCGAGCCGAGAGGGAAGGATGCGTATCCGTGGAGGAAAACAGAAAAATCACTTGCATGCGACCCTGCATACGCCACAATTTGCTTTTGCTTGAGCAACGGAAGCAAAGTATGCAGGCGGCTTATTTTGATGATTTGATCTACATCGCTGCGTTTGGGCTGGGTGGGCTGGTGTTTGCCCTCGGGCCATTCGTGGTGGTGCACCTGCTGTCGGCGCGTCGGACGCGCAACTACGCCAACAAGACCGGGCAGTTCATCGAGTGCGGCATGGACCCGATTGGGGATGCGTGGATCCGGTACAGCGCGGTTTATTATCTGTATGCGCTGGTGTTCGTTGCGTTTGCGGTGGATGTGCTTTTCCTGATACCGGTAGCGTTGGTCTACGACCGGCAGTTTGCGGTGCGGGACTTGGTCGAGCTGGTGATGTTTGTGGGGATTCTCTCCCTGGTGATCGTGTACGCTTGGAAGAAAGGGGTTTTCGAATGGAAACAAAAGCGGCCTGCTCCCAAGACTGCTCAGAAATCGTCAAGTTCGCCGTCCTAGACGACCTCTTGGCCCTGGGACGAGCCAACTCGTTGTGGCCGCTGACCTTCGGCTTGGCGTGTTGCGCGATCGAGATGATGGCGGCTGGCGCCTCGCGCTTCGACCTCTCGCGCTTTGGCGCCGAGGTGTTCCGACCCTCGCCGCGGCAAGCGGACGTGATGATTGTGGCGGGGACGATCAACAAGAAGATGGCGCCGGCGGTGAAGACGCTCTACGACCAGATGCTCGAACCCAAGTGGGTGATTGCCATGGGCAACTGCGCGATCTCTGGCGGGCCCTTTGTCTATCCAGGCCAGTACGCGGTGGTCGAGGGGGTGGACAAGCTGTTTCCAGTAGACGTGTACATTCCGGGCTGCCCGCCGCGCCCGGAGGCGCTGATCGAGGGGATTTTGGCGTTGGAGGAGAAACTGACCGGGAAGCGGCGCTGGCCCCGGGTGAAGCCGGAATGAGCCTTACCCTGCAGCAACTGCAAGCGCACCTCGGCGGGCTGGTTTTCGCACCACCCGAGCCGGCGGCGGCGGCTGCTGGGCCGCCCACTTCGCCGGAGCGGTCCTCGCCGCCGGAGTCCGAAGCCGTGCCGTCCTCTGCCGCGACGGCGCCAGAGCCCGACGGGGTGCGGCTGGTCGATTATGCGTCCCGAGGCGTGCACCTGGAGGTTCGCACGCCGGCCAGCCAAGTGGTCGCGGCGGCCGAGCTGCTGGACCGTGAGGGATTCGCCTTGGATGCCGTCACGGGTGTGGATTGGATTGCCCAGGGGGAGATGGAGGTGATCTACGATTATTTCCATCCGACGGCTCCCTGGCGAGTGGCGGTCCGCTCGCGCATCCCCCGAGACCACCCGCAGGTCCCCACCATCTCGGCCGTGTTTCCCGGCGCAAACTGGCACGAGCGCGAGACGCATGATTTCTTCGGCATCCGGTTTCTTGGGCACCCAGACCTGACGCCGTTGTTGTTGCCCGAGGACGCGGACTTTCACCCTTTGAAGAAGGACTTTGCGGTGTGACGACCGAAGAGATCATGGCGGTCGCGCAGGGCAAGGCGCCGAACGAGACGTTCGTCTTGAACCTCGGGCCGCAGCATCCGGCCACCCACGGCGTGCTCCGGGTCAAGCTGACCATGGACGGCGAGTACATCACCCGCGCCGAACCGGTGCCTGGCTACATCCACCGGATGCAGGAGAAGATGGGAGAAAACCGGACCTGGGCGCAGTACCTGCCGAACACGAGTCGGATCGATTACCTTTCGGCGATGGCGTACACGCACGGCTACGTGGGCGCGGTCGAGCGGGCGGCTGGGATTCAGGTCCCGCCCCGAGCGGAGTACGTGCGGGTGATCACCTCCGAGTTGAATCGGATCTCGAGTCATCTGGTCTGGTTCGGCGCCTTTCTGTTGGATCTGGGTGGGTTCACCCCGTTGTTGTACGCCTTTGACGATCGGGAGAAGATTCTGGATCTGCTCGAGGGGATTACCGGCTCGCGGTTGACGTACTCCTACTATCGGTTTGGCGGGCTCTACAACGATGTCGATGAGGACTTCCTCGGGGGGACCCGAGAGTTTGTGGCGCAGATGCGGCCGCGGCTGGGGATGTACCGGACGTTGGTGACGGAGAACATCATCCTGCGCAAACGCCTCGAGGGCATCGGGGTGATCACGCCCGAGCAGTGCCGCAAGTACGGCGCGACCGGCCCGGTCATCCGCGGCTCGGGCATCGCCTATGACGTTCGCAAGGTCGAACCCTACTCGGTCTATGCGGATTTCGAGTTCGACATCCCGGTGTTTCCCGAGGGCGACTCGATGGCGCGGTACCTGGTGCGCATGGAGGAGATGGGTCAGAGCCTGCGGATCATCGAGCAAGCGCTCGCCAAGCTGCCGGATGGGCCGGTGATGGCGGAGAAGGTGCCGCGCGTGCTCAAACCACCCGCCGGCGATTACTGCTACGCGGTCGAGGCGGCGCGGGGCCGGTTTGCCGTGCGCGTCGTCAGCGACAACAAGGAGATGGCCTATCGCATCAAGCTGCGGACGCCGTCGTTCTCGAATCTCAGCCTGTTCGAGGAGGTTAGCCAGGGGATGATGCTGCCCGACGCGCTGGCTTTGATGGGCAGTCTGGACTTGGTCATCCCGGACATCGACCGTTGAGTTGCCATGAGCCTTCCGGAACCGTTCAGATTGCTCGCTTACCTGCTGGGGATCATGGCCTTTGTGGGGCTCAACGCCGCCTACTTGGTCTGGGTCGAACGCAAAGGGGCAGGGCGTTTTCAGCGGCGGCCGGGTCCGACCGAGGTGGGTTACGCCGGGCTGCTGCAGCCGATCGCCGACGCGGTCAAGCTGCTGACCAAGCAAGTCATCGTCCCGCCGGGGGCGGACGCCACGCTGTTTCGGCTGGCGCCGGTGGTGGTGTTGGCGCCGGCGTTGATGTGCCTGGCGATCATTCCGTTCGGGCCACATCTGGTCGCCCGCGAGATCAACGTCGGTCTGCTGCTGTTGTTCGCCTTCGGGTCGATCAACGTGATGGCGATTATGATTGGCGGGTGGGCCTCGCGCAATAAGTACGCCATCATCTCGGCCGCGCGCGTGGTGTCGCAGGATGTCGCGTACGAAATCCCGATGCTGTTGGTGGTCATTACGATGCTCATGGTGACCGGCACGATGGATCTGAACCAGATCGTGCGCCAACAGGCCGGCGCCTTTTGGAATTGGAACCTGTTCAAGCTGGCGGCCAATCCGCTCATGCCGGTCACTTTCGTCATCTTCTACATCTGCATGCTGGCGGAGACCAACCGCGCCCCGTTCGATATGGCGGAGGCGGAGAGCGAGTTGGTCGCCGGCGCGTTCACCGAGTACGCCGGCATGGGGTTCGGCGTGTTCTTCATGGCCGAATACGCCAACATCGTGGTGGGCTGCGCGGTGGCGACGGTGCTGTTCCTGGGCGGTTGGCAGAGCCCGATCGGGATTCTGCCGGGCGCGTTTTGGTTCCTGCTCAAGCTGTACGCCCTGGTGTTTTCAGTGGTTTGGGTGCGGTGGACGTTTCCGCGCACCCAGTTCTACGGACTGTTGAATCTCTCGTGGAAGATCTTGATCCCGATCGCTTTGTTCACCCTCATCCTGTCCAGCGTGATGCTGAAGCTCTTTTAGCATGAAACAGCCCCTCCGTGATATCGTCGGCGGCTTCTACAGCCTGCTCTCCGGGATGCGCGTGACGATCGCGCAGTTCTTCAAGCCGTCGGTGACCGTGCATTACCCGCACGAGTCGCTCCAGATGCCGGCGCGCTTCCGCGGCCACATCGAGTTGGTGCGCGACCCGGCGACCGGCAAGGCCGTTTGCTTCGCCTGCAAGGTGTGCGAGAAATCCTGCCCGAGCGACTGCATCACGGTCGAGGGGGCCAAGCTCGAGGGGGCCAAGCGCAAGTCGGTCACGCAGTTCCGGCTCGACTTCACCAAGTGCAGCTTGTGCGGTTCGTGTGTCGAGGCGTGCAAGAGCAACGCGATCCGGTTCAGTCGCCAGTACAACCTGGCCAGCACCAACAAGGATGAGTTCGTGATGGACCTGTTCAAGCGCCTGGAGGCGGAGGGCCAATGACGGGATTCCCCGGCTCCGAGGCGATTGTCGCCGGTATTTTCCTGGTGGCCGTGGCGACCACGGTGGCCGGCGCGTTGATCGCCGCGCTCACCACACGCATCATCCGCAGCGTCTGCGGCCTGGCCCTGTGCTGTGTCGGCTTGGCCGGCCTCTACTACTTCCTCCATAGCCCGTTCCTGGCGCTGATGGAGATCCTGATCTACGTCGGAGCGGTGTGTGTGACGATTGTCTTTGCGATCATGCTGGCCGAACCTGAGGAAAGCGCGGCCCAGGAAAAGCGGGGCACGGTTTGGCTCGGGTCGGCCGTCGGCCTGGTCTTGGGCGGGGCCATCTTCTGGGGCTTGGCCCGCTTGGGCCTAGCGGGGCCGTGGTCGGTGCCCGCGACACGGGTGACGGACGGTTCGGTGCCGGCGCTGGGCGTGGCACTGCTGACCACCTACAGCATGGCCTTCGAGCTGATCTCGCTGGTGCTCCTAGTCGCGATTCTGGGGGCCCTGGTCATCGCGCGGACGGGGAGAACCCAACCATGACGCTGACCAACCTCCACGAACAACTGGGTGTCTACCTGGTGTTGGCGGCCTTTCTGTTCGCCACGGGCGTGTACGGGTTGGTCCGACGCCGGACCTTGATTGGGATGCTGATAGCCGGCGAGCTGATCTTCGCGGCCGCCTCCCTGAATCTGATGGCGCTGAACCGGTTCGTGGCGCCCGACCCGGCGGTGGGCCAGATCTTTGTGTTGTTCATCATGGGCTTGGCGGCGGCGGAAGTGGCCATTGCCTTGAGCATCGTGATCGCGGTCTACCGCAATTACCGGTCCGTCAACGCTAAGGACTTGTCCGACCTCAACGGGTAGCCGCATGGAAACGCCCCACGATCTCCGCTTGCTCTTCGCCATCCTCGCGCCCCTCGTCGGGACCGGGTTGGTGATGGCGGCCGGCCGGCGACCGAATCTGAGGGAGGGCTGCTCGTTCCTGGCGGCGGCGACTCTGTTTGGCCTGACGATCTCCCTGGTCCCGGACATTCGGGCGGGCAAGACGCTGCACTATACCCTCTTCGAGCTGCTGCCCGGCCTGAGCTTCGCGTTGCGCGCGGACGCTATGTCCATGATCTTCGCGGTGTCGGCCTCCTCTCTCTGGATCATCACGGTCTTCTACTCGGCCGGTTACATGCGCGGCTTGCAGGAACACGCGCAGACCCGGTTTGGCGCCTGCTTCGCCCTGGCCTTGTTTGGGGCCATCGGGTGCGCCTTTGCCGACAACCTGCTGACGCTCTATCTGTTCTACGAGATTGTCAGTGTCTGTACTTACCCGTTGGTGGCTCATCACCAAGACGAGGAAGGGTACGCCGGCGGCAAGAAATACCTCGTCTACCTGACCGGCACGGCCAAAGGTCTGATCCTGCCCGCCATGGTGCTGATCTATGTCTTGTCCGGCACCCTCGATTTCGCCGACAACATTCAGACGGGCATTCTCCCGCCCGAACTGCACCGGGGCCTGGTGACCGGCCTGTACATCGCTTGCCTGCTGGGCTTCGCCAAGAACGGCATCATGCCGCTCCATCATTGGCTGCCCGGCGCCATGGTCGCCCCCACGCCCGTGAGCGCCCTCCTCCACGCGGTGGCGGTGGTCAAGGTCGGCGTGTTCTCGACCGCCCGCGTCATGCTCTACGTCTTCGGTGTCGATTGCATGGACGCCCTCAACCTCGGGATACCGACCGCGTACTTTGTCTCGTTCACCATCCTGGGCGCGTCGGTGGTCGCCCTGAGCACAGACGACCTCAAGGCGCGGTTGGCGTACTCGACGGTCAGTCAGCTCTCGTACATCATCCTTGGGGTGGCGTTGCTCAAACCGGCGGCGCTCCAGGGCGGCCTGTTGCATATCGCCCATCACGCCTTTGCCAAGATCACCCTCTTCTTCTGCGCGGGGGCGATCTACGTGGCGACCCATAAGAAGAAGATCTCCGAGATGAGCGGTTTGGGCCGAGCGATGCCCTTCACCTTCGGCGCGTTCGCCATCGCCTCGCTGAGCATGATTGGCGCCCCGCCCGTCGCGGGCTTCGTCACCAAATGGTATCTGCTGCTCGGCGCCCTCGATGCCGGGTCGATCGGGATCCTGGTGGTCTTGATCGCCAGCACCTTGCTCAATGCGGCGTACTTCGCCCCGGTGGTCTACCAGGCCTTCTTCGGCAAGGCCGCTGACTCGGGCGGTGGCCACGGCCACCGCGAAGCGCACCCAGCCATGGTGATCCCGCTGAGCATCAGCGCGGTCATCTCGGTGTTGCTGGGCATCTACCCCGATTTCTTCGCCCGTTTTGTCCAAGCCATGTTGCCATGAGATTGCTGCGTTGGATCGAGTTCCTGCGAAACCGCCTGCGGACGGTGGTTTGGGTCTGCCTGGTGGTGCTGGGCCTCCTTGTGGTGGTGGACGCCCTGCCGGGGCTGGTGGACAAAGAGCATCATGCCCATACCGCCCCCGAGCGATGGCCGGCCTTTTGGGCCGTGTTCGGATTCGTCGGGTGCGTCGCCTTGATCGTCTTGTCGAAGTGGTTCGGGCACGCCGGCATCATGCAGCGCGAGGATTACTACGATGAGTGATTGGTGGGTCCATCCGGCGTCGATCTTGATCCTCGGCGGCCTGCTGCTGCGGTGGGTGCCCGCGCGGTTCAAACGCGCTTATCTCCTGCTCGTCCCTCTTCTCGTCTTCGGGCGCATCCTCGGCCTGACCCACGGCACCTTCGGCCAGGTCCAGTTCCTCGAGTGGACGTTGGTCTTCGGGCGCGTCGATGCCTTGAGCACCGTCTTCGGGTACATCATGAGTCTGATGTGCCTCCTGGGCACGCTGTACGGACTCCATGTCCGGGACGATGGCCAACATCTGGCCGCCTGGACCTATGTGGGCGGTTCGCTGGGGGCCATTTACGCAGGCGATTTGCTGACCTTGTTCTTGTTCTGGGAACTCATGGCGCTCTCGTCCGTGTTCCTCATCTGGTGCCGGCGCCGCCCCGAATCTCTGGGGGCAGGCTTCCGCTACCTGCTGGTACACACCGCGGGCGGTGTGGCGCTGCTGGCAGGCATCGTCCTGCACGGCCAGGCGACGGGCGGCGACCTGACCTTCGGCGCGTTCGATGTCAAGGCGCCGACGCTGGCGACCTATCTGATCATGACCGGCTTCATCCTCAACGCGGCGGTGCCCCCGCTCCATGCCTGGCTGCCGGACGCGTACGGGGAGGCCACGTTCAACGGTTCAGTGTTCTTGTGCGCCTTCACCACCAAGACCGCGGTCTACGCGTTGTGCCGCGGGTTTGCCGGCATGGAGATCCTGGTGCCCTTGGGGGTGATCATGGCGCTCTATGGCGTCGTCTATGCCGTGCTCGAGAACGACTGCCGCCGCCTGCTCGCCTATCACATCATCAGTCAGGTGGGTTACATGGTCGCCGGCGTCGGGCTGGGGACCGAGTTGGCCATCAACGGCGCCTGCGCGCACGCCTTCGCGCACATCCTCTACAAGGGCCTTCTGTTCATGGGTTGCGGCGCCGTCCTGCACATGACCGGCCAGAGCAAGTTCACCGAATTGGGCGGGCTCTACCAGAAGATGCCCTGGACCTTCCTCTTCACCCTGCTGGGAGGGCTCTCGATCTCGGCGTTCCCCCTCTTCAGCGGTTTTGTCAGCAAATCGATGATCGTGGCGGCGGGTTTCGAGGAGCATAAGCTCTGGGCGGGCTTTCTGCTGATGCTGGCGTCGGTGGGCACCTTCTTGCACACGGGCCTCAAGGTCCCTTACTTCATTTGGTTCGGCAAAAACCACTGCCGACCGGAGACGTGGGCGCGGGCGGCGGAGCCGCCCTGGAACATGAACGCCGCCATGGCCGTGGCGTCGATCTTGTGCGTGTTCATCGGCTGCTATACTCCGTACCTCTACCAGATGCTGCCTTACCCAGTCGACTACCACCCCTACACGGCCTATCACGTCTCGGAGACCCTGCAGGTGTTGTTGTTCACCGCCGTGGGCTTCTTTCTCCTGATCTGCAAGCTCGAGCCCGAGCCCACCATCAGCTTGGACATGGACTGGTTCTATCGCATGGGCGGGCGCGCCTTTCGATGGCTGGCGCGCCAACCGGTTCAGCTCCTCGACACCTGCGTGGGTGAACTCTACCGGGTGGCGGGTATGGTACCCCTGATGCGCTCGGCTCGCCTGGCCGGTCGGTTCGATCAAAGCGTCATCGACGGGCTGGTGGACGGGTTGGCCCACAGCATCCGGGGTCTGGGCCAACGCCTGCGCGCCGTCCAGCGCGGCCACGTGCAGCAGAGCTTGGCGGTCGCCTTGGGTGTGGCGGCCCTGTTCATCCTGCTTTTCCTCCTGTTCTCAAGCGACCCGCGATGACCTCCCCAGGCCCAACTGCCGACCTGCCCGTGCTCAGCTTGCTGATCTTCGCGCCGTTGCTGGGCGCAGGCGTTGCCTCCGTGCTCAGGAACGAGCGCGCGCTGCGCTGGTGGAGCCTCGCCTGCACGCTGGTTGTGGCGGCCTCTTCGCTGCCTTTGTACGGGTGGTTCGACATCGGCACGGCCCAGTTCCAGTTTGTCGAGCATGCGGCCTGGATTCCTTGGCTCAACATCCATTACACCCTGGGGTTGGACGGCATCAGCCTGCTGCTGGTGCTGCTGACCACGTTGATCATGCCGTTGTGTGTGCTCGCCTCGTGGCGCTACATCGCCACGCGCGTCAAGGAGTTCATGGTCTGCCTGCTGATCATGGAAGCGGCCATGATCGGCGTCTTTTGCGCCTTGGACTTCGTTCTCTTCTTCGTGTTCTGGGAAGCGATGTTGATTCCGATGGCTTTGCTGATCGGCATCTGGGGCGGGCCGCGCAAGGTTTATGCTGCGCTCAAGTTCTTCATCTACACCATGGCCGGCTCGGTGTTCTTGCTGGTGGCCATCATCGCCCTCTATCTCGAGGCGGGCACTTTTCACATCCCGGACCTCATGGGGCGCCCGTATGCCACGGGATTTCAGTGCTGGGTGTTCCTGGCCTTCTTCCTGTCCTTCGCCATCAAGGTGCCGATGTTCCCGTTCCACACCTGGCTGCCGGCGGCCCACGTCGAGGCGCCTACCGCCGGCAGCGTGGTCCTCGCCAGCATCCTGTTGAAGATGGGCACGTACGGTTTCCTGCGTTTTTCGCTGCCAATCGCCCCAGCGGCAACGCACTTGTTCACCCCGTACGTCCTCGGCTTATCCGTCGTGGCCATTCTCTACGGCGGCTTCACGGCGCTGGCGCAGAGCGACCTCAAGAAATTGGTCGCCTACTCGAGCGTCGGCCACATGGGTTTCGCTACGCTCGGCATCTTTACCTTGAACGCCAGCGGCATCGAGGGCGCCGCCCTGGTGATGGTCAATCACGGGGTGACCACCGGCGCCCTGTTCATCGCTGTGGGCATTATTTTCGAACGCTTGCACACGCGCGACCTGTCGCAGACCGCCGGTCTGGGCAAGTTCATGCCGATCTTCGCCGGGTTCCTGGGGGTGTTCTGTTTGTCGTCCTTGGCCTTCCCAGGCACCAATAGTTTCATTGGCGAGTTCCTCGTGTTGAGCGGCGGCTTCGCGTACTCGAAAGCGCTGGCCATTAGCGTTGTGCCCGGCGTGATCCTGGCCGCGGCTTACATGCTGCGCATGTTGCAGACGGTGGCTTACGGCGGCGTGCGCAACCCGAGCCATGCGGGCTTGGCCGACCTCGAGGGGCGCGAGATCCTCACCCTGGCCCCGCTGCTGGTCTTCGTGTTTTGGATTGGGCTCAATCCGGAACCGTTCACTCGCGTCCTCGACGCCACGGTCCAACATCTCCTCGCCCAGGTGCATCGCGCCGGTCCGCTGACTTCGTCGTTGCCATGACGTTCTCCTCCTTTCTGCTGGCCTTCTTGCCTGAATTGGCGCTGCTCGTGGGTGCGCTGGTCCTGTTCGTCATTTCCTTGGGCGAGGAGCGCGTGGACCGCGCGCGATCAGCCGCTCTTCTCGTCGCCGCCGCCGCCGCGGTCGCAAGCGCGCTGGGGTTGGGCCAACAGGCGCTCTTGTTCGATGGCGCCTACCGCATCGATGCCTTCTCGCAGTGGCTCAAGCTGGCGTTGACGGTCGGCTTTCTGTTGATCTTGTTGGCTAGCCGGGAGCTGCCCGACATCCGGCGCGACGTGAAGCCGGAGTATTACTTCTTCCTGGCGCTGAGCGTGTGCGGGTTGGTGATGTTAGTCAGTTGCGTCGAGGTCATCACCTTGGTGGTGGCCCTGGAGTTGTCCGCCTTCCCCCTGTATTTCCTGGTGGCGATGCGGCGGGAACGCGCCGGGCAGCGCAGTCAGATGGAGGCTGCCATCAAGTACATCATGTTCGGCATCGCCGCCAATGGGATCATGCTCTTCGGCCTGAGTTACCTGTTCGGCCTGACCGGAACGACATCGTTGCAGGGCATGGCCGCCCAGCTCGGGCCGGTCCTCCAGTCGCCCTTGGCCATGGTGGGTCTGGGGCTGACCTGTGTCGGGCTGTTCTACAAACTCGCCGTGTTCCCGTTCCATTTCTGGACCCCGGACGTTTACCAAGGCGCCTCGAACGAGACTGCTAGCCTCGTCGCTTCGCTCCCAAAGGTCGGGGCTGTGGCGGTCTTGGTCCGCTTCACCTCGCTGGCTGCGCCTGACGATCGGACCCTGCCCGGGCTGATCGCGCTGCTAGCCGGCGCCTCGATGTTCTACGGTAAGCGCTTTGCGCTGCAGCAGAAGGACCTCAAACGTCTGCTCGGGTTTTCGGGAATTGCCCATGCTGGCTATGCCTTGGTGGGGTTTGTGGCCCTGGACACCGCCGGCTACACAGCCGCCCTGTATTACATCGTCGGCTACTTGTTCATGGTTCTGGCCGGCTTCGTCGTCATCTCCCATGTCTCCCGAGATGGCGCCAACGTCGCCCTCGAGGAACTCGCCGGCCTGCACCGGCGAGCGCCCCTCCTGGCGCTGACCCTGGTCGTGGGCATGTTCGCCTTGGCTGGCCTTCCCCCTTTCGTCGGGTTTTTCGGCAAGCTAGCGTTGTTGAAGGCGGCTCTGGCCAAGGGCTATTTGGCCCTAGTGATTGTCACCGTGATTAACGCCGCGATTGCCGTCTACTATTACCTGGCCGTCGTCCGCGAAGCCTGCTTCCGGGATCCGGGCGACCAGCGCGCGATTCCCCTCTGTTGGTCCGCGCGCACGCTGTGCGGCTTGTTGATCGCCGGGATCCTGCTCTTGGGCGTCGGCCCCGCCCGAGTTCTCGAAACCATCGCCGGTTCGCTCTCCCCCCCGTGACCACTCCATACTCCATAACCACGGTGCCGTGGCGGGTAGACGTCATCGCCTCGGACGCCTTGGCACTCTGGCACTTACAACATGCCAGATAAAAAGACGTTGACAACCCGCATCTGCTCATCTGCTTGGCTGACCGAGCATGTCGGTTGTCAAAAGACCCATCTCCAGTGCGTTGGCACGGCGGCTTTGGCCTCTGGCACTGTCCTGTCAGACTGACGGTATGGCGGGTATAAAGTTATTGACAGCGACAGAGGAGAGATCCGGGGGTTGGCGTGCGAGTCTTCTCGGTGCTTCTTGGTCTCCCCCTCGCTTGGTCGTTGGCCCGCACCTTGTGCGGTGCGGCTTGTCGATCTGCCAGGATCCTGCCGTTGGGCGTTGCCCAAGCCCGAGTTCGCTAAGCCATCGCCATCGCCGCTTCGCTTTCCCCGAACCGCCCTGCCCCGCTGCTGCAGCAAGCGGCAAAGTTGCGATCGTGAGTGTGACGGCGCGGCGGTGCTCGACTGGGCGTGCCGCCGCAGCCGCCCATCGACCGGCCGCATCACGGCGCCAGCGGCAGGCGGTAGCACGCCGCCTCACGGTCGTTGCGCACCAGGAGCAGGTCGCCGGCCAGCGCCGGTGGATTCCAGGTCTTACCGGTTAGGGCGGCGAATCTGGATAGCTCCCTTCGCCCTATCGGGACCGGGTCGAGCAGGATCACTTCGCCGTTCTCTGCCGTGATTAACAGGAGGTCGCGCACCAGAAGAAACTGCCCGTGGCCGTACCGCCCCTCCTTCCACATGAGCTCCCCGGTGGCGGCATCCAGACAGGCTAGGATGCCGTCGTCCAACCCATAAACGAAGCCGTTTCGAGTCACCAAGTTGTTGAACTTGGACTTGAGCCGAATGGTCTTAAAGAGGAGGTTGACGAGGAATCCGCCACCGTTCTCCTGGCGGACCTGGAGCAGTTGACTGCCCACGCCATACCCGGCGCTCAGCAGCACTCGATCGCCATCGAGCGCGAGGGGTAGCGCCGCGTGCGGATGGCTGGACGGCCAGGGATGTTGCCAGAGCACTCGCCCCGTGGCCGGGTCGTGGCCTAGGATCGCGCGCTGGTTGAAGATGAGCACCTGCGGCACCCCGCCAAGATCGGTCGCGAAAGGGGAGCTGTAACTGGCGCGGCCGTCGCCGTCGCCCCAGACAAACCCGCCATCGTCGAGGCGATAGGCGACCAGCGATCGGCCGTTGTCACCGCCCGGGTTGACCATCACCAACTCGTTCAGTACCAAGGGCGAACCTGCCATGCCCCACTCGTTGAGCCGCGCTTCGTTGTCTGCGACGATGTCCTTCGTCCAGTGTCGTCGCCCCGTGGCGAGCGCGAAACAATTGAGAATCCCTGTGGCCCCCAGTGTCACGACTCGATCGCCGGCGATGGTCGGTGTGGCGCGCGGGCCCACACCGCCCAGCGTGGTGTCGTACCGGGCTTCGTCACTATGAGCCCAGAGCACCCTGCCCGTGAGCAGTTCATAGCAAACCACCCGCTCGGCGTCGCCGTCTTGTTCTTGCGTCACCGCACGACCGTCAGCCACCGCGAAGGCGGACCAGGCAGCCCCGATGGGCTGGCGCCAGAGCCGTGTGGGCGGATGCGTTGTCCAATCGCGCTCCAGGCTTGGCCCGGAAGGGAGCATGGCGTTTCGGTCCGGTCCTAGGAATTGAGGGAAGGATCGAGGCCACCCCGACGCGGCGCTGAGCGACGCCGCCGCCAGTGGCGCCGGGGACGATGCATTCGGCGGTGGTGCTTGGGCGGGCAAAGGCGCTGGCCGCTGCCAGCGAAAGCGGAGAATGGGGAGAAGATCGCCCGTGACCCCTCGGATTTCGAACAGGACCGCCGCCACGGCCGTCGCGCCAAGCGCCCCGCCCACGATCGACCACCGTACCGTCCAGCGAAGCCGGGAGAACAGCAGGATCCACAACAGTAGGGCCACCGCGGCAGCCAGGCCGACCAGCATTGTGTGCAGGTTGTGCTGCTGGTGGGAGTATTCCGGCACGGACCGGAAGTAGGCGACGGCCAGGCCGGCTAGGGCCAGCACCAGGACGGCGGGCCACCAACGCACGCGTCGGGTTCTGGGTCTGGCGCCACTCGAATCCGATGAAGGGGCAAGGGTCGTCCAAGGCTCGTTCATGTTCTCTAACGCAAAAAGCGCCACCGACTCCAGGGTCTATCGCCAGGATCCGCAACTCGCGTCTGAAGGTCCTGCGGTTCAGCCGCAAGCACAAGCGCTAGGACTCCGGCCGCGAGCGCGAGAACCACGCCAAGTTGCGCCCTTCTTCCACACCTGGCAATCAACATTGGCAATCAACATCCAGCGGGCTCGCCGTCGGCGTGCGCAATTTGACATAGAAAAAGTAGTTGACAGAGTAGCCTAATACCGTGTGAGGGCACAGAGAGTTCCATCTGCTCCTGGGCCTGCACAATATGACACATAAGAAGTAATTGACACCACAAGACCTTCGACACGGCGGGGGGCACTGAAGGGAAATCACCAGATGGCGCAGTGAGGATGGGGGGATGGTCGGGCCGACAGGATTTGAACCTGCGACGTCTTGGTCCCAAACCAAGTGCTCTAGCCAGGCTGAGCTACGGCCCGAAGCCAAACCGGACAGGACAGGATCTTCCACAGGTTCCCCTAGGCCTGCAACCTCAATCGACACCTCAATCGACACCCCACGTGGCACCCATGGCACCTCGGCACCCGGGTCCTGCCTCGCTTCCTCGCTCCGCGCCCTCCGTTTCGTTACGGGCGCGCGATGGGGGGAGCGGGTGGGCTGGGCCCATGGCTCGCCTGCGGCTTGGGGCGCTCCGACGACCTACGACGTGCGGCGTGTCAGAACGTTCTCTAAACTTGACTAGAAGGCACTTGCGCTTATGCTGCCCGGTAGCGGTCGCGGCAGGACTCGGGCTGGGCGGACGTGGCGTGGGCCGGGTGGCCCGGCGGCGAATATGGAGGCAGAAGATGGAGGCGGAGTGGTGGATGACTGAGACACGGCATATGCGTGCTAGGAGTTTAGGACTGATCGGGCGCATTCTCGATGGGCGGTTGTTTGCGCGAGTCAGTTGCGTCCTCGTGTTGGGTTTTCTCACGGCCGGTGCGGCTTTGCCGCCGTCGGCGTTGTCGCCGTCGAGCGGGCGCGGTGTGGGTGTGGGGGCTGGCTTTGTGGACGTGGCTCGGGAGGCGGGCATAGGGCATCGGCATCGGAAGCCGGTGTTGGATCGGCAACTCGACAACATCATGTCGTGGGTGTGCAGTGTGGGGGCGGCGGCGGCGGCGGCTGACTTCAACCGGGACGGCTGGCTCGACTTGTATGTGACGAGTTCGTGCAAGGGTTACCCCAATTACTTGTACCGGAACAACGGGGACGGGACCTTCATGGAGGTGGGGCGGGCGGTTGGGGTGGCGGACATCAACCACGAGGCGGGGGCGAGCATGGACTGTGTCTGGGGCGATTTCGACAACGACGGTTGGCCGGATCTGTACGTGGTGCGGTGGGGGTACGATGTGCTCTTTCGGAACGAGGGGGACGGGACGTTCACGGACGTGACAGCGGAGCGGTTTCGGCGGCGGGACGGCACGCCTGGTACCGATTGGGCCAACGGCAATGCGGCGGTTTTTTTGGATTACAACCTGGACGGTCGCCTGGATTTATATGTGGGCAACTACTTTGCGCCGTTTAACTTGTGGCATCTTGACACGACCTGCATCATGCACGATGACTTCGAGAAGTCTCGCAACGCCGGCCGCAATTTCCTGTATCGCCAGAACCCGGACGGGACCTTCAGCGAAGTCGGCGCGGCGTTGGGTGTGGATGATCCGGGTTGGACGCTGGCGGTCGGCGCGGCTGACCTGAACAACGACGGCTGGCCGGATTTGTATGTGGCGGACGACTTCGGGCCCGACCAGTTATTTGTGAACGATCAGGCCGGTGGGTTCAAGAACCAGACGGACACGGCGATTGGGTACGACACGAAGAAGGGGATGAACGTCGATTTCGGGGACGTGGACGGCGATGGTTGGCTGGAGATCTATGTGGCCAACATCACGACGGCTGAGTACCTCCAGGAAGGCAACATGCTTTGGCACAACAACGGTCTCGACGCCGCGGGACAGCTCACCTTTACGGACATCTCCCTGGAGACGGGCACCTACGATGGCGGCTGGGGTTGGGGCGCGAAGTTCTTCGATGCCGACCACGACGGGGACCTGGACCTTTTAGCGGTCAACGGATTCATCAGCGCCGGCCTAGGCAACTACTGGTACGACCTCGCTTCCTGGACCGTCAAAGGCCAAGACGTCACCGACGCCCGCAATTGGCCCACGATTGGGGATCGGTCTTTTTCCGGCTACGAGAGGAGTCGGTTTTGGCGCAACGAGGGCGGTTACGCCTTTAGCGAGCGGGCCCGCGACTACGGTTTGGACAGCGACCGGGACGGGCGTGGCCTGGTGTGTTTCGACTACGACAATGACGGGGATCTGGACGTGTTTGTGGCCAACCAAGATCAACCGCCGCACCTGTATCGTAACGACCTCGAGGGCCCGAGCCACTGGCTCATGGTCCGGCTCGAGGCCAGTCCGGGCGGGGCCATCAACCGCGACGCCCTCGGCGCGCGCGTCACGGCGGTGACTGCTCGCGGTCGGCAGATTCGCGAACATAATGGCGGCAAGTGCTATGCTGGCCAGAGCGATCCGCGCCTGCACTTTGGCTTGGGCCCGGAGCGCCAGGTCCAACTGCTCGAAGTCCGCTGGCCCGATGGTGGGCTACAGTATCTCGAGAATGTTCCTGCCAATCGAGTCCTGACCGTCCGGCAGAACCCCGATCAATACGCTAGCCAAGTGGCCTTATCAACTGGTCCGGCGAAAGCCTGGGTGCCTCGCCCGAGCGCGCCCCAGCGGGCGGTTCCGGCCATGTCTGCGGCCGAGCTCGACCGGTTGCTGACCGAGATGGAGGGCGAGTTGAGGGGCTCGCTGGCGGGGTACAAGATCGCCAGCAGTTACCGTGCTCGCTGCGCGGACTACGGCCAGCAGGATCGGGCGATCAAGTTCTTCGAGAGTCTGATCGTTCATCCGGCTACCCAGCAGCGGGCGCGCCTCGAGTTAGCCTGCGCGTTGGTGGATAAGATCCCCACTTGCGGCGGCATGGCGGCGATCGTGAGCAAAGGCACGCTCGCCCGCAAATCCCTCGATCAACTCGACGCCTATCTCGAACGCGAGCCCGAGTCTTGGGTCGGGTACTACACCCGGGGCATGAATCATCTGCATTGGCCGCGCGCCCTGCGCCACTCGGACGATGCCGCGGCGGACTTGCGGCGTTGTCTCGAGCTCCAGGCGCGCGAGGGCGGGGGGGCTGCCAAGCCGTATTATCTGCGGCCACACGTCGCTTTGGGCGATGCCCTGACCAAGGCCAAGGCGTACGCAGAGGCGCGCGCCGCTTGGCGGGTTGGCCAGCAACACTTCCCCGACGCCCGCGCGTTGGCGGAGCGCTTGGCCATTGAGGATGACGTTGAACTGCTCAAGTACGTCGAGGAACAACGGAGTCTCGAGCGGCCGATCGATACGGATCTGTCTTTCCTGGACCGAGAGCGGTAGTGCCGAGCGCGCGGGCAAGATGCCCGCGCTCCACTTGGGCCCCGTCCCTATGAATCAACGGGCAAGACGCCCGCGCTCCGAACTGGCCTGGCGTCTATGAGGTTCTATCGGTCAGGCGCGGGAGGGGTGGATGGCGGGCTGGTATCTCTGTGCGCGAGCCGCTCAAGGACGATGGTTAGGTAGGTGTTGGCTACTTGGTTATCGTAGGCTTTGAGTTCGCGCGAGTGCTCGAGCCACTGGCGAGCGGCGGCCAGGTCCCCGGCTTGCAGGTAATGCCAGCCGCGCAGAGCGGAGACGTAATAATTCTTGGGGTCTAGCCGCCAGGCCCAAGTGAAGAAGACATCGGCTTGGGCGTGCCGTTTGAGCCAATCCAGGCACATACCGTAGCGGAGGGGATTGTAGGGGTCATAGGGGTTAAGCCGCATGCCAAGGTCGAACCAGCGCATGGCGGCCGCGGCCAGTGCCTCCCAATCGTCGTTGCCTTCCCAACTCTGGAGCCGATAGGCCTCACCCAGGCTGTAGGTGGTGTCCGGGTTTTGGGGCTCGACGGCGTGGGCGGCTTCGAGTCGGGCAACCCATTCCCGCCAGGTTTCTGCGCGGCTCGATGTGAGGCTGAGGGAGAGTTCTCGGTGGCGTTGGCTTGTTTGGGCGGCCAGGTAGTAGCAGGCGAGGCCGCCGAGCAGGGTGGCCAGGAGCCGACCCATCGAGTGGGGCCTGACCCAGTATCGGTTGGTGGCGAAGCGCAAGTGACTGCTAAGGCTGGCCATGAGCGTGACGGTCAGCATGGCGTTGGCGGGCACTTGCATGTTGAAATCGACGACCGAATGGACCAGCAGCGCCAATAGGCTGGCACACGCGCCCAGGACGTGGGCCGAGCGGTCGCTGCCTTTGGGGTTAAGGTCGTTGGTGCCGCGCTGGACATATTTCCACGTCCGGCCGGCGCCCCAGGCCAGGGCGACCAAGAAAGCGCCGATGATGGCTCCCCCGGCCACGCCCCAGTCGACGAGGGCGTTTAGGTAATCGTTATGCACCCAGAGCGGCCGGCTCTGGACATGTTGGGTGCGGTAGGCGGGGTAGCGGACGTCGAAATGGGCGGGACCAACGCCCCACCAAAGGTGGTCGCGCCACATGCGTCCCGCCGCCTTCCACAACTCCGGGCGCACCAAGCCCGAGTCCAGTTGCCCCTCGGCGAGCGTGTCTTGGAGCCGTTTCATGGGGCGGTCGCTCTTCTTGAGGAACAGGCCCAACCCGACCAGAATCGCCACGAGCACGCCAAGGGCGGTGCGCCGGTGTTGGCGGTACTGGATCAGGACGGCGAACAGGGCGGCTAGCGCAACGGCGGTGGCCAGCCAACCGCCGCGGGAGATGCTGACGCCGATACCCGCGAGCATCACCAAGGCGACGTAGGCGTATAGGATGCGGGCTAAGGCCCGGGCGCGGCTTAGGAACAGGGCGGCCAGCGCGAGGGGCACGAGGAGTTCGAGGAAGCCCGCGAGGTGATTGGGGCAGATGAACGTGCCGGAACCGCGACCGGCGTACTGGGGCGGCTTGACGAAGTGCCAGACGTGGTTCGAGCGGGTGAGGAATTGAGCGACGGCATAGACGGCGATGAGCATGCCAACGCCGAGCAGAACGGCGACCAAGACCTGCGTGGTTTGCTGGCGGTGCAGGTTGTTCAAGACGATGAAGAACAGCCAGGCGTAGACGAGGATCCGAATCGACTCTTGGCGGGCCACGTACTCGACATCGGCCTGGTGGTAACGGACGAGGGCATAACCGACGAAGGCGATCACCGCCCAGCACGGCGGTGTCCATTGGATGCGGTGGCTAGGGTTCACCCAGAAGCGGACGATCCACAAGCCCGTGGCCACAACCAAAAGCCCCTGAACCACCACGAAGTCCTGGGGCCGCACCGCGCCGGTGGCCAAAGCCGCAAAGACGAGCATCACCAGTACGGTCCCCAGGATGCTTCGCTCCAACCACCGATCGGCCATCTCGCGCTCCATCTTCCACGGGCAGGCTACGCCACCCGCCATGCTGGGGTCACGCGAATTTGTGTCCCCCCACTCGGCGCGCCAAGAGGGGCGAGTCCGACAGCCCCGAGTGTCGATTGCAGAAGAAGCGCGCCCGGATGGGTGGGGGCGATCCGTTACGGGGCGACCTGGGGCGAGCCGGGTGTGAATCCTGGATTTGGGGTGGGCAAGGGGGCCTGGATGGCCCTGCGCCAGGCCGAGAGCCGGGCGTGCAGCTCCTTCGACTTGGCCGGGTGCGAGCCGGCGAGGTTGGAGCGTTCACCGATGTCTTCCCGCAAGTTGTACAACTCCAACTGGCCGTCCTCGAAAAACTCCAGAAGCTTCCAGTCGCCGTCTCGGATCGCGCTGGCGGGCGTGGTGCGCCAAGTGCCACCGCCGGCGCCGAGGTAGCCTGGGAAATGCCAGAACAAGGGTCGGCGGGGCACCGGGTTCGAGCCGGTCAGCCAGTCGAGGTAGCTGGCGCCGTCGAGCGGGTAATCCGTGGGCGGTTGGGCGCCGGCGACGGCGAGCAGGGTGGGGTAGAGGTCCACGCTGTCGATCGGCTGATCGCAGATCGTGCCTGGGGCGATGCGTCCCGCCCAACGGAACAGGTACGGGACGCGGATGCCGCCTTCATAGAGCATGCCTTTGCCGCCTTGCAGGGGGGCGTTGTCGGTGATGCTGCCGCCCCGGATGCCCTCGCGTTCGTAGCCGCCGACGCCGCCATTGTCGCTCGAGAACACGACCAAGGTCTGGCGGCTGAGCTTGAGTTCGTCCAGCAGGTTCAAGACCCGGCCGACGCTCTCGTCCACACTGGCGATCATGCCGGCGTAACGCGGATCGTCATGGCCGCCGGCGGTCGGCTTGGGTTTGAAATGCTGGATCCAGTTCGGTTTGGCGTGGTGCGGCGAGTGCACGGCGAAGTGCGAGAGATAAAGGAAAAACGGCCCGGCCTGCCGCCGGCGGATGAAGTCCACGGCCTGGTCCGTGAGGAAATCCGCCAGGTAAACGCCGTCCGGGCAAGCCACTTTGGGGTTGGTGGAGAAGGCGAAGTGGGCGCCCATGGACACGACGGCCTCGTCGAAACCCTGTGCGAGCGGATGATGGGCGGGGTCTTCGCCCAGGTGCCACTTGCCGAACATGCCGGTGGCGTAACCGGCTGCCTTGAGCGCCTCCGCCACGGTAATCTTCGCCGGGGCGAGCTTGACCACATTGTCCACCGGCCGGAGGGGTCGGCTGGCCCAGTTGAACCGGTCGATGTGACCGACGGTATAGACGCCGGTGCGGGGACTGTACTGCCCGCTCATGAGGGCGGCACGGGTGGGCTGGCAGTTGGGGCCGCTGGTGTAACCGCTGGTGAACTTCATGCCCTGGGCTGCCATGCGGTCCAGGTTGGGCGTCTCGTAGTACCGACTCCCAAAACAACCCAGGTCGGTGTACCCGAGATCGTCGGCGAGGATGAACACGATGTTGGGGCGTGTGGCGGCGGCGGCCTGAGCGGGGTGGGGAAGGGCGAGGCTCACCAGGAGGCAAGCCAGTGTGACAAGGGGGAGGGAAGGGTAGGGGTTCATGCGGGTCGGGGATCGCGCAGTTCGTGGAACTCGACGCGGAGGTTGTCTGGTTCAATATGTAGTACCGCGGCGGTGCGGGGTTGGCCGAAGCGGGGCTTGCCTGCCGAGCCCGGGTTCAGGAACCAGACCCCGTCGATGCGTTCCGCGAAGGGTTGATGCGTGTGTCCGAAGACCACCACGGCGGGCGCCTCGCGGCGGATCCGGCGCCGCACAGCCTCGGTGAGCCGGTGGGGATCGACGATGTGTTGGACCAAGAACTTCTTGCCGCACAACTCGACGACTTCGGTGTCGCGGCAGGGCAAACCCACGTCGGTGTTCCCGTTGACGGCGGTCACGGGCGCGATGCGCTCCAGTTCCCGAAGCACGGCAGGCAGGCCAACGTCGCCAGCATGCACGATATGTTCCACCCCGGCGAAGAGAGCTGGGGCTTGCGGGTCGAGGTAGTTGTGGGTGTCCGAGATGAGTCCGATCTTGGGCATGGCCCCTTGCCTAAGCCTTGGCCTCGTCCGGTTCGCCGGCCTCGTCCGGTTCTTCGGCAGATTCAGCTTCCTCGTCGGACTGGGGATCGAGCGCCTCGCTGAGTTTCATGGCCCCGGCGAAGAGCCCGGTAAAGAGCCCGCCGCTCAGCAGCGTGTTACGGAAGAACTGCCAGGTGTGCGGAAAACCCGGTGTGCCCACCGTGAGGGCCTGGATCCACCCGGCCAATGTCTTGGCATAGGCCGGGTCGTGGAGCCAGGACATGGTGTTGGTGACGAGATAGAACAAGACGGCGCCGAGCACGCCACCGCCGAGCAAGGCCAGGAAACCGCTCTTGCGGTTGAAGCACCGACCCAGGCCAATCAAGCCGAGATAGGCGAGGTAGTTGCCGAGCATCTCGATCCGGAGCAACTGGGCGCCATAGTGCCAATTGAGGAGCAAGTCGGTCACCAGGAGTGTGCCGAGGGGCAGCCACCACGCCAGGCGTCCGGCGAAATAGACGCCCGCACAAAAGAGCAACGCGTACACCGCGCTGAAGTTCTGCGGCATGAGGCCGGGCACACGGGTCAGCGCGAAGATCACCATCAACAGGATGGGCAACCCCAGCTTAACTTTCACGGTCTCGCATGATACCTCCGGGACGCCAGATGACAAGCCCGATGACCGGCTGGGGCGGGCGGGAGGTTCGGCCTTCCGTTCCGGGTCTCGTTGCGCTATGACGTGGCCGGTGACGGCGACGGGAGCGGTGCCCAAGACCATGCAGGCGGTGGTTTACCGCGGCGCAAACGATCTCAGGGTCGAGACGCTGCCGGTGCCGCGCATTGGTCCGGCGGACCTGTTGGTGCGGGTGGCGGCGTGTGGGGTTTGCCCCACCGACATCAAGAAGATCCAGCACGGGACCGTGTCGCCACCGCGGGTGTTTGGGCACGAAACGGCCGGGGTGATTGTTAGGGTGGGGGCGCGGGTCCGTGGTTTCGGGCTGGGCGACCGCGTGGCGTTGCATCATCATGTACCCTGCCGCCAGTGCCACGCCTGTCGGCACCGTGCCTACGCGCAGTGCGCCACGTACAAGCGCACCGGCATCACCGCCGGCTACGAACCGGCCGGGGGCGGCTACGCTCAGTATGTGCGGGTCAGGTCGTTCGTGTTGCCTGGGGTGGTGAAGATCCCGCTGCGCAACACGTTGCTCGAGGGGGCGATGCTCGAACCGGTGAACACGGCGCTCAAGGCCGTGCGCCGGCTGACCGTGCAGCGGGGGGACTGCGTGTTGGTGGCGGGCCAAGGGCCCATTGGATTGATGTTCACGGGGTTGCTGGCACTGGCCGGCGTCCGCGTCCTGGCGACCGACCTCATGAACGCGCGGCTCGAATGCGCTCGCCACTGGGGCGCCACGCAGGTCGTCCGGGCGGACGATCCGCGCGGGGCCGAGCGGATCGAGCGTTGGACGCGGGGTCGCGGCCTGGACGCCGCGGTTCTCGCAGTGCCGTCGGATGAGCTGGTGCAGCAGGCGTTGGCTTGGGTGCGCGGCGCCGGTCAGGTGCTCCTGTTCGCGCACACTCGGCGCGGCAGTTGCGCCCAGGTGGACCTGGCCCAGGTATGCGTGGATGAGAAGGACCTTATCGGTAGCTACTCGTCCGACGTGACGCTCCAGGAGGAGGTGGCCCGGTTGGTGTTCCAGCGCCGCTTGGATGTGCGGTCCCTCATCACGCACCGCTTCCCCCTCGAACAGACGGCGGAGGCGGTACGGTTGGCCGCGCACCCCACGCCCAGCTCCCTCAAAGTGGTCGTCGAGCAATTCCCATAGCCCGGGAGGTCAGTCCTGGGTGATCGCGCGCAGGCGATCCTCGAGCAGGCGGCGCAGGCTCTCGCGTTCAGCGTCCCCGGTCTCGCGCGGGACGCGGACAACCTCGCCGAAGCTGACGCGGCAGCGCCCGAAGGGGAGGGGAACTTGGAAACGATCCCAACTACGAAGTAGGTGTTTCCAGGGCAGATGCACACTGACGGGGAGGATCGGCAGCCCGGTAGTTTGCGCCACGGCCACGACACCGTTTTGCACGACGTAGCGCGGGCCGCGCGGCCCGTCGGGGGTGATGGCGAGGTCGTAGCCGCGCTCAGCCCAAGACGTCAGCTCGAGGAGTGCTTGGGGACCGCGCCGGCTACTCGAGCCGCGCACGGGCTGCACCTCGAAGAGTTCCAACACGTGCGCCAGCATGCCGCCGTCGCGGCTGGCGCTAACCAGGGCCGCCATGCGCCGGTTTGGGAGTTGGCGAACGACGTAGCGGCGGTAGAGCAACAGCGACAAGGCGAGGCGATTATGCCAGATGGCAAAAATGACGGGACCGGCCATCAAAGCGGCTTTCGCCGCGGCCGGTGGCGCCCAAGCATATCGCAACGTGCCGCCCACCGCGCGCACCAAGGTCTGGATCAGCCGCGCCGCCAGCCGCCCTGCCGGGGTCGGGGCTTGGGGCGTGACGATTCCGGAGCTGCGCCGGGCCGGCTGAGGGGCGGTTTCAGGCATCAAGTGCCCTGCTTGAGGGCGGCCCGGACCAGTTCTTCGACGGTGGCTTGTTTGCCGAGCAGGGTCTGAGCGGCACGCACGGCGGTATGGGCTTCGGCGGGCTTGAAGCCAAGGGCGACCAAGGCCAGCGCGGCATCGTTGATGCGTTGGTCTTCGGCCGAGAGGGCGTGCTGGGCGCTGCTCGCCTCCCAAGCCGCGGCGGGGCCGAGTTTGTCTCGCAGCTCGACGACGATTCGCTCGGCGGTTTTCTTGCCCACGCCGCTGATACGGGAGAGGGCTTTGACGTCGTTGTTGGCCACGGCGCCGCGGAAGCTCGTGGGGTTCATCCCGCTGAGGACGTTGAGAGCGATCTTGGGCCCGATGCCGGTCACATGCGCGATCATCAGGCGAAAGAGATCGCGCTCGGCGGCGGTCATGAATCCGTACAAGACGTGGGCATCCTCGCGGATCGAGAGGTGGGTGAGCAGCCGCACTTCGCCTCCGATCGCCGGCAGCTTGTCGAAGGATGACAAGGGGATCAGGACTTCGTAGCCGAGGCCGTGCACTTCGACGGTCACCTGCGTCGGCAGGGCCTCGACTAACCGGCCTTGGAGGAACGTGATCATAGGATCAGAGTTGCGGCGGCGCCGTGAGTCCAGCCCCACGCGTCTCCTGCGCGAACGCCCAGGCCAACGCCAAGGCGTCTGCGGCATCGGGTTCGGGCGGCTCTTTCAAACCCAAGAGGCGTTGCACCATCTTGGCCACCGCGCTCTTCTGGGCGGCGCCGTAGCCCACGACGGCCTGTTTCACCTTGCGCGGCGCCAACTCGTAGATGTCGACACCGGCTTCCGCGAGCGCCGCCAGAATCGCCCCGCGCGCCTCGCCCAAGATCAGGGCGGTCCGCAGGTTCTGGGCGTAGAAGAGTCCCTCGACCACGCAGTGCGTGGGCTGGTGCGCACGGACCAAGTCGCGTGTCTCGGTGGTGAGCCGCGCCAGACAACGGGAGCGCAACCAATTTGCGGGACACTTGATCACGCCGTAGGCCAAGGCCCGCGCGCCACCGCCAGAGAACTGAATGACGCCATGCCCCGTCCCGCGCAGCGACGGGTCCACGCCCAGGATCACGCGCGCGATTGGAACGGGTCTGCGGCTGGGGTTGGAGCCCACCGGCGCTTCCACTGCTGAACCGCGGTCGCGAGCACGCGGACTTTCGAGTCGCGCTCGCATCCGGGCGTATTGGGCGGTGGAAATCGCCATGACGGTGAGTGTGGCCGACGCAGTGTGGATCTGTCGAGTGTGTAGCCTGAGGTCGGGGCCTTCAAGAAGCCGCTTCGGTTGTAATCGGTTGCTATCCAATGGCTTGATGTGCAAGGACTCCTCGGCTGGTCGGGCATTAGCGCTCGGGGCAGGTCCGATCGTTGCGGCGTGGGGGATTCAGGCTGGGCTGGGCGCAAAAAAAAATCAAAAAGTACTTGACCTGCAAGTCTCTCTCCGACATAACTGGCGCCGACAATAAACGAAATTGTAGAACGAAATCGACAACACACTATGAAAAAACTTGCCGTACTTACAGCGTTAACTGTCGCCGCTGCTATTTCGCATGCTGCCACCGTAACGTACACAATCACCATCAGCGGCCCTCAAGTCGTTCCTGGTCCTGGCCATCCCACGGCGACCGGCGCTGGATTCTTCACTTTTGACCCGGCTACCGGCATAGGCTCGCTCCTGAGCGGTGGGTTCGGTGGGTTGTCAACGCCTGTTACGGGCATGCATATTCACGAAGGTTATCCCGGGTTGACAGGTCCCATCGTCCACACACTCACCCCTGCGTTGGACGGCTCAGGCACCGCTGGCACGTTCTCCTGGAGTGGCACGCTGAGCGACCTGGTTCGCCTGAATTCCGGTGGGTACTATGTTCAGGTCCACACCAGTGGTCTTCCTGACGGTGCGATCCGTGGCCAACTCATTCCTGAGCCGCACGAATACGCGATGCTGGCGGGCCTGGGTCTGCTCGGGTTCGTGGCCTATCGCCGCCTTCGCGGATAGCAGTAGTATTTGGGGCAGCCGCCGAGCTTCGGACCAGTCGAATTCGTAGCCGGCGCTTCGCTTATCGTCAATCCAGTGCTGGGGCCAAACCAGCACTGGATTTTTTTATGTCGCAGGCAGCAAGGGGCTGGCGTTTTGGCGGTGGTTCCGCATGATGGCGTCGCTGCATGAACTCGAAACGGATTCGTTTTCTCCTCAGTGAACTGCGGGAGGGGCTGACTAAGCGCAGCCTCACTCGGCGTTTCCAAGGCTGGCCGCTGGTGCAACTACTGATTGCCAGCGTCTGGCTACGGTTGGCCGTTGTCTTGCTCTGTGCGAGCGCTCTGGGCGGCCTGGCGCTGTTCCCGAGGCTGTGGCGGTCTACGCCTCCCGGGTTCACGCCGGAGATTCGGACCAGCCTGTTGGACAAGATCCAAGCCTGGTCACTCGAGCGGAGCGCGCAGCGGGCTGCGGCTGCCGGGCGATACGAGGACGCGCATCTGGCGTGGAAGAGCGCTTGTGGCAACCGGCCGGCCGACCCGGACCTATTACGGAGCCTGTTACAGAGCGTGTCGGCACTGCCCGATCCGTCCGAAACGGCCGGCGCCTCGCTCGAAGCGGGTTGGTGGCTGCTGCGTTTGACTCAAACCAATGCAAGCGATCTGGCCGTCGTGGCGCAGGCCTGGCTGGACTGTGGAGAAGGATTCCGCGCCGCCAGTCTGCTGGATGCGCACCGGTCGGAACTGACCGAGCCGCTCGAGCGATTGTATTTGATGTCGCTGTTCAACGCAGGTCGAGCGGGGGAGTTCGTCGAGCGCATCCGGACCAACGAGACGCTGCGCACCACGATCGAGCAGACGGCGGCCTCGAGCCGCGCGCCGACTCTCCGCCCGGGCAGCGTCGAGGTATTCCATTACTACGGCTTGGCGTATTTGGCCGGCTGGGGCCCCGATGAAAAGCAGCGGTCAGCTTGGGAGCAGTTGCAGGCGGCACGCGCCGCGGCGGCGACCGAGGGATTGGCTACCGATCTTGCGTTCGGCGTCCACATCGCCACGCGCGACATCGAAGCCGCCCGTACAATTCTGGACGGACTGGTGGATTTGGGTCGGGCGAAGGTGCGTCATCATGCCGCCTTTTGGTTATTGCTTGCCTCAGAAGGGAAGGCGGCTGAGGCGCAAGAGTTGGCGGCGAAGGCGAACCTGGTGCCCGACGGCGCCCTGGACATCTACCTGTTGGCCACGGTGCAATCGCGGCTCGGCCTTTGGGAGGAAGCCGAGCGCCTTCTGAAACGGTATACGCCGAACGTGGTTTGGAGCGCCGATTTGCTGATGCTCCACGCTGAGTTGCTGGCCCGGGCCGGCCGCTGGGACGAACTCAGGTCCTTGGCACTCGAGATGCGGCTCGATCCGCAAAAGATGGAACCGCTCGGGGCGTTCAGCTACTTCCTCGAGGGCCTGGCTGATCACCGGCAAGGGCGTTCGGAACTGGCTCAGGAGGCGCTCCAGAAGGCGGTGGCCTACGGTGGACTGGACGCGCGGCTTGCGCTGCACGTGGGTGAGGGTTTTCTGAGTCTGGGTCGAGTCGACTTGGCGAAGTCCGTCTTGCTGCCGAGACGTGAGGAACTGGGCGAGGACCCCGGCTATCTGAGGCTCCTGGTCCAATGCGCCGTGCAACTCAAGGAAGACGATTATCTATGGGACGCGGCCGTGAAGTTGTATCAACTCCGGCCGGAGGATCCGAACAACGTCAACAATTACGCGGCCATGCTGCTGCTTTACCGGCGCAACCCGGAGGAGGCCCTTCGTTACACGGCGGACTTGGTGCAGAAGCACGCGGACAACGCCTCCGTAGTCATGAACCACGCCGAGGCGCTCCTCATGAACCGCCGCTATGCCGAGGCGGAACAGTTCCTCCTCAAGGTCGATCCCGCCCAGTTGGCCCCTGCCGACGCCACGCAGTTCCACTTGACCCAGTTCGAGGTCCTCTGGCGGCTCGGCCGGCTCGAGGAAGCCGCCCTCAGCCGGCAGAAAGTCGAGGAGACCCATCTGTTCCCGGTCCAAGCCCGGTGGCTCGAACAGCTCACGCGCGACTTCGCAGAGGAGCGCGCCGGCCGTGGAGCCGGCGCGTGAACTTCCCCCGCTCGCGTGAACGAAGGCATCTTCGGTTGCGTCCAGCCTCCGCCGATCTCGTCCTCGGGAGGGCGGGCTTTGGCACGCAAGCTGCCTCTCTGGGACGTCGATGGGCACCCCTGAAAGTTGGCGGCTGCAGGCGCGTCGGTTCGCTTGGGTCACGCTCGCGATCGGGTTGGTCAGCCTTGATAGTCACGCCGGCTCGACGAGCCGCCGGTTCGAGTTCCGCGAGCCCCGTCGGTCCAGCTATCTCTTCGAGTCCTGGCCAGGCGCGGAGTGGTCTGGCAGAGCTGGGGCATCCCGGCTCGAGGGTTGGCCCATCCCGGGCGCTGGACCGGCCGTTGAATTCGGCTCGCGGGTGGTGTTGGGCCTGGAAGGGCCTGGAAGGCTGCGAGAGCTGCTGGCCAGCACGGCGCTGCGGTTGGATCGGGTGGTGACCTCGAACCTGTTGGTGCTCGAGGCTGCCAGTGCGGTCGAGGCTGTCGAAGGGGCGGCTTGGTTAGCGACGCAGCCGGGCGTGCGCATCAGTCACCCCGTGCGGAGGCGCCCCGTGCGATTGCACCGACCCTACGGACCGCGGCCAAACGATCCATACTTCACTGGCCAATGGCACCTGGAGAACCGCCACACGAACACGGCCGCTGCCCTCGGGTTCGACCTCAACGTGCGAGCGGCGTGGCCGGTCACGCGTGGCGCCGGGGTGATCGTCGCGATGGGCGACGACGGCGTCGAGTTGCGGCACCCGGACCTGGCGGTGAACCAGGCCGCCGGCTTGCACTTCAATTTCGTCACGGCCTTGCCCAACGGCGAACCGGCGCGCACCTGGAATATCCACGGAACGGCGGTGGCCGGTTTGCTGGCCGCCGTTGGAGACAACCGCCGGGGCGTCGTTGGCGTCGCGCCTCAAGCCAGGCTCGCCAGTTGGATCGTCTTTGACAACAACGACGAACTGGTGGACGAAGAACGAGCGGCGGAGATGTTCCAGTATCGGTCGGACACGGTGGCCGTGCAGAACCACAGTTGGGGCAACGCCGGCGTTGAACAGTTGACCCTGGGAGCGCTCGAGAACCAAGCGCTGGATAACGCGGTCCTGCTCGGGCGCAGCGGCTTGGGCGTCGTGATCGTGCGCTCGTCCGGTAACGAGCGGATCGATGGGAACGACGGCAACGACGACGGGTACGCCCAGGACCCGCGGGTGATCGCGGTGGGCGCCGTTCGGGCCAACGGCCAGATCGCTAGCTATAGCACCCCGGGGGCGAACGTCTTGGTGGCCGCGTTCAGCGGCGACGAGGGCGTCGACACCGCCGAGGGCGGCCGGACGAATTACCCGACCTTGTTCACGACGGATCGTCAGGGGTCCTTAGGCTACACGGTGGATGTGAGCGGGGGCCTCGGGGACTACGCCCACGGCGCAACCGGTTTCACCGGCACCTCGGGCTCAGCCCCCCAGATCGCCGGGTTATGCGCGTTAATGCTCGCGGCGAATCCGCAGCTCACCTATCGCGACGTGCAACAGATCCTGATTTGGTCGGCCCGGCAGCTCGATCCCGCGGATCCAGACTTGCGACGCAACGGAGCGGGCCTCGCCGTCAGTCATAACGCCGGTTTCGGTGTGCCCGATGCCGGCGAGGCGGTGGCACTGGCCCGGGCGTGGCGCACCCGGCCGGCGCTGGCGAGCCACTCCGTGCGGACGACCTCGGGCGTGGCGATCCCCGACGACGGCTTGCGGGTCTTGATCACGGGCAGCCGGATCCCGGTCGACATGCAGTCTATTCCGGCCGCGCCGCGAGATGGGCCGCACCCAGACGAGGCGACCGCCGTTCTACCCATGCTGGATGTGGGGCAGGCCCTGGCGCCGATCGGCATCGACCTCAGCCAGAAGGCGGCTTTGATTCAACGTGGGGGAAACTACTTCGCGAAGAAGCTGCAACATGCCGCTGCCGCTGGGGCGGCGTTCGCCGTCGTGTACAACCACGCCGACGCGACGCAGCGCCTGTATATGAACGGCGCGGACATACATTTGCTACCCTTGCCGGCGGTCTTCATCAGCCAGACCGAAGGCGAACGGCTACGCGACGTGCTGCAACAAGTGCCGGAGGCACGCGCCCAGATTCGACTCGAAAGCCTGCGCGTGCCCATCGCGGTGACCAACACCCTGCTCTGCGAGCATGTCCGCTTGCGGGTCATCGCCTCGCATCCGCGCCGCGCCGACGTGCGCATCACGCTCCGCTCCCCGAGTGGCACGCGAAGCATCCTGCAACACTACAACGAAGACCTCTGGTCGCCCCTCGACGAGTGGGACTACTACACCGTTCACCACTTCTACGAGTCCAGCGCCGGCACTTGGGAAGTCGAAGTCAGCGACGAGCGGCAAGGCGCCGTGGGCCGACTGATCGAGCTCGAGTTGACCGTCCAGGGCGTCCCGATTCGCGACGTCGACCGCGACGGTCTGGATGACGACTGGGAGTTAGCCCAGCTCGGGAAGCTGGACTTCGGACCGGCGGACGATCCCGACGGTGACGGGTACTCGAACATGCGCGAACAGATCCAAGGCACGCACCCGCTGGTCGACGATCGGCCTTTCCGGCTCGATTTCTCCCGCTGGGACGACCGGTTCCTGCGGCTGAGTTGGCCCGGGCTACCCGACCGCGGCTACCATGTTTTCCGGGGGACCGACCCCCAGGCCCTGATCGAGCACGTCACCAACCGCACCGGCGTGTTTCCCGAGACGGACTGGTACCTTCCCCTCGAGGCGGGAACCCAGCGGTTTTTCCGCGTGCGCTCGGGCGATTGATTCCGTACCGAGGAGACCTCGTGGATGGTCATCGTCCGGCGCGCAGAGGACTGCGCGCCCTACCGCGGATGACCGGAAGGTAGTACCGCGGATGACCGGAAGGTAGGGCGGGCTGTCCCAGCACGCCGCCGAGGACGGCCAACGGGGACGATCATCGTCCGGCGCGCAGAGGACTGCGTGCCCTACCGCGGATGACCGGAAGGTAGGGCGGGCTGTCCCAGCACGCCGTCGAGGACGGCCAACGGGGACGGTCATCGTCCGGCGCGCAGAGGACTGCGCGCCCTACCGCGGATGACCGGAAGGTAGTACCGCGGATGACCGGAAGGTAGGGCGGGCTGTCCCAGCACGCCGCCGAGGACGGCCAACGGGGACGGTCATCGTCCGGCGCAGCGGACTGCGTGCCCTACCGTGGATTGGCAGCCCAGCGGGGTGAGCCTCAACGAGTTGGGCTGCCGTACTTTCGGACGAAGTCGATGCACTGGGTGACCTCGGGGACGTTGTTCTCCCAGTTGCGCTCGTACTCGATCGAGATGTTGCCCGTGAAGCCTTGGGCCTTGAGTTCGTCCAGGCAGGCCTTGATGTCGGCCACGCCTTCGCCGAAGGGTACATCGTGACCCCGGCCGTACGCGTTCTTGTCTTTGAGGTGCGCGCTCACGATGCGCCCTTTGAGGACCTGAAGGCAGTAGACCGGGTTGAGGCCTGACGTGCACCAATGGCCCGTGTCGGCGCAGGCCCCGATGCGCGCATCGCGCCCTTCGACCAGCGCCATGATGTAGTGGGGGTCCCAGACGCGGTAGTTGGGATTCTTCGGTTGGCGCGGATGATTGTGGTACGCCACTGCCACGTCGTACTCCTTGACCAACTTCTCGATGGTGTCGATGGCGTCGGTCGACTCGGTGGTGATCGCCCGGATCCCCAACTTCTTCGCAAAGGCGAAAACCTTGCGGGCGCTGGCCTCGTCGACGGGAATGCTGACCACCCCGTAGTTCACCGCTTTGACCCTGTGCTGCGCCAGCTTGGCTTGCACGGCTGCGACCGTCTCGCCACTGGCGTTGTGGTCCCAGGTCACCGTCGGTTGCTCTTTGCTGAGCTTCTGGCCTGGATAGAACTCGATCACTTTGCCACCCGCTTGAGCCGTTTTCTCGATCGCCTCGAAAACGGTGAAGCGGTTGAAGGTGTATGCCTGGCAGCCCATGGCGAACCCACCGGTGTGGTACTCGGCGGGGATGGCGGGTTGTGCCCAGAGGGCGAAAGAGCTCGCGCCGCAGGCCAGGGCGGCCACTGCCAAGCCGTGTCGAGCCGCAGAGGGGATCCAGGTGCTCATGTTCATAAGGTATGGGTGTGCGTTCGTGTCGCGGTTTGTGCTTCCAGGCGCAGTAGTTGCTCGCCTTGGCCAACCAGCATGAAGATCAGTCTCGCGAATGCAAGCCGCTTTGTCGCTTTGTCGCAACCCTGACCGTGGGGTTCTGTTGTTCATCGGCCATTCCCTCCCGAACCCTCAGGGAGGTGGAGCGCGGACGATCACGCCCACCAAGCGGATCTGACGATCCGCGCCCGACAGGGAGCCTACCGGGTTTCACCCGCGATGGCAGCCCTCAAGCACCTCGCTAAGGATTGGGGTACCTTAGAAGTCCGAATTCAGAGCGGAGGATGGTATCGATTGTGCTTTTAAAGGGCGTGTGGCGGTGTTCACATGGGCCGTTGAAGTTGGTGGCGCTCGGGTGCGGGTTTGGGTTTGTGCTGTGTGGGCGGCCGCAGCAGGGGTCAGCGCCAGGGGGCAGTGAAGGTGTCATTGTGACACAGTCTGACGGTGAGTGCTGACGCCAGGCGAAGCGAAGGAAGGGAAGTGATGGCTGCTGGAATTCAGGTGCCGATGGGGCATGCGACCGCACATGCCAGAGAGAGACGGTGGCGAGGTGCCGGGACCTGGTCTGAGCGGACGTCAGGGCATTTGGCGCGGGTGCGCCTGAGCAAGAGCCGGGTGTTCTCGGGCAGTTTTCTTGTGTAAGTGGTTGATGACAAGCTTTTAAAGTGGTTTGAACGATGGGTGTCGATCGGCTCCAACTGCAGCGGCTCGAGCTGAAGTACATCATCAGCGAAGAGACCGCCCTCGCGGTGCGCGAGTTTGTCCGGGCGTACCTGAGCATCGACGAGTACGGGTTGGCCCAGCCAGATCTGGCCTACGCGATCCATAGTCTGTACCTCGACTCGCCCCGTCTGAAGACGTACTGGGACACGATCAACGGCGACAAGAACCGGTACAAGCTGCGCATCCGCTACTACGATGACCAACCGGACTCGCCGGTCTTTTTCGAGATCAAGCGCCGGGTCAACGATGCGATTCTCAAGCAGCGTGCGGGTGTCCACCGATGGGCGGTGGCGGATTTGGTTGCGGGATTTGTCCCCGGATTAGATTGCTTGTTTTCGCGGCAGCCGAACCACTTGGCGGCGCTGGAGCGGTTCATCGAGTTGGTGTTGACCATCCACGCGCGGCCGGTGGCCCATGTGTGTTATCGGCGTGAGGCCTGGGTGAGCGAGCAGGACAACTCGGTGCGCGTGACGATGGACCGTCAGGTGCGCGTCCAGCCGCAGTTCGAGCCCTCACTCGGGGTGGTGTTGGCTCATCCGGCCAGTCCCTTCGGGGCGGACGTGATTCTCGAACTCAAGTTTACGGGGCGATTTCCGAATTGGTTTAGCGAGTTGGTGCGGGTCTTCGGGCTGACGCGAACCTCGGCGGCGAAGTACGCGGATGGGGTGGCGGAGATTGGCGAAGAGGTATTCTATGCGGGGCTGAACGATGCCAGCGATGTGGCGCCGGCGCGCGGCCGGCGGTCGAATATGGCGTGGACAAAGCGGGCGGTGATGGGGTAAACGTGGTGAGTTGACCACCGTATGACGGACTGGCTGTTTCGGGGAGATTATGCCGCGGTGCCGGTGAACGTGCCGGTGCTCTTGCTGGCGTTGTTGCTGGCCTTTGTCTGCGGCCAGATGATTGCGTGGGTCTATATGCTGACCCACAGCGGTTTGTCGTACTCGCGTTCGTTCGTCAGTTCGCTGGTCGTTCTGCCGGTGCTCACCGCCGGCGTCATGATGGTGCTGGCCAACAACTTGATCACTGCCTTTGGCATGATGGCCGTCTTCGCCATCGTGCGTTTCCGCAACATTCTGCGGGACACGCTCGACACGACCTACGTTCTCTGCGGCCTGGTCATGGGGATGGCGTGTGGCACCCAGCGCTTCCCGGTCGCGGTCGTCGTCTGCCTCCTGATCGTGCTGATCATGGTCTACCTCTGGTTCACGGGCTTCGGCAGCCGGCACCGGTACGACATCATCCTCAACCTGAGCTGGGCGCGGCCAACGGGCGAGTTGGCGCAGGTCCGGACCTTATTGGACCGGCACAGCCGCCGGGCCCACTGCACGAGCCAGCGCTCGAACGCGGCGGGGGGGGTTGACCTCTCGTACCGCGTGTTGTTGCGGGACCCAGCGCGGCTGGACGACTTGCTCAAAGAGCTGGACGCCACGGCCGGGGTCGAGCGCTACAGCAGCGTCCCGGCCCAGGACGAATCCGAGATTTAGCTGATGGAACGACTTCCGCCCATCCCCATTCCGCTGTCCCGACGCTGGCGCGAGTTCCGGCACACATTTCTGCCGCTGGTGGTCTTCGCCGTGGTGGTCACGGTTGTGGTTCGGATCTGGCTGCAAGACGTGATGCCGCCCACCTTGATCGGCGAGGTCGAGGCCATCCGCGCCAATGTGTCCAGTACCCAAGCGGGTCGGCTGGCACGCCTGGATGTGGGGCAGTTCAGCCAGGTCCGAGCCGGCGACCCGGTTGCGCAAGTGATTACGACGGACCCGGCGGTCCTGCAAGCGACCTTGGCGGTCATCCAGGCCGAGGTCGAACTGCTGCGGGCGGGGACCGATCCGGTGCTCAATAAGGAACGCAACCAACTGGATTTCGAGCGGCTCAGGCTCGATCTGCTCACGGAGCGCGTCCAGTTGGCCACCAGCAAAATCCACCTGCAATACGCCGAGGCCGAGCTCGAGCGCGTCAACAAGTTGTATCGGGGCGAGGGTTTTACTAACATCGCCTCCCAAGCCGAATACGACCTCGCCTTGCGCAACCAGCAAGCCCTCCAGGCCGAGATCGCCGAACGTAGCCGGCTCGTCGGTCAGACCGAGAGTGGCCTGGCCCGGTTCCGGTTGGCCAGCGCGGACTCGGTCGAGCGGGACCCGGACACGCTGAGGGCGGCCATCGCCTTGCAGGAACAGAAGGTCAAGCTGGCCGAGGCGCAGTTGCGCCCGGTCACCCTGAACTCGCCGATCGAAGGCACGGTGAGCATGATTTACCGGCGCTCGGGCGAGAACGTGGGAGCTGGCGAGCCGATTCTGACGATTGTGGCCGGGAGCGACCGGATTATCGGGTACATCCTGCCCCCGGTCCAAGTCGAGCCGACGGTCGGCATGGCGGTCGAGGTGCGGTCGCGTGGCCCGCGGCGGGAAAGCGCCCGAGCCACGATCACGCATGTGGGGGAGCACATGGAATTGATCATGCCCACGTTGCTCTCTCAGGTTGGGAACCGAGCCTCGGGCCTGGATAGCCTCGGTCTCGATCGGGCCAACCGGGCCTTGGCGGTGGGGCTTCCCTTGGCGGTCAGTCGGCCTGCGGGCCTGCGGTTGCGGCACGGCGAGTTCGTCGATCTGCGCCTGCTGCCGCAAGAGTAGGCCCGGAAGGCGGGAGCGCAGGCGGACGTCGCTGGTTCAGGATCCGAGGCCTGGGTCGAAGTGGGGGAGGGCAAGGGGCGTGTCGCTCGGAGCTTGCGGCGAGTTCTGGCTCGCGCCATCATTCCTGCCGTGCACATTCCGGACGGGTTCCTAGACGCAAAGACCTGTGTCGCCACGTATTGTCTGGCGGGGGCGGGATTGACTTGGGCGGCACGCCAGACCGCGGCGGTGTGGAATGACCGCACCATTCCGTTGGTGGGGGTGATGTCCGCGTTCGTGTTCGCGGGTCAGATGGTGAATTTCCCGGTCGCGGGAGGGACCTCGGGGCATTTGTTGGGGGGGGTGCTGGCTGCGGTGCTGCTCGGGCCGGCGGCGTCGGCGGCTGCTATGGCGACCGTGCTGGTCGTGCAGTGTGTGCTCTTTCAGGACGGCGGGGTCACGGCTTTGGGGGCGAACGTGTTCAACTTGGGCTTGGTTGGGGTGTGGGGTGGTTACCTGACCTATCGCGGCTTGCGGCGTCTGTGGCCGGGGCACAGGGGGTTGATGTTCAGCACGGGAGTGGCAGCCTGGTTTTCGGTCGTCTTGGCGGCGGCTCTCTGTGGTCTGGAACTGGCGGCCTCGGCGACGGCCCCGCTGGCGATCGTGGTGCCGGCCATGACGTTGGCCCATGCGGTGATTGGCCTCGGCGAAGCCGCAATCACGGTCGCCGTGCTCTCGTTCATCGTGAAGGTGCGGCCGGATTTGTTCTACGAACCGGCGGGCGCCCCGCGGGCGCCGTTGACCCATGGGGCCGTTGTGGGTTACGGCTTGGCCGGCAGCGTCGGTGTGGCGTTGCTGCTGGCGCCCTGGGCGTCTAGTTGGCCGGACGGTTTGGAGCGGGTGGCGGAACGTTTCGGGTTTGCCGAGCGGACGACGGCGTACTTGCCGGCACCCTTAGCCGACTACAGCATTCCCGGGATCGATTCGCCGGCGGTCGCGGCGGGCGTGTCCGGACTGTTGGGATTGCTGCTGGTGTTTGGCGTCTCGTGGCTGGTTGGGCGTGCGCTGGTGCGTTGGCTGCGGCGGGAACGCTCCCCGGCGAGAATGGAGTGAGCCGGCCGACTCCAGCCGCGGCGTGGGTTGCCGAGCCGAGCCTGGCTGTCGAGCCGAGGTTGGCGGCCGTGCGGATCTTGCTGGGGTTGGCCTGGGTGTTCCTCATCGCGTTGTGGCCGCCCCAGCGATGGGGCTGGCACGCCGTCTCGGTCGGATTGCTCGTGGCGCTGACCCTGCACCTGCGGGTGGGTTTCCGTGCCCTGTTGCGCCGGTGGGCGGTGCTGTGGTTTCTGGCGGCGTTGATGTCCCTCGGCTTGTGGGGGCAACCCGGTTGGGGTTTGCGCACGGCAAACCTGTTTCTCAAGTCCAGCTTGTGTCTGTGGACCGTGAGCCTGGTCGTTCATTCGCTCGGGCTGCAAGGCCTGCTGGCCGGTTTGCGGCATTTGCGTGTGCCGCGGCTCTGGACTGAAACGCTTTCCTTCTGGGGCCGCTACTCGGGCGTGCTCGGGGAGGAGTGGGATCGGCTGCAGTTGGCCCGCCGAGCTCGCGCGATCGACGACTCGCGCCGGCAGAGGTTCGCCGTGTTGACCCGCCTGTTGGGGGTGCTGTTCATCCGGGCTTACGAGCGCGCGGAGCAGGTGCACCACGCGATGCTCGCCCGCGGCTACCGCGAGGGCGATTGATCACGCATCGGTTGCGGACGAACGCGGGCGGGGGGTGGCCAGGCGCTCGGTGACCCAGGCTAACGCCTCGGCGCGTGTGCACAGCTCGTCCAGGAGCTGCTTTTCGCGCACTTCGGCCAGCAGCGCGCCCAGCGCTGGTCCCGGGGCCATCCCCAGTGCTAGCAAATCCTGACCCCGGATCAGGGGCGGCCGGACGTCCGGTGGGCGCGCCAGCTCGGCCGCTTGCTGCCGCAGGAACTCGTAGTGGTCGAGTCGGCCATGACTGCCGAGGCAATCGAGCCGGTGCAACGCCAATTCGAGTGGAAAGGTGGGACGCAGCAGGAGCCGGCGCAGGGTCGACTTGCGCATGCGCAGCACGTCTTTGAACTGCATGTGGTGGCGAACCGCGGCGACGATCTCTTCGCTCAGCCGCTTGGGAAAGCGAAGGCGCTCGAGTCGTACCGCCGCCAGATCGGCACCGACCCGGTCATGGTCTGGAAACCGCGGCGTGCCGGTGCTGGGGGCGGGCGTGGCGGTGGGAGGCTTGCCGATGTCGTGCAACAACGCCGCCCACGTCAAGGCGACCGACGCATCGGCGGGCAAGTGCTCGAGCACCAGCCGCACGTGCTCATAGACGTCCCCCTCGGGATGGTATTGGCTGGGCTGGGCGCACCCGATGCCGGAGGCGACCTCGGGTAGCACGTGGGTGAGCAGGCCACTGGAACGGAGCAGGTCCAAACCGCGCGCGGCGTGGGGAGGCCGGAACAGCTTCAAGAGCTCGTCCCGAACCCGCTCGGCGCTCATCCGTTGGATACTCGGGGCGAGCTGACGCACCGCGGCGAAGGTGGCTGACTCGAACGCGAACCCGAGCTGCGCGGCAAACCGCACGGCGCGCAGGATCCGTAGGCGATCTTCCGTGAGCCGCTCCTCCGGGCGACCGATGGTCCGGATGATGCGGGCATTCAAATCGCCCAGGCCCCCCACCCAGTCATGCAGTTGGCCCGTTACGGGATCGTAGAACAATCCGTTGATGGTGAAGTCGCGCCGGGCCGCATCCGTGCGCGCGTCGCTGAAGACGACCGTGGTGGGTCGCCGGCCATCCGCGTAGTCGGCCTCCTGGCGGAACGTCGCCACCTGAATCGAGCAGCCCTCCGCGATCACCAGGACCACGCCGAACTGGCGTCCCACGGGGACCGTGTGGGCGAAGAGGCTTTCCACCTCCTCAGGCCGAGCGGAGGTGGCAATGTCGTAATCCTCCGGCTCGCGGCCGAGCAGCCGGTCGCGCACGCAGCCGCCGACCCAGAAGGCCGCATGACCGGCTGCTTGTAGGCGACGCACGATGGCGGCGGCCTGCGCCTGGCGCGAGTCGGTCGAGTCGGAGGTCATGGCCCGCGCAGAACGCCACCCCTAGGCCGCGTCGGAGTCCGCCGCGCCGGTGACCTCGGCAAGGTGGTGGCGGTCCCGGTAACGCAAGTACACGCACCCGCCCACCAAGCTCCATACCAAGCTCCCCGCGTAGGCCAGCAACGACAAGGACAACGCCTCCGCAGCGGGCACGTCGATCTCCGGCACGGCCAGCATCCAGACGTAGAGATTCTCGCGGACGCCCAGGCCGCTGGGGGTGATGGGCACCGCCGCCAGACAAATCACGACCGGCACGATCACCAACAGAGCGACCGGGTCGATGTCGAGCTGGAGGCCACGCGTCAGCGCCCAGATTTGGAGGACGCACATCGCGTTCAGGAGCATCGACAGGGCAAGGCTCGACACCAGAAACCGGGGGGCATGACCGAACCGGCGGCAAGCGTCCAGCGCCCGTTCAAGCAACAGCCCTTGCGGCAGTCGGCGCAGCCAGTTCCGCGCGCGCGGCCAATGCCGAGATAATCCGCCCCAAAACGATAAGCCCGCCACGCCCAGTGCCCCCAGCAACATCGCCAGAATGATCCCAGACAGGCCAGCCAGGCGCCGATGCGCTGCCAGTAAAGCCAGGTTGGGCACCATCATCAGAGCCGCGAAGCCCAGCATGCTCACCAGGCCGATCAGCCGGTCCACAACGACCGTCACCACGGCCTCGGTCTTGAGATGATGCGTTTCCCGCGCGGCGTAGTAGGCCTTGATCAAGTCCCCGCCCGTCGAGCCGAGCAGGAACGAGTTGAAGAAGTGAGCGACCAGCGAGATCTCCGCAGCCCGCGACAACGACAAGTCAATGCCTTGCACACGCGAAACCATGCGCCAACGCAACGTCCCAAGCCCGATCGTCAGACCCATGAACCCCAGCGACAACAGGCCGTCGGCGGGCCGGACCAGGCAGAGGATTCGCCACAATTCCTGCGGGCCGAGGGACCAGGCGATGCGCCACTGTTCCGTCCGTTCGAGGCGTTGCCAATCCCCGCCGTGGCGACTCCAACTCTGCCGCCCTTCCCCCATGAAGATCGAATGCAGCACCCACCCCAGCAGCACCGCACATAAGCCGACTCGCCAAACCCCGCGCTTGATGGGTCGCCCCCGGTTCACTCCTCGCCCCAGATGGACTTGAGGTGGGCGACGCCCGCCTGGAGCTCCTCGACCGTCAGCGAAGGATGAAACTCGAAGACTTTCATGTGCTCGGGCTTCACGTACGGCTGCAACGCCGCAAAGTCGATCATGCCCTTGCCGGGCGGCAGATGGTCGGAGCCGGGGAAGGCGACGTCGTGCACGTGGAAGCCAGCCAGTTCATGGGCCAGCGATTCCAGGTGCATGGTGTGTTGGATGAATCCCAGGTTCTCCTTGATTTGAGCGTGGCCGGTGTCGTGCCAGTAGCGGACGACCGGCCCGGCGAACTCCCGAAAGAGAAACGGAAAGTCGGCCTCGAACGGGATCTCCTCGACGGCCTCGCGGTTCTCGATGCCAAGCCACAGGCCGCGGGCGCCAGCCGCGTCCTCCAGGCGCCGGAGGATCTCATAGGCCGCCTGCACGTGTTTGTCCTTCTTCGCCTCGCGCCGCTCTTCCGCTTCCTGGCACAGCCGTTGGTACTTGGGCGTCTCGCGCAAACCCGCTGCGACTAGCCCTTCCAGCCGGTCGGTATACTCCTTCATCTCGATCGCCCCCAGGTGGAGCACCACCAAGCGGGCCCCCAGGCGCTCGGCCAACTCCAGCGTCTTCAGCGAATGACGAAACGCATTGTCGCGCTCCCGCGCGTCGCTGGACGTGAACTTGAAAATGTTCGGCGCCGCGTGCGTGATGCCGATGGGCAAGGGACAAAAGTTGTGCAGTGTCGAGATCTGGATCTCCCGGGCCTCAACGGCCTCGAGAATCCCAGGCACAAGGCTCAGGCGGATGGCATGACTCAGCTCCGCGTACTCGAAGCCCAGGTCGCGGATCTCTTGCAGCATGGCGCGACCGTCGATGTGCCGGCTCGAATTCCAACAAGTCGAAAGCGCGTACATAAGAAAGCCGAGTGACCTTGCTGCAGGCAACGACACTCGGCTGGACCAAACGCAATGAGTCGGATAACCAGGGGATTACATGTCCGCGTAGCGCGCGCTCAACATGGCCGAGAACCGCGCGACCTTCATCTTGCGGCGACGCCGCTCGCTCGGCTTCTCGTAATGCCGATGATTGCGCACTTCCTTCAGCGTGCCCTCGCGGTCTACCCGCTTCTTCAGGCGGCGCAGGGCCTTCTCGACCGACTCGCCTTTCTTAAGTCGTATTTCCGTCAATCCAGTTTCACTTCCTCTCTAAAACCGCCCGCGGTCCTCACCGTGCGGAATGCCGCGGCGGGCCTCGAGTCAGGGCGTGAACACTAGTGGGCGCGGCGCAGGGGTGTCAACGGCCAATATTCCCTGGCGGACATCGGGAGATCGGCGGCTTGAGGTCGGCCGGTCGGCGGTAGCCTTGCTTGCCGCCTTGCCGCCTTGCCGATGCGTCTGTCTGAGCTCCGTGCATGTGTCAATTACTACTCACCTGGCAACATGACTCGGATGCACAACTTTCTGTCAATTACTTCAAACCTGGCGAATCATTCGGTACGGAGGAGACTGAGCCTGATCGAGTTACGCGAATACGAGCGGCAGAACAAGAGAACAGAAAGGCAGAAAGCCAGGGCCAGGGCCAGTGTCAGAGAGTGTCAGAGAGAGTGCTAGCGAGAGCGAGTGTCAGCGCTTGGGTTGGGGACTAGGCTGGGGAGCGGGAGCGGGGCGGGGTTGGGCAGGGCCAGTCGCTGCTGCGGCGGCGTCAGGCGTAGGCGGGGCGGGTTCGGCAGCGGACAATCGATTCACAAGATCCTGCAGGGTAACCGTTTCGGCGGCCTGCCGTTCAGCCTCGAGGATACGGTCGAATTCGCTTTGGATGAGGGTGCGGGCCTGGTCATCACGGGTCAGCAAGGTCATGCCTTGGCCGGTGCGGAGGGCTTGGAGGACGTGGTGAGCGGTGATTTGGTGGAGTGGACGGGAGGGGATGTAGGCGGTGTCGCCGTTGGCGACTTCGGCGATGAGGTTCATATCCACGAGGGTATGGAGGGCTTGGCTGGCCAAGCGGCCCGGGACCCCGACGAGGTCGCTCAGTTCGGAGAGGGTCGGGGGCCTTTCGCCGCGGTGAAAGCGCCAGGCGATGCGAGTCATCAACCGCAGCGCGGCGAACTCGCGACTCCGCTGGTGCGCGGCCTCGGCCTGTTTGTCTTCGAGGTAGCTGCGCCGGTTCTGGAAGGCGTAGGAGACTTGGGCGCCGAAGAGGAGAATGAGCCAAGCGAAGTAGAGCCCGATCATGAAGACGGGGATCATGGCCAGGCTGCCATAGATCTGGCTGTTGGTGACGACGCGGGAGATGTAGAGGACGCTGAACTGGCTGTTCAACTGCCAGAGGCAACCGCCGCAGAGACCGCCCACCAGGGCGGCGCTCCAGCGGACTTTGGTGTGGGGCATCAGTTGGTAGAAAAGGCTGAAGGCGAGGCTCCAGATGACGTAGGGGAGGACGGCCAGGCTCATCTTGAGGGCCCAAGCGCCGGCCGGCCCGAGGCTAGCGAGGAAGTTGCGGGTGGCCTCGAGGTAGGGTCCGCTGGTCAGCGTGAACGTGACCGCCAGGAGGATGGGGCCGAGGGTGATCGCGCCCCAGTACTGCACGATGCGGGCGAACCAGGTTCGGCCCCTGGTGACGCCCCAGATGTCGTTGAAGGTGTCCTCGATGCGGGTGAGCATGGCGATTGCGACGAAGAGCAGGGCGACCATGCCGGTGGCGCCGAGGGTGCCGCTGCGGATGTTGCCGACGAACTCCTTGATTTGGAGGGCGATTTCGCGGCGGGTCTTGGCGTACTCGACTGGATCGAACAGCGGACTGGGGGCGGCGTCGGAGGGCGCCACTGCCGCGGCGTCGGGTGGTTCGAGGCGGTCGGGGGTTGGGCCCGGGCGGGGTCCGGTTGTGGATGCGGAGGGGACCCATCCTGGCGGCGGGGGTGGTCCGGCGAACTCGGGGCCGGCCTCGGGGGTCAGACGCTCGACGAGGGTATCGATGAAGCGTTGGATGGGTTCTTCGCCTTGGCGCTGGAGGAGGCTGGCAGAGACGCTGATGACAACGGCCAACATGGGGACCATGGCGAGCAGGCTGCCGTAGGCCAGGCCGGAGGCGCGCAAGGGGCAGCGGTTGCGGACGAAACTCCGGCCCACCAACAGGCCAAAGTACAAGCAGCGTTGGAGGCCGGAGATCTGGTGTTCGGCACGCCGGCCGAGGCTGGTTTCGTCGAAGGCGGCCTGCGCCTCGGCCTGGAGCTTGCGGAGTCTGCCGAATGCGTCGTTGGCCATACGGCTCGGCAACCTAGCAAAGCAGCGCGTCGATTCAAGCACTACCGGGTGGCGGCCTGGGGCGAGGCGGTCAGGCGGCGAGGGTTGGCCAATTTGCGCTTTGAAGACGGGGGCGGGCATTTTAGATTGGGCTCATGGCTCGGAAGGATCAGGGCGGCCGGCAGGTCAGTCGCGGCGGGAATGACATTTTGGGCATTCTCTTGGTCAGCGCGGCGATGTTGTTGTTTGCCGCTCTGTTCTCTTTCGACAAGTACGATCTGCCGGCCAACCGCGAGCCCCCGAACCAACCCGCGCACAATTGGATTGGGCGTTTCGGGGCGAGCGCGGCCAACGGACTGTTTTTCGTCTGCGGGGCCGCGGCTTATTTGTTTCCCGTGCTTTTGTTAGGGTTTGGCTTCGCCTATGTATTCACGACGATGTCTTACCTGCGTCGGCGCTGGCCTTGGGCGTTGGTGTTGACGTTGACGTGCACCGCGGCGCTGGACCTGGCGACCGACCCGCAGGCCCTCGAGCAACTGGCCCGCCAGCGGCCGGGGTCGGGGGCGGGCTACATCGAACAACTCACGTTGGAAATGAGTGCGCCCAGTGCGGGCGGCGTGGTGGGTTTACGGTTGAACCGACACGTGTTCGATTGGTTTGGCGACGTGGGGGCTGGGATCATTTTCGCCACGCTCTACCTGATCAGCCTCTATGGCCTGACCAATTTCCACTTGGGAGACTGGGTCCGAGGCGTGCTGGCGAGGCGGGGGGCTGCGGCTCGATCCGAGGCGCCGTGGTTGGGTGACGAGAAGGCCATGGACCGGCGGGCGCGCGATTTGGAGCGGGAGGCCAGGCGGCTGCAAAGCGAAGTGGACCGGGCCCATCGCAAGAGCGGATCGGCGCGCCCCACCGAGACGGTCACGCGCGAGGGCGAGCGCAGTGGTTTGGGCGCTGACCTGCGGCCGGTGCCCGAGCCGACGGTGCGCGACCTGAGTGTGCCGCAGGTCGGGCCGGCCGGTTCAGGCAAGGTCGCTGCCGGCAAAGCGGCTGCGCCGACGGAGGGACCGGAAGACCCGGCGATTGGGGTGGGCGAGGTCATCTCGGCGCGGGAGATTGTCGCGGCGACGGCCGCGGAGGTTTCGGACTCGTCTTCCGCGCCGGTGGGGCCAGGGCTGAAGGGCGAGGAGATCGCAGCGGGCGAGGAGGTGGCCGGTGGGGGGGAAGGGGCGGTGGGCGCGCCGCCGCCTGCGCCCCCGAGGCCCAAGCCGGCGCCGCGCAAGCCCAAACCGATCGCGGTGGCGGCGCCGCCCCAGATTGGGAATTACGAATTGCCGTCGCTCGAGCTGTTGAACTTGCCGGATTTGACGTTTAAGCCTACGGAATCGAAGGAAGAGCTGATGGCGAACGCGCGCTTGATGCAGCAGACGCTGGCGCAGTTCGACATCGAGGTTTCGCTGGGGGACATCACCAAAGGTCCGACGATCACGCGCTACGAGCTGCACCCGGCGCCGGGGGTGAAGCTGGAGCGCATCACGGGGCTGACCAACAACATCGCGGCGGCGCTCAAGGCGGAGCGGATCCACATTCTGGCGCCGGTGCCGGGGAAGAGTTCGGTGGGGGTGGAGGTGCCGAACGTGGTGAAGTCGAAGGTGATTCTGCGGGAGTTGCTCGAGTCGGAGGAATGGCGGCAGTCGAAGGGGCGGATTCCGTTGGCGTTGGGGAAAGACGTGTATGGCCACCCGATCGTGGTGGATCTGGCGGAGATGCCGCACCTGTTGATTGCGGGGAGCACCGGTTCGGGCAAGTCGGTTTGCATCAATGCGATTGTGGCGTCGTTGTTGTACCGGTTTCCGCCGGACCTGCTGCGGTTCGTGATGATCGACCCGAAGGTGGTCGAGTTGCAGCAGTACAATGCGTTGCCGCACTTGGTGGTGCCGGTGGTGACGGATCCGCGGAAAGTGCTCTTGGCGTTGCGCTGGGTGGTGAGCGAGATGGAGAAGCGTTACCAGATCTTTGCGCGGGTGGGGGTGCGCAATATTCGCTCCTTCAACGAGCGTCCGAAGAACAAGCCGCTTCCGCCGCGCGAGCTCGAGTTGCTGTTGACCAGCCAGAAGGAGAAGATCGAGGCGGGCTTGGAGGGATTCGCGGTCGAGGTGGACGAGGAGATTGTGGTGCCGCGGGACGAGGACATGGTGATACCGGACAAGCTCAGCTACATCGTGGTGATCATCGACGAGTTAGCGGACTTGATGTTGGTGACGCCGGCGGATGTCGAGATGGCGATTGCCCGGATCACGCAGATGGCGCGGGCGGCGGGCATTCATTGCATTGTGGCCACGCAACGGCCGAGCGTGGACGTCATCACGGGTGTGATCAAGGCGAACATCCCGTGCCGGATTGCGTTTCAGGTGGCGGCGAAGGTGGACTCGCGGACCATTCTGGACGCCATGGGGGCCGACAAGCTCCTCGGCAAGGGGGACATGCTGTATCTGCCGCCGGGCTCGGCCAAACTGATCCGGGCCCAGGGGGCCCTGGTCACCGACCAAGAGATTCAGAGTGTGGTGGACTTCATCATGCGGCAGGGCAAACCGAGCTACGAGATGGAGATTCACCAGCAACTGGCTCGATTGGTTGGCGGCGGGGACGAAGAGGAAGGGATCGACGAAGACGAAGAGCTGATCGAACAGTGCATCGAGGTCATCCGCAGCGAACAGAAAGCGAGCGTCTCGCTGCTGCAACGCCGGTTGCGCCTGGGTTATACCCGGGCGGCGCGCATCATGGACGAGCTCGAGAACCGGGGTTTGGTGGGCCCCAGCAAGGGGGCGGAACCCCGCGACATCCTCATTGACCTCGATGGCGAAGGGGCCGATGGTCAGGGGCAGCGTTACGTGTAAACGGCGGTCGACAACCTGCACACTACCTACCGGGCGGCTATGGTCCCTCTCGGCGAACAACTCCGGCGGGCGCGCGAGGCGCGCGGCTGGTCGATTCATCAAGTGGCGGACACGACCAAGATCCGCACCGACCACGTGCGCGCGCTCGAGGAAGGCAACTACGACGTGTTCGTGGCGCCGGTCTATATTCGCGGGTTTGTGCGGACGCTGGCGAGTCTGTTGCGGTTGGACGTGGTGGAGGCGGTCAAGACCTTGGAAGCGGAGTTGGCGGCGACGGAGAAGTTTCGCGAACCGCCGAGCCTGAGCGGGCCACCGCCGGGTCCGCTGGACTGGGTCACCTTGCAGCTCTCGCGAGTGCGTTGGCGCCTGGTGTTGCCGGTCTTGGGGGTTGGCCTGCTGTTGTTGGTGGGGATCTGGGGCGTGGGGGCCTGGCGCGAGCGCCAAACGCGCGATCCTCTCGCCGGCCTGGGGCCTGGCCTCTATCAACCGGCGGGGCAGCGCAGTGGCGAGACCTTGCCTTTGCCACCGCTCCCGCCGCCGGGCAACTAGCGGCCGGTTCAGGTCATGGCTCGGGGGCGAGCGCTGGGGACGCAGGCTCCGTGGAAGCGGGGGTGCGGTGGTCGTCCATGGGCCGTTGGCGCCAGCGCGGAGTATTCTTCTGGAAAGCCAGTTGACTGATGAGATGGCTGGCGACGGGGATGGTGAGGATCTGGAAGAGGATGGCGAGCAGGATTCTGAACCCCACTTGCGGATCGGTCAGTTGCGCCCACAACCCGAGGAGGAGGAGGAAGATGCCCAGGGTCAACGCCTTGCCCACCGCGTGGGAACGGCAGAGCAAATCGGGCAAACGCACCACGCCGATGGCCCCGGTCAGGATAAAGGCCGCGCCGGTCAAGATCAGCACGGAGGTCAAGACTTCAGTCACGGTCAGGCCTGTGGTTGGGAGAGGGAGCCTCCTCAGACGTGGGATCGCCATTGTCGGTTCGGCTCAGGTAATAGACGTAAGCGACCGCCCCGGTGAACCCGAGGAGGGAGAAGATGAGGATCAACTCGAGGTAAAAGGTGGTGCGCCACAGAATGGACAAGAGGACGATCATCCCCACGGCACACACGGCGATGGTGTCGAAAGCCAAGATCCGGTCGATCACGGTCGGGCCGCGCGCGAGGCGAATCAGGGCCAAGCCGATGGCGGCGGTCAGTGCGGCGAAGGCCAGTTGAATGCTCACCTCGATCATCGGGTGAAACGCAGCAAGGGCAGCTTCAGCGTACGGTCGATCTCGGCGCGAATGGCGGCAGGGTTGCCGGCGTCGATGGCGTGCAGGATGAGGGTGCGGAAGTCGGCGGAGACCTGCACGGTGGTGGTGCCCGGTGTCAGGCTGATGCAGTAGGAGAGGATGAGGATCTCCGTGGGCTTGAGATCCGACACATCGTAGGTCAGGAAGTTCGGGTGGAGCGAAGCGCGGGATCGCCCGAGGACGAGCAGGGCGACCTTAAGGTTGGCCCAAAGGAACTCGCGCACGAATCGCGCCAGGAAAGCCACCAGGCCCAGGCACCGGCGCACGTAGACTTGGCTCCCTAGCAACGGCCGGAACGCGACGATCAGGACGAAGCCCAGGGCGTAGCCTACAGCTAGGGCCGAAGCCGAGGGGCGGTCACTGAGCAGCAACCAGACCAGCGCCAAGAGCAAGTTCAGGAGGAACGAGTTCATGGTTCAGTCGGGCGGCAGCTTGCCGAGGAACCCCGCCACGACGCGAGCATACTCGGTCGCGTCGAACACCTGCTCGGCCGCCTGGCGGGCAAGCTGGAACACGCTCTCCGCACCGAAGCCGATCCCGAGCGAGATGGCCGTCAGCCCCGCCACCACCCAGGTCATCCGCCGCCAGTGCGGGTCCTGGATCCGCACCGTCGCAGCTCCGGTACCACCCCAAAAGGCCGCGTTCCAGATTTTCAGCATGCTGACTAGGGTCAAGATACTGGCGGCCAAGGACGCGGCGACCAGTCCGTAGTGGCCATGAGCCAGACCCACCAAGACGATGACGTATTTGCCCCAGAACCCGCTTAAGGGCGGCAACCCGGCCAGGGAGAGGGCTTGGCACAGGAAGAGCACGCCCAGCCAAGGGGCTTGTTGCCATAGCTGCCCCATGCGGTCTAGGTCATCCGACCGGTTGAGCCGGGCGGCGGCCCCGCCGATGAGGAACAACGACGCTTTCACGACGATGTGATGGATGACGTAGAAGATGCAGGCGGTCCAGGCCAGTGGGGTAAAGAACCCGATGGCCAGGACCATGAAACCGATCTGGCTGAGAATGTGGAACGACAGGATCCCGCGGATGTGGTTGCGCGAGATGGCGCCCAACACGGCCACGATCATGGTCACCCCCGCTAGCAGTGCCAAGAGGCTATGGATGAGGTGCAAGTCGTGGGGCAGCATGGTGCCCAGCGCGCGGAGCAGCACGTAGACGCCCACCTTGGTCAGCATGCCGGCGAACAAGGCCGCCAACGGGTTGGGCAAAGTGGGGTAGCTGTTCGGCAGCCAGTAATAGAGTGGGAACAGCCCGGCCTTAATGCCAAAGACCACTACCAACAAGAGCCCCAACAGGAGCACCCGGCCGTCCCCGGGCATCTCGCTGGCCCGCTGGGCGATCGTGGCGAAGTTCAGCGTGCCGAACAAGCCATAGGCCAAGCCGGCCGCGCAGAGGAACAGCGTGCTCCCCACCACGTTAATGGCTACGTACGGAAACGCCTGTTTGATGTCCCAATCGTCCGCCTCGGTGGTCAATAGGCCGTACGAAGCGATCAACATGATCTCGAAGGCCACGAACAGGTTGAACAGATCTCCGGTGCAGAAGGACAGGTTGATGCCCGCCATCAGAGCTTGGAGTAGCGGCAATCGCAAGGGATGTTCCTCGCTCACGCCGCTCTCGGCGTAACCATAGAGCACCGCGGCCAACCCGATCAGACTGGACAACGTCAACATGATCGCCGACAACAGATCGACCACCAGAACGATGCCCAGCCGCGCCGGCCAGTGACCGACCCCGAGGAGAAACCAGCGACCCGACGCCGTCCCCACCAACAAGAAAGCGGCGACCAGCAATTGGCTGACCATCGAGACCGCCACGCCCCAACGCCGACCTCGTGTCGGCGGCCCGACGGCCAGGGCGACCAGGCCGGTGACCAGCGGGATCAAGATGGGCGCCACGGTCCAATTCATGGGCTCGCGTCCTTGTCCTGATCGCGGTAAAGCTCGCCAGCGTGGGTGGTCTGGTGGTCGAGGAAGATCCGGTAGAGCAGCAGCACCAGATAGGCGGTGACGCCAAACCCGATGACGATGGCCGTGAGGATCAGGGCCTGCGGCAGCGGATCCGCCAACGGGCCGGCGCCCTCGACCACCATCGGCGCCACCTTGGCGTCTGGCCGACCGGACATGCTCAGGAGCAGCAGGTTGGCGGCGTTGGATAGCAGCACAAAGCCAAAGAGGACCCTTACGAAGCTCCGTTGCAGCAGGAGGTAAGTCGCTCCGGCGAACACCACGCCGATCAGGACCGCCGTCTCAAGTGCCATGGGGTGGCCTTCGCTGGGGTGGGTTGGTTGGCGATCCCGCGCCGGGTGGGGCCGTCTCGATGGGTTCCTCAGTCGGGGCACTATAACGGCTTTCGTCCTCGGCGACGAGTGCCGGGAGGCGCTGGGTGGATTTGCTGAGTGCGAAGAGCAGTTTGCTGGTGATGCCGACGACCACCAGATACACGCCCAAGTCGAAGAGCAGAGGAGTGCCGAGGTGGAGTTCGCCGAGGAGCGGGACCTTGGCACCCTGAACGTGGAACTGTTCGAGGAACGCGCGGCCCGCCACGACCGGCGCCAGGCCGGTCGTGACGGCGACGGCCAGGCCAGCCACCCCGACGCGCATCGGGTCGACCCGCAGCAACCGATGCATGGCTTCCACGCCCAGAGCCAGGCTGAGCAGGATCAGGGAGATCGCCGTGGCCAAGCCGGCAATGAACCCGCCGCCGGGCAGGTGATGGCCCCTGAGCAAGAGGTAAAGCGCCAACACGTTAATCAGGAAGAACACCAACCGAACCACCGAGCGAAAGATGTAAGATTGCAGATCGATCATCTTACTCCTCCTCCGGGCCGACCCCGCGGGGGACTGCGGCGAGCTTCGCCTCAGCCGGCCCACCCCGCGTTCGCTTGCGGCGCATAAGCAGCCCGAGCCCAGCCAGCGCGCCGATGACCAGCACGGTGATTTCGCCCAAGGTATCGAAGCCGCGGAAGTCCACCAGGATGGTGTTCACGGCGTTGCGCCCATGGGCCCACTCGACCGTATGGGTGAGCACGGTCTCGCCGAGGCGCTCCGGGTGGGGATACGCGGTGACCGCGAGCACCAGCCCAGTGGTCAATGCCCCCACCCCCAACGCCAAAGCTACATTGAACAACCGCCGGCCCAGGCGCTCTTGCTCGCGGATTTCGCCCAACTCCGCCGAGCGCGGAAATCTGCCCAGGAGCAACAGGATCAGAATTAACGTGACGGCCTCGACCAAGATCTGGGTCAATGCCAGGTCCGGTGCGCGATACAGGACGAAGTAGAAACAGGTCAGAAAGCCGACCACCGAAAGCGCAATCAGTTGCGTCGCCCAGCGCTGTAGCACCACGACCCCGATCACTGCCAAGGCGATAAGACTCGCCACCAGCAACCGTAAGCCGTCCACGGGCGCCGCCGCCCGGACACTGGCCCACGACCCGCCGGCGGCCAGCCATTGTGCCGCCAACCAGAGACCCACCCCGCCCACCAGCGCCACCGTGAACCCCAGGATGATCGGCAGATAATCCAGCGGTCGGTCTGAACGCACCGTTCGAGTCAAGCGCCGGGCGAGGCGGAACAGGCCTTCGAGGCCCGCCTCGAAACACCGATCGAAGCGCAGCCAACGCGGAATGACGTGCCAGCGCCAGCCCGTACGTTCGCCGCCGTAGTACAGGGCGAAGCCCAACGCCACGACCGTCGCGCTCAGGAGCAGTTCCCGATTCGGGCCGTGCCAGAGGGCCAGGTGTGCCGGGGGCCGGTTGAGGCCCGCCACCGCAAGCTGCGCGAACGGCTGGGTGAGCAACCCGGGCGCCAGGCCGAACAGGAGCGCCGCCGCCGCCAGGATCAGGGGCGGGATCTGCATGGCGAGGGGAGGCGCATGGAACCGCGCGGCGAACCCGGCCGGTTCGACTCCCAGGAACAGGTTCACGAAGAAGCGGGTGGCAAAGGCCACCTTGACCACGGAGGTCACGACGACACAGGCGGTGGCATAGGCGCCCAACCCGCCGTGCTGCGCCATGGCCTCGAAGATCTCCTTGAACATGGCCTCCTTACTCAGGAACCCGGTGGTACCCGGCAAGCCCGCCAAGGCGGCAGCACCAATGAGGCCTGTGACACCGACGATGGGCAGACGGCGCAGCAACCCGCCCAATTGCCGGATGTCGCGCAGTCCGGCCGCGTGCGCGACGATGCCGACGACCATGAAGAGGCTGCCCTTGTACAAGACATGGTTCAGGATGTGCAAATAGTCGTACTCGACGCCCTCCGCGGGCCCCAACCCGTAATAGCCGATGAGGTAGCCGAGCTGGCTGACGGTCGAGTAGGCCAAGATCGCCTTCAGGTCGTGCGACAGGAACGCGAGCAAGGCGCCCAGGGTCATGGTGGTGAAGGCCACCAGCGTCAGCGTGGGCCGCCAAACCTCGGACTCGGCGAACAAGGGAAACAAACGCGCGGTCAAGAATACCCCGAGCTTGACCATGGTCGCCGAGTGCAGGTACGCGCTCACCGGCGTCGGCGCCGCCATGGCGTTGGGCAGCCAGAAATGGAAGGGGAATTGGGCGGACTTGCCGAAGGCCCCGAGCAACAGGAATCCCAGGGCTGTCGTCAGCCACACCCGATGCTCGGCCCAGGGGAGCCCCGTGGTCAACAGTCGGCCCAGGTCGTGCGTGTCGGTCACGACGTAGACCATGACCACCCCCGCCAACAGGGCCAACCCAGTCAACCCCGTCACGAGCAGCGCCTGTCGGGCGCCTACGCGCGATTCTGGATCGGCGTGGAGGAAGCCGATGAGCAGAAAGGACGATAGGCCGGTCAGTTCCCAGAAGACAAAGAGCAGCAGCAGGTTGTTGGCGAGGACGGTTCCGAGCATGGCGGCCATGAACAGGGCCAAGTAGCAATAGAACCGGCCATGCTGCGTGTAGTGATCGTCCATGTAATAGACCGCATAAAGCGCGACCAACAGGCCCATGCCGCTGACCGTCAGCGCGAAGAACAGCGAGAGCCCATCCACCAACCAGGACAGGTCCACTCCCAGAGACGGCACCCAAGCGGAGCCTACGACGGTGCGGCCCGGCAGGTCCACGGTCAGCGCCAGAGCTAGCAAGGCCAGCGTCGAAGCGGCGGCCAGGCCCACCGCCAGCCAGCCAACGCGCGGCCCTAAACGACGCCCTGCTACCGCCAGCCCTGGACTGCCCAGCAGAGGCAAACCGATCGCCAGCAATACAAGCAGTTCCGGATTCACCGTGCCCTCGAACTTCGTCGTCGAGATCCCGACGGTCTCAATCGACGGCGCGGACGGCCAGGACCGAGCAGGGCACTTCGCGCAGTAGCCGCTCGACGGTCGATCCCAGCAAGAGGTACTTGAGGTTGGTCCGGCCGCGCGTGCCCAAGAGGATCAAATCGGCGCGGACCTGGCGGGCGAATTCGGCGATGCCATGCCCGTGATTGGTGGCCTCGTAGAGGGCGAAGCGGGGCTCGGGGCTGTCCACTTGGCCGACGAACTCGCGCAGGCGCCCCTCCAGGGCGGCGCGGTACTGTTTCTCGAAATCCGGCGAGGTGCCAGGTGTGGGAGCCAGATAGCGCAAGCGGCGCCAGGGGCCCTGGAAGACATGGAGGAAATGCACTTGACTGCCGTGTTGGCCGGCCTGCGCCACCGACTGACCGGTTGCCTCGGCAAACTCTTGCACCACGGAGCTGTCGATGACGTGCAGCACGTGCAAGGCGGCCTGGTTCCAATGGGCCATGCGGACGGCCTGCGCCAGCGCGGTGCGCGCGCAATCGGAATAATCAACCCCAACGACTATGGATTTGAGTCGGTTCATCGGTCTATCGCGGTTTCGTGGCCCATGGTTAAGGTCAAGAGATCCTCCCCGAACGGAAGACCGTAGGAGGATACCCTCGCCTGTGCAGCCGTGCAACCGAGACCGGTGACGTCCGAACTGGCCCCGAATCCCTAGCGGTGTGGAGCGCGGTCGGTCACGTTCGCCCATTGGGTCTGACGACCTGCGCCGCCGGGGCTGCGAGGTCGCATTTGCGCCCGCGCCGGTCCTCTCGTACGCTCCCGCCGCCGTGAGCGCACAGACCCACTCTCGCCCAGTCATTCGTGTCGGCCTGATCTCCCTAGGTTGCGCCAAGAACCTGGTCGATGGCGAACTCATGTTGGGCGCGTTGCTGAAGGACGGGATCGAGATCACCAATGACCCGGCCGGGGCCGACGTGGTGATCGTCAATACCTGTTCGTTCATTGATTCAGCCCAGGAAGAGAGTGTGGACGCCATTCTCGAGTCCGCCGCGCTGCGCGAAGCCAAGCGCCGCGGCCAGGGCCTGGTCGTGGCCGGCTGCCTCACCCAGCGGTTCCGTGAGGAACTCCCGGCGCTGTTGCCGGAGGTGGACGCGTTCATGGGTGTCGACCAGATCCCGCAGGTCAGCGCCATCGTGCGCGCCGCGGTCGCGCGTCGGGCG
>Ga0194125_10000463_pt1 | contig 67757 bp, 67 predicted proteins | sample TA2KigC250mmetaG_FD_148626 | JGI IMG/M metagenome (GOLD analysis project Ga0194125, IMG submission 148626) | Freshwater microbial communities from Lake Tanganyika, Tanzania - TA2015034 Kigoma Deep Cast 250m | ecosystem: Environmental > Aquatic > Freshwater > Lake | place: Tanzania: Lake...
AACCTGATCACCTGGGCGCAGGGGGAGTACGAGGGGTTCGGCGCCGGGGCGCACCGCCACCGTGCCGGGACGCGCTCGTGGAACCTCCGCCGGGCGGACCGCTACGTGGAACGCCTCGAAGCGGGGGGATCGCCGGTGTCGGGGGAGGAGACCCTGGGCCCGTGGGAGCGGGAACGGGAGCGCCTGATGCTCGGCCTGCGCCGCGCCGCCGGGGCGGAAGCGGGAGAGGCCGGCGAGCGGTTGGTCGCCTCTGCCTCCGGGGCCCGCCTGCTGGCCGCCGGCATCCTGGAGCAGCGGGGTGGGCGCCTCGCGGTGGCGCGCCCCTTGCTGGGAGACGAGGTGGCCCGCGCCGTGCTGGCACTCGCCGCAGGCGACTGCTAGCAATCGAGGCCGCCTGCTAACCTGAAGCGGCAATGCTGGACGAGCGCAAGGCGGCCATCCTGGCGGCGCTGGTCGAGGAGCACATCCGCACCGGCGAGCCGGTGAGCTCGCGCACCATTCTCGACCACAGCCCGCTGCGTTGCTCCAGCGCCACCATCCGCAACGAGATGGTGGTCCTCGAGCACGAGGGCTACGTCGTCAAGCCCCACACCTCGGCGGGCCGCGTCCCCACCGACCGGGGGTACCGCTACTACATCGACCACCTGGCGGCGGGTCCCCTGCGGCCCAGCGGCCACGCCCGGGTGGAGCAGTTCTTCGCCTCCATCCACCTCGAACTGGACCGGATGCTGAAGCAGACCTCGGAGTTGCTCGCCGACGTGGCCCACTACCCGTCGGTGGTGATCGGGCCCCCGGTGCAGGGCCAGACCCTGCGCGACGCCCATCTGCTGCCGGTGGGGCCCGACACGGTGCTGCTCGTGCTGGTCACCGAGCGGGGCCGGGTGACCCAGTCGCTCCTCCGCCTGGGCACCCCGGTGGCCCCGGCCGAGGTCTCGCGGGCGCAGCGGGTGCTGGAGGAGACGCTGGCCGGCCGGGCATTCGAGCACTGTCCCGGTGAGGACCCGGAGGCCGGGCTCCACCTGCCGGCGCCCGTGGCCCGGCTGGTGGAGCGGGCGCGGCAGGCGGTGGCCGAGGCGGCCCGCGCCGACCGGCCGGTGTTCCTGGGCGGGACCAGCCTGCTGGCCACCCTCTGGGAGGACCTGGCCAAGCTGCAGCGCATCCTGGCGATGCTGGAGCGCGAGGCGTCTGTGCTGCAGTTGGTCGACGACACCTCCCGGCAGACGACGGTGCGCCTCGGCGCCGAAGTGGCCTCCGGGGAGGAGGATCTGGCGGTGGTCTCCGCGCCCTACGAGGCGGGCGGGGCGACCGGCCGGGTCGGGCTCCTCGGGCCGCGGCGCATGGACTACCGCCGGGCCATAGAGACGGTCGAGGAGGTGGGCGGCGCCCTCGGCGACACCCTCGGCGACACCCTGGGCGGCTGAGGTGGTCGACTACTACGAAGTCCTGGGGGTGGGCCGCGACGCCACCCAGGACGATATCAAGCGGGCCTTCCGCCGCCGGGCTCGGGAGACCCACCCCGACGCCAACCCGGGCGACGCGGCCGCCGAGCAGCGCTTCCGCGAGGTCGCCCTGGCCTACGAGGTGCTGAGCGACCCCCAGCGCCGCGCCGCCTACGACCGGGGTGGGCGGGTCGAGTTCGGCGACCTCTTCTCCTCCTTCGCCGGGATCGACGACCTCCTCGCCCGCTTCTTCGGGGGCGGGTTCGGTTTCGGCGTCGGGGCCGGCGGGACGGGGCCGGCGCCCGGGGCCGACCTGGGGGTCACGGTGGAGTTGTCGCTGGCGGAAGCCGCCGTCGACACCACCCGGGAAGTGCGCTATCGGGCCCTGGTGGAGTGCCGCGAGTGCGGGGGCGACGGCGCCGCACCGGGGACCTCTCCGGAAGTCTGCGACCGCTGTGCCGGGCACGGCTCGGTGCGCGTCAGCCGCCAGACCTTCCTGGGAACGGCCGTGTCGATCGCCCCTTGTGACAAGTGCCGCGGCCGCGGCCGCCTGGTGACCAGTCCTTGCGCCGGGTGCCGGGGGTCGGGGGCGGTGGCCGAGGAAGTCTCCGTGGCCGTGGAGATCCCCGCCGGGGTGGAGGACGGGGCCCGGCTGCGCCTGACCGGGCGCGGCAGCGCCGGCGAACCGGGGGCGCGGCCCGGCAATCTCTATGTGGAGATCCGGGTGCGGCCCGACGAGCGTTTCGAACGCCACGGAGCCGATCTGGTGCACCGGCTTCGCCTGGGGGTGGCCGAGGCGGCGCTCGGGGCGGCTCTCAAGGTACCCACGGTCGACGGCGAGCAGATCGACCTCGAGGTCCCGCCCGGCACCCAGCCGGGCACGGTGTTCAAACTCTCCCGCCTGGGGATGCCGCGGCTGCGGCGGCGGGGCCGGGGGGACCTGCTGGTCGAGGTGCAGGTGGTGGTCCCTACCCGTCTCAACCCCGGGCAGGAGGCGGCGCTGCGGGCCTTCGCCGCGGCCGGGGCGCCGTCGGGGGCGCCGGGCGGCGACCCGGGGTCGCGTCCCCGCCGTCGTCGGCGGTGAACCCGGTCCCGAGCGATTTCCCGGAGGAAATGGACTCCTCGCCCTGGAGACTGTGGCTAGTATGAGCACACAGCGCAGCGGCGTCGAACACGCGGCGGTGTCGGCGGCGCGGGGGAGTCGGAGGGAGCGGATGGAAGCGATGCCGTACAGCGAGATGGTGGGGTCCCGGCTACGGAGCATCCGCCGCCAGCGCGGCCTCTCCCTGCAGGACGTGCAGCGGCTCTCAGGCGGGGAGTTCAAGGCGGCGGTGGTCGGGGCCTACGAGCGCGGTGAGCGCAGCCTGTCGCTGCCCCGCCTGCGCCGCCTGGCCGCCTTCTTCCAGGTGCCCATCGGCCAGTTCATCCCGGTCGAAGAAGCCAAAGAGACGGCGGTGATTCCCTTGCCGCGAGGCGGGGTGACCATCGACCTGACGGCGGTGGAGCGTCTCGAGGGCACCGAGGCCGAGATCTTCGACCGCTTCCTGCGCTCGATCCAGATGATGCGCCAGGACTTCAACGGGAAGGTGCTCACCATCCGGCGCGACGACCTGCGCCTCCTCGCCTTGCTGCTGGAGCAGAAGGAGGAGGCCTTCGCCGAGCGCCTCGCCGCCCTGGGCCTCACCGATCAGCCCTGAGCCCGCGGCGGCGCCTCCGCCGGGGCCAGATGAGGGCCACCGGTATACTCGAAAGCCCCGTGCCTCCTCAACGCGGCCTTCGGTGATCCAGGCTTCCCCGGCTGAGGCCCACCTGCGCTTGCCCGGCGACCTGCTGGCCACCGTGGTCGGGGAGGGCGACGCCGTGCTGCGCCTCATCGAGAAGGGCTTTCCCCGGGCTCGCCTGGTGGTGCGGGGAGACGAGGTGCGCATCAGCGGGGACGAGTCCACCACCCGTCTCGTCGGGCAGGTGTTCGAGGAACTGCTCGTGCTGGCGAGGGAAGGCCAGCCCCTCGACGAGGACCGGGTGCGCCGGGTGGTCGATCTCGTGAAGGCGGGGGTGCCGAGCCCGGCGGGGGTCTTCACCGACACCGTGGCCGTGGGGCGGGGGAAGGTGGTGCGGCCCAAGAGCCTCAACCAGAAGCGCTACCTCGACGCCATCCGGGCCGACACCGTGGTGTTCGCCATCGGGCCGGCGGGAACGGGCAAGACCTATCTGGCCATGGCGGTGGCGGTGGAGGCCCTCACCACGGGGGCGGTCGGCCGCATCATCCTCACCCGGCCGGCGGTGGAGGCCGGGGAGCGCCTCGGCTTCCTGCCGGGAGATGTGGCGGCGAAGGTCGATCCCTACCTGCGTCCCCTCTACGACGCCCTCTACGACATGCTGGGGCCCGAGGAGACGCAGCGCCTCGTCGAGCGAGGCACCATCGAGATCGCCCCCCTGGCCTACATGCGGGGCCGCACCCTCAACGACGCCTTCGTGGTGCTCGACGAAGCGCAGAACACCTCTCCGGAGCAGATGAAGATGTTCCTGACCCGCCTCGGCTTCAATACCAAGATGGTGGTGACCGGCGACATCACCCAGGTGGACCTGCCCGACGGGCGGGGCTCCGGCCTGCGCCAGGTGCGTCACGTGCTGCCGGGGATCGAGGGCATGGGGTTCGTGGAACTCACCTCCGAAGACGTGGTGCGCCACCAGATCGTGGCTTCCATCATCGAGGCGTACCGCCGGTACGAAGAGGGAACGCAGGGGCGATGAGACTGTGGGCGCGCACCTCGGGATCGTTCCGGGCCGTGGTCCTGGCGCTGACCCTGGTCTTCGTCGCCCTGGTCCTCGTCGCCGGCCATGGGGAGGAGGTGGCGCCGGTCACCCTGCGCGAGGGACAGCCGGCGCCGCAGACTCTCATTGCCACGAGCAACGTGGTGGTGGTAGACCATGCGGCCACCGAGGCGGATCGCCAGGCGGCGGCACGCGAGGTGGAGCAGATCTACACCCCGGACCCGAGGGCGGCCTCGGCGGTGCTCGCCAGCCTCCAGGACTTCTTCGACAACGCCGACGAGGCGGCGCGCCCGCTCGAGATCCCCGGTGAAGAGCCCGGGGTGATCCCCCCGGTCACCACCGTCCCCACCACCCTGGTCGAGACCACGACCACCGAGGGCACGGTGCCCCCGGAGGAGGAGACCACCACCACCGGGGAGGAGACCACCACCTCCGAGGAGACGACCACCACCACCGCCGTCCCCACCACCACCCTGGCCCCTCCGCCTCCGGAGGAGATGCAGATCGCCCGCCTGCGCGAACTGCATCCCCTGTTGCGGGGCGAGACGATCGAGGTGATCGTCGCCATCCGCAACGACGACTTCGACCGGCTCGAGGCCGGGGAGGCGGCGATCTTCCCGCTGGTGGAGACCGAAGCCCTGACCCTGGCCAACACCTACCTGGGGAACGGGATTCGCTCCGGCGAACTCGAGCAGATGCGCAACAGCCTGGTGAGCGACCCGCCCACTCTGATCCTCCTGCGCAACCTGCCCGAAGAGCAGCGCCTGGCCGCCGAGACCGGAGTGGCCGACCTGGTGGCCACCTCGCTGCAGCCCAACCTGTTCCCCGACGACGCCGCCACCCAGCTTGCCCGGGAGCGAGCCATGGGCGAGGTGGAAGACGTGACCAAGTCCTACGTGATGGGGGAGAACATCGTCGAGGCCGGGGTGAGGGTGAGCGCGGTCCAACTCGAGGCCATCAACAAGCTGGGTCTCCTCCTTCCCGAAGCTGCCGGCCCGTCCTTGGCGGCCATGGCCCTGGTGGGAGGCCTGGTGGTGCTGCTCGCCGTGCTGTACCTGTGGCGCGTGGGCCGGGAGTACTGGCAGCAGCCCAAGATGGTGGCTCTGTTCGGCCTGCTGCTGCTGGTGGCGGCGGCTCTGTCCCGCGTCCCCGGCCTGCTGGTGCGCGATCGGCCGGAACTCGGCTTCCTGATCCCGGCGGCGCTCCTCGGCTACCTGGCCGCCGGCCTCTTCGACGGGCGCACCGCCGCCATCCTGGCGGTGCCGGCGGGAGCCTTCACCGCTCTGACCACCGAGAGCGCCCCGCTGGTGATCTTCGTGGTGGGGGCCACCCTGGCCCCGATTCCGCTGGCTTCGGCGATCTCGTCCCGAGCGGAATTGAACCTGGCGGTGGCGGGCAGCGCGGCGCTGCACGTCCCGCTGGCGGTGGCCCTGGCCTGGTTCTTCCACCCCGGGGCGGGCCTGGGCTGGACCGCCGTCTTCGGGGCGGTATCGGGCCTGGCCTCGGGAGTGGTGGCACTGGGGCTGCTGCCCTTCCTGGCCTCGGTGTTCGGCGTCACCACCACGCAGACCCTGCTCGACCTGACCGACCGCAACCACCCGGCGCTGCGCCTGCTGGAAGAGGAGGCGCCGGGCACCTTCAACCACAGCCTGATGGTGGGCAGCCTGGCCGGCAAGGCGGCGCGGGCGGTGGGGGGGAACCCGCTCCTGGCCCAGGCCATGGCCTACTTCCACGATCTGGGCAAGACGGTCGCGCCGCAGTACTACGTCGAGAACCAATTCGGCGTGTCGAACCCCCACGACGGGCTTCCCCCGGAGCAGTCGGCCGCGGTGCTCCGCAGCCACGTGGCCGAGGGGCTGCGCCTCAGCCGGGAGTTCAGCCTCCCTCCCGACGTGGCCCAGGCAGTCGTCACCCACCACGGCACCAGCCTGATGCGCTACTTCTACCACCGGGCACTCGACGTGTACGGCGAGGAGCGGGTCGATCCCGCCGACTACCGGCACCGGGGGCGGAAGCCGTCTTCCAAGGAGATGGTGGTGGTGATGATGGCCGACTCCTGCGAGGCGGCGGCCCGGGCAATGGTGCAACACGAGGACCCCACCAGCGAGAGCCTGCGCCGCCTGGTGGAGCAGGTGATCTCGGAGAAGGTGGAGGACGGGCAACTGGAGGAGTCCCAGGTGACCTTCGGCGAGTTGACCCGGATCAAGGAGACCATCGTCGACGGGCTCATCGGCTACTACCACGCCCGAATCCCGTACCCCGGTTTTCCCGGGAAGGCGGTGCCGGCCTCGTGAGCGTCTTCCTGAGCGACGAGCAGGATGAGCCCGTCGACGCCGCCGGCCTGCGCCGCTTCGCCGCGCAGGTGCTCGCCGCCGAGGCGGTGCCCCCGGACGGCGAGATGGCGGTCGTCCTCGTCTCGCCGGAGCAGATGGAGGAGTACCACCGCACCTTCATGGGACGCGAGGGCCCCACGGACGTGCTCGCCTTCCCTCTGGAGGACCTGGAGCCGGGCAGGCTGCCGCCTCGCCTCGCCGATGAGCCTCCGCTGAGTCTCGGCGACGTGTTCCTGTGCCCGGCAGAGATCAGGCGCCACGCCGCCGCCGAGCAGGTGTCGTTCGAGGACTACCTCTACTTGCTCCTGGCTCACGGCATCCTGCACCTGCTGGGCTACGACCACGGGGATGATGCGGCGGCCGCTCTCATGGCGGAGCGCGAGGAGCAACACCTGGCGATGATCGGACGGACGGCGCCGTGACCACGCTCGCCCTGGTGCTGGCCGGCCTCCTCACCCTCCTGGCCGCCGCGCTGCGCTTCGGCGGAGCCTCGCTGGTGCGGACCTCGCGGGCCCAGGCCCTGCGCGACGCGGCCGAGGGGCGCCGGGGTGCCATCCGGTGCGCCGCCCTGTTGGAGGATCGGCTCACCCTGCAGCCGGCGTTGGGAGTGGTGCACGCCGCCCTGCTGGTGGCCGGTGCCATCCCGACCGCCTGGGCCCTGTCGGCGGTGCTGGCGGGCTGGGACCTGGCGGCTTCCCTGGTGGGCGCCGGGGCGGTGTTGGTGCTGGCCGGGGATGTGCTGCCGCGCGCCGCCGGCCGGGCCCGCCCGCGCGTCCCAGCCTACCGCCTGGCGCCGTTGCTGGCGGCGGCGGTGCGGGTGGGGGAGCGGGCTACCGACCTGCTGGCGGAGGACGACGAGGACGAGGAGGAGGCGGCCGAGGCGGGGGAGGCCGAGGAGATCCAGCTGATCACCTCGGTGCTGGAGTTCGGCGACGCAGTGGTGCGCGAGGTCATGGTCCCCCGCGCCGACATGATCGCCCTCTCCACCCGGGACGACACCGACGCGGCGCTCGACGTGGTCCTCGCTCACGGCCGGTCGCGGCTCCCGGTGAGCGGGGACTCGCTCGATGAGATCGTCGGGGTGCTCTACGCCCGCGACCTGCTCAGCCTCATGGATTCGGGCAAGGGCCCGCAGCCGGTGACTGCCCTCATGCGCCCGCCCTACTTCGTCCCCGAGACGGAGAGGGTTCACCACCTGCTGCGGGAGCTGCAGCGGGAGAAGGTGCACCTGGCGATCGTGGTGGACGAGTTCGGCTCCACCGCCGGCCTGGTCACCATCGAGGACCTGCTCGAGGAGATCGTGGGGGAGATCGTCGACGAGCACGACGTCGAAGAGCCGATGATCCTCCCGGCACCGGGCGGCGGCTTCCTGGTGGACGCCCGCTTGCCGGTGGACGACCTCGCCGAGCTCACCGGGGCGGCGTTGCCCGAGGGCGACTGGGACACCGTCGGCGGCCTGCTGCTGGGGCTGGCCGGCATGGTGCCCCAGGTGGGGGAGCCATTCGAAGTGGAGAGCCTGGTGCTCGCCGCCGAGCAGGTGCAGGGCCGCCGGGTGGCGCAGGTCCGGGTCACCCGCCGGTGAGGTCGGGATTCGTCGCCGTGGTGGGGCGGCCCAATGTGGGCAAGTCCACGCTGGTGAACGCCCTGGTAGGCGCCAAGGTGGCCATCACCTCGCCCCGGCCGCAGACCACCCGCAACACCGTGCGCGGGGTCCTCACCACCGCCGGGGCCCAGTTGGTCTTCGTGGACACGCCGGGGCTGCACCGGCCCCGGACGGCGCTGGGGGAGCGCCTCAACCGCCTCGTCGCGGGCACCTTGGCCGAAGCCGACGCGGTGGTGTTCGTCCTCGACGCCACCCAGCGGATCGGCCCCGGCGACCGTCGCATCGCGGCGCGGCTGGCTGAGGCGGGGACGGCGGCGGTGGTGGTGGCGGTGAACAAGGTCGATGCCGTCGGCCGGGAGGCGGTGGCGGCACAACTGGCCGAGGCGGCGGAATGGGACTTCGCGGCCTACGTGCCGCTCAGCGCCCTGCGGGCGGAGAACCTGGAGCCCCTGGTGGACGAGGTGGTCGCCCGGCTTCCCGAGGGACCGGCCTACTTCCCCCCCGGGACCGTCACCGACCAGCCGGAGGAGTTCTTGATCGCGGAACTGATCCGGGAGAAGCTCCTGGCCCGGCTCCGGGAGGAACTGCCGCACTCGCTGGCGGTGGTGGTGGAGGGGGTCGAAGAGCAGCCGGGCGGGGTGGTGCGGGTCGAAGCCCGCCTGGTGGTGGAGCGGGAGTCGCAGAAGGGGATGGTCATCGGAAAGGGCGGGATGCTGCTCCGGGAGGCGGGAGCCGAGGCCAGGGCCGAGATCGAGGCCCTGCTGGGAGCCCGGGTGTTCCTCGAGCTCCGGGTGAGGGTGGAGAAGGACTGGCAGCGCCGCCCCGGCCTCATCACCCGGCTGGGGATGTGAGCGGGGACCGCGGCGGCCGGCGGATCGGGCCGGGCTCCGACTCCAGTTAGGCTGAGGCCACTGAGGGGAACGAAGCACTGGTCATGTACGTCGGCCTGATCGTCGTCGCGGCGATGATCCTGTTGAACGCGTTCTTCGTGGCCGCCGAGTTCTCCATCGTGGCGGTGGAGCGCAGCCGGGTGGAGCGGCGTGCTGCCGCGGGGGATCGGGCGGCCCGGCGGATCGCCGGCTCACTGCGCAACCTCTCCTTCGAGTTGTCGGGAGCCCAACTCGGCATCACCGCCACCTCGCTGATCGTCGGTGCGGTGGCCGAGCCGTCGGTGGCTCGCCTGATCGATCCCGTGGTCGCCCGGCTGCCGTGGGTCCCCCAGGGGTCCTCGCTGGCCGTGTCGGTGGCTCTGGCCCTGATCCTGGCCACCGCCACCCAGATGGTGGTCGGCGAGCTGATCCCGAAGAACCTGGCCATCGCCCGACCCTACCGGACGGCCGTCTTCTTCGGGATACCGCTGCAGGTGGTCAACCGCCTGCTGCGGCCGCTCATCCTGTTCCTCAACCAGGCCGCCAACTGGACGGTGCGGCGGCTCGGCATCGAACCCAGGGAAGAGCTGGCCGGGGTCCGCTCGATGGAGGAACTGGAGCTGATGATCCGCTCCTCCGGGGAGCGGGGCCAACTCGACCCCGACGAGATGCGCCTGCTGGCCCGGGCCATCGCCTTCACCGAGAAGGTGGCCGCCGACGCCATGGTGCCCCGGGTGTCGGTGGTGGGCGTCAGCCGCCACGACTCGGTGGCCCACCTGCGCCGCCTGGCCCGGGAGACGGGCCACTCCCGCTTCCCCGTCCACGGCGAGGACCTGGACGAGGTCGACGGCGTCGTCCAGGTCAAGGACTCCTTCACCGTCCCCGCCGAGCGTCGCCCGCTGGTCCCGGTCTCCCAGATCTGCCGGCCGGTGCTGCGAGTGCCGGAGACCCGGCCGCTCGACGACTTGCTCACCGACCTGCAGAGCCAGGGGAGCCGCCTGGCGGTGGTGGTCGACGAGTACGGGGGCACCGCCGGGATCGTGACGGTGGAGGATCTCTTCGAGGAGATCTTCGGGGAGATGGCGGACGAGCACGACGCCGGCCCGACCCCCGGCCCGCCCGACACGGAGGGGGAGGTCCTCTCGGGGCTGCTGCACCGCCACGAGGTGGAGGAGTCGATCGGGTTCGAATGGCCGGAGGGGCGCTACGAGACCCTCGGGGGATTCCTGGTGGCGCGCCTGGGCCGATTCCCCGACGCCGGCGAGATCGTGAGGGTCGATCGATGGGGCTTCGAGATCCTGGCGATGGACGGGCACCGCGTCGCCCGGGTGAAGGTGCATCGGCTCCCGCCCGCGGCGGCAGGGGGGACGGAGTCGTGAACTGGCCGGCGCTGCTCTGGATGGTCCTGCTGCTGGTGGCCAACGGGTTCTTCGTCGCCTCGGAGTTCGCCTACCTGATGGCGCGGCGCAACGTGCTGGAGGCGCGCCGCTCCAGGCCTACCGGGGCGGCGTTGCGCCTCATGGATGAGCTCTCCCTGAGCCTCACCGCCGCCCAACTGGGCATCACCATGTCGTCGCTCCTCCTGGGGTTCGTGGCGGAGCCGGCGATTGCCGCCATGCTGGAGAGAGCCCTGGGCTTCGCCGGCCTGCCCGATCGGGTCCTGCACGGCATCGCTCTGGCCATCGCGCTGCTGATCGTGGTGTTCCTCCACATGGTCGTCGGCGAGATGGCGCCCAAGAACGTCGTCATCGCCGCCCCGGAGCGGTCCGCGCTTCTGCTGGCCCTTCCCTTTCGGGGGTTCATCCTGGTCTTCCGGCCGGCGATCTGGCTGCTCAACACGCTGGCCAACGCCGCGCTGCGCCTGATGCGAGTGCGGCCGGTGCCGCGGCTCGAGGTGGCCCATTCCGCCGAGGATCTGGCGACGATCATCTCCGCCGGCCGGCGGGAGGGGGTCATCGAGGACTTCGCCCATCGGCTGCTCACCGGGGCCGTCCTCTTCCGGCAGCGGGATGCCTCCGATGTGATGGTGGCCCGACCGGACGTCAAGGCGGTTCGGGCGGACGCCACGGTCGAGGAGATCGAACAGGTGATGGAGCGCTCCGGGCACTCCCGGATCCTGGTGCACTCGGGGGATCTCGACGACGCCCTCGGGTTCGTTCACGTCAAGGACCTGCTCGCGACGGAGTTGGCCGAGCGCGAAGCCCCACCGGACCCGTCGCTGATCCGCCCGCTGCTGGTGGTGCCCGAGACGGCGCGGCTGCAGGCCGTGCTGGCCAACATGGGCCGCACCCGCAACCACCTGGCGCTGGTGGTCGACGAGCACGGGGGAACGGCCGGGATCATCACCCAACGCGACATCGTGGAGCGACTGGTGGGAGGCGCCCGCCGCACCGGCGATCCCCGGGTCCGGGTGATTCGCACCCGCGACGGGGAGGGGGTGGCGGCGGCGGGCAGCGTTCGCCCGGGCGACCTGGCCGAGATGGGCTTCCTCCTCCCGGAGGGGCCCTACGAGACCATAGGCGGCCTGGTGATGGAACGGCTGGGCCGGATCCCCCGCCGCGGTGATGTGGTGGAGGCGGGGGGATGCCGCCTCCGGGTGGTGCGGATGGACCGCCGTCGGGTGGGGCAGGTGGAGATCACCCGCCTGCCGCCGGGTACCTGAGGGCGCTCGCTCATCCTGGCCTGAGGGGCCTAGCGGATAGGCGGTGGGCTTCGCCCGCTATCTGATCGGTTCCGCCCGAAGAAGCTGCGCCTTCGGGCGGGGGTCCGGCGGATGGGGCTCGCTCCGCTCGCCCAATCCGCGCGGCCCCTAACGCCGGGCGCTGCTCGCCAGGCACGCCCGTCGTGTTCTCTCCCCCGCGGGGGCGGGTGAGATGCCCGAAGGGCCGGAGGGAAGCCTGTTGGCCCGACCTGGCGACGCGTGCTGCTCCCTCCCTCACCCATCTCCATGGGGGAGGGAAGGCTCCCCCTGGGGTGCCGGAACCTCATCGCAGGTTCTCCCCGGTGCAGAGTGGGAGGGGATTGATGTCGCCGGCGCCGAGAGGCAATCTGGTGGCGACCCCTCCTACTGGGGGCATAGGTGTGGCATAATCATGCCATGACCCGCGTGAGGGTGAGCACGACGGTGGACCGGGCACTGCTGGAAGCAGCCCGGGCCGCTCGCGCCGGAGTGAACGACGCCCGCCTCCTCGATGAGGCTCTGCAGGCCCTGCTGGCCCGGCACCGACGGGCGGAGATCGACGCGGCCTACGCGGCCTACGACGAGCACCCCCTCAGCGAACCCGATGCCTGGGGAGACCTGGAGTCGTGGCGGGAAGCGGCAGGCCGATCTTGAGCCCGCTGCCCTCCCGGGGCGAGGTCTGGTGGTGCGAGCTGCCGGAGATCGGACGACGGCCGGTGGTCGTCCTCAGCCGCGACCCGGCGATCCCTCGCCTGCGACGCGTGCTGGCCGCGCCCTGCACGACCAGGATCCGGGGCCTGCCGACGGAAGTGGTGCTGGAGCCGCGAGAGGATCCCGTGTCCGAGTTGTCTGCGGTGAGCCTCGATTCGGTCGAGGCGGTATCCGTGGGTTCCCTGGTGGAGCGCCTCGGCCGCCTCAGCGACGAACAGATGCGCCGGGTCTGCGCCGCGCTGGCCGTGGCCGTGGACTGCACCCTCTGACGGCGCCGGCTCAGCCCCGCCCGTACTCGGCATCCAGAGTGGGTGGCCCCGGGCAGAACACCCGCTCTTGAGCCACCAGGGCGGTCACGTCGGGGCGAGGGTGGTGGCCGCGGCGAGGTGGTCGAGGTGGCGGTGGGTGATGAGCACGTGGCTCACCGTCCCTCTGCCGAGCGTCCGCCGCAGGGCCGCTCGATGATCCGGCAGCGCCGGTCCCGGGTCGACGACCGCCACCGGGTGAGTCAGGTGGAGATCACCCGCCTGAACCCGGAGACCCGACACCGGGCCCGGCCCGCGGGTTCGGTGGGTCAGGCCGGCACCGCGGTGTCCGCCGGGGGCCACACCAACTCGAACCACTCCAGCACCACCAGGGTGTCGTCGTCGACGGCGATGCCGACGGAGGCCAGGTAGCCGATGTGCGCTTCCCGCCAGTAGGCCAGGCTGCGGTCTCCCTCGCCCTCGTCCCAGGCGAACCGCTCGTCGACGTCGCCGAAGCGCCGCAGTTCGACCCGGGTGGTGCGCACGATGCACACCGGATCCCCCTGGCCGTCCAGGACTACCCAGTAGGCTCCCGGCTCCGGCAGCGGCTCACCCTCGGCCTGGTACTCGGCCCAGACACCAGTGGTGGCCCGCTTGGGCCCGTCGCGCACCAGCAGCGCCAGTTCGGTTGCCAGCGCCGGGGAGGTCTCGGCGAAAGCGCCGGTCTCGTAGGGCGCCGCGACGCCGGTAGCCGCGGCGAACTCTGCCCAGAAGGCCTCTATCCCCTTCACCGCGCGAGTATCGGGTCGGGCCCGAGCGGGCGTCGAGATGGCCCGCCGGCCGGGCCGGTACACCGAGCCCAGCCCAGGCTCCCCTTCGCAGGCCACCCGTCCCTCGCCGACCAGCGCGCGCAGGTGGGCCAGCACCGACAGGCCGGCCGCGACGTGCAGGCGGCGGTCCACCGCGGCGTAGACCATCCGGACGATCCCCGGGACGGACGCTTCCCCGGCGGACAAGGCCGCCAGGATTTGAGCCTCCCGCTCCTCCCGATGGGCCACCAGGGCAGCGAGGTAGGGTGCCGGGTCGGTGATCTCCGGGCCGTGAGTGGGCCGGAGGATCCGGTCGGCCCGCGCCTGGAGGAGGCGCAGGGAAGACACGTAGGCCCGCATGTGGCCATCCGGGGGGATCACCACGCTGGTGGACCACCCCATCACGTGATCCCCGGTGAACAGCACCCCTTCCTGAGGCAGGGCGAAGCAGAGGTGGTCCGAGGTGTGCCCCGGTGTGGGCACGGCGACCAGTCGCCAGCCCGGGCCCTCCACCGCGTCGTCGGCGGCGAGCACCAGGTCCGGGGCGAAGTCCCGGTCGACTCCTTCCTCCAGGCCGGCAGGAGGCGCCTGGGTCACCCGGCAGAGCCCCGCCGCCAGCACCGCCCCCGTCTGCTCGGCCAGGGCCCGGGCCGCCTGGGAGTGGTCGAGGTGGCGGTGGGTGACCAGTACGTGCGACACCGTGTCCCCACCGATCGCCCGCCGCAGGGCTGCCTGATGCTCTTCCAGCAGCGGCCCCGGGTCGACGACCGCCACCGGGCCCCGTCCCACCAGGTAGGTGTTGGTGCCGTGGAGGGTGAAGAGGCTCGGATTGCGGGCCACGATGCGGCGCACCAGAGGGGAGACCTGCGTCACCTCGCCGTAGGTGAAGGCCATCTCTCGCACGAAGGGGATGGTGACTCCCATCGGCCCATGCTGGCTCCGTCCGGGCCGGGGGGCAAGAGCCCTCAGCGGAGGACGATGCGGTAGCGGACCTCGTCGAGGTCGCCGAGGGGGGTGTGCCCGGTCTTGGCCGCTCCGTCGGGGGCCCAGCCCCACGAGCGGTAGAACCGGGCGGCGCGGTGGTCGCCGGGCAGCGTCCACAGGATCGCAACCGACCAGGGGCCGGCCCGGAGCCAATCCATGGCCGCGGTCATCAGGGCTCGGCCCACCCCGGTGCCCACCGCCTCGGGGGCGGCGTACATCCCGTAGATCTCGCCGGCCTCGGGGCAGTCGGGATCGCGACTGGAGCCGAGGTGGCACAGCCCGACGATGGCGCCGTCGCGCTCCGCCACCCAGGTGCGCTCCGGCGGCGGAGAGGGTAGGTGCTCTTCCCAGTAGCGCTGCCGCGGGCCGGTCTGCTGGCCGAGGCGCAGGGCATCGGGCACCAGGCCGGCGAAGCCCTTCAGCCAGGCCCGCACGTTGAGGTCGGCCATGGCGGCGGCGTCCTCGGGCCGGGCGGCGCGGAGGGTCACCGCCGCCGGGGAGGTCATGCCCGGCCCGCCTCCCCGAGGGAGATGCCCGACGCCTCCTCCAGAGCCTTCACCAGGGCGTGGTTTCCCTCGGCGCCGAGACCCCGCCGCTGCAGGGCCCGGTACAACTGGAAGACCAGGGAGGTGACGGGCAGCGGCACTCCCAGGTCGTCGGCGGCTTCGAGCACCAGGCGCAGGTCCTTCTGCTGCAGGTCGATGGTGAAGCCCGGCCGCCAGTCGCGCTGCGCCATCTGGGGGCCCCGGTTGGCCAGCATCCACGAGCCGGCCGCCCCGCCCTTGACCGCGTCGATGGTGCGTTCCAGGTTCAGGCCTCCGGCCTGGGCCAGGAGCAAGGCCTCGCCTACACCCTGCTGAGTGACCACCACCAGGATCTGGTTGACCAGCTTGGCCGCCTGCCCGGCGCCGACGCCGCCGAGGTGGGTGATGGCGGTGCCGTAGGCCTCCAGATAGGGGCGGGCGCGATCTAGTTGCGCCGGGTCGCCGCCCACCATGATGCTGAGGGTGCCTCGGGCTGCTCCCTCGCTGCCTCCGGAGACCGGGGCGTCGAGCCAGTGGGCGCCCCGGCCCGCCACCGCTTCGGCCAGGTCCCGGGTGATCCGGGGACTGATGGTGGAGTGATCGATCACCAGCGACCCGGCGGTGAGACCCTCCATCAGGCCTCCCGGGCCCCGCACCACCTGCGCCACGTCGGGGGTGTCGGAGACGCAGACCATGACCAGGTCGCAACTCGCGGCCAGGCCGGCCGGTCCCGCCGCGGCGGTGGCTCCGGCTTCGATCAGGGGTGCCACCCGTTCGGGGGAGCGGTTCCAGACGGTGAGGGCGTGGCCCTTGGCGAGCAGGTTGCGGGCCATGCCCGCCCCCATGGTGCCCAGGCCGATGAAACCGATGCGCTCGCTCATGTGCTGCTCCGCCCTCGCCGACGCGGGCACGGTAGCCGCCTCCGCCCGCCCACCAGGGCCAGCAGGCGGGCGGAGGGCACGTTTCAGTCGGCTGCCGCCCGGCGGCGGCGCAGCGCCAGGGCGACTCCGCCGAAGGCGACGAGAGCGATCGCCCCTGCGATGCCGGCGATCGCCCCGGCCGGCAGGCCGTCCCCGTCTCCGGCCTCGGGCACGAAGGCGGCTGCCGTCGTGCCGGTGGTCCCCGCGCCGGTCACCGCAACTGCGGCCGTGGTCGTTGTCGGGGGCATGGTGAAGGAGTCGCCGGCGTCACCGGCCGCGACCACCTCATAGGTGGTTCCCTCCCAGACCACGATGACCCGCTCGGCCAGGGCCAGGGCGGCGGCCAGGTCGGGGTGCACCGCCGCCAGGGCGAAGTAGTCGTCGGAGAGGAACGGGACTCGCACCGTGCCCGATTCCGGGTCGAAGGCGGTGTCGGTCCAGACCTCGCCGGCCAGGCGGAACGCCCGGCTGCCGACGGTCCGCACCAGGCCCTGGTACTCGGCGGCGGGAGCCCCCGCCAGGTCGGTGCCGGCCAGGCCGCCCGCAGTGGAGGCCTGGCCGACCGCGTCCTTTCCCGACGAGGGAACGACGGTGGTGGCGGCGTACTCGGCGGCCGCCTCGGAGATCTCGCGCAGCCTGTCCTCGCCGAACGGGGTGTCCTCGGTGACCAGGTAGGAGGTGTACGGAGTGACTACGCCGTAGCGGATGGAGAGCCGCACGATTTGGTCGATCAGCTCGTCGTTGGGCCCGCGGAGGCGGACTTCCTTCAGCAGGTGGCCGATCTTGCGGGTGGCCCACAGCCGGGGGAGGGAGTCGGGCCCGCCCGACTCGGTGAACCGGATTCCCTCATAGGCGAACCGGCGGGTCTCGCCTGCCACCTCGCCGGCGAGAGTGACGGTATGGCTTCCCGGGTGGCGGAAGCGGCCCGCCAGCACCAGCTGCTCGCCGGAGAACAGGTCGGGCAGAGGCATGGGGTACAGGTCGTAGGCCCCGGCCTCGCCGAGGTCGATGCTGAGGGCGGTCAGCATCGGGGCGCTCACCTTGGCGTAGAGGCCGGTGACGGCTTCGTCCACCGATTCGCCGGGAACCACGTAGGTGGTGGTGCCGTGGTGGTTCTCCGCCAGCGAGTCGAGGAGCAGGGTGTCCACGTCCCAGCCCACCCCGAAGGCGAACAGGCTGACGGTGTCCGGCGCGGTCTCCTGAGCCCGCCGGAGGATCTCCGTGGTGTCGATGATGCCCTCGGTGGGCAGGCCGTCGGTGAGGAAGAGCACATAGGTGGGCCGCTCGGCGTCGGCCCGCTCGAAGGCGGTGCGCAGGGCGCGGTCGATGTCGGTGCTGCCTTCGGCGGCGAACCGGTCCAGCCACTGCTTGGCCGCCGGGGCCTCCGACCACAGCCGGGGCCGCTCGGCGTAGGCCTCGACCCCCGTGGAGAACACGATCAGGTTGAAACGGTCGCCCTCGTTCAGGTGGTCGAGCACGAAGCGGGCGGCCGCCACGGCCTGGGCGAACTTCTCCCCTTCCATGCTGCCGGAGCGGTCCAGCACCAGCGTGACGTCCTTGGCCACCACGCGAGAGGGGTCGGCGGCCAGCCCGGGGGAGGCGAGCAGCAGGAAGAACCCGTCCTCCCCGGGCTCGCGGAAGGAGAGCAGATTGAGGCCGATGAGGCCTTCGGCGGTCGAGTAGTAGAGGGCGAAGTCGCCGGCCGGGTCGGCGCCGGTGCTCTCGAAGCCGACCCGCGCCGAGGTGGGCGTGGGGCGGTCGACCGAAACCCGGTGGGTGGGGGAGTAGACCGCCTTGATCTCCTCCTGAGATCGGATCTCGATGCGGGCGGTGAGGTGGCGGATCTCGGCCAGGCCGGCCGTCTCCCGTCCGAGGGGGTGGCGGTAGCGCACCAGGCCCTGGTCGGCGGCGAGCACCTCGGTGTACTCCAGGCGCACCGTGCGCTCGCCCCCGGCGGGGATGGGGAAGACCGAGAGCCGTACCAGGCCCTGGTCGGCGAACTCGAGCAGGGCGGGGTCGCGCAGGAAGCGGACTATCTCCTCGTACTTGCCGCGGGCCTGGTCGGCGGCCAGCACTTCTCCTCGGACGGGTTCCCCGTCGATCCACAGGGCCAGGCCGGTGGCGACGGCTCCGGCGGGGAGCGGGAACAGGAACACCGCCTCGGCATCGCGGAAGCCGCGGTTGGCGAGCACCTGGGTGACGGTGGTGGTGGCCACCTGGGCGTCGATGAGGGCCTCCACCCGGTAGTCGGCAATCACCACTTCGGGATTGGGAGGCCGGCAGTCGGGGCAGGGCCAGGGAGGCGGAGGCAGGGGAGGGACGATCTGGGCGGCGGCGGCGGCGGGCACAGAGAGCAGTGCCGCCACGAGGCCGGCCAGCAGGCGGAGACGGCGGGTCATGACGCTTCCTTGCGTTCGCTGCCCATCTGACGCTGCCCGGGCCGGTCCCGGTTCCCCCGGGCAGCGGGCGGGCGGCCGAGCCCACCGCCCGGCACCCGGTACGCTGGCGTCCGATGGCACTCCGCCACGACCAGGGCATCGTCTTGCGCTCCTACTCCTTCGGCGAGGCCGACCGGGTGGTGGTGCTGCTCAGTCCCAACCACGGCAAAGTGCGGGCGGTGGCGAAAGGGGTACGCAAGACCAGCAGCCGGTTCGGGGGCCGCCTGGAGCCCTTCACCCAGGTTGATGTGGTGCTCTACGAGGGCCGGGAGTTGGACACCATCACCCAGGTGGCAATCATCGAGGCTTTTCCCCGCCTGCGGGGCGACCTGGAGCGGGTGCTGGCGGCGGGGACCATGGTGGAGGTGATCGACGCCGTCAGCCAGGAGGAGGAGGGGGCGGTGCGCGCCTTCCTGCTGCTGCAGCGCGGCCTGCGCTCCCTGGAGGCCGGGCCGCTCCATCCCGACCTGGTCACCGCCTTCCTCCTGAAAGCCGCCGAGGTGGTGGGGGTGGCGCCGGGCCTCGACGAGTGCGCCGGGTGCGGTGCCCGGGAGGGAGTGACCCGATTCTCCTTCGCCGCCGGCGGCGCCCTGTGCGAGCGCTGCCGGACGCCGGGGGCGGTGGCCCTGCGGACCGGGCTCACCGCCTACCTGGCGCGCCTGGCCGCCGCCGACCTATCCGACCTGCCCCCGGCGGACGCGGCCTTCAGCGGGGAGGCCCGGGGGGTCACCCGCCGCTTCCTGGAGTACCACCTCGACCGCCGCCTCGAAAGCCTGGCCTCCGCCGATGCCTGAGAGCCTCCGCCCCGTCCCCCGCCACGTGGCGATCATCCTCGACGGCAACGGGCGGTGGGCCACCGGCCGGGGCCTGCCCCGCACCGCGGGCCACGCCGCCGGGGAACCGGCGCTGTTCGATGTGGTGCATGGGGCCATCGCCCTGGGGATCGAGTGGCTCACCGTGTACGTGTTCTCCACCGAGAACTGGTCCCGGCCGGAGGAGGAGGTCGCCTTCCTGATGCACTTCAACGAGGACCTCCTGCTGCGCCGGCGGGACGAGTTGAACGACCTGGGGGTGCGGGTGATCTTCATGGGGGATCGTGCCGACCCCCGGGTGAGCGATCGCCTGCGGGGCCACATCGCCGATACGGAGGCCCTGACTGCCCGGAACCGAACCCTCACTCTGGTGTTCGCCTTCAACTACGGGTCCCGCCTGGAGATCGCCGCCGCCGCCCGGCGCCTTGCCGAGAAAGCCGCCGCCGGGGAGATCGACCCGGCGCAGGTGGATGTCGCGGCTCTGGCCGCCCACCTGTACCTGCCGGAGATGCCCGATCCCGACCTGGTGATCCGCTCCAGCGGTGAGCAGCGCATCAGCAACTTCCTCTTGTGGCAGTCGGCCTACTCCGAGTTTGCCTTCCCCGCGACGCTGTGGCCCGACTTCGACCGGCACGCCCTCGCCGCCTGCGTGGAGGACTACCGGCGCCGGGAACGGCGCTTCGGGGGCGTGACCGGGGACTGAGTCGGCCGGGCCGCCGTCCCGGCCTATCATGCCCCGCCCCCCGGGAGGACCTATGACGGTGTCGCTGGAGACGATCGCCACCCTGGCCCAGAAGCGCGGCTTCGTGTACCAGGCCTCGGAGATCTACGGCGGCCTGCGCTCCGCCTGGGACTACGGACCGCTGGGAGTGGAACTGCTGCGCAACGTGCGCGAGGCCTGGTGGCAGGCCATGGTCTCCACCCGGGATGACATCGTCGGCCTCGACTCCTCGGTGATCCTGGCCCCCCAGGTATGGGTGGCCTCGGGGCACCTGGCCTCGTTCACCGATCCTCTGGTGGAGTGCACCTCCTGCAACAACCGGTTCCGCCTCGACAAGCTGACGGATAGCGAGGTCTGCCCCAACTGCGGCAAGCGGGGGACCTTCACCGAGCCGAAGCAGTTCAACCTGATGCTGAAGACTTTCCTGGGTCCCGTGGAGGACGCCGGGGCGGTGGCCTACCTGCGGCCCGAGACGGCCCAGGGCATCTTCGTGAACTTCGCCAACGTGGTGCGCACCGCCCGGATGAAGCCGCCCTTCGGCATCGCCCAGATCGGCAAGGCCTTCCGCAACGAGATCACCCCCGGCCAGTTCGTCTTCCGCACCCGGGAGTTCGAGCAGGGCGAACTGGAGTTCTTCTGTCCGCCCGCCGAGGCCCCGAAGTGGCACGAGTACTGGCTCCAGGAGCGGCTCCGCTGGTACGTCGACCTGGGGATGAAGCCGGGGAACCTCCGCCTGCGAGCCCACGAGGCCGACGAACTGTCGCACTACTCGGCGGCCACCAGCGATGTCGAGTACCAGTTCCCCTGGGGCTGGGACGAGCTGGAGGGCATCGCCAACCGCACCGATTTCGACCTGCGCTCCCACGCCGAGCACAGCGGGGTGGACCTGCGCTACTTCGACCAGGACCTCGGGGAGCGCTACTTCCCCTACGTCATCGAGCCTTCGGCGGGGATCACCCGCTCCGCCTTCGCCTTCCTCATCGACGCCTACGACGAGGAGGAGGTGCGAGGGGAGAAGCGGGTGGTGCTGCGGCTGCACCCGCGGCTGGCGCCCATCAAGGTGGCGGTGCTGCCGCTGTCCAAGAAGGACGAGTTGATGGCGGTGAGCGGTGAGGTCGCCGCGACGCTGCGGGCCCACTGGCCGGTGGAGCACGACATCACCCAGTCCATCGGGCGCCGCTACCGCCGCCAGGACGAGATCGGCACCCCCTTCGCCGTCACCGTGGACTTCGACACCCTCCAGGACCGGGCGGTGACCATTCGGGAGCGGGACACCATGGAGCAGATCCGGGTGCCCATCGCCGGCCTGGTGGAGACGCTGCAGGAGAAGTTCGCCGGGAAGCTGTGAGGGGGCGGCGGGGCCTCAGGCCTTCCCTCTTTGGGCCGCACCCGGTCGGGCCGTCCCGGCCGGGCGGCTGCTACTCCCGTTTGGGGTAGGGCTGGTGGTGGTGGGCGGTGCGGTGATGCCGCCGGCAGAGGAGTTTCAGGTTGGGCAACTCGGTGTTGCCGCCGTGGGCCCAGTGGACGATGTGGTGGGCATCGCACCACCGGGCCGGGATGTCGCAGCCGGGGTGGGTGCATCCGCCGTCGCGGAGGTCGAGGGCCCGGCGCAGGGCAGGGGGTGTGGTTCGGCGGGCGTTGCCGGCAGTCTGGGGTTGATCGGCTGCGTCGATGGTGATGGGGGTGATGCAGGCGTCGCAGGCGAGGCGGCGGGCGGTGTCGGCGGTGATGGGGCCGGTGTCGAGGTCGATGAGGCCGTCGCCGGTCAGGTCTGGGGGGCTGAGGGTGAGGGTGATGTGGGGGCGTTCGCCGTTCCGGGTGGGCCGGTCGGCGGAGTCGAGGTGGCGGCGGCAGATCTCTACCAGGGCATCGGCGCGACGTTGGGCGGGGGTGCGGGTGTCGCCCGGTTCCAGGGCCCAGGGCTCGGCTAGGGATCCGATCGCCGTCATGACCACAGTGCCCGATTCGGGGTCCAGATCGCCGTCGACGCGGACCGTCCCTTCCCAGGTGGGGGAGATATGGAGGCGGCGGGCGAGGAAGGCGGCTTCGGCGTCGTATCGGGCGCCGTCGGGGTCGGCGAGGCGGCGCCAGTGGGAGAGGGCCTTCGGAAGCATCCGAGCCGGCAGGGTGCGGGCCTGTTCGACGAGCAGCGGTTCGTCGCGCCGGAACAGGTCGGGGGCGTCGGCCCGGGCGTCGACCAGCAGCCGGACCCGGCATTCGGACAAGTCCCCGGCGGCGAACGCCTGCCGGGTGTGATCCATGTGCTGGAGGGCGAGGGCCACCCTGACCCGGCTGCGGCAGACGGCGGGGGGTTCTCCGGTGGTGGCGATGAGCCAGGCGGTGGGGGAGGCGAAGCCCTGCGCCTGAGGGACTCCCCGACGGTGGGCCCGGGCGATCACGGCGGCCTCCCGGGCTTCGGCCTGAGCCTTCAGCCGGTGGAGACGCCGTAGTTCGGGCGCCATCTCGTCGTCCCCGAGCCAGTCGACCGGGAAGGGGTTGACGGGATCGCCGTCTTCGGGATGCCGGGCCTCTGTGGTCACACCTCAACCTATCAACCAGCAGTGACAGATCCGGGAACGGGAAAGTGAGGTTGCGGCGACCCAGGGGAGGGTCATGGCACTCCACCAAGACGGCTGAGGGCTAGAGCGAGGCCGCCGTCCCTTCGATAGCCTGCCGGCGGTGCCGAGTGAAGGGAGCGCCATGCCCGATCCGATCCTGGAAGCCGTCCGCCGGGCCATCGCCGGCGGCACCGAAGTGCTGCGGCGGGCCGTCGGCGACCTGCCGGCCGAAGGGCTCAACTGGCGGCCGGCGAACCCCGAGGACACCAACACCATCGCCGTCCTGGTCACCCACGCCATGCACTCCACCCGGGTGCTGCTCACCATGGCCGCCGGGCTGCCCCCGGCGGAGCGCGACCGGCCCGCCGAGTTCGCCGCCGTGGCCGACGGGCCGGAGAGCCTGCCGGCGCTGATCGACGGCCTGGCCCTCGAGCATGCTGCTCTCCTCGACGCCTGCGAGGGTGTCGACTGGTCCGCCCCACGCCGGCGGCGTCGCGATGACGGGTCGGTCTCGGAGATGACGGCGGGGGAGGCGCTGCTCTTCGCCGTGACCCATCTGCGCGGCCACGCCGACGAGGCGGCCCTCACCCGGCACCTCTGGCGGGCCCGCCCCTAGCGCCTCACCACCCCAGCCACTCCCGCAGGGCGCCGGCGGTGGGGCCGATGACGGGCAGTTCCGGGACGTCGCGCAGCGCCAACTGCGGGTCCTTCAGTCCGTGCCCGGTGAGGGTGCACACCACCGGCCCTTCGGGCAGGCGGTCCCGGTACTCGAGTATCCCGGCGACCGAAGCGGCGGAGGCTGGTTCGGCAAAGACCCCTTCCTCCTCGGCGAGCAGGCGGTAGGCGGCGAGGATCTGGTCGTCGGTGACCGCCGCGATCAGACCCGCCGATTCGTCCCGGGCAGCCACCGCCCCGGCCCAGGAAGCCGGGTTGCCGATGCGGATGGCGGTGGCCACCGTCTCGGGATGGGCTACGGGGGCGCCGTGCACTATGGGGGCGGCCCCCGCCGCCTGGAAGCCCCACATGCGGGGGGCTGCCCCGGCGGCGCGGTAGCCGGCCCAGTAGGCGGTGATGTTCCCGGCGTTCCCCACCGGCAGCGCCTGCACCGCCGGGGCGTCGCCGAGAGCGTCGAGGATCTCCCAGGCGGCGGTCTGCTGGCCGGCGATGCGGTAGGGGTTCACCGAGTTGACCAGCACCGCCTCGCCGCCGCCGGTGAAGGCCCGCACCACTTCCAGGGCGGCGTCGAAGGCGCCCTCCACGCACACGACGCTGGCCCCATGGCGGATGGCCTGGGCCAGTTTCCCCAGGGCCACGTTGCCCGCGGGGAGAACCACGACGCAGGCCAGGCCGGCACGAGCGGCGTAAGCCGCCGCCGACGCCGAGGTGTTGCCGGTGGAGGCGCAGGCCACCGCCTTGGCCCCGGCTTCCAGCGCCTTGGAGACGGCCACCGTCATGCCGCGGTCCTTGAACGATCCGGTGGGATTGGCGCCGTCGTACTTCAGGAACACCGGCCGGCCGGCCCGGGCGGAGAGACGCGGCGCCCCCAGCAGGGGAGTGCCCCCCTCCAGAAGGGTCACCACCGGGGTGGCGGCGGTCACCGGCAGGCGGTCGCGGAAGGCGGCGATGAGGCCGCCCGGGGTGCTCAATCCGCCTCGCCCTCGACCCGGATGGCGGCGGCCACTTCCTCGACCACGTCCAGGTGCCCCAGTGCGGAGGCGGCGGCGCGCTGCTGCTTCTCCTGGGCTTCGTGGGTGACCATCAGCAGGGTGGCGTCGTCGCCCCGTCCCTCCTGCCACACCGAGCGGATGCTGACCCCGGCGTCGGCGAAGACTCCGGCGATGCGAGCCAGCACCCCCGGCCGATCGGCCACCTCGAGGCGCAGGTACCAGCGGGTGGGGACCTCGGCGGCATCGACCACCGACCCGGCCTGGAAGGAGATGCGGGGCACCACCTGGGAGCCGGAGCGGAGCTCCCGGGCGGCGTCGATGACGTCGCCGAGCACCGCGGTGGCGGTGGGCTCTCCTCCCGCGCCCGGCCCGGCGAAGAGGAGCTCGCCGACGGCCGGCCCTTCGATGAGGATGGCGTTGGTAGCCCCGCGAATGGCGGCCAGGGGGTGATGGAGGGGGATCATGGCCGGGTGGACCCGGGCGCTGACGCCGCCGTCGGTGCGCTGGGCGATGGCCAGGAGGCGCACCGCGTAGCCCAGTTCGGCGGCAAAGGCCAGGTCCACCGGCGAGATGCCGGCGATGCCCTCCCGGAAGACCCGGTCGGGGCCCACCCAGGTGGCGAACGCCAGGCTGGCCAGGATCGAGGCCTTGGAGGCGGCGTCGGCGCCGGTGACGTCGGCGGTGGGGTCGGCTTCGGCGTAGCCCAGGTCCTGGGCTTCCGCCAGGGCGGCGGCGAAGTCGGTGGCCTCGTCGGCCATGCGGGTGAGGATGAAGTTGGTGGTGCCGTTGACGATGCCCATCACCCGCTCGATGCGCTCCCCGGCCAGCGTCTCGGTGAGCGGGCGGATGATGGGGATGGCCCCGCCCACGGCAGCCTCGAAGAGAAGGGGGACGCCGGCGCGGGCGGCGGCCTCCAGCAACTCCGGGCCGCGGGCGGCGATGAGCTCCTTGTTGGCGGTCACCACCGGCTTCCCGAGTTGCAGGGCCCGGCCCACCAGGTCGAACGCCGGGTCCCGCCCGCCCATGACCTCGACGACGAGTTCCACCTCGGGGTCCTCCACCACCTCCTGCGGGCGCGTCGTGATGATGGAGTCGGGGAGGGTGAAGGGGCGGCGCCGGCCGGGGGACCTCACCGCCACCCGGCGCACTTCCAGGTCCAGCCCCGTCTTGGCGGCCACGGCGGCGCCGTCCTGAGTGAGGCGGCGGATGAGAGTGCCGCCTACGATCCCGGCTCCGAGGATCCCGATACCGATGGTCATACCACCTCCCGGAAGGGGCCGATGGTATCAAGGGCATGGGACCCTCCCGGCAGCCCCGCCCGATATGCTGGCCGGCATGCTCGCCCCCGAGCTCCGGCCCGCCTCGGCGTCGGCCCCGGCGTCCGCCGCCAACCTGGGGCCGGGATTCGATGTGGTCGCTCTGGCCCTGGATCTCCGCTGCTCCGTGACGGCGGCCCCGGCGGGGGAGTGGGCGTTGGCTTCTCCGGGAGCCGACGAAGGATCACCGGCCCTGGTCCGCCGGGCCGCGGAAGCGGCGGTGCCGGGCGCCGGCCCGTTCGCGGTGACGGTGGGGAGCGAAATCCCGGTGGGCCGGGGCCTCGGGTCGAGCGCCGCCCTGGTGGTCGGGGTGGTGGCGGCGGTCCGGGCGGCGTCCGGGCTGCGGGAGAGTCGGGAGGAGGTGGTGCGGGTGGCCGCCGCCCTCGAGGGCCACGCCGACAACGTGGCCGCGGCGGTGCACGGCGGCGGGGTAGCGGTCAGCCCCGGCGGGCGGATCTACGGTCTGGAGGTGCACCCCTCGCTGCGGGTGCTGGTGGCGGTCCCGGCAGCGGTGTTGCCCACCGCGCTGGCCCGGGAGGCGCTCCGCAGTCCCATCGACACGGCCGCCGCGGCCCGCACCGCGGCGCGGCTCGCCTTCCTGATCGAGGGGCTGCGGCGGGGGGATCCTTCCCTGTTGGCCGAGGCGGCGGGAGATGAGTTGCACGAGGCCCGACGCGCCCACCTGTCCCCCCTGACCGGTGCTCTGGTGAGGGCGGCGCGGGAAGCCGGGGCGGCTCACGCCGCCTGGAGTGGGGCGGGGCCGTCGGCGGTGGCCCTGGTCACCGGCGGGGAGGCGGCCGCGGTGCGTTCCGCCTGGGAGAGCCTGCTGGCCCCCGAGGGCGGGGTGGTGCTCGAACCGGGCCTCGATGCTGCCGGGCTCCGGGTCGGCTGAGACGCGCGGCGCCGAGGGCATCAGCGCCCTCCTCGATGGTGTCGCCGCCTGGGCGGCGCAGTGCCCCGGGGTAGGGGCCGTGGCCCTGGTCGGCTCCTATGCCGGCGGACGGGCCCGTCCCGACTCCGACGTCGACCTCGTCGTGCTGGCCGCCGATCCGGCCGTCCTGCTGGGCGACCGCGGTTGGCTGCATCGCTTCGGCGCCCCGGAATCCGTTGCGGTCGAGAGTTGGGGGGCGGTGACCTCGCTGCGGGTGCACTACACCGACGGGCTGGAGGTCGAATGGGGCCTGGCGGCGCCGTTGTGGGCCGCAGTGGACCCGCTCGACCCGGGGACGGCCCGGGTAGTTGCCGCCGGACTCAGGCCGCTGTACGACCCGGATGGTCTGCTGGCCCGGCTATCGGCCGCGGTGGCCGTCGGCGGCTGCTGAACCGGCCGGGGCCGGCCTCAGACGACCCGGTCGTGCACCAGGCGGAGCAGCGCGATCACCTGGTCCTTCTTGGCCGCGGCCGGGGTGTCGCCGAAGAGGATCGAGTAGTCCACGAAGATGGCCCAGTCACCGTCGAGGGCTCCGGCGCTGACGCTCCCGCCGACGTCCACATAAGCCTTCTGCCCGATGCCCGAGAGAGGTTCGGCCTCGGGGTAGATCATCTCCGGCGCGTAGTACTCGGCGCCCCGGTACACCTGCACCAGCAGGAGCTGCACCTCGAGGTCTTCGAAATCCTCGGGATCCTCGACGGTGGTCCAAGAGCAGGTCGATGCCGAGGAGCTCTCAGCGTCGAACTCGGCGGGTTCGCCGAACAGGGCGGCTGCCTCGTCGAGGGTCACAAGGTCGGTGCAGGCGGTGGTCCCGCCCGACGAGTTCGTGGTGGTGGTCGCGACGGCAGAGGTAGTCGTGCCCTGGCCGCCGGTGGTGGCGGGCCCTCCGGCGCCACCGCCGCAGGCGGCGATGAGCGAGACCGCAGTGGCCATCAGGATGGTGAGAGACCGGTACATGGCGGCGACGCTAACGGGGTGGGTGACGCTAGCGGGGCCGGCGGCGCGGCACGAGGGGCCACCGGGCCGTCCCTCCGGGGCGAGTCGGGCCTGCTCGGTACACTCGCCGCGATGGCCTACCGGCGGGACGACATCGAACAGGTGCGGGCCGCCACCGACCTCGTCGAGCTGGTGGGCGAGGTGACCCGGGTGGTGCGGCGCGGGCGCGCCGTTATGGCCGTCTGCCCCTTCCACCAGGAGAAGGCGCCGTCGCTCTCCGTAGATCCGGACCGCGGCCTCTACCACTGCTTCGGGTGCCAGAAGAGCGGCGACCTCTTCCGCTTCGTCCAGGAGATCCACGGCCTCGACTTCAACGACGCGGTGGAGTTGCTGGCGCGCCGGGCGGGCGTGGTCCTGCACCGCGACCCCGAGGCGGCCCGGCGCCGCAGCCGGCGGGAGGCGCTGGTGGCCGCGGTGGAGCAGGCAGTTTCCTTCTACCACCAGCGGCTGCGCCGGGCCCCCGACGCCGCCGATGCTCGGGCTTACCTGCGGGGCCGGGGCTACGGCACCGAGCAGGTGGAGGCCTACCGGCTGGGATATTCGCCGGGCGAGGGCGACGTGTTGGTGCGGTCGCTGCGGGAGGCGCAGGTGCCCGAGGAGGTCATGACGACCGCCGGGCTGGCGGTGCGCTCCCGCACCGGGCGCCTGTTCGACCGGTTCCGGGAGCGGGTCATGTTCCCCATCTTCGACGTGCGGGGCGACGCCGTGGGCTTCGGCGCTCGAGTCCTCGCCGGGGAGGGCCCCAAGTACCTCAACTCGCCCGACTCCGTCATCTACCAGAAGTCGCACCTGCTGTACGGGCTCAACTGGGCCAAGTCGGCCATCGTGCGCGAGAGCCTGGCGGTGGTGGTGGAGGGCTACACCGACGTCATCGCCCTGGCGGAGGCGGGCCGGCCCCTGGCGGTGGCCACTTGCGGAACGGCGCTGGGGGAGAGCCACCTCGATCTGCTGCGGCGCTTCACCGAGCGGGTGGTGCTGATGTTCGATGCCGACGAAGCCGGCGTCGAGGCCGCCCTGCGCGGCTTCGAGCGCAGCGTGCCCGGGGACCTCGACCTGCGGGTGGCCCTGCTGCCGGCCGGCCGCGACCCCGCCGACCTGGCCTCCGCCGGGGAGATCACGACCATCGAGCAGGCCATCGGCGACTCGGTGCCGCTCCTGCAGTTCCGCATCGACAAGGAACTGGAGCGCCACGACTACCTGCGGGAGCGGGAGGCAGCGGCCCGTGCCCTGAACGCCGCGGCGGCGCTCATCGCCCGTCACCCCGATCCGGTGGCCCGCCAGGAGTACGGGGAGATGGTGGCCCGCCGCCTGGTGACCCTCGATGGGGCGATGGTGCACCGGGCGGTGGAGCGGGCCCGGGCGCAACGGCCGCCCGAGGAGGCGGCCCCGCCGTCTCGGGGAGCCGAGGCCGGCGGCCAGGAGGAGGGCGAGCGCCTGGTGCTGCGCCTCATGCTGCACAACGATCCGGCGGTGCGGCCGGGCCGGCTGGAGGAGGGCCTCTTCATTCGCCCGGAGCACCGTGCCGCTTTCCGGCTGCTGGAGCCGGTGCTGGCTTCCCTGGCCGAGGGCGAGGCTCCCGACCTGGGGTGGCTGCTGGGCGAAGAGAACGCCGGGGAACTGGGCCCCATGCTCACCGCCCTGGCCCTGGAGGACCCTTCGTCGCTGCCCGAGGACTCGGGTGAGCCCGTCCGCCGCCTCGAGGAGCGCGCCCTGGAACGACGCATCGCCGAAGCGCGCCTGCAGATCGCCGAGGCGGAACGCCGTCCGGGGGGAGCCCCTTCTGGCCTGCTCGAGGAGTTGATAGGGTTGGAGCGCCGCCGCCGCGAACTACGGAGCCCCGGGTGAACCGCATCGTCCTGCAGGTCCTCGACGTCCTCGCTCGCCGGGCGCGCCAGCGGGGCTTCGTCATGATGGCCGAGGTGCAGCAGGAGCTCGAGGACGCCGCCGCCCCCGCCGACGCCTTCGACCACCTGGTCGAGGCTCTGCGCGAGATGGACATCGAGGTGCGCGAGGACTCCCCCGAAGCGGTCTACGGCTCGACGGGGGTCGACGAGATCGAGGTCTCCGACCCGGTGCGGATGTACCTGCAGGAGATCGGCCGGGTGCCCTTGCTCGACGCCCAGCAGGAGGTCGAGCTGTCGATGCAGATGGAGGCGGGACGGCGGGCCGTCGAGAAGCTGCACTCCGGGGAAGCCGGGAGCCCCGAGGAGACCTCCATCCTGCAGCGGGCCCGGCGCGAGGGGGAGCGGGCTCAGCAGCGCCTGGTCGAGGCGAACCTGCGCCTGGTGGTCTCCATCGCCAAGAAGTACGTGGGGCGGGGCATGCCGCTGCTCGACCTGGTGCAGGAGGGCAACCTGGGCCTGATGCGGGCGGTGGAGAAGTTCGACTACCGCAAGGGCTTCAAGTTCTCCACCTACGCCTCGTGGTGGATCCGCCAGGCGGTGACCCGCTCCCTGGCCGACCAGGGCCGCACCATTCGCGTGCCGGTGCACATGGTGGAGACCATCAACAAGCTGGCCGCGGTGCAGCGGGCGCTCAACCAGGAGCTGGGCCGGGAGCCCACCATCGAGGAGATCGCCGAGGATCTGGAGCTGGAGCCGGCCAAGGTCAGCGAACTGCGCCGCATCGCCCAGGATCCTCTGTCGCTGGAGAGCCCGCTCGGTGAAGAGGAGGACTCCACGCTGGGGGACTTCGTCGAGGACACCGAGGCGGAGGCCCCGGTGCGCGCCGCCTCCTTCAAGCTGCTCCAGGAGTACCTGGGGGTGGTGCTCGAAGAACTCAACGAGCGGGAACGCCAGGTGCTGGTGATGCGCTTCGGCCTGGCCGACGGCCGCATCCACACCCTGGAAGAGGTGGGCCGCCACTTCAACGTGACCCGGGAGCGCATCCGGCAGTTGGAGACCAAGGCCCTGGCCAAGCTGCGCCAGCCCTCGCGGGCGCGCAAACTCGAAGGCTACCTGGGCGACGGCTGACGGCCCCGGCACCGGGGCCGGCGTCTCAGCCCTCGGGGGTGCGATCGATGGAGAAGGGCAGGCGCTCGGCCATGGAGCGGCCCTTCTCGGCGAGGCCGGCCAGAGACTCGCTGCGGGCCGCGGCGCCGAGCCAGTTCTTGATCTGTTCGTAGCGCTCCCGGCCGGCCTTGGCCCCGAGCACATAGCCCACGATGCCGCCGATGAGGAGTCCGGTCTTGAATCCCACGGGTCCATTGTCCCACGGAGCCGGTGGTAGCCTTCCGGGGCCTTCGGCCCTTTCCGGGGTAGCTCAACCGGCAGAGCAGCGGACTGTTAATCCGTGTGTTGGGAGTTCGAGTCTCCCCCCCGGAGCCATCGGAGTTTCTCACGGCGCGCCGCGGCGGGCACCAACGCCTCCCCCGGCTTCGCGGCCCCGGCCGCGGGCAGGGATCGTCGCGGTGGAACCCATGGCCGACCGTGTCGACGAGCTGCTGGCGGGGTTCGGGCAGAGGTGATCGTCGCCGACACCAGCGGGCTCGTCGCTCTCTTCAACCGGCGCGAATCGGCCCACGCGGCGGTGGCGGGTTTCGTCGTATCGACCGATGAGGCGCTGGTCGTCTCGCCGTACGTGCTGGCCGAGCTCGACTGCCTCTTGGCCACTCGGGCGGGGATCGAGGCTGAGCTGGCAGTGCTGCGGGAACTCGCCGGGGCTGCCTTCGTGCCGGCGGGCCTCGAGGCCGGCGAAGTGAAGCAAGCCGCGGGGGTAATCGAGCGCTACGCCGAACTGGGCATCGGCCTCGCCGATGCGTCGATGGTGGTGCTGGCGGCGCGGCTGGGAACGAAGGTGATCCTGACGTTGGATCGGCGGCACTTCGGTGTGCTGCGGCCCCTCGACGGAGGGCGCTTCAGGATCGTCCCCTGAGCCGGGACCGTCGGTTCCGGCCTCAGCGGAACGCCGGCATCACCTCTCGGGCGAACAGCTCCAGGTCGGTGGCGTCGTAGGCCGCCTGGGGGAAGTAGATGATGGCGTAGCCCAGGCCCGCCGCCGCCCAGGGCCGAAGGCGCTCCGCCAGTTGCTCCGGGGTCCCCGCCATGGCGCGGTAGGCGGCGGCGGCACGCTCCGCTTTGTCGTCGGGCACGACCCGCCGGTAGCGGTTCTCGATCCCGGCCAGCACTGCGGCTACCTCGACCTCGGTCTCCCGGCAGATCACGAACAGGTTGGTGGAGCGCACGATGGCGTCGAAGTCGGTGCCGACGGCGCGGCAATGGCCGGCCAGGGCCTGCGACTTGCGGGCGAACTCCTCCGGCGAGCCCCCGAAGTTGGTGTACGAGGCGTAGCGCGCCGCCACTCCCAGGGTGAGTTGCTCCCCTCCTCCGGCAACCCAGATCGGGATGTGGGGGATCTGCAAGGGGCGCGGCCGGCAGATGGCACCGGACAGCCGGTAGTGGCGGCCCTCGTAGTGGACCTCGTCCTCGGTCCACAGGCGCCTCATGACCTCGACGGCCTCGCGCAGTTGGCCGATGCGCCCCGCCGCCGGCAGGAACTCGTACCCGTAGCCGGCGTACTCGTGCTCGTACCAGCCGGCGCCGATGCCCATCTCCAGCCGCCCGCCGGATACCACGTCGATGGTGGCGGCCACCTTGGCCAGGTAGGCGGGCGGGCGGTAGGCGACACAGGTGCACATCTGGCCGAGCCGTACGGTGCGGGTGGAGGCCGCCAGGGCAGCCATGAGCGCCCAGGCCTCGTGGGTGGCCTCGCGAGAGGGCACGGGCACGGTGTGGAAGTGGTCGTACACCCACACGGACTCGTAGCCGAGGCCTTCGGCCGCCTCCGCCACCGCGCGCATCGTCTCCCAGTGTCTTTCGACGGGGATCCCCACCAGATCCATCCGCCAGCCCTGCGGCACGAAAGCACCGAAACGCATCGCCTTCCTCTCTTCGACGACTCCCGGGAGCCGGCCGGCGTCAGGCCTCGATCAGGCCGACGGCCACCGGTTCCTGCTCGGACGAAACCACCCCGCCGGCCACTTCGACGGTGAGGGCGAAGCCGGCGACCTTGCCGGAGACGTGGAAGGCGGCCACGTCGGGATCCGGCCCGAGGATCCCGGCCGAGATGACCCGGTCGCCGACGATGGCCCACAACTGGTAGGTCTCCTCGGCGGGGAGCTGCGGGGCGTCCGGCGTCAGCAGGTAGCCGGTGCCGTCTGCGGCGAGGATGACCTCGGCCGGGACCCGTCCGGTCAGGGCCACCACCACCGACCCCTCCTGGCCCCGCGCGGACGCGGCTGCGGCCGCCAGGGGGTTCTCCTCGAAGTCGATCAGGCGGGTGTGCTGGCGGACGGCCACGACGGCCAGCACCGCCGCGGCGGCCACCGCGGTCGCGGCCAGCGCCGGCGCCAGCCGGCGCTGCCACCAGGAGAAGCGGGCCGGGGCCCGGGCCGGGACCGGGGGGGCGGTGGCGGCCGCGATCTGGTGCCACAGGGTGGCCGGGGGGCGGTCGGCAGGGTCGACCGCCGCCTCGGCAAGGACGGCGGCGACTTCGAGGAGTTCGGCGGCCGCGACTCTCAGCCCGGGGTCGGCATCCAGGGCGGCTTCGACGCGCCGGCTTTCCTCGAGAGTGACGGCATCGAGGGCGTAGGCCCCGAGGAGGCTCGCCGCGTCGTTGCGGTCGGTCACGTTGCTCCTTCTTGCAGCAGGGGGGCGCGCAACCGCTCCAGGCCCCGGCGGATTCGGCTCTTCACGGTGCCCTCGGGCTCACCCAGACGCCGGGCCACCTCCTGGTAGGAGAGGCCGGCGTAGTAGGCGAGCACGATGGCGTCGCGTTCCGCAGCGGGCAGGCCCTCGAGCGCGGCCTTGACCTTCGCCGAGCGCACCGCCTGCCACACCTCTTGTTCGGGGCCGGGGGTCTCCTCGGATGCCAGGGATTGGTCCCGCGCTTCGCGTGCCCGGCGGGCCGTCTCGGCGCGCAGCAGGTCGACGGCGCGGCCGTGGGCGTCGCGCAGCAGGAAGGCGCGCAACGGGGCCCGCTGCGGGTCGTAGCGCCCCGGGTCGCGCCAGAAGCGAACGAACACCTCCTGGGCCACCTCTTCGGCCAGGTGAGCGCTCCGCAGGATGCGGCGGGCGAACCCGAACACCGCCGCGCCGTGGCCGGCGTAGGCGGCCTCCAGGGCGCCGTGATCGCCGTCGGCTACTGCGGCGGCGAGGTCGGCATCGCTGCGGTCGGGCATGGCCCGCCCTTATTAGCACAGCAGGGAAGGGCACGAAACCGGCATCCGGGCTGCGGAGCGCTCCGAATAGGGGATGAACACCTGAACCGACCAAGGAGATGTTCAATGCGCAAGGCAATGCTGTTCCTGACTGCGATGATGCTCATGCTCTTCATCGCCCTGCCCGCTTCTGCGGCCGACGGCGGCAAGGTCACCGTCATTCACGGGATCCCCGGTCTCACCGTCGACGTGTTCGTCAACGGCGAGTTGGCCATCCCCGGCTTCGCTCCCGGCGACGTGGCCGGGCCGCTGGACCTGCCGGCGGGCAACTACGATTTGGCGATCGCCCCCGAAGGCGCCGGCATCGACGCCGCCGTCCTGACCGGGTCGGCTGCGGTCACCGACGGGCTCAACGCCTCGATCGTGGCCTACCTGTCCGAGGCGGGCGATCCGGGCATCGCCATCTTCGTGAACGACACCAGCACCATCGCCGCCGGCCAGTCCCGTCTGATCGTGCGGCACACGGCGGCGGCCCCGACCGTCGACATTCTGCTGGCGGATGGCACCCCCCTCTTCGAAGGCGTGACCAACTTCGCCAACGGGGCCCCGTTCGAGGGCAAGGCCGACGTCCCGGCCGGCACCTACGACGTGCGCATCGCCCCGGCGGGCGCCGGCGTGGAGGCTGCGGTCTTCTCGGCCGACGGTGTGCAGTTGCCCGAGGGCACCGCTCGCATCGTCTATGCCACCGGTTCGCTGGCCGACGGTTCCTTCGGCCTGGTGATCCAGGACATCGCCGGCCTGGGAGGCACCCCCGGCGGCGTGCCGACGGGCGACCCCTCCGGCAGCGGCGTTCCCATGTGGGTCTTCCTGGCCTCGGCCCTGGCCCTGCTGACGCTGGCCTCCGTCCCCGCAGTTGCGGTGCGGCGCAGCCGGTGAGCTCCACCAACCACGACTCGGATCTGGGGAAGCCGTCTCGGCGGCTTCCCCGTCCGCGTCTGTGGTCTTTGGGGCTCGCCATCGCCGGGATCGCGGTCCTGAGCGCCGGCCTGGTGGTCGGCTCTTCCTCGCCGTCTATCGATCCGGCGCCCGTCGCCGGCTACGGCGACATCGACTACATGGAAGCCGAGGGGGCCGCGAGGTGGCCCGGCCCCGGCCCCAGGTCGGCCGACGGCGGCTTGCTGCCCGACGCTTCGTCGCTCCCTGCCCGGGATGATGTGAGCGGTGGGGCGGCCATCGGTGCGGTTCCCTTGGTGTCGGGACGCCTCGAAGACCAGGCCGAGGCGGAGCGGCCGATCCCGGTCCGGGTTCGGATCGCGGCGCTGGGAATCGATGCTCCCATTCAGCCGGTCGGGGTGGCGGGCGACGAGATGGAGGTTCCCGGTCGGGCAGACCTGGTGGGCTGGTACCGCTACGGTCCCGCGCCGGGAGAGCCCGGCTCGGCCGTCCTGGCGGCTCATGTCGCCTGGCGGGGGAAGGCAGGGGCCTTCTACCGTCTACGGGACCTTCCCGAGGGAAGCCGCATCGAGGTGGCCTACGCCGACGGGAGCGTGGCCCTGTTCCGTTCGGTGGCGCTCGAGTCCTATCCCAAGGAGGAACTGCCTGTGGAGCGCGTCTTCAGCCGCGAGGGCACGCCGATCCTCACCCTCATCACCTGCGGGGGGGCGGTCAACCCCTCGCTGCGATCGTTCGAAGAGAACGTGGTGGCCTACGCCGTGCCGGTCACCGAGGCGTTCGGCTGAGGCCCGGACCCGCCGGGCGCTACCGTCGCCGGCTCTCCCAGAACCTCTCCGCGGCGGCCTTCATCGCCTCGACCAGGGGCAGCGGCTTCCCGCTGAGGTAGCGGATGAGGGCGCCGCCCCCCGTGCTCACCACGTCGATGCGGTCCGGGTCGATGAAGCGCTTGGCGCTCGACACGGTGTCGCCGCCCCCGATGACGGTGTGGGCCGGGGTGTCGGCCAGGGCCTGCCATAGGGCTCGGGTCCCGGCTTGCGCACTGGGGTTCTCGTAGGCCCCAGGAGGCCCGTTCACGAACACGGTCGCCGCCCGAGCGATGGCTTCGGCGTAGGCGGCGATGGTGCGTCCGCCGATGTCGACGATCAGGTGCTCGGTGGGCAGATCGTCGACGGTCACCTCGACCCGCTTCCCCTTCACTTCTACCGCGAAGTCCAGCGGCATCCGGATCGACCCGGCGTGGGCGGACAGGTGCTGCTCGGCCTCGTCCACAAAACCCCAGAGGTTGCGGTCCTTGATGAACTGCTCCGAGGCGGCTCCCAGTTCGACCCCTCGGGCCAGGAGGAACACCTGCCCGGTGACGCCCGCGGTGAGGACCTCGTCGGCGGTGCCGTCGGCCAGTACCTTGCCCAGCATGCCGAAGGCGTCGGCGATCTTCAGCCCGCCGAGCAGGTACAGGCAGGGCCGCTGCGGGGAGTCGGCCACTGCGCTGAGCGCCTCCAGTTCGGTCATGAGCAGGCGCCCCGCGGCGGTGGGCAGCACCTCCTGGAAGGCCACCATCGACGGCGAGGCACGGTGCGCCGCAGCGAAGGCATCGTTCACGTAGCAGTCGAACAGCGGGGCCAGGTTGCGCACCAGGTAGGTTCCCGCCATCTGCTGCGGGGTCAGTTTCACGTCGCGTTCGAAGGTGGAGACCTCCTCGGTCAGGTAGCGCAGGTTGTCGAGGAGCAGCACATCTCCGTCGCCCAGGGCCTTGATGGCCCGCCGCGCCGCCGGGCCGGCGACGTCGTCCACGAAGCCCACCGGCCGGCCCAATCGTCCCGACAGGGCGGCGGCGTGCTGCGCCAGGTCGACCAGATTGTGGTAGTCGAGGGTGTCGCCCTGGTGGGCGATCAGCACCAGGCGGGCCCCCCGGTCGGCGAGGTCGCGGATGGTGGGCAGGCTCTTGTCGATCCGGTTGAAGTCGGCGATCCCGCCGGTCTGCGGATCGATGGGCGAGTTGATGTCGACCCGGAGCAGCACCCGGCGGCCGGCGACCTCCAGGTCGTCGAGGGTCGGGATGCGCACCACGGCGGTCACCCCATGCCCAGGTAGCGATTGGTGAGCGCCACTGCCTCGGCACCGTCGGTCTGCATCGGCATCGCGGCGCGCACCGCGTCGATGGTCTCCGGGATGACTATCGACTCCTGAGGGATGTTGATGGCGAACATGAGGTCGTCGCCGGAGAAGCCGATGGCTTCCTCCCAAAGGCCCGTTTCGTACATGTCGCCGCGTGGCTGATGCAGGAAACGGGCGTAGTTGAACAGCGAGGTGTTGGTGGTGAATCCGTCGGCCATGCGCACCACGCGGATGCGGGGGTGAGCGCGGAACACCTCGAGGGCCTCATCCTTGGTGGGCTTGTTCTTCAGGGTGGCCACCAGGGTGATGATGTGCCCGTGCGTCACCGGGGTGTGGACCAGGATGCCGGTAGCGTCCACGTGCGGCATGATGTGCATCAAGTCCTTGGCCTGGTGGTTGGGGATGGGCTCGATCTCCAGGGAGTCCACCAGTCCCCGGTGGGTGTCGCCGGGGTCGGCCACCCGGCGAATGATGGTGATGGCCACCTTGGCGACCCCGAAGGCCCGGTCCAGTGCGTCCACCGCCCGGATGAGGCCGGTGGTGTTGCACGAGGTGAGCTTCAGGTAGTCCTTGCCGACGCCCTTCGCGTAGTTGGCGTAGCCGTGGAAGAAGACGTCGGCCACCTCGGACTTCTCCCCGCCCTGGAAGACGGCTTTGAGGCCGGCGGCGACGTAGTGCTCCTTGTTCTTCATGCCGACCCCGCCGGGAGCCGAGTCGAGCATGATGTCCACGCCGCCCAGCAGGTCGGCGAACGACCCGGAGACGGGGATCCCGGCCGCGCTGAGGCGTTCCTCGGCGCCGGGGGCCGCGGCGAACATCCTGTAGGGCATGCCCCGCTCCCCGAGGGCCCGCACGGCCAGGGTGGGGGCGACGTCGGCGACGCCGACCAGTTCCATGTCCTCCTGGAGGGCGACCCCGTCCGCCAGACGCTGTCCGATGACACCGAAGCCGGCCACTCCGACCCGTACTTTCGCCATGCTCTCCTCCTCGATTCCTGTGCTCCGCGACTCCTGCTCGATCGGTCCTGCCTCACCGGCCTCCGAGCCGGCGCTCAACTGCTCTGGGCCACCGGTTCGGGCTTCCCGCTCTCCGCGGAGCGGACCACCGCCTCCAAGATGGCCACGTTGCCCAGGCGCTCGGCGTTGCTGAACCGGTAGGGGACTCTTCCGGCGACGGCATCGGCCCAGTGCTCGTACCCCGCCCGCACCGGGCTCGCCGGTTCGAAGTCCCGCCGGGTCTGCTGGGCATCCCCCCTTCGCCTCACGTAGAAGTTGGTGGTGCCGCCCGGGTCGACGTGCTGGGTCTCCCGCGCCTCGGCCCAAGCGTGGCTGCCGAATACGGCGAAGCGGGCGTAGTCGGGGGTGGCCGACACGGCGGCGATGTGCGCCGTGGTGTCATCGGCGAAGCGAAGGTGAGCCGAGACCACGTCACCGGTAGGAATGGCCAGGATGCGGCGGGCGGTATGCGCCTGAACCTCCACCACCTGCCCGGCGAGGCTCAGCATCATGTCGCTGAGGTGCACGCCCATGCCGGTCCACCCTGCGGCAGGAGCCTCTTCCTTGCTGCCGCGCCAGTTGTCCGCCGTCATGTTGAGCCAGCGGTCGTGGCTCCAATGGGCCTCCATATGGACGATGGTGCCGAACTCGCCGGCGTCCGCCATCCGCTTGATCTCCTCCCAGGCGGGCTCGAAGCGGCGTTCGTGGCCGATGCCCAGGACGATGCCGGCCCGGTCGCAGGCTTCGATCATCCGGCGGGCGGCGGCCACGGTCAGGGCGAGGGGCTTCTCGCAGAAGACCTGCTTGCCGGCGGCGACGGCGCGCTGCAGGGTGTCCTCGTGGAGGCGGTGGGGGATGGTCAGGATGACCGCCTCGATGCTCGGGTCGTCCAGCGCCGTCTGGTAGTCGGGGTAGACCGGGAGGCCGTGGGCGTCCCGGTACCGTTGTGCCACCTCGGCCGCCGGGTCCACCCCGCAGACGACCTCGATCTTCTCGCTGTCCTTGAGGACCTTGGTGACCTGGCTTCCCCACCAGCCGAGGCCGACTTGGGCGGTTCGCAGCATGTCCGGTCACTCCTTGTGGGCCTAGCCGTGCTCCGCGCCCCCGGGGCCGCGGAACCGGGTGAGAGCACGATAATCGATTACTGCCGAGCCATGCCCATCCGGGCCCGGGGCTGCCGGGCGCGGCCCGGCCCACCTGCAGCCCTCGGATACCGGTCCTGCCTCCGTCACCGGAGGAGGCCGGTGGGTTGTGATGCGGCCGGCCCCGGATCCCGGCCGGAGGGCGGGGGAGCGGCCTGGCCCGGCCGTACCGGCACCGAGAGCCTGCAGTCCGGACCCGTGAACCGGGCTATGAGGTTGGTGGGTTTGGCCCAATGCGTGCCGGTTGTCTCCACTCAGCGGGCTCTATGCGGTAGGCGGGAAGCGCGTCACCGGCCCCGGGTGCACTGAGCGGGGGAAAGGGTATAGGATGAAAGGCAACCCCACCTCTGGAGGAACGTCAGTGGCCATGTCTCCCGAGCACAAGGCAGCTCTCGCCCAAGGTCGGCGCGAGGGGCGAGCCGTCAAGCACTACCTGGAGGGACTCGGCAATCGTCGGCCCGGGCGTCCGGTGACTCCGGAGCGCCTGCGGGAAAAGGTGGCGGCCCTGGAAGCGCGGATTTCCGCCGAAAGCGACCCGTTGAAGGCCCTCGAGATGCGTCAAGTGCGTATCGACGCCCGGGCCGCCCTCAGCCGGGCTGAGGCCGCGGGCGACTTCGCTGCTCTCGAAGCCGCCTTCGTCGAGCACGCCCGTTCGTACTCGGAGCGCAAGGGCATCTCGTACTCGGCCTGGCGCGAGGCGGGGGTGCCCGCCGACGTGCTGCGCCGAGCAGGGATCAGCCGGTCACGTTCCTAGGGGGTCGTCGCGTGCCGGCCGCCGGGGCGCGGCACGCCTCCGGGCCCGTAGCTCAGCCGGTCAGAGCAGCGGACTCATAATCCGTCAGACGCAGGTTCGAGTCCTGCCGGGCCCACCCTTCTCTCCTCTCAAGGGGGAGTGCCGAGTCCTCGAGGCGAGGGGGGTTCGAGTAAGACCCTCGACTCCTGTCGTTCGCGGGAAGTGGGATGCGCCGGGTCGCAGCCTCTCCGGCGGCGACGGTGGCCGGCGGTGGCGAGCCTGTTGCCCGCGGGCTCTGGGGGTGGGCACCGACCGGGGCGATCGGGTGCTCGGTGCCGCTGGTGGGTGATCCTGGCAGGCGGCGCGGGCGCCCAGGCCCGCCGACCGGGTTGACGCCGCCCGCTCGCGCTATCTAGGCTCATCGATTATCGATACCGCCTCCCGGCGGCTGGGTCGGCTGCCGAGGCGGGCAGGGACGGGAGGAACGTCGAGTGGCTGAGACGACGGGTGCCGGCCGGAATCCCGGGGGGAATGTGGTGTTCCAGGTGTTGCCTGTAGGCCTGAGCCAGGCGCCGAGCGGGGGCAGGTGGTCGTGAGCCTCGACATCGATCGGACCGACGAGTCGGCGGTGCGGCCTGCGTGGCAGCGCGCCCGGGCCTTCTTCTCGACCCCGCCCGGGCGTCTCGTGGCGTGGCTGGGGATCCTCGGCCTCCTCGGGCTTCTGGTGGGCACCTGGGGTCTCGCCCGCAAGGCGGTGGTCTTCGGTCTCGCCGAAGAGGCCCCGCTGGCCTTGGCGGCGGTGGGATTCGCCCTGTTGTACCGGCTGACCGGCATCATCAACGTGGCCTACAGCGAGACGGTCACCCTCGGCGCCTACTTCGGAATGTGGTTCAACACCACCTTCGGGTGGAACTTCTACTTGAGCCTGATTCCGGCGGCGCTGGGCGCCGGCGTCGTGAGCGTGATCACCTACTTCGCCTTTTTCCGGCCGGCGCATCGCCGCAGCGTGGGGGTCGTTGAGGTGATCATCCTCTCCTTCGGCCTCTCCATCGTGTTGCGCTACGGCTTGCAGCTGATCTTCGGCCACGAGCAGCGCTACTTCAAGGTGCCCTTCCAGAACCCCATCAGGATCCTCGGGTTGGGGGTGCCCCCGTTCCGGGTCACCGCCCTGGCCGGCGTGATCGCCGGGGCGCTGATCCTGTACTGGTTCATCCAGAAGACCCGCCTGGGCATCCAGATCCGCGCCCTGGCGGGAGACGAGAAGCTGGCCCAGGTGAGCGGGATCAACCCGCTGGCGGTCACGGTGCTCATCTGGTTCATCGCCGGGCTCGCCGGCGGCGCCGCCGGGGCGTTCTACGGGGTCGGGGCCACCGCCCGCCCACTATTGGGGTGGAGCAAGTTCCTGTACATCCTCCTTGCGGTCCTGGTGGGTGGGGCCAAGGGGCTACGCGGCGTCATCATCGCCGGGCTGGGCATGGGGGTCCTCCTCTCCGGGCTCACCCTGGCGATCAAGGGGCAGGGCCTCTACTCCGAGATTCTCGTGGTGGTCCTGTTCATCGTCATACTGAAACTGCGAGGGAACCGCATGTCCGAGGCGGCGAAGGTCTAGCCACTATGAGTCTCGACTGGCTTTCGGCTTTCCTCATCTACGCACTGTTCACCGTGGCCGGAACCGTCGGCATGGCCCAGTTCCTCCACCTTCAGATGGGGCTCGCCGGGATCGGCAACTTCGGCATCGTCGGCTTCTTCGGGCTCGGGATGTACACCTACGGGGTCTTCATCCGCCGGATCCCGTGGCCCGACGCCATGGGGGACATCCTGCCCTTCGTCATCTCGATGCTCGCCGCGGTGGTGGTCACCGCCCTGGCCGGGATGCTCATCGGGTGGTTCATCTCCGACCTCGATGGCGACGGCGTCCTCGTGGGCACCCTCGGGTTCGCCACCGTGGTCTACTCCCTCGCCCTGAGCGAGAAGCGGTGGACCGGCGGTGCGGAGGGTATGGCGGTCACCGACCCGGTCGGCTTCGGTACGAAGGGGAACTCGCTGTTCTGGCTCGGGTTGATGCTCCTGCTCGTCGTCGCCGCCACCTACTACGTGGCCCGGGTGCACCGCTCGCCCTACGGCCGGCTCCTCGTCGCCATCGGGCAGAACGAGCCTCTGGCTCGCAGCCTGGGGAAGCCGACCTTCGGGATCAAGCTGTCGCTCTTCGCCATCGGCTCGGCGGGCATGGGGCTCATCGGAGCCATCTTCGCGGTGATGAACCACTTCATCCGGCCCACGGAGATCGGCATCGAGGTCACCCTGGCGGTCATGGTCGGCCTGGTGCTCGGCGGGTCGGCGCGGGTCTGGGGGGCTGTGGTCGGCGTGCTCCTCACCGCCGGGCTCTTCGACATCGTGGTTCAGATCTATCTGCCGCTGCCGGACTCTTGGTACCAGATCACCCTGCCGGTGGTTCGGGAGATGGTGTTCGGCGCCATGCTGATCCTGGTGCTCCTGTGGCGCCCATTGGGCGTGCTCGGCGACATGCGGAGGGACAAGTTGGTGGCGAGGCTGGGCCGTGGCTGAGGGAACTGTGAACGGACCTGCGGGGCGACCGCACCTCTGGGTCGAGGGCGCCGTGAAGAGCTTCGACGGCCGGGTGGTCGTCGACGTCGACGATCTGATCCTGGGCAGCAACCCCGTGGAGGGGTTGATCGGGCCGAACGGCGCCGGCAAGACCACCCTGATGCGGATGATCATGCACTCCGTCCGGCTCGACCAGGGGACGGTCACCTTCCATCCCGGAGGGGGGTCGAGCAGTGTGGTGATCTCCTCCCTGCCGGCGCACGCCATGGCGTCCCTCGGCGTGGTCAAGACCAACCAGGTGATCCAGGACTTCGAGAAGCTCACCATCTGGGACTCGCTCCTGCTGGCGGCGGCCAGAGGGCGCGACGAACGGCCCTTCCGGATCTTCGCCGAGAAGCGGGTGTGGGCCCAGAACACCGCCGAGATCAAGCGCTACCTCGACGAGTTTCCCTTCGCCAGTCCCTACGGGTTCGCCAAGTCGGCCGGCGAGAAGAAACTACTGGACATCCTCCGCTGCCTGCTGCTCCGCCCCAAGATCCTTTTGCTCGACGAGCCGACGGCCGGCCTCCCCGCCGACGTGCGCGATCGGGTCATGGCGCTGGTCCGGCAGAAGGCCGTCGACGAGTACGTGTCGGTAGTCATCGTGGAGCACGACCTGAACGTGATCTGGGCTCTGAGCGACTACGTGCACTTCATGGCGGAGGGGAGCGTGGTGCTCCAGGGGGACCCGGCCTGGATCCGGGAACACGAAACCGTGGTCGAGAAGTACCTGGGCAAGGGCCATGTTGGACGCTAAGGGCATCTGCAGCGGCTATCGCGGGGTGACCGTGATCAAGAGCCTCGACCTGAGCGTGGGGCGTGAGGTCTTCGCCGTCCTGGGGGCCAACGGCGCGGGGAAGTCCACCTTGCTGGCGACCCTGGCCCGCCTCATCCCGCTGATGAGCGGGGAGTTGTGGTTCCAGGGGGAGGACATCTCGCGAGTGCCCTCCTGGGTGAGCGCGGCGCGGGGGATCGGCTACGTCCCCCAGGAGAAGGGCATCTTCCCCGGGCTCACCGTGCTCGAGAACCTCTATGTGGGGGCGATGATCGGCTCCCGGTCGCGCGAGGACCGCCTCGACGAGGTCATCGAGCTCTTCCCGGACATCGGGGAGCGGCGCAACCAGTTGGCCGGGACGCTAAGCGGCGGTGAGTCGCGGATGGTGGCCTGCGGCCGGGCCCTGATGCAGGATCCCCGGCTGCTGCTGCTCGACGAGCCGACTGCCGGCCTGGCCCCGAAGTACGTGGACAGCTTCTTCGACAAGATCAGAGAGATCCATCGCACCCGCGACGTCAGCATCATCCTGGCCGAGCAGAACGCCACCAAGGCGCTCGAAGTCGCCGACCGGGTGGTAGTGCTGAGCCTTGGGGAAGCGTCGGCGATCATGGACGCCGCCGACGTGACGACCGAGAAACTGAAGGAGGGGTACCGCATCTAGGCGTCCCGGGCCATCCCGGGGCCTCGGAGGAAGCGGACCGTAGGGAGGAAAGGAAGAGGATGAAGAAGAGTGCAACAAGAGCGGTACTGGCGGTACTGCTCGCCCTCACGCTCGTGGCCGCGGCCTGCGGCGACGACGACGGCCAGGTGACCACCACCGGCGCTGAGACCACAACCACCGGCGCTGAGACCACGACCACCGCCGCGGGAGTCACCCCGGTCAAGGTCGGCGAGTTGGCCTATTACACGGGTGACTTCGGGGCGTACGGCGCGTCGCTGACGAACGACGTCGCGTTCCCGATCAACCAGGTGATCAACCTCGACCCGCCTCTGGGCCGGCCGTGGGTGCTCATCTCGGAGGACCTCGGCACGGTGGGTGAGGCGCAGGCCGCCCGCAAGCTCGTCGAGGAAGCCGGGGTTGAGATCCTGGTCAGCCAGGCGCACGGCTACCGGAACTACCGGGCGTGGATGAACGAGTGGGTCGCCGAGCACGACGGCCCGCTGGGCCCGACGGTGCACGGTGGCTCGATCCCGGGCAACATCGGGGGCACCGCGGCCGAGCCGCTCTTCCGGGCTCAGGGCCTGGATGAGGGCCTGGGGACCTACGGCGTGCTCTACGCCGAGGCGCTCGGAGCGGAGAGCATCGTGATCTTCGCCACCGAGGTGGAGGGCTTCCAGTTGGCGGCCGACGCCGCCGGCAAGGCCGCCGAGGCCATCGGGATGGAAGTCCTGCGGCGCTTCAACGTGCCCTCCCTGGGCGACTCCTACCTCACCGAGGCGCAGGCCATCGCCGACCTGGCCCCGGATGCGATCATCGTCCAGGCCGGGTCGCTCGAGTCCGGGACGCTGATCCGCCAGTACGCCGAGGCCGGCCTGCCGGCGACGACCTGGATCGGTGAGTCCGGCTGGGGGCAGCCCGAGTTCATGGAGACGATGAGCGTTCCGGTCGTCGCCACCCAGGAGTTCATCGGCTTTGCCGGCGTCGGCTACAACGATGACTCCCCGGCGTGGGCGGCCTTTGAGCCTCTGTGGGAGAGCGTGCCAGGCAACGTCGACACCTTCGGCCCAGCCAACGATCTCTACCACTACTCGACCTACGACCTCATCATCATCACGGCGCTGGCCGTGGAGCAGGGCGGGTCGTACAAGGCGAGCGACTGGGCGCCGGCGATGTACGAGGTCACCGCGGGCGGCGAGGTGTGTTACACGTACGCCGACTGCCTGGCCATGATCCGTGAGGGCAAGGACATCGACTATGAAGGCGTCACCGGACCCGGCGACTTCACCCCGGGCGGCGTCAACGCCGTGACCCCGGTGGTGTTCCCTTACAACGCCGACGGTACGGTGGGCGACTTCATCATCGTCGACCCCCTTCGGGTTCTGGAGATCCTGGACCAGATCAAGGTCGAGGCCGGCGAGGACTGGGGCTAACCCAGGAGTAGTCGACGGAAGTCGACCGAGTGAGTCGGGTGGCGGCGGGCATGAGCCCGCCGCCCCCGCGTCCGGCCCGCCTGAATCGGCAGGTATCTTCAGGCGCAAGTCCGGGCGGCGGATCGCCCCCGGCCAAGGAGGTCTGATGAGGTACTACACGTTCTCCCTTGCCACGTCGGTGGGGCCGATCTGCCGGATCGGCGCCGAGCGGGAGGGACGGCTCATCGACCTGAACGCCGCCTGCGCCGCTCTCCTGGCCGATCGGGGCGAGCCCGACGCGGCGGAGTACGCCGACTTCTTGATCCCCGGAGACATGGTGCGCTTCCTGGAGCGGGGCGAGAAGGCACAGCGGGCGGCTCGCGAGGCCCTGGAGTTCGCCGCCGCAGAGGGAGGCGCCGGCCCCGGCGGGGGTCGGCTCGCCTACGAGTTCGACGAGGTGCGTTTGCTGGCCCCGGTTCCCCGTCCGCCCGTCATCCGCGATGCCAGCGCCTTCCTGGGGCACGTCAGGTACGGCAAAGAGTGCGTGTCCGGCGACCGGGACATAGCGGCGGTGGCTCCCGATGCTCCCGGGCCGGCCATGTTCTACGAGTTGCCGCCCTACTTCCACCAGAGCGGGGCCACTGTGGCCGGGCCGCATGACCCCATCGCCAAGCCCCGGTTCACCGCGCAACTCGATTTCGAGTTCGAACTGGCGGTGGTGGTGGGACGCAAGGGCATCAACCTGTCGGCCGAGGAGGCGGCGCCCTTCATCGCCGGCTACACCATCTACAACGATGTCTCGGCGCGGGACGTGCAGTTCCGCGAGATGCAGCTCTACCTGGGCCCGGCGAAGGGGAAGAACTTCGAGGGGGCCAACATCCTGGGCCCGTGCCTGGTCACCCCCGACGAGGTCGACCCCTACAACCTGCGGATGATCGCCCGGGTCAACGGCGAGGTGGTGGTGGACGACCACTCCTCCGGGATGTTCTACACCTTCCCTCAGATCATCGAGTGGATCTCCCAGGAGGAGTACCTGTACCCCGGTGAGGTGATCGCCTCCGGCACCTGCGACCACGGCACCTGCATGACCTCCAAGCTGAAGAGGTGGCTCGAGGTGGGCGACGTGGTGGAGTTGGAAGTGCCGGGCATAGGCGTCCTGCGCAACGAGGTGGAGGCCGGCCCGCGAGCGTGAAAGAGACGGCCGGAGGAGTCGAGGAGACGGAGGGCACATGCCTGCCAAGAAGCGGTTGTTCCTGCTGCACACCATGCCGTTCGTGATGAACCAGATCATCGCCCCCCTGGAGAAGGAGTTCCTCGAGGCTCATCCCGACGTCGAGATCCAGACGATGCTCGACACCAGCCTGCTGGCCGACACCATGGCCGCCGGCCGGGTGACGCCGGTCACCGCAGGCAGGCTGCTGAGTCACGTGAGGGAAGCGGAGCGGGCGGGAGCGGCGCTGCTGCTGCTGACCTGTACGTCGATGGGGGAGGGGATGGCCCACGTGCGCCCGCTGGTCGATCTGCCCACGCTGTGTATCACCGAGCCCCTGGTCGAAGAGGCTCTGGACCGGGGCCGAAGGGTCGGCATCGTCGGCACCTTGCCCACGAGCCCGGCCCAGATCATCGCCCCGCTGCTGGCGGCGGCGGAGAAGCGCGGGCTCACCCGGGACGACCTGGACATCGAGGTCGGCATCGTCGAGGAGGCGTTTCGCGCCCGGGGCCGGGGAGACACGGAGGAGCACGACCGCCTGGTGTCCGCGGCGGTCCTGAGGCTGGCCGAGGAGCACCCGGTCGACTCGATCATCTTCGCCCAGGCGTCGATGAGCGGCACGCAGCATGCCGACCCCGGGGTGCCGGTGCTGAAGCTGGGCCCGTCGGCTTTCCGGGCTGCCGGGGAGATGCTGGCCGGGCGCTGAGGCCGGCCGCCGGGCGCGGCACCACTCCAGACGCGACTGTGGCCCGGCAGACGCCGGGCCACAGCGGTGCCGGCGTGTACTAGACCCGGTTGATGGTCCCTTCCCAGGTGCCCACCTTGTCACCGCGGAGGTCGGCCTCGTCGAACCAGTAGCTGGTCACGGCTTTGGTCTCGGTGTAGAAGGCCACCCCGTCGCGGCCCATGACGTGGAGGTCGCCGTAGAACGAGTTCTTGTGGCCGCTGAAGGGAAACACCGAGATCGGCACCGGGATGCCGACGTTGATGCCCACCATGCCGGCGTGGATGCGGCGGGCGAACTCCCGGGCGTGGTAGCCGCTGCGGGTGAAGATAGAAGCGCCGTTGGCGAACTCGGAGGAGTTGATCAGCGCCATCCCCTCGTCGAAGTCCTTGACCCGCTTCATGTAGAGGACGGGCCCGAAGACCTCCTCCCAGCCGCAGGACATGCCCGAAGTGACGTGGTCGAAGATGGTGGGGCCGACGAAGAAGCCGCCCTCGTATCCCGGCACCTTCACCCCGCGGCCGTCGAGCACCAGTTGGGCGCCTTCGGACACCGACTTCTCGATCCAGCCGGTGACGAAGGCCTGGTGTTCGGCGTCCACCAGCGGGCCCAGCTCGGTCGATTCCTCCCAGGCGGGGCCCATCTGCCGCGCCGAGGCCACCTCGACCAGCGCCTTCACCAGGTCGTCGGCGATGTCCTCTTCCACGGCGATGGCCGGCAGGGCCATGCAACGCTGCCCGGCGCAGCCGAACGCCGAGTTCACGATCCGCTGCGCGGTGGCGTAGATGGGGGCATCCCGGAGCACCAGGGCGTGGTTCTTCGCCTCGGTGAGCGCCTGGACCCGCTTGCCGGCGGCGGCCGCGGTGCGGTACACGTGCCAGCCCACCTTCTTCGAGCCCACGAAGGAGACACCGCGCACGTCGGGGTGGGTGAGGAGCTGCTCGGCCTCGTGACGGGAGCAGGTGACCAGGTTGAACACCCCCGGCGGGAGGCCGGCGCCGTGGAGCAGTTCGGCGATGCGCATCGAGGTCTGCGGCACCGGAGAGGCGGCCTTGAGCACGAAGGTGTTTCCGGTGGTGACCGCCAGGGGCATCATCCAGCCCATGGGGATCATGCCGGGGAAGTTCCACGGGGCGATCCCCACGAACACGCCCAGCGGCTCGCGGTAGCTGACCGTGTCGAAGCCCTTCGACACGTTCATCAGCGAATCGCCTTGCATGGTCACCGGCAGGGCGCAGGCCAGCTCGACGACTTCGATGACCTTGAGGATGTCACCGCGGGCCTCGGCGTAGGACTTGCCCATCTCGGTGGCAGTGAGCACGGCCAGCTCGTGCAGGTTCGCCTCGAGCCGCTCCTTGAGGCGATACATCACCTGCACCCGGGTCGGCAGGGGGGTGTCCCGCCAGTCCGGGAAGGCCGCCGCCGCCGCCGCTACCGCCGAGTTCACCTCATCGGGGGTGCAACGCGGCGCCTCGGCCATGACCTCGCCGGTGCTGCTGTTGGTGATCGGGTACCACTCCTCGGTAGCCGAATCCCGCCACTCGCCCCCCACGAAGTACTGCAACCGCTTCGTCATTTGATCTCCTGATTGGACCTGCCGCCTCCCGGGGCCGGCAGGCAGTCGTTCTCCGTTGGCGTGCCCGGGCGCGCTTCCAGGGCCGATCTCATCCCTCGGCCACCAGGGCGGCGACGGCCCGGCCGACTTCATCGGTGCCGTTGGTGCCGCCCATGTCTCGCGTCTTGACCTCACCTGCGACGAGGACGGCCTTGACGGCCTCGCCGACGGCGTCGGCGGCGGCCTGCTCGCCCAGGTGCTCCACCAGCATCCGCACGGCCTCGATGGAGGCGATGGGGTTGACCCGGTTCTGCCCGGTGTACTTGGGGGCCGAACCGTGGATCGGCTCGAACATCGACGGGTAGCGGCGCTCCGGGTCGATGTTCCCCCCGGCGGCGAAACCCATGCCGCCCTGCAGCATGGCGCCCAGGTCGGTGATGATGTCGCCGAACAGGTTGGAGGCGACGACCACATCGAACCATTCGGGGTTCTTCACGAACCACATGGTGATGGCGTCGACGAAGGCCTTGTTGGTGGCCACATCGGGGTAGCCGGCGGCTACCTCCTCGAACACCTCGTCCCAGTACACCATCGAGTAGTTGAGGGCGTTCGACTTCGAGCACGAGGTCACCTGGCCCACCTTGCCGTCCGTCCCACCGGCCAGCTTGCGCCGCTTGCGGGCCAGTTCGAAGGCGTAGCGCATCACCCGGGTCATGCCCTGGTGGGTGAAGATCCCCGTCTGCACGGCGAAGCCGTCCGGGGAGCCGTGCTTGAAGATGCCCCCGAGCCGGGAGTACTCACCCTCGGTGTTCTCCCGCACTACGGCGAAGTCCACCGTCTCCGGGGTGGCGGTGCGCAGCGGTGTGTCCACCCCGGGGTACAGGCGGATGGGACGCAGGTTCACGTACTGGTCGAAACCCTTGCGGATGCCCAGCAGCATCTCCAAGGAGATGTGATCCGGCACCAGGTCGGCATCGCCGATGCAGCCCAGGAAGATGGCGTCGAACCGGGAGAGGGTGTCGAGGGCGTCCCGGGGCATCATGGCCCCATCCTTGAGGTACCGGTCGCATCCCCAGTCGAACCACTCGATCTTCAACCCGAAGCCGAAGCGACGCGCCGCGGCCAGCAGCACCCGCTCGGCCTCGGTCGACACCTCGGTGCCGACGCCGTCTCCCGGGATCACCGCGATCCGGTACTCGTTCATCAAGTCCTCCTCGGGAGGGCCGGCAACACCGCTGCCGGTCCGGTATCTCGTCGCCTCATCACGCCTGCGAGAGCACCGTCTGCACCACTCGCTCCGCCGACGGGATGGCCAGGTCCTCCAGGTTGGCCGCCGCCGGGAGGGGGATGTGCGGGGTGGTGATCCGCACGATCGGGCCGTCGAGGTCCCACAGGCACTCCTCGGCCGCGATGGAGGCGATCTCGGCTCCCCAGCCGCAGAGGCGGGGGTTCTCCTCGACGGTGAACAGGCGGCCGGTGCGCGACACCGATTCCAGGAAGGTGGCGGTGTCGAGGGGCACCAGGGTGCGCAGGTCGATGACCTCGGCCGAGACGCCGTGTTCGGCCAGGCGGCCGGCGGCTTCGAGAGCGACGTGCACCATGGCGGCCAGGGCCACGATGGTCACATCCGAGCCGGGATGCCGGATCACGGCCTTGCCCAGGACGTCCACGATCTCGCCGTCGGGCACGTCCTCTTTCAGGGCGTACAGCTTCTTGTGATCCAGGAAGATCACCGGATCGTCGTCGCGCACCGCGGCGGCCATGAGGCCGACGACGTCGCGCGGGGTGGCCGGGGCCACCACCTTCAGGCCGGGGATCATCATGTGCCAGTTCTCGACGCTCTGGGAGTGCTGGCCCCCGAAGTGGGTGCCGCCCCCATTGGCGGTGCGGATCACCAGGGGCAGAGCGACCTGGCCGGCCGTCATGTAGCGGGTCTTGGCGATCTGGTTGGCGATACCGTCCCAGGCCACCCCCACGAAGTCGCTGAACATCAACTCGCCGATGGGGCGCAGCCCGTTCATGGCGGCTCCCATGATCCCGCCGATGATGGCCTGCTCGGAGATGGGGGTGTCGCGCACCCGGTCGGGGCCGAAGCGCTCGAAGAGGCCGACGGTGGTCTTGAACACCCCGCCGGCGGCCCCGATGTCCTCGCCGATGAACACCACGCGCTCGTCGCGCTCCATCTCCTGGCCTATGCCCCGGGCGATGGCGTTGCGATAGGTCAGTTCCGCCATTCCGAGCCTCCGTTCGCCCACACGTCGGTCATCAAGGCCGCCGGATCGGGCAAGGGGGCGGCGCGTACCTCGTCGGCGGCCGCTTCCGCTTCGGCCCGAGCCAACTGCTCCATCTCGTCGAGCACCGTGGGCGGGAACCCCAGGCTCTCGAGCCGGCCCCGGTAGACGAGCAGCGGGTCCCGTTCCAACCACGCCGCCACCTCCTCGTCGGGCCGGTACTTCCCCGGGTCGGCCCGGGAGTGCCCCTTGTGCCGGTAGGTGAGGGCCTCCACCAGGGAGGGGCCCTCGCCGCGCCGGGCCCGTTCGACGGTGGTGACGGCTGTCTGGTACACCGCGTCGGCGTCGTTGCCGTCGATGATGATGCGTTCCAGCCCGTAGGCCGACGCCCGGTCGGCGGCGGGGTACTCCACCGGGATGACCGCCGAGATGGGGGTGTACTCCATGTAGAGGTTGTTCTCGCACACGAACACCACCGGCAGCTTCCAGATGGCCGCCAGGTTGACCGCCTCGTGGAAGGTGCCGATGTTGGTGGTGCCGTCGCCGAAGAAGCACAGCGAGACCTGTCCGGTGCCTCGCACCACGCCCGCCCAGGCGGCGCCGACGGCAATCGGCAGGTGGGCGCCGACGATGGCGTAGGAGCCCATGGCGCCCTTAGCGACCTCGGTGATGTGCATCGAGCCACCCTTGCCTTCGCAGCAGCCGTTGGCCCGCGCCGCGCATTCCCCCAGGATGGGGGCCATCGCCATTCCCCGCAGCAGCATGTGGTTGTGACCGCGGTAGGTGGCGAAAGACATGTCGTCGGGGCGGAGGGTGGCGGCGAACCCGGCGGCTACCGCCTCCTGTCCCAGGCCGAGATGGGTAGTTCCCTGGACCAGGCCCTCCATGAAGAGGTCGTAGGCCTTCTTCTCCAGGGCCCGGCAGCGCAGCATGCTCTGGTAGAGGAGCAGGCGGGTGGCTTCGGTGATCTCGAAGGTGTCGTTGGGCGGCGACATCAAGCGATACCCCTTCCGGCGCTCGGGGGGAGAGCCCTCCTGCCGTCGCCGTCGCGCCGCCCTCGGGTGGCAGCCATCACGCCGTCCTCGGGATCGACGGCCGCCCGGGGTGTACGACGCTCGGGCATGGGCAGGGGAGCCTCCGTGGTGGTAGTCTTCAATCGATTATCGAGGATAGCCGCCCGTGGCGGAGCGAGAGGAGGCGATTCCCTAGTGATGGCGTCGTGCCACCTCCCGCCGGGCCGGAGGCCGCCCGGTTCGGGCGCGCGCCCCTTCCTCGTGCCGGCGTCGGGAAGAGCCCGGCGCCGGCGGGGAGAAGGGTAGTCGTGGCCACGGTGGTGCTCGTCGGGACGATGGACACCAAGGGACGGGAGTTCGCCTTCGTCGCCGAGGGACTGCGAGCGGCCGGCTGCGAGGTGGTGGTGGTGGATGCCGGCATCGTGGGGCCGCCGCTCTTGACACCCGAGGTGACGGCCGATGAGGTGGCCCGGGCCGCCGGTCGTGATCGTGCCGGCCTCGCCGCCGCCGGCGATCGCGGCGCGGCGGTGGAGGTCATGGGGAACGGGGCGGCCGCAGTCCTGCTCCGGCTTCACGCCGAAGGGCGCCTCCACTGCGCCTTTGGGATGGGAGGCTCGGGCGGTTCGTCGCTCTTCACCCGGGCGGTGCGCGACCTGCCCCTCGGGGTGCCCAAGCTCCTCGTCTCCACCCTGGCATCGGGCAACACCCGCGCCTATGTGGGCACCTCCGACCTGGTCATGATGCCCGCCGTCACCGACATCGCCGGGGTCAACGCCGTGTCGGAGCGCATTCTGGGGAATGCCGCCGCGGCCGCCGCCGGCATGGCTCGCCACCACCAGGGATTCGTGCCGCGACTCGCAGGCAAGGCGACCCTCGGCGCCACCATGTTCGGGAACACCACCCCCGCGGTGGCCACCGCCCGCCACTGGCTGGAGGAGCGCGGGTACGAGGTGCTCGTCTTCCATGCCACGGGCACGGGGGGTCAGGCCATGGAGGCACTGATGGAGGCGGGCCTGATCACCGGGGTGCTGGACGTCACCGCAGCGGAATTGGCCGATGAACTGGTGGGTGGGCTGGGGTCCGCCGGGCCGCGTCGGCTCGAGGTGGCCGGCAGGCTCGGCCTGCCCCAGGTGGTGGCTCCGGGAGCCGCAGACATGGTCAACTTCGGACCGCCCGACACCGTGCCGGAACGGTTCCGGGGCCGCCGGTTCTACCGGCACAACCCGGCGGTCACTCTCATGCGGACCAGTGTGGAGGAGTGCGCCGCACTCGGACGGATCATGGCAGATAGGCTGAACCGGGCGTCGGGACCCCTCACCGTGTTTCTGCCGCTGCGGGGCTTCTCGGCCATCGGAGTGGAGGGCGAGGTGTTCCACGACCCGGCCGCCGATGCTGCCCTGGTGGGCGGCTTGAAGGGCGCCCTCGCCGCTGCCGTCGAGGTGGTCGAGATGGACACCCACATCAACGCCCCGGAGTTCGCCGGGGCGATGGCGGCCCGCCTGGATGAGCACTACCGGGCGTGGGTCGAGAGACGGCAGAGCGAGCAGCAGGGATCGGCAACGGAGCCTAAGGGGCCGCGCGGATTGGGCGAGCGGAGCGAGCCCCATCCGCCGGACCCCCGCCCGAAGGCGCAGCTTCTTCGGGCGGAACAGACCAGACAGCGGGCGAAGCCCACCGCCTATCCGCTAGGCCCCTAAGGAGGCAGTGGAGCAGAGGGTGCAAGCCGGCGCACGGCCGTGACAGGCGGCCGACGGAAGTAGGCGTCTAGGAAAGGAGCCGGTCGGAATGGCCGACACGAGCAAGGTAATCAAGCAGTTCTTGGGAGACGAGAGCTTCCCCGTCAAGTGGGATAGCGAAGCGGAGAAGCAGCTCTTCTGGGTCTACGACGACCTGCACTGCCCGCACCCGCTGTCGCCCATGTACTTCGACATCGGCGGGTGGTGGCTCACCTGCGACCACATGTTCCGGCGTTTCGGTACGCCGTTCGCGGCGGACTGGATCGCCAAGAACGTCAACGGCTACCTCTACACCGCCGCCATCCCCGCCGACGCCGACTGCCTGGTGGACGGCGAGGAGTACGGCAACGTCTATCGGGCGCGGGTTCCGGTGACCGATCCCGGCTATCCGGGCAAGATCGGCCCCTACCTGGGCTCGGTGCTGCCGGTCTACGGCCGCGAGTTCGACGGCTGGTGGCGGAATCGCCTGGTCCCCGAGATCAAGCGCAACTTCGACTACCTCGAGGCGAAGATCGACAACTGGGAGAGCATCGATCTCCTGGAGTGGGCGACCATCCTCGAGGACGCCATGGACATCCACGATCGCCACTGGAAGATCCACTGGATGCTCAACTTCGCCCAGTTCTCGGGAACGATGGGCCTGCAGGCCGTCGTGCAGGAGGCCCGCGGCGAGGTCGACTCCGCTCTCCTCGGCCGGCTGCAGAACTCGGCCAACGACCGCAACTGGGATCGCATCGAGGCTCTCTGGAAGATGAAGGAGGAGATCAAGGGCGACGCCGTCCTGACCGAGGCCTTCAAGGCCGAGTCCGGCAGCGCGGTCATGGCCGCCCTGGAGCAGACCGAGCGGGGCCGCAAGTTCATCGCCGAGCACATCCGGCCTTACCAGCGGGAGTTCGGCTGGGCGGCGGTGTGGGTGCACGAGTTCACCTTCCCGACGCAGTTCGAGAACCCCGCGCCGTTCCTGGAGACGGTGAAGGGCTACATCGAGACCGACTACGACTACCCCTCGCACGTCAAGGGCCTGGCTGAGGACATCAAGAAGGCCTGCGCCGAACTGGTGGAGGGCCTGGAAGGCGAGGCTCGGGCCAAGGTGGAGGCGGCCAACGCCATCAACCTGAAGATGGCCCCCCTCACCCCCGACCACCACTTCTACATCGACCAGAGCACCAACGCCCACCTGCGCCTGGTGCTGATCTGCATCGGGAAGAAGCTGGTGCAGGCCGGCCTGCTCGACGATCCGGAGGACGTCATGTACCTCCGGTACAACCAGCTCCGCTACCTGATCGGCGACCCCACCTTCGACGCCAAGTCCCTGGTGGGCGCGGCTCGGGCCGCCTACAAGGAGGCCGAGAAGATCAAGCCGCGGGACTGGATCGGCACGGCCACCGAGTCGCAGTTGGCCTTCCCGTACCTGGGCCTGTGGGGCTTCCCCGAGAAGCTCTACATCGAGCAGTCCGAGACGGCCGACACGGTGCAGGGCCTGGCGGCGTCGCCCGGCGTGGTCGAGGGCATCGCCAAGGTGGTGCTGACCATCGACGAGTTCGACAAGGTCGAGAAGGGCGACATCCTCGTCTGCCAGATGACCAACCCGGCCTGGGTGACCCTGTTCACCAAGATCGCCGGCCTGGTCACCGACGCCGGCGGCCCGGTGTCGCACCCCGGAGTGCTGAGCCGCGAGTTCGGCATCCCGGCGGTGGTCGGGTCCAGCGTGGGCACGCAGCGGATCAAGGACGGCGACCGGATCCGCGTGAACGGGTCGACCGGCCTGGTCGAGATCCTGAAGTAGGCAGGAGCAGATGACCCAGATCCACCGTCTGGACCGGGAAGCGGAGCCCATCGCCCGGCAGGTGCTGTCGGCGCGGGTCAAGGACCGGATCCTGCAGTGGATCCTGGAAGGAGAGCTGGCCCCCGGGTCTCGCATCGTCGAGACCCGGGTGGCCCGCCGCCTCGGGACCAGCCAGGCGCCGGTGCGGGAGGCGCTGCGCGACCTGGCCACCTTGGGATTCGTGGAGATCCAGCCCTACCAGGGCTCCCGGGTGCGCAGCCCCAGCGTGGGGGAGTTGCGGGAGGCCATCGTGGTACGCGGTGAACTGGAGGCGCTGGCCGGCCGACTGGCGGCGCCGCAGATCACCGACGGCTGCCTGGAACGGCTCGGCTCCCTGATCGACGACATGGCGGGCGCCGCGGCGCGCGGCGACGCCCACCAGCAAGCCGTGGAGAACACCGAGTTCCACGCCACCATCGTGGAGGCGGCGGGGAACCGTTCTCTTGCCCGGCTGTGGAATCTGCTCGAGCCCCTCGGGCGCACCTACGTCACCGCCACCCTCCCCGGCATCGACCTGCGCTGGCTCGGGGAGCGGCACCTCACCATCATTGAGGCTCTCCGGGCCCGCGACCCGGAGCGAGCGGCGGTGGCGCTCCGCGACCACGCGGTGGAGGCTTCCGGGCTCCTGGAGCACCTCTCCGACGGCGACCGCCTCCCCGATCGCCGCTCGGTAACGGACGATTGAGCCCGCCAAGGCAAGGAGAGCGAATGGGCCAGCTATCGGAACAGATGTCCGCGGGTCCGGCCCGGATCCGCGTCGATGTCGTGGGCGGCGAGGTGCCCGAGCACGTTCTCGAGAACATGGACTTCCTCAACTACCGGCTCGCCGACGTGAGGCTGGAGCCGGTGACCCTGGGCGATCCCGACCTGGTGTGGGAGCGCGACGCCGGCGCCACGTCGGTGCGCTACGACGGGCGGATGCTGCGTTTCGAGGGTGATTGGGCTCCCGGGCCGCTGCAGAAGTCCATCGTCGCGCTGCTCGCCCTGCGCATGGAGGAGCAGGGCCTGCACCCCTTCCACTCCTCGGCGGTTCACTACCGGGGCCGGGGGGTCCTCTTCCTGGGCGGCGAGTCCAATCACGGCAAGAGCATGAGCCAGATCGAGGCCTGCCGCCGCGGCGGCCGGCTGATCTCGACCGAGACGACCGTGATCGATGAGTCCGGCGTGGCCGTGGCCGGCTCCAAGACGGTGTTCCTGAAGTCCCGCGCCAAGGGCACCGAGCGCGCCGACAAAGCCTCGCCCGAGGCCGGGGCCCAGAAGTTCTTCGGCGCCGAGATGCCGGCCATGGTGGAGCACCTCGACCCGGCAGACATGGAGGTGGTGATCGTCCCCTCCATCGACGGGAACTACGCCCCGGGCACGGTCGAGATGATCCCCTTCGAGCGGCAGTTCCAGACCCTGCATTCCCTCCAGAACTACCTGCACTTGAACGAGTTGCTGGCTCCCGGCTGGCCCATGCCCCTGATGGACACCGACGAACTGCGCCGGCGGCGGGCGGCCTTCCTGGAGAGGTTCTGCACTCGCCCGTACTTCCTCATCCGCGCCGCCACTCCGCAAGTGCTCATGGATGAGGCCGATCGGGTGATCTGAGATGCAGGCCTTCGCCTACGCCCGCCCGGAGTCGATTCCCGAGGCCCTGGCCCTTCTCGCCGAGCACGGCTCGGGGGCGCACCTCCTGGCCGGCGGCACCGATCTGGTGATCGCCTTGCGCAACGGATCGCTCCGCCCCACCGTGGTCATCGACCTGAAGCGGGTCACCGGGCTGAGCCCGGCCATCAGGCGGGAAGACGGCCGTCTGTGCCTCGGCGCCACCACCGTCATGCGGGACGTCGAGCGAGATGCCGAAGTGCTCCGGCACTTCCCGGCGCTGGCCGAGGCGGCTTCCTGGGTGGGCTCGGTGCAGATCCGCAACCGGGCCACCGTGGTGGGGAACATCTGCAACGCCTCCCCGGCGGCCGACACCGCCCCCCCGCTGCTGGTGTATGGGGCGGTGGTGCTGGCGGTGGGCCCGGACGGGGAGCGGCGCATCCCCATCAACGACTTCTTCGTGCGCTCGCGGCAGACCACCCTGCCCGCCGGCTCGCTGGTCACCGGCATCGAACTGCCCCTGCCGGCCGGGCGCATGGGCTCGGCCTACACCCGGCTCACCCGGCGGCGGGGCACCGACCTGGCGTCGGTCACCATGTGCGCCGGGGTGGACGGGGCCGGGGTCACCCGGCTCGCCTACGGCAGCGTCGGGCCGCGCCCGGTGCTGGTGTGCGACGAGAGCGGAGTCCTCGCCGACCCGGCGGCGCCGGACGAAGTCAAGGCTCCCATCCTGGAGGAGATGCTGGCCGGGGCCAGCCCCTCGCCGCGCTCCATGCGCGCCGGGCCCGAGTACCGCCTGGCCATGCTGCGGGTGCTCGGGCGGCGCGCCCTGCAGACGGCGATCGACCGACTGGCGAAGGGAATGGCTTGATGAACGACCGGTTCCCCATCGACCTCAAGGTGAACGGGCAGCGCTACCAGGTGGATGTGCCCGTGTACCGCACGCTGCTCGACTTCCTGCGCGACGACCTCGGCCTCACCGGCACCAAGGAGTGCTGTGTGGTCGGGGAGTGCGGCGCCTGCACCGTGATCGTCGACGGCCGCACGGTGAACTCCTGCCTCATGCTGGCGGTCGAGGCCGATGGCGGCGAGGTGCTGACGGTGGAAGGCCTGGCCGCGGGAGGCCGTCCCGGCCCCCTGCAGCGGGCTTTCCTCGAGCACGGGTCGGCACAGTGCGGCTTCTGCATACCGGGGCAGCTCATGTCGGCCCACGGCCTGCTCCTCGAGAACCCGCATCCGGCCGCCGCCGAGGTGCACGAGGCGCTGGCCGGCAACCTGTGCCGCTGCGCCGGGTACGAGCAGATCACCGAGGCCGTCCTGGCCGCCGCCGAGGAGGTGGGCGGATGAACGCCGAGACCATCGGGGCCGACTTCCCCCGCACCGGCGGCCTGAGCCGGGTCACCGGAGGCCAGCAGTACGTGGCCGACATCAAGGTGGCCGACGCCCTCCAGGTGAAACTGGTCCATCTCGATTGCGCCCGGGCCCGGATCCTCTCCGTCGACAAGAGCGCCGCCGAGGCGGTGCCGGGCGTGCGCTTCGTGATGACTGCCGACGACCTCCCTCAGCCGGTGCCTCGCTTCGGCCCTCACGCTTCCGACCGTCCCGTTCTGGCAGCAGGCCGGGTGAACTACCACGGCGAGTTCGTCGCCGCGGTGGCGGCCGAGACCAAGGAGGCGGCAGAGGAGGGGGCCCGGTTGGTGAAGGTGGAGTACGAAGAGCTGCCCGCCATCTTCACCGTGGACGCGGCTCTGGCCCCCGATGCCTTCCTCGTCCAGGATCCGGCGATCCGGCGTGCCGGCGACCCGCTGGCGAACACCAACAAGTTCGCGGAGCACCGCTTCGGCTGGGGAGATGTAGAGGCCGCCGCCTCCGCCGCCGATCTGATCGTCGAGAACCGCTACGCGTACCCGATGGTGACCCACTTCGCCATCGAGCCGCATGCCTGCGTGGCCGCCCCCGACGGCGACGGGGTGGTGGTGTGGAGCACCAACCAGCACCCCTTCCAGCTGCAGAAGATCCTGGCCAAGGCGCTGGGCCTGCCGCTCTCCAAGGTGCGGGTCATCGCCCCCGATCTGGGTGGGGGCTTCGGGGGCAAGCAGTGGCCCAACATCCAGCCGCTGCTGGCCTTCATGGCCCTCAAGCTGGGCCGTCCGGTGCGGCTGGTCCTGACGCTCGAGGAGGTCTTCCAGCAGGTGCGCCGCACCTCGGCCGAGGTCCGGATCCGGACCGGGGTGAAGAGCGACGGCACCCTGGTCTTCCAGGACATCGAAAGCAACTTCCTGGTAGGGGCCTACGCCGACATCGCCGACCGGGTGGTGAGCAAGGGCAACTACCTGGCCGCCGGGCCCTACCGGGTGCCGGCGGTGCGCATCATCGCCCGCGGCATCCTCTCCAACACCCCGCCGGCGACCGCCATGCGGGGCTTCGGGGTGCCGGAGACCGCCTGGGCCCGGGAGATGAACCTGGACGAATGCGCCCTGGCACTGGGCATCGACTGCCTGGAGATCCGCCTGCGCAACCTGGCGCGCTACCAGGAGGAGTTCGTTCCCGGCGACACCCCGGCCGACGGGCGCTGGGAGCAGACGGTGCGCCGGGCGGCGGAGCTCATCGACTGGGGCAAGCCGATGCCGCCGCACTGCGGGCGCGGTATAGCCGTGGCGGCCAAGTCCGGACCTACTACGGGCCTCTCCTATGCCACCGTGCGCCTGCTGGGCGACGGCAGCGTCATCGTGTTCTCCGGCACTTCCGACATGGGCCAGGGCGCGCGCACCGTCTTCGCTCAGATCGCCGCCGAGGAGATGGGGGTGGCGGTGGACCGAGTGTCGGTGGTCATGGGCGACACTTCGGTGGTGCCGTACGACCAGCAGACCTCGGCGAGCCGCTCCACGGTCATCATGGGGACCGCGGTGCTGAACGCCTGCCGGGACATTCAGGGACAGCTGCGGTCGGTGGCGGCCCATCGGTACGGTGTCGACGAGGCGGCCGTCACCGTGGACCGCGGCGTGGTGCGCCTGACCGGCGAGGAGCTCTCCCTCGTCGAAGTGGCCAAGGCCGGCCTGGGCAAGATGGGCGGCGAGTACGTGGGCAACGGGATCGGGCGGAAGGATGCCGTCCCCGACCACCCGCTGCAGGGCACGGCGGCGTTCTTCGAGTTCAACTGCACCGCGATCGAAGTGCAGGTGGACCCGGGAACCGGCGAGCTGACCGTACTGCGCCACGTGACGGTGGGGGACACCGGCAAGTCGCTGAACCCCATGCAGGTGAGGGGCCAGGACGACGGGGCGGCGATCATGGGCCTCGGCCACGCCATGATGGAGCACTACATCTTCGACGATGCCGGACGGGTGCGGAATCTGGGCGCCATCGACTACCGCATTCCCACCAGCAAGGACCTGCCGCTCGAGTTGATCAGCGAGCAGGTCGAGAACGGCGACGGCCCCGGTCCCTACGGGGCCAAGGGGGTCAGCGAGGGCAGCATTCTCTGCGTGGCCCCCGCCCTGGGCGCCGCGGTGCGCGATGCCATAGGAATCGCCATTCGCGACCTGCCGCTCTCGCCCGAAAGAGTATGGCGAGCCATGAGGGACGGGAAATGAGCACCTACCGTGAGGTCGGCCCGGCGGGCGACATCCCGCCGGCCAAACTGGTCGAGGCGGCGCGCCTGGTGCAGACGGGGCGGGCCTTCTCGCTGTCGGTGGGGCGCTACCCGGGGATGCCTCTGTTCCCCGGGCATCCCCCCTTCCAGGTCGTCATGTACCGCACCCCGGAGGGCATCAGGGCGGCACAGGAGCAGCCCTGGGGGCCGCCCAACGAGGTCGGCCTGGGCTACATGGCGGAGTACCTGCTGGCCACGGCGCATTCCGGCGCCCACATCGATGCCCTGGCCCACATGACGGTGGGCCCCGACAACCACTGGTACGGCGGGGGCAACACCGCCGAGCACCTCACCGACAAGGGTCCGAACCTGGGCGACGCCGAGAAGCTGCCCCCGTTCTTCACCCGGGGGGTGCTGCTCGACCCGCCCGCCCACCGGGGCCTCGACGCCTTGCCGGCGAGTGAGCCGGTGGGGGGAGAGGAGTTGGAGGCCGTGGCTGCGGCGCAGGGCGTCGAGGTGCGCCCCTGGGACGTGGTGCTGATCCGCACCGGCTATCTGAAGTACTGGCCCGACGCCGCCGCCATGGCGGAGCACCGGACCGCCGGCCCCGATCTGTCGGCGGCGGAGTGGCTGCTGGAGCGAGGCGTCATCGCCACCGGCACCGACACCGAGACCTACGAGGTGCAGCCGGCTCCCGATCGCGGGGTGCCGGCCAACCCGCAGCCGGTGCACGTCCGACTGCTCATCGAGCACGGGATCTACCTGATGGAGAGCCTCTACCTGGAGGAGCTGGCCCGGGAGCGGGTGTACGAGTTTCTCTTCGTGGCGCTGCCGTTGAAGATCCGCGGTGCGACCGGGTCGATGATCGACCCCCTGGCCGTGGTCTGAGGAGGGCCCGGAGGCGGAGCAGAGACGACCCCGGCGCCCCCGCGTCAGGGGACGGCGACCGGGTCGCTCTTCCGGCGGCGCGTTCCGGCGGCCATGGCGGCGAACAGCATCACCGCGGCGGCGACCGCGACCGCGGTCACGTACACCATCATTTCGGGCCGGGCGGCGGCGCCGTCGCCGTACAACTGCGCCACGATGAGGGGCAGGACGGTCGACCCGAGGCTGCCTCCTATCAGGAAGACGGCGGTGACCTGGCTGGTGATCGGCATGCGTTCACCGGCGTAGTTGATGCTGCTGGGGATCATCGAGGCGATGCTCATCCCCAGGACGATGGTTCCGACCCAGAGCGCCGCGGTCGAGCCGGGGAGCAGGGCGATGAGGGCGATGGCCGCGCCGGCGCCCAGGAGGTCGATCTGGAGCATCGCCCCCGCCCGCAGGCGAAGGGCCAGGGGCACGGCGATGATGCGGCCGACCACCAGCCCACCCCAGAACATGGAGTTCACCACCCGGGCGAGCGACTCCGAGTAGAAGAGGTCGTCGGCGTAGGAGGTGATGTAGGCGCCGAAGGCCAGCTCGGCGCCCATGTGCATGAAGAAGAAGGCGGAGATGAGGATGACCAGCAGGGCGTGGCCGCGCAGGGCGCGGCGGAGGCTCCCGGCCGCCTCCGCCGCGGCAGCCGGGCGGGGCGGGCTGGGCAGGCGCGCCAGCCAGAGGGCGACCGGGACCATAAGGGCGGCATACAGCCAGTAGGTATTGATCGCATTGCCGGTGGCGGCGGCGAAGCCGTTCATCACGAGGGGGCCGATGAAGGCCCCGATGCCGAAGCAGAGGTGGAGGGCGTTCATGTAGGGGGCGACATCGCCGCCGTACAGCCAGACCAGGAGGGTGTTGCCGCCGACGTCCATGATTCCCAGGGCCACCCCGACGAGGTAGAAGATGGCAATCAGCAGCCACAGCGCCCCCAGCCACGGGATGGTGACGGTGAGCAGGGCCATGGCCAGCAGCGAGGCGGCCACCACGCGGTGGCCTTCCAGCCTGCCGTAGAGGCGGCCCCCCACCACGGACCCCGACATGTAGCCGAGGGAGATCACCACCACCAGGAGGCCGACGGCGGCCTTGGTGGAGCCGGTCTGCTCCTGGAGGGCGTCCATGCCGGGCCCCACGGAGGTGAGCACCAGGCCGAGCAGCAGGTAGGCGGCGTAGTAGGACGCCGCGGTGCGGAGCCGGCGGTCCCTGGGAGCCGGGGACTGGTCGGCGGGGCCCTCGGTCATGTCGTTGCGCTCCTGTTGCTGGGTGGCCCCGGGCGGGGCGGCGGGGCCGGCGACGCTAGGGCCGGATGCCGGCCGCCAGTTTGTCGTAGAGGGCGGCCACGTTCTCCCGCTGGATGTGGTCCATCATGTACTCCTGGCCGACGTCCACCGGGTAGCGGTCGGCGAAAGAGATGCGGGCGAGGCACTCCTCCTTGCTCCAGCCCTGGGCGATCCCGGTGGCCACTGCGGTGACCCACTCCAGCAGGAAAGCCCGCTGCACGTCCACGTAGGCGCGGGTGGTCACCGGGCCGTGGCCCGGGACGATGTGGTCCACGTCGAGGGTGCGGATGCGTTCGAGGGCGGCCAGCCATTGGTCGACGTTCGACACGTAGAGCCAGGTCTGGCATTCGCAGAAGATGGTGTCACCGGTGAACACCACCCGCTCCTCGGGGACGTGCACCGCGATCTGGCCCACGGTGTGCCCCGGGGTGAACAGCAGTTCGAAGGTGTGCCCGCCCACCCGGAGGGTGAGATCCTCGGTGAAGGTGATCGCCGGCCGGTTGGGATCCTGGAAGTAGGTGTCCTCGTCGGGGAAGATCGCCTCCCCTTCGGGATCGTCGGTGGGCAGGGCTTCGCGGGCGTAGTCGTAGGGGCTGGGGTGCTGGCTCTTCAGCATGAAGTTCCGCGCCACTTCGACGTGGGCGATCACCGGCCCCGCGCCGCGGAAGTAGTAGTTGCCGAAGATGTGATCGACGTGGTGCTCGGTGTTGATCAGGTAGCGGACGGGCCCGTGCGCTTCGGCCTGGCGCCGCATGGCCACCGCCCGGGTGGGCAGCTGCGGGGTGTCGATCACCACCACCCCATCCGAGGTGACCACGAAGCTGGGGTTGCATCCCCGCATGGTGGTGTCGGTGAAGACGCGGGGCGTCACTTGCTGCATGGTCGCCTGATCTCTCTTCCTACCGTTTCCGGCGCTCGGTTGCTCATTGGGTGGCGGTCAGGCCGCCGTCGATGTGCAGGATCTGCCCGGTGACGAACGACGAGGCGTCGGAGCAGAAGAACAGCACCGCGCCCACCAGATCCTCGGGCGTTCCCACCCGGGCCAGCGGGATGCGCGCCACCACGCCCTGCTTGAAGGCGGGATCCTCCAGCAACATGGCCACCTGCGGAGTATCGACGAAGGTCGGGGCGATGGCATTCACCGTGATGTTGTAGGGCGCCCACTCCGTGGCCATCTGCCGGGTCAGGGAACTGATGGCGCCCTTGGCCGCCACGTAGGCGGAGTAGCCGGCGTTGATCCCGAGGGCGGCGCGGACCGAGGAGATGTTGAGCACCCGGCCGCCGTTCCCGGCGGCGATCATGGCCCGCACCGCCGCCTGGGTGGGCAGCAGGTTGGCGCGGATGTTGAGCTCGAAGATCCAGTCCCAGGCATCACGGGGGTACTCGTGGGCCGGATAGAGCACCTTGCCCGCCCCGCCGCCGATGGCGTTGATGATGACGTCGAGCCGCCCGAGCTCGGCCAGGGTCTCGGCGATCGCCCGATCGGCGTCCTCCTCCTTGGTCATGTCCCCGGCTACGGTCAGGGAGCGGCAGCCCGCGGCGCGCACCTTCTCGGCGGCCGGCTCTCCCAGCTCACGGGTGCGTTCGATGATCACCACGTCGGCCCCGACCGAAGCCAGGCCGCAAGCCAGTACCGATCCGATCCCGCCGCCCCCGCCCGGTATCAGCACGACCCGGCCGTCCAGGCGGAACTTGTCCAGCAGGCTCATACTCTCTTCCTCTCGCCGTTGCTCACCTCATCTGCCACCCGGGCCCGGCGCCTCATGTCCGGCGGGCGCGCACGAAGGCCCGGATGGCTTCGGCCGTCTTGGTCACGGAAATCCCGTACTTCTCCAGGAGCGCCGCATCGGGGCCCGACTCGCCGAACGTGTCGGCCAGGCCGTGACGCCGCAGCGGCACCGGGAACCTCTCGCCCAGGGTCTCGGCCACCGCCCCTCCCAGGCCCCCGATGATGGTGTGCTCCTCGGTGGTCAGCACCAGGCCGGTGGCCTGCGCCGCCGCCACCACGGCGTCCTCGTCGAGCGGCTTGACGGTGGGGAGGTGCACCAGGTGCACATCGATGCCTTCCGCGGCCAGCAGCTCGGCGGCCTGGTAGGCGCGCACCGTCTGGGTGCCGGTGCCGAACACCGTGACGTCGCGCCCCGGACGAACCACGACCGCCCTGCCCAGTTCGAACCGGTAGGAGTCGTCGAAGAGCACCGGGGAGGCCTGCCGGGTGAGCCGCAGGTACACCGGACCCTGATAGGCCGCCGCCGCCCTGATGGCGTGCCGGGCCTCAATCTCGTCGGCGGGCGCGATGACGACCATGTTGGCCATGGCCCGCATGATCGCCATGTCGTCGAAGATGAGGTGGGTCTTGCCGGTCATGCCGGCGAGGAGGCCGGCGTAGCCCCCGACGACCTTCACGTTCAGGCGAGGCTGGGCGATGAGCACTCGCACCGAGTCGAGGGCACGCGCCACGGCGAAGCAGGCGAAGGTGGAAACGAACGGGATGAAGCCCACGGTCGCCATGCCCGCCGCCGCGCCGAGCAGGTTCTGCTCGGCAATCCCCATCTGGAAGAAGCGGTCGGGGTGGGCGTTCTCGAAGATGTCGGCCCGGGTCGAGCTGCCCAGGTCGCCGTCGAGGACCACGATGCGGGGGTCGGCAGAGCCCAGTTCGGCGACGGTCTCGCCGAAGGCGACGCGAAGGGCCTTGCCGTCGGCGAGGGTCACGCGGCACCTCCTCGGTCGGCGGCGGCGCCCGTCTCGCCGAGTTGGGCCAGGGCCTCGGCCAGCTCCTCGGGGGTGGGCACGCGCGTGTGCCACTCGTAGTTGCCTTCCATGAAGGAGACTCCCTTGCCCTTGATGGTATGGGCCACGATGGCCACCGGGCCGCCCCGGTAGTCGCGGGCCGCCTCGATGGTGGAGATGACCCGGGTCATGTCGTGGCCGTCCATCTCCATCACTTCCCAGCCGAAGGCCCTCCAGCGGTCGGCCAACTGCGTGCCGGTGTAGGGGGGCAGCCGATCGCTCGCGGTCTTCCCCCGCCAGCCGAACTGCTGCAGCTTGTTGTGGTCGATGATGGCCACCAGGTTGTCCAGCGCGTAGCGCGGCGCGACGTGAGCCGCTTCCCAGACTATGCCCTCGTTGCACTCGCCGTCGCCCAGCAACACGTAGGTGGTGAAGTCCCGGCGTGCCGCTCGTCCTCCCAGGGCTATGCCGAGGGCGCCGGAGAAGCCCAGGCCCAGCGAACCGGAGGCCATGTCCACTCCGGGGGTGAGGGCCATGTCGGGGTGGCCCTGGAGCCGGGAGTCGATGGCATCGAAAGTGGCCAGTTCCTCCAGTGGGAAGTAGCCCCGCAGCGCCAGCGCGGTGTACAGCGCGATGGCGCTGTGCCCCTTGGAGAGCACGAAGCGGTCCCGGTCGGGCCAGTCCGGCTCTTCCGGGCGTACCCGCATGATGCGGAAGTACAGGGCGATCATCATGTCCATGGCCGACAAGGGACCGCCGATGTGGCCCCCTTCGGCGTGAGCCACTGCCTTGATGACGTGGGCCCGGCCGCGTCGGGCCAGGTCCTCCAGCTCGGCCACACTGAGGCCGGCTGCTTCGGAGCCGCTCTGCACTGGCTGCCTCCTCGGCGTTCGCGCCGTCGCTACTCGACCTTCTTGTCCCACGATCCGGGTACTACGGGCGGGGAGAAGGAGGTGACCAGCTCCAGGTTCCCCGGTCCGAGCGAGACGGTGGCGTGGTGGACGCCGACGGGGATGTAGACGGCGGTGCCCGGCTCCAGAGGGACGCTGCCCTCGGGGCTCACCAGTTCGCCGCGTCCGGCCACGCAGAACACGACCTCTTCCTGGGTCGGGTGGACGTGTCCCGGGGGAGCGGAGCCCGGGGGAAAGACCGAATAGCCGACCGTCAGGTTCTGGGCCCCCACGCTCTCCGGCCCCACGTACAGGAGCCAATCGCGACCCGGGAGATGGACGACCTGGACCTCATCGCGCCGCACCGACTTGAGCATGCGTCCCCTTCTCGGCCCGTGATCGAGGGCTCGGGCAATCATCGATTATCGAGCGGCGCCACGATACGACGCAGGTCATGGCCCGTCAACTGAGCCGGAGGCCGGCGGGGCGCGGCGGCGAAGGCGCCGGGGAAGGCCGGTGCCTGCCGGGCTCAGGCCGGCGCAGAGGTGGGGGGTGAGGGCGCGGCCTCCCAGGCGGCGGCGACCAGCCGTCCCATTCGCCCTACGGCGAACTCGATCTGGCGCAGGCAGGCCTCCCGCCAGATGCCGCTCTCGATGAAACGGTGATGCTCCCCCGGCTGGGTGAAGTCGTAGCCGGTGAGCCGGCGGCAGTCTGAGGAGCCGAACTCCGCGGTGAACTCGGCCAGGAGCGCCTGGGCGACCCGGCGGGCCTCGGCCTTGGCCCGGAGGTGATCCGGGATCAGCCTCCCTGCCAGGAGGCCGGCGGCCAGGGCGGCACCGGTGACGGCCCCGCACATCCCCCCGCTGTAGGCGATGCCCCCGTTCAGGGCCATGGCGGCGGAGGAGTTCCCGGCGTCGGGGAGGGCGAAGTGCTCCTGCAGCACGACGAGGGCGGTCTCGGCACAACCGAAGGTGTTGGCGTCGTCCAGGAACAGGTCCCGGGCCCTTTGCTGCACGTCGGCCGCGGCCATCTCCGCTCTCAGCTGCCGGCGAAGTAGTCGAGCACCAGCAAGCCGTCGACGTGGGGCCGGCTCAGCGCGATGAAGGCGAGATGATTCGGGTGAGGGGCGTAGGCGTCCCGGTCGGCCTCCGAGGCGAAGGTGACTACGAAGCAGTGGGTGAAGCCCTGGCTCAGGCCCTGCACACTGACATCCCGGCCCCATTCGAATCCGGCGATCTGGGGGATCCTGGCGGGCAGGGCGCGGAAGGCGTCCTCGATCTCCTCGATCCTCTCGGGGGTGGTGCCCGGCTTCCAGCGGAAGAGGACCACGTGTCGCAGCATGCCTACCTACCCTCCTGTGACCGGGAAAGGCTAGCCGCTGCAGGCGGGGCCTCTCCGCTGCCCGCCGCCGGGGGATCCCCCCGTCAGGAGGCTTGTTCCCCCAGTTCGCGCTGGTAGGCCTTCCAGCCGGGGCACCACTTGGTGTGCCAGCGCCAGAGCCGGGACATGAGCTTGTTGGGCGCGGCCTCGGCCTTGCGGCGCATCGCGCAGTCGGCGCACTTGGATCGCATGGGACGCACACTAGGCCTA
>Ga0194125_10000466_pt1 | contig 67535 bp, 50 predicted proteins | sample TA2KigC250mmetaG_FD_148626 | JGI IMG/M metagenome (GOLD analysis project Ga0194125, IMG submission 148626) | Freshwater microbial communities from Lake Tanganyika, Tanzania - TA2015034 Kigoma Deep Cast 250m | ecosystem: Environmental > Aquatic > Freshwater > Lake | place: Tanzania: Lake...
AAGGTGACCGTCTCCCCGAGCCCGGCAGTCCTCACGCGGCCTGCCCGCGGCCCGGGCGTGTTGCCCCTACGTCCGTGCGCCCGTTCCTCACCGCACGAGCGTGAGCGACCTGACCTCCGTCCTCCCGTCCACGACGAGGCGCGCGAAGTAGGTGCCGGACGCGACGGCCCTGCCTCCGTCGTCCGTCCCGTGCCAGTGCGCGGTGTGCGCCCCGGCCGGCCGCGGCCCGGACACGACGGTCCTCACCAGGCGGCCCGTGACGTCGTAGATCCTGAGATCAACGTGCCCGTCGTTCGGGAGGTGGAAGCTCAGACCGGTCGTCCGGCTGAGCGGGTTCGGCGCCGCTCGGAGGACGGCGGACGACGGCCGATCCCCGTCCTCGACGCCGGCCCACTCCGTCACGATCAGCGTGACAGGAACCACGAGCGTCGGGTGGTCCGGGTCGTTCGTGGCGATGCGCACGTCGGCGTGGTACTCGCCCACCTCGAGCTCCGTCGCACTCATCGTGAGGCTGAGCTGCGCGGATCCCTGCTGTCCGACCGTCCCCGACATCGGCGAGACGCTGAGCCACCGCTGCGTCGGGTCGACAGCAAGCCTGACTGCCAGCCCGTTGTGCAGGTAGCCGGCCGCGTTGTAGAGCACCTGGAGGCCGACCGTGCCGGTCGCGTTCTCGATGCCGACGGTGCAGCTGTTGCTGAGGGACACCGTCTTGTACTGATAGACGATGGACCCGTTGGCGTTCAGGATCACCTGGAAGGTCTCCGGCGACCCGCCGATGTTGTAGTGCGGCACGGCGTTCCACTGCACGATGAACCGCCCGTTCACGGCGTCGGCGTAGTAGTAGATGGCGCCGCCCTGGTTCGGGTTCAGGTCGTCCCAGAACGGCGCGATGAGGTTGTTCGGCTCCGCCGTGTTCGGAATGGACTGGTTGGTGTAGTTGGTCGCCGTTGACGTGAACGACAGCCACCCGTTCGTGCAGACGCGCACCGACCCGAACGTCTGCCCGTAGTACGGGAAGGTGAACCCCAGCGGGAACGGGCCGTGGTTCGAGTCGTCGCCGCTGCCCACGACGGTGCCGATGCTGGAGATCTCGACCCAGTCGTACACGGGGCCGCCCGGAGCGTCGCTGTCGATCCAGGTGTAGCCGAACGCGTCCGGCCCGCCGGACCCCGTCACGGGCGGCTCGCCGAAGTGGATGTCCGCCTCGCCCTTCTCGAGCTCGTGGTGCGGGGCCGTGGAAGCGGCGCTGAGCGCGCCCCGACCGGTCCCGTACACGATGGACACCGAGTACGCGAGGTCGGCCTCGCCTTCGTTGCCCAGCGTGACGGCCGACTGTCCCACGTTCCCGGGGGCGACGGTCTCCTCGACGGAGACGGGCGCGATCGTCGCGCTCGGATACGGGATCTCCGCCAGCGCCGGGAACTCGATGAAGTCGACCCACGAGGCGTCCTCTCCCGAGACGACCGAGTAGTCCTTCGTGTACGCCCACTTGAACGTCCGCGTGCCCGTCGCGACGGGGTAGCTGAACTGCGTCCACGGCACCGTCCCCGACCAGCTCGCGACCTGGACGCCGTCAACGTAGAACCGCAGGAAGTCGTAGTTGGTCTCCGAGGAGACGCGGTACCAGAACTTGATGTCGTCCGCGGCGATGACCTCCACCGTCACCTGCAGGTCGGAGCGCTGGCTGTGGCCGATGACGCCGGACCGCGCGCTGAAGGTCCCCTCGTGCGGGTTCGTGCCGGTGATGGTCCACGGCGCGTTGCCGCCCATCTCCCACGGGTACATCAGGAAGCCGCCGGACTCGAAGTCCTCGGCGACGAGCTCCGGCAGGACGAAGTCGAGCGTTGTCGCACCCTGGAAGTCCACCGTGCGCTGGTCGGCGCCGTAGCCGGTCGCGCGCGCGACGACGTCGTAGGTCGCGCCGGCCGGGAGCGAGATCGAGTAGAACCCGCCCGCGCCGCTCTGCACCGGTGCGAGGGGCGTGTCGAGAACGCGGACGGTGGCGCCCACGACCGTCCCGCCTTCGAAGTCGTACACGACGCCCGACAGCACGGCCGACGGCAGCGCCGTCATCGCCACCGAGCCGTCCACCGTCTCGTTCTCGAGGACTTCGATCTCCACGGTCTCGTCACCGTACCCGAACACGCTGAAGGTCAGCGTCCACTCGCCGACCGGCAGCATGAACTGGAACTGCCCGTCCGCGCCGGTCACGCGGTTGACGGGCCGGTCCACCACGCCCACGCGAACGCCGGCGATGGGCAGACCGGTGGCGACGTCCGTGACCGTGCCGCTGACCGTGCCCAGACCGCCCATCACCGCGAGAACCGCCTCGTACGCGTTGATGAAGCCGTGGCCGTAGGTGTTGTCCTCGCCGGAGGCGCCCAGGTCGACCGCCGTGTCCATGAGCGTCTGTTTGACGGTCTCCGGATCCAGGTTCGGGTTCGCCGCGTACATCAGCGCGACGACGCCGGCCACGTGAGGACCGGCCATCGAGGTGCCGCTCAAGTTCTGGTAGCCGCCGCCGGGCTGCGCGCTGTAGATGGTGGAGCCCGGCGCGCACACCTCGGGCTTCATCGCGTACTGCCCGCCGCACCCGCTGGGGCCGCGGCTTGAGAAGTCGCTGATCTCGTACGGCGCGTAGCGCTGCGTGGAGCCGACGCTGAACGCGTTGTAGGGGCTCGAGGCTCGATCCGCCGGAGAGCGCAGCGACCCGGAGGACGGCCCCTCGTTGCCCGCGGACCACGTGAGCACGACGCCCGCGGCCTCGCAGTTGTCGATGGCCGTCCACCAGAAGCTGTAGCAGTCGGGGTAGCCCAGCCCCTCGTAGACCCCCCAGCTGTTCTGGACCACGCACGGCACGTCGTCCACCGTCTGCGGGTTCCCATCGGGGTCGGCGAGCCACGCGAGCGCCTGGAGGATGTCGTTGTTGAACTCGGTGCCGACGCCCTGGTTGATGGTGTTGGCCGCGATCCAGAGCGCGCCCGGGGCCACGCCGATGGTGTCGCCCGGCGCCTGGCCGGTGACCGTGCCCATCACGTGAGTCCCGTGGTAGTGGTTGTCCACCGGGAAGTTCGGAGTGCCCTGACCGGCGTTGTCGAGCCAGCACGCGCTCGGGGCCGCGAACAGCCCGCGCCACCGTGACGCGAGCGCCGGATGCGTGCCGTCCACGCCGGTGTCGATGATGCCGACGACCACGCCGGTTCCGTCGATCCCCAGCTCGCGCCAGACCCTCGGGGCCTGGACGGCCGCGATGCCGGGCGCCATGCCGATGGCCCTGAGGCCGCCCGGCGGCCCGTCCTTGTCCCCCTGGACGGGCTCGATCAGCTCGGCCACGAGGTCGGGCTCGACGACCTCGACGTCCTCGCGCTGCGCGAGTTCGCGGATCGCGTCCACGGTGCCGACGACGACGATCGCGTTGATCAGCCAGTGCGTCGTGAAACCGCGGATCTCGCCGCCGGCCTGGCCGGCCCGCAGGTGGTCCACGACAGGACCCTGCGAGCGATCGGCGGCCGCCTGCAGCTCGGCGAGCACGGCCTCGTGCCGATGCTGGCGGGTCGCCCTCGTCGCGCGCAGCTGCTGGTTCAGGGAGGCGATGTCCGCCTGATCGCGCAGCACGACAAGCGCTTTGATCTCGTCGCCGCCGCGGAGCGACTGCATCTGAGACTCGAGCCCTGGGGCCACCGTGCCGGCCCAGGCGAAGGCGGTGAACAGAAGAGCAGCGAGCGCAAACACCGCTGTACATACCGCTCTCATGAGGCCCTTTCCTTCCCGGCGCTCACGGCGCCGTCCGAACCACCCCGGCCCCTCGGCTCTCCCTCAGCCTGCAGGCCGGCCAGCGCACGCGGCCGCCGGGCATCGCCACGCCGGCGGCGCGCAGATTACAGATGCGGGGCGCGTCGTCCGACGGCGCCCCGCACAGGTCCCGATCTGAGCAACGAGATGGTATCACATCCCCGCCCGGAATTCAAGCGGCGTGCCGCGGACCGGCGTGCCGCTGCCGCCGAGACCCGGTGGCACCGCGCGCTTCCCAAGAGGTCCGTTCCGCGCTATGCTCTGCCGAACGCATCCGCAAAGGAGGACCACCGCCTTGCAGCCTCTTCCTTCGGTCGACTACCACGAGCTCGGCCTGAGAGCCGGCCTCGAGGTGCACCAGCAGCTTCTCACCGACAACAAGATGTTCTGCAACTGCCCCGCCGGCCGCTACACGAGGACGCACGACGGCGAGGTGCTGCGCCACATGCGGCCGACCCTGTCGGAGCTCGGGGAGTACGACGGCACGGCGCTCATGGAGTTCCGCACGAAGAAGAACATCATCTACCTCCTGCACAAGGAGAACGTCTGCACCTACGAGATGGACGACACGCCGCCCTTCCTCGTCAACCAGCAGGCGATCGACGTCGCCATCGAACAGTGCCTCATGCTCGGGTGCGACATCGTCGACGAGGTGCACATCGCGCGCAAGCAGTACCTCGACGGGTCGATCCCGACGGGGTTCCAGCGGACCGCGATCGTCGGAGTCAACGGCCGCCTGCCGTTCCGCGGCCGCGAGATCTCGATCACGCAGGTGAGCGTCGAGGAGGACTCCTGCCGCGAGGTGTCCGACCGCGGGCACCTGATCGTGTGGCGCACCGACCGCCTCGGCATGCCGCTCATCGAGACGGTGACGGGACCCGACCTGCGGACGCCCGACGAGGTCGAGGAGGCGATCCTGCTCGTCGGCCGCGTCTGCCGGAGCACCGGGCACGTCCGCGTCGGGATCGGCGCGAGCCGGCAGGACGTGAACGTCTCCGTCCGCGGCGGACGGCGCGTGGAGATCAAGGGGGTTCCCAAGGCACGCTGGGCGAGGGGGCTCGTACACGGCGAGGCGATCCGCCAGATGAACCTGCTCAGGCTGCGCGACGAACTGCATCGCCGCGGGCTGCGCGGGCCGTCCGACCTCAGGATCGACAGCGTTAACGTCACCGACGCCTTCGCATCCTCCGCGCTCGAGCCGCTGAGGGCGGCATCGTGGGAGCGCTGGGTCGCGAACACGGGTCGGCGCGCGGGGTTCGAGCTTCTGCCCGGTCCGTTCTGCGTGCGTGCCGTCCGGCTGAGGGGGCTCGCGGGAGCGCTCAGCTGGCCGACCCAGCCAGACCTGACCTTCGCCAGCGAGCTGGCCGGGCGCGTGCGCGTCATCGCCGGGCTCGACCAGCCTCCGATCCTCTACTACGACGAGAAGTGGCCCGACTACGAGGGGTCGGTGGACGACCTGCGCCGCCTGCGCGCGCGGCTGCGCTGCGAGCCCGGCGACGCCGTCGTGGTCGTGTGGGGCGTCGAGGCCGACACGGTCACCGCCGAGGAGGAGATCCGGACGCGCTTCGCCGACGCGCTCGACGGCGTGCCGCACGAGACGCGCCAGCCGTTCGCCGACGGGCGGACGGACTTCGAGCGCATCCTCCCCGGACCGGACCGCATGTACCCCGACACCGACAGCCCCCCGTCGCTGGTCACGCGCGAGCGCGTGGAACGGCTCCGCCGGCATCTCGCCCCGCGGCCGTGGGAGCGCGAGGCGCGCTACGCCGCCGCGGGCGTGCCGGTCCCGACGATCCACTACCTGATCCGCCGCAACGGCGCGGCCCTCGTGGACCGCATGACCGGCGACAACGCCGCCGACCTTCGGGCCGCCTGCTTCCTCTTCGGCGAGCGCCTGAGGGGGCTTGGGCGCGCGGGCGTCGCGGTGGACGCCGTCCCCGAGGAGCGCTGGCGCGAGCTGTTCGAGGCGATGCGCAGACGACCCGTGCTGCGTGAGGCGTGGGAGGCGATCGTGCGGCGGATGGCCGACGCGCCGTCCACACCCGTGAGCGACATCGTGCGCGCCGAGCGCCTCGGCGAGCCGCCGGCGCGCTGGGAGGACCTCGTCCGCCGGCGCGCGGAGGAGGCCGTTCAGGACCTCCGCGGACCCGGCGTGGCCCGCGGCACCGCCCGCCGCGCGCGCCGCGACGTGCGCCGCGGCGCCGACCGCGTCCGCCGCCTTGCGATGGGGATGTGCATGGCGGACCTGCGCGGGAAGGTCCCCGCGCGGGACGTCGCGGCGGCCCTCGAGGGCAGCCTCGTGGCAAGGAGTCCGCATGGCCGGGGATGAGCTGAAGGGGTACAAGGGCCGCGCGAAGGCCCGCCTCTCGGAGCTGGGCCTGCGCGTCTGGAGCGACGTGCGGCTGGTCAACGACGCGGGCAGCGTGTTCGAGGGCGTCATCCTGCCCAGGAGCGAGGTGCTCGACGACCGGCACATCGTGATCAAGCTCAAGAACGGCTACAACGTCGGTGTGCACGTGGACCGCATCGCCGAGATCCGCGAGGTCGGCTACAAGGAAGCCGTCTACAAGATCCCCGAGAAGGAGTTCCCGCGGCGGCCCGATCTTCCGGCGGTGACGCTGCTCGGCACGGGGGGCACGATCGCCTCGCGGCTCGACTACAGGACCGGCGCGGTGATCCCGGCCTTCACGCCCGGCGAGCTCTACGGCGCCGTCCCCGAGCTGGCCGACATCTGCAACCTGACCACGAAGAAGATCTTCGGCGTGTTCTCGGAGAACATGGCGCGGGAGCAGTACATCGAGCTGGCCCACGCGATCGGCGCGGAGATCGAGGGGGGCGCCGACGGTGTCGTGATCGGCCACGGCACGGACACGATGGGCCACACCGCGGCCGTCCTCTCCTTCATGGTCCAGGACTCCCCCGTCCCGATCGTGCTCGTGGGCTCGCAGCGGTCGAGCGACCGCCCGTCGAGCGACGCCGCGCTCAACCTCATCCACTCCGTCCGGGCCGCGGCGTACGGCGAGATCGCCGAGGTCGTCATCTGCATGTTCGGCCCCACGTCCGACAGATACGGCCTGCTGCACCGCGGCACGCGCTGCCGGAAGATGCACAGCTCCTACCGCAGCACGTTCAGAACGGTGGGCGACACGCCGCTGGCGACGGTGAGCCGGAGCGAGTTCTCCTACCTCACGGACGACTTCCGCCGACGCGACCGATCGAGGAAGGTCGTCATCGACGCGGTCTACGACGACCGGGCGACGATCCTCTACTACTACCCGGGGATGCGCCCCGACCTGGTGGACGCGCTCGTGGAGAAGGGATACCGGGGCATCGTCATCGCCGGCACCGGCCTCGGCCACGTGAACAAGCCGCTGTACCCGGCGCTCAAGCGCGCGATCGACGCGGGGGTGCACGTGGTCATGACCGTGCAGACGCTGTGGGGCTACGCGCAGATGTACGTCTACGACACCGGCCGCGACCTCATCGACATCGGCGTCGTCCCTCTCGACAACATGCTGCCGGAGACGGCGCTCATGAAGCTCTCGTGGGTGCTGGCGCACACCGACGACCACGGCGAGGTCATGCGCATGATGCGGCAGTCCATCAGCCACGAGATCACGCCGCGCGAGCCGCACAACGGCTATCTGATCTTCCAGGGAGGTCTGCCCGACACGGACGAGTTCATCGCTGCGCACTGGAAGTGACGGCGGCGCGGGGAACCGGGCGTCGGGCGGTGGGCGGGCGGTTCGACGCGCGGGGCCGGGAGGCTGGGCTGTGGTCACCGAGAGCCGGGAGACTCCGCACGGGCGCTACACGCGCGACGCGGCGAAGCACGCGTTCTTCGCCGCGATCGTGGAGCGCTGCGCGGACGAGGTGGCCGCCGCCGTCGGTGAGCGGCACGCGGCCGCGGTCTTCCTCATCGGCGCCCCGTCGCGCGGCGAGGCGACGGTCGTCGAGACCTCGTCGGGCCTCCACAGCCTGAGCGACGTGGACCTCGTGTGCATCGTCTCGCCCGGCGCGGACCTCGCGGCATCGAGGGAGGCGGCGCGGCAGGCCGTCGCGCGGCTCAACCCGGAGATCGCTCCTCTCTGCACCGGCGTTGACGTGTCGGTCCGGCCGTGCGAGCGCGCCGGGCGTCCCACCCCGCTCATCGCCCACTACGAGCTTGCGCGCTCCCCGATGCTCGTTCGCGGCGACGCGGCGGCGCGCGACGCGCTCGGCCAGGTGGACATCCACGACATCCCGCCGTCTGACGCCCTCAGGTTCGTGCACAACCGGTGCATCGAGCGGCTGCTCGCCGGGGGCGCGGGCGTCGGGAACGCGGCCGCCTGCGGCGAGATCGTCACGCTCCGCGCGCAGTACACGACGGCCAAGCTCATGCTCGACCTCGTGACGGCGTTCCTCTTCGTGCGCCGCGAGGTCCCGCTCGGTTACGAGGACCGCGTGCGCCTGTTCGTCACGCTCTGCAGGACCCGCGAGCAGTTCCGCGCGCTGGCTCAGGAAGTCGCACCGTTCCTGGACGAGCTCCCGCACTGGGCGCGGTTCAAGACCACGGGCGACTGGCGCGCGCTGCGGGAGGCGCTCCCGGAGGACGCGCTCGCGGGCCTGCGCGCGCCGCGCTTCGCGTTCGCCCTCTGGCGGCGCGTCCTGGGCGAGACGCTCGGGACCGACCTGTTCGGCGCGACGCTTCCCGAAGCGATTGCCCGCCTGGCAGAGGCCGAGGGACCGGCGCGAAGCCTCGCGCGCTCGTGGAAGGCGCTTCGCAGCGCGGACGCGCGCTCCCTCTTCCCCGCGACGGCCGTGCTGCGCGGCGCGCTCCGGGGCTCGCCGGTGCCGCGGGCGTACATCACGGGGCTCCTCCTCTTCTTCGCGGACGCCGGGGGCGCGCCGCGCGAGTGGACGCGGACGGCCCTCGCGCGGTATGCTCCGTTCGCGCTGCCCGCCGACGCCCCGGCGCTGACGGACGACGCAATGCGGCAGGCGCTTCTCCCGCCGCTCGCGAGGTTCCACAGGGAGGTGCTGCTGGGACGGAGACCCGAGGACGGCGGAACCGGAACGGGAGCTGCGACGGACTGATGCCCCAAGACAGACTCGCCCTGGTGTTCTTCGTGGATGCGGTGGGCTGGGAGATCGTGCGCGACGGCGACTTCTTCTCGTCGGTCGCGCCGCACCGCTACCGTCAGCGCACCGTGCTGGGCTACAGCTGCGCCGCGCAGCCGACCATCCTCACTGGCAGGATGCCCTCCGAGCACGGGCACTGGGGGATGTACCGCCGCACGAGCCGGTCCGAGATGGCGTCGCTCCGCGCGTTCGGGATGCTCCCGCGCGCGATCTCCGACCATCCGAGGTTCCGCAGGCAGGTCCTCCTGTGGCATCGGAGGCGGAGCGGGTTCTCGGGCTACTACCACCTCTATCGGATACCGTGGCGTCTCTTCGCCGAGTTCGACGCCGTCGAGAAGCGCGACATCTACGCACCCGGCGGGTTCGTCGCGTTCGACGCGCCCGGTCCTCGCAAGGCGCCGCGCGCGCCGATCGTCGTCGCCTCGATCTTCGACCTGCTCGCCGAGCGCGGCATCCCGTGGCGGTCGTGGTCGTGGAAGCACGGCTTCGACCAGAGCTTCGCCGAGCTCGAGGCCTCGTTCCGCGGCGACGGCCGGCCGGCGTTCGCGCTTCTGTACACCGCGCACATCGACGGGTTCCTCCACGGACACGCGGGCGACCGCGAGGCGATCGCGCGCGCGCTCCGCATGGTCGAGGCGAAGGTCGTCCACGCGGTCGAGGCCGCGCGGGCGGCGTACGACCGGGTGGACGTGGTCGTCCTCTCCGACCACGGCATGGCGGAGACGAGGGGCTCGCACGACCTCATGCGCGCCGTCGCGCGGCTCGGCCTCGCGGAGGGTCGCGACTACCTGGCGTTCTACGACTCGACCATGGCGCGGTTCTGGTTCGAGAACGGAGGCGCCGAGCGGCGCATTCGCCAGGCGCTGGGCGAGCTCGACTGCGGGGACTTCCTGACCGACGACGACCTCAGGCGAGAGGGCATCCACTTCGAGGACGGCCGCTTCGGCGAGGCCGTCTTCCTCATGCGGCCGGGCGGGCTCATCGTCCCGAGCTACATGGGGCGGACGGCCCCGCGCGGCATGCACGGTTTCACGCCCGAGCACCCGGACTCGTACGCCGTCCTCATGGCGAGCTCCGAGGTGAGCCCTGAGCCGTCGCACATCCGGGACTCGTTCGCCGTGATGCGGAAGGCGGCGGGGCTGTAACGCCATGGACGAACCGGCCACCACGGACAGCACGCGCGAACGGAACCTCGTTGACGTCACCAAACAGGCGACGGGCGTCGTGGCCTACCAGATCATCGGGCTCTTCCTCGGGTTCGGCCTGAACTTCGTGTTCGCGCGCGTGCTGGGCGCCGACCTCCTCGGCGTGTTCGTGCTGGCGCAGACGACGCTCCTCCTCCTGTCGCTCCTCGCCTCGTTCGGCATGGGGCCGACGCTCCTGCGGTTCATCCCGATGCAGCTCAGCCGCGGCGACCGGGCCGGCGCCGCCCGCGTCTTCCTGAGCGGCTCGCTCATCGCGGTCGCCGTCGGGGCGGTCATGACCGGCCTCCTTCTGCTCGGCCGGAACGTGCTCGCCGACCGCATCTTCAACGAGCCGAGGCTCCTGCCTCTCGTCCCGATCGTCGCGGCGGCCATCGTCCCCGCGGCGCTCATGAGCGTCTTCGGCTTCGCCCTCCGCGCGGTCCGGCAGGCGAGCGCGGAGACGTTCTCTCTCGAGATCGTCTTCAAGGTCGCGAAGCTCGCTATCTTCCTGGGGCTCTACGCGGCGGGGCTCAGGCTCGTCGGCCTCACGTGGGCGCTCGCCGCCGCGCACGTCGTCGCCGCCGCGACCATGCTCGCCATCATCAACCGGCGCGCGCCGTTCGTCACGAGGGGCCCTCGGGCCGCGGACGTCGCGTACCGCGCGCTCCTCCCCTTCAGCGTCACGATGACCTTCGTCGCCTTCATGAACTACAGCCTCAGCATCACCGACCGCACCATGCTGGGCATCCTGAGCACGTCGGAGGCGGTCGGCATCTACAATATCGCGTTCCTCATCACGAACACGCTCGCGCTCGTCTTCATGGCCTTCAACAGCGCGTTCGCGCCGCTCATCTCGGAGCTCTACCACAACGGCAGGCGCCGCGAGCTCGGCGACCTCTACGCCTCGCTCACGCGCACCGTGCTCATCGTCGTCACGCCCGCGCTCATCTGGATGGTCGGCTTCGGCGACGACCTTCTCGGGTTCTTCGGCAGGGATTTCGTGGCGGGCTACGCGGCGCTCGTGGTGCTCGGGTTCGGCGCGCTCTCGCGCTGCGCGGTGGGGCCCGTGGGGACGATCCTGGTGCAGTCGGGCCACCAGAACTACAACGCCTTCAACATCGCCGCGGTGACGGCGGCGAACATCGGCCTGAACCTCTACTACATCCCGCGGTACGGCGTGCTGGGCGCGGCGATCGCGACGGCCGCCGCGCTCACGGTGATCAACCTCGTCGGCCTCGTCCAGGTGAGGGTCCTGCTCGGCATCTGGCCGTACCGCCGCTCCTATCTCAAGCTCGTCGCCGCGAGCGCGGTGGCGCTCGCCGCGAACATCCTCCTGCGCGCGAACACGCCGAACCTCAGGATCTACGCGATCGCAGGCATCTTCGCCGCGACCTACGCTGCGTTCCTCGGCATGCTCGCTCTTATGGGATTCGAGGAGGACGACCGTCTGCTGGTGCGGCGCGCCCGCGCGAAGCTCCTGCGCGGGCGGGGCTAGCCTCAGCCGTGACGCCCCGATGAGCCGGCGGCGCCGTCCGCCCGCCGGCTGAGGAGCTCCTCGTAGAGACGAAGGACTGCATTGGTGCAGACCTTCACGCTGAACTCCGCCTCCACCTTCGCCCTGCCCGCAGAGCCCATGGCCTTGGCGCGGCGCGGATCGCTCAGAACCTCGGTGACGGCGCGGGCCAACGCGCCGACATCGCAGGGCGCGACCACGAGTCCCGTCACGCCGTGCTCGACGGCGTCCCTGATGCCGCCGACGTCGGAGGCGACGACGGGAAGCCGCGATGCCATGGCCTCGAGGATCGCGAAGGGAAAGCACTCGTCCTCGGACGGGAGGATCAGAAGGTCGGACGCCGCGAGGATCGCTGGAACGTCGCGCCGGACGCCCGCGAAGACGACCACGTCCGACACGCCAAGCCGCTCCGCGGCGTCTCGAAGCTCGCGCTCGAGCCCGCCACCTCCCACGAAGAGGAGCTTGAGGCCCGGGACCCTCTCCCTGATCCGCGGCGCGGCCTCCAGCGCGTAGCGCTGTCCCTTGCGGTCGCACAGCTCCCCGATGAGGGTCACGACGCGGTCGTCCCGGCCGATCCCCAGGTCGGAGCGCACTGCGCCGACGTCGAACGCCCGGTCGAAGCGCGCGAGGTCAACCCCGTTCCCGATCACGACGACCTTGGACGGATCGAGGCCGTATTCCCTCACCAGCGCGTCCCGGCTGAGCTCGGAGACGGCGATCGTCATGTCGAGCATCCCGTTGGTCCAGCGAACGAGACGCGTGACGGCTGCCTGCCCGAACGGGTAGTGGGAGATCGCCGGGCCGGCGAGATGCTCCGTCGCAAGCACGACCGCCGCCCCGCTCCTCCTCGCAGCGACGATCGCGGGCAGGCTGTTCCTCGGCGCCGTCTTGTTGACGTGCACGACGTCCAGTCCCCGCAGGAGTCGTCGAGCCACGAAGTAGCCGAGCGGGTTGTACTCCTTCGTGGGCCGGTACCGGACGACCCGCAGCCCGCGGCCCTCGAGCTCACGGACCCATCCCGCGGCAGCCGGCCGGTCCGCGCAGAAGATCGAGAGGTCCCACCCCGCGTCGCGGACGGCTTCCGCCAACTGCAGGAGGTAGACCTCCGCTCCGCCCCAGGCCCGAGCGTCAGTGAGGATCCCGATCTTCCGAGGGAGGCCCGTCATTCGCGTGCTCCCGAGAGGGCAGTGCTGCGCCCGATCGCCCGGCGCAGCGGCAGGCCGCCTTCGTCGACGCGTCCGCGCCCGGGCGGCTCGACGAGCCACCCGTTGAACGTGAGGGTGACCGCGCTGAAGAAGATGCCGGCGTCGGTCTGGCTCTCGTTCTCGTCGGCGCCGATCCTGATCAGGTTGGATGACCCCGGCAGGACGAGCTGGTCGCCGCAGACGACGCCGCGTTGGTCGCCGTCGTACGCGCGGCACTCGACGGTAGGCTCCTCGCCGTGGGTCGGGAGCTGACACGCGTCCTCGTCGCCGCCGCCGGTGTCAACCGTGAGAAGGAACACCGCCGCGGACTCCCGTAGCGCCTCGAAGGTCACGTCCACCGAGGTGACGGCCGATTCGAGGTACAGACCCTCGAGCCAGAACTTCGCGTCGTCGGCCGGTCCTGCGCCGCAGCGGAGTCCGTACTCGTGCGAACACGCGCTCTCGGGCTCGTGGGTGATCCTCGTCTCCTCGTCATACACGAGCGCGCAGCCGGTCCAGTACTCGCTCGGGAGGTTGGTGTCGAGGGTCCAGGTGGTGTCGGAGGTCGCCCGGAACGTGAGGTACGCCGTCTCGAGCGCCGGGAGCGCGACGGCCGTGCAGCTCACGTCCGCGCACAGGGCGCTTCCCGTCTCCACTGTGCACGGGTACTCGCCCGGCGTCTCAAGCGCCGTGAACCGCACCGTCACCACCACGCTGTCGCCGGCCGCCAGCGCGTACGCTCCACCGCCCGACAGGATCTCGTAGTCGTCGCACGCCTCGCTCACCGCCCCGCTCAACGTTCCACCGCCGACGTTCCGAACCGTGAACGACCGGTCCACCGTCTCGCCGGGACGCGCCTCGCCGAAGTCCAGCGTGTCGGCGCTCACCCAGCACGCCGGGTCAGGCTCAGGCACCGTCGCCGTGCAGGTCACATCGGCGCACAGCGCGCTCCCAGTCTCCACCGTGCACGGGTACTCGCCCGGCGTCTCAGGCGCCGTGAACCGCACCGTCACGACCACGCTGTCGCCGGCCGTCAGCGCGTATGCTCCACCGCCGGACAGGATCTCGTAGCTGTCGCAGTCCTCGCTCACCACGCCGCTCAGCGTCCCGCCGCCCATGTTCCGCACCGTGAACGAGCGGTCCGCGGTCTCGCCGGGACGCGCCTCGCCGAAGTCCAGTTCCACCGGCTCCACCCAGCACTCCGGATCCGGCTCCGGCACGGTCGCCGCACAGCTCACATCGGCGCAGAGCGCGCTCCCCGTCTCCACCGCGCACGGGTACGACCCGGGCATCGAGGGCGCCGTGAACCGCACGGTCACCACCACGCTGTCACCCGCCGCCAGGGCGTAGGCTCCACCGCCAGACAAGATCTCGTAGTCGTCGCACTCCTCGCTCACCACACCCACGAGCGTCCCGCCACCGACGTTTCTCACCGTGAGCGAGCGGTCCACCGTCTCGCCCGGACGCGCCTCGCCGAAGTCCAGCGTGTCGGCGCTCACCCAGCACTCAGGGTCCGGCTCAGGCACCGTCGCCGCGCACGAGACATCCGCGCAGAGGGCGCTCCCCGTCTCCACCGTGCACGGGTACGACCCGGGCGCCACTGGCGCCGTGAACCGCACCGTCACCGTCCGGCTCGCCCCAGCGCCGAGCGCGTACGCACCGCCGCCCGACAGGATCTCGTAGCCGTCGCAGTTCTCACTCACCTCGCCGCTCAGCGTCCCGCCGCCGGTGTTCGTGATCGTGAACGAGCGGTTCGCGGCCTGCCCCGGGGCCACGATCCCGAAGTTCAGGCTCGTCGGGCTGACCGAGCACGCCGGATCCGGCTCAGGCACGGTCGCCGCGCACGAGACGTCCGCGCAGAGCGCGCTTCCCGTCTCCACCGTGCACGGGTACGACCCGGGCGTCACCGGCGCCGTGAACCGCACCGTCACCGTGCGGCTGGCACCCGCGCCGAGGGCATACGCGCCACCGCCAGACACCAGCGCGTACTCGGCGCACGCCTCGCTCACCGTGCCACTCAACGTCCCGCCGCCGACGTTCGTGATCGTGAACGACCGGTTCACGCTCTGTCCCGAAGGCACGCTCCCGAAGTTCAGACTCGTCGGGCTCACCAAGCACGCGGGGTCCGGCTCCGGAACGGTGGCGGCGCAGCTCACATCGGAGCAGAGCACGCTCCCCGTCTCCACCGCGCACGGGTACGACCCGGGCGTCGCGGGCGCTGTGAACCGCACCGTCACCGTGCGGCTCGCCCCCGCGTCGAGCGCGTACGCGCCGCCGCCCGACACCAGCGCGTACTCCGCGCACGCCTCGCTCACCGCGCCGCTCAACGTCCCGCCACCGACGTTCGTGACCGTGAAGGCGCGGTCCACGGTCTGCCCCGGAAGCACGCTCCCGAAGTCCAGGCTCGTGGGGCTGACCACGCACGCAGGGTTGGGCTCGGGCACCGTCGCCGTACAGCTCACACCCGCGCACAACGCGGTCCCCGTCTCCACCGCGCACGGGTAGGACCCCGGCGTGACCGGTGCCGAGAGCCGCACCGTCACCGTGCGGCTCGCCCCCGCGCCGAGCGCGAACGGGCCGCCGCCCGACGCCAGCGCGTACTCGGCGCACGACTCGCTCACCGTGCCCCGGAGCGTCCCGCCGCCTGTGTTCGTGATCGTGAACGAGCGGTCCACCACCTGCCCCGGCGCCACGAGCCCGAAGTCCAGCGCGACCGGGTCCACCGAGCACGAGGGATCGGGCTCCGGCACGACGGCCACGCAGTCAACCGCGGGGCAGAGCACGCTTCCCGTCCCCACCGCGCAGACGTATTCGCCGGGCGTCGCGGGCGCCGTGAACCGCGCCGTCACCACGCGGCTCGCGCCCGCGCCGAGGGCGAAGAGCCCTCCGCCCGAGACCACGGCGTACTCCGGGCACGTCTCGCTCACCGCCCCGACCAGCGTCCCGCCGCCGACGTTCGTGATCGTGAACGACCGGTCCGCGGTCTCGCCCGGCCTCACCTCGCCGAAGTCGAGCGCCGCGGGCTCGACCAGACACGCCGGGTCCGGCTCGGGCACGACAGCCGAGCAGGTCACGTCGGAGCACAGCGCGGTCCCCGTCTCGACCACACACGGGTACGAGCCGGGCGTCGCCGGCGCCATGAACCGCACCGTCACCGTCCGAGTCGCCCCCGCGCCCAACGCGTACGCGCCGCCGCCCGACACCAGCGAGTACTCCGCGCACGCCTCGCTCACCGCGCCGGCCAGCGTCCCGCTTCCGACGTTCGATATCGTGAAGCTGCGGTCCGCCGTCTGGCCAGGCGTCACCGTTCCGAAGTCCAGCGACGTCGGAGCCACGCTGCACGCGGGCGCATCCTCGATCCCCACTCCCGCGCACTCGACATCCGGGCAGGCAGGGGCACCCGTGTCAACCACACACGCCTTCGGCCCCGGGGACGTCGGCGAGAATCGCACGACGACCTGCCTGGCCTGGCCGCTCTCCAGGGTGAAACTGCCGGCGCCCGACACGACGGCGAAGTGCTCGCACGCCTCGGTCACGGACCCTCTGAGCGTCTTCTCGCCGGTGTTCGTGATGGTGAAGGTCGCGTCCAGGGACGACCCGACCGCCACGCTCCCGAAGTCGAGAGCCGCGGGCGTCACCCGCCCCATCGCGGGCCTCGGCTCGCTGGGCCCCATCGGGCACTCCCAGCCCCCGAGCGCCACGGCCAGGAGCAGCCCCGCAACCGACCACATCCCTCGGGTCATCTTCGAACGCACGACCGCCATGGACATCCCCATCAGAGCCGGACTCGCGCGGGCCGGGGCCTCACCGTGGGCTGCAGCCCGGGGCCTCCCGCCACTCGCCATTGAAGCGGTGCCCCATTCTGCACCGAACGGGCGCGCCGGGCAACTCCCCCGGCGGCCACGTCGCGCTTGACCCGCCGCGGGTATTTGGTAAAATTGCCAAGCACTTCACCGGGAGGTGGTCCATGGACCGAGCCACAGCGGAGCGCCTGGCCCCAAGAGTCAAGGTCATGAAGGCGATCGCCCACCCCACGCGCCTCTACATCGTGGAAGAACTCGCCCGCGGAGAGCGCTGCGTCCACGAGCTCACGGACATGGTCGGCGCCGACATCTCCACGGTCTCGAAGCACCTGGCTCTCTTGAAGTCGGTCGGCATCGTGAAGGACGAGCGCCGTGGCAACGAGGTCTACTACAGCCTTGCGCTCAGATGCGTGCTCGGGTTCTTCGAGTGCGTCGAGGAGGTGCTGGCGCACGGTTCCTCCGAGTGCAGCGCGCCCTCCTGCCGCGCAAGAGCATAGGACCCGATCGCAGTTCGGCGGCAGCACAACGGGAGGTCACGGATGGCCGCAGTGTCCGACGCGAGGCGCAGGTCCAGGCGTCCCCTGGGTCCGACATGCCTCGCGGTTCTCGTCGCCGCGCTCACGCTCACGGCCGCGGGCTGCGGCGACAGGGTCGAGCAGAAGGCCGCGGGCGATCAGCAGAGGACGGAAGCCGCCGCGCCTGCCGAGACACCGAAGGCGCTCCCGCGGCTCATGGACCTCGGCGCCGACAAGTGCGTCCCCTGCAAGATGATGGCGCCGATCCTCGAGGAGCTCAAGACGACCCACGCGGACCGCTTCGAGGTGCAGTTCGTGGACGTGTGGAAGGACCCGGCGCCCGGGAAGCAGTACGGCGTCCGCGTCATCCCGACGCAGATCTTCTTCGACGAGGAAGGGAACGAGCTCGCCCGACATCAGGGATTCATGGGCAAGGACGACATCCTCGCGAAGTGGCGCGAGCTCGGGTACGAGTTCGGCGACTAGCGCGCGCAAACGGAGGTGAGACATGGGCGAGCTCTTCGTGACGCTCACGCGCGCGGTGGAGGGAGCGCCGGCCGTCGCGCTCGGCGCGTCCTTCCTGTGGGGCATCCTGAGCATCCTGCTGAGCCCCTGCCACCTCGCGAGCATCCCGCTCATCGTCGGGTTCATCAACGGGCAGGGACGCATCTCGACGCGGCGCGCGTTCACGATCTCGCTTCTCTTCTCCGTCGGCATCCTCGTGACCATCGGAGCGATCGGCGGGATCACCGCGGCGGCCGGCCGCATGATCGGCGACGTCGGGCGCTGGGGCAACTACGCGGTCGCCGCCATCTTCTTCGTCGTCGGCCTGCACCTACTGGGCGTCATCCCCATGCCGTTCTCAGGACCGGGCGGCTCGAGCATGAAGCGAAGGGGCGCGCTTGCCGCGTTCCTCCTCGGGCTCATCTTCGGCGTCGCGCTCGGCCCGTGCACGTTCGCGTACATGGCGCCGATGCTCGGCGTGACGCTGCGCCTGGCGACCACGAACTTCCCGTACGGCGTGCTGCTCCTCCTCGTCTACGGGATCGGTCACTGCTCCGTCATCGTCCTCGCGGGGACGTTCACGGAGATCGTGCAGCGCTACCTGAACTGGAGCGAGCGCTCGCGAGGGACGGTCATCGTGAAGAAGGTCTGCGGGCTCCTGGTCATCCTCGGCGGCATCTACCTCCTCTACACGGCGCACTAGTCGGGTCGGCGCACGGCGGCGCCCCCACGGAGGGACCATGAGCTGGAAGCAGGAGTGGAAGCCCCTCGCCGTCATCACGGCCGTCTTCCTCACGGCCTTCTATCTTCCCGTCGGGCTCCCGAGGTTCGACGGCGCCGTCATGGAGGCGCTCCGCCTCGCGAAGTGGTACGCGCAGGAGCACGTGGTCCTGTGCCTCCTCCCGGCGTTCCTCATCGCGGGCGCGCTCGCGGTTTTCGTCCGGAAGGAGTCCGTGATGAAGTACCTCGGGGCGCGCGCGCCGAAGCCGCTTGCGTACGGCTTCGCGTCCGTCTCGGGCTCCATCCTCGCGGTCTGCTCGTGCACGGTCCTCCCTCTGTTCGCCGGCATCTACCGCATGGGCGCAGGACTCGGCCCCGCGACGGCCTTCCTCTACTCGGGCCCCGCCATCAACGTCCTCGCGATCATCCTGACGGCGCGCGTGCTCGGCCCCGAGCTGGGCGTCGGCCGCGCCGTGGGCGCCGTGGCGTTCAGCGTGGTCATCGGGCTCCTCATGCACGTCATCTTCCGCAAGGAGGAACTCGCGAAGGCCGACGTGCAGGCCGCGCTGCCCGAGCCGGAAGTGGCGCGCCCCCTCTGGCAGAACGGCATCTCCATCGCGCTCATGGTGCTCATCCTCGTCGTCGCGAACTGGGGCAAGCCCGTCGAGGGCGGCTGGGCGTGGGCCACCGTGTACTCGCTGAAGTGGATCGTCACCTCGGCCCTCGCCGTCGGGTTCGCGACGGTTCTCGCCGCGTGGTTCGGGCTGCGGGTGCGGCAGATCCTCCTCGTGGCGGCGCCGGTCGTCGTGCTCGCGCTGGTCGCCAGGGGACACCCCACCCTGCCGTTCGCGGCCGGGATCGTCGGCCTCGGCGCCGTGACGAGCGCGCGGAAGGACGAGCTCGGCGAGTGGTTCGAGTCCAGCTGGGGGTTCGCCAAGCAGATCCTCCCCCTTCTCCTCCTCGGCGTCCTCGTGGCGGGCATCCTGCTCGGACGCCCGGGCCACGAGGGGCTCATCCCGTCGTACTGGATCATCCGCGCGGTCGGCGGGAACTCCGTCTGGTCGAACCTCTTCGCGTCCATCACGGGCGCGTTCATGTACTTCTGCACGCTGATGGAGGTGCCCATCCTGCAGGGCCTCATCGGAAGCGGCATGGGAAAGGGCCCGGCGCTCGCGCTCCTGCTGGCCGGGCCGGCGCTGTCGCTCCCGAGCATGCTCGTCATCAGGAACATCATGGGGACGACGAAGACGCTCGTGTACGTCGCGCTCGTGGTCGTGATGGCGACGATCAGCGGCATGGTGTTCGGGGTGATCGTCGGCTAGGGCCGGCTGGCGCGCGCCTGCCCTGCGCGGGCGCCGCGGTCGCGGGAGGAACGATGAAGATCCAGGTCCTGGGCACGGGGTGCCCGAAGTGCAAGAAGCTCGAGGAGAACGCGCGGGCGGCCGCCGAGCAGCTCGGCGGGGGCTTCGAGATCGAGAAGGTCACGAAGATCAACGACATCATGGGGTTCGGCGTGATGGTCACGCCGGGGCTCGCGGTGGACGGAAAGGTCAAGTCGTCCGGCAAGGTGCTGTCGGTCGAGGAGATCAAGGGGCTCTTGAAGTAGGGACGATGGTCGCCGCGGGCAGGCGGCCCATCACGCCGGCGTGAGGATCCCCACCGCGTCCCGCACGAGGCGGATCGTGACGGGCGCCTCCCCGACCAGATCCCCGTCCGCCTGAACGGGCAGCCGCTCCCGGCAGTCGATCCGCACCTCCCGCTCCGCCGTCTGCCAGCCGATGGTCGGCCGCGCGCGGCGCCGATGCACGAACGCGCGCCACAGCTCGCGGAGGTACTCGAGCGGCCTCGGCGCCCAGACGATCAGCACGTCGAGCCGGCCGTCGTCGGGGCGAATGTCGGGGATGCCGAGCACCGGGCGCTCGGACTTGAACCCGGCGTTGAGCACCGACACGTCGAGGACGCGCAGGCGCGTCTCGCGTCCGTCGATCCGGACGCTGCACGGTGTCGGCCGGAAGGTGAAACCCCGCGCGACGCCCGTGAGAAGGTAGGCCGGAAGCCCGAACCACCGCTTGTCGCGGTCGCTCAGGTCCCGGATGGTCGTCGCGCTCACCCCCACGCCGGCGCTCAAGAGGTGAAGGCGTCCGGCGATCTCCATCCCGTCGATCCGCCTCACGACGGTCTTCGTCGCGAGAAGCGCGATCGCGCCGTCCAGGTCGTCGGGCAGGCCGAGCTGGACCGCGAGCATGTTGGCAGTCCCCATCGGCGCGATCAGCACGGGAACGCCGGCCTCCCCCGCCGCCTGCGCGACGCCCGCGACCGTGCCGTCCCCGCCGGCGGCCACCACGGCGTCCCACCCGCCGCGCAGCTCCTCGCGGGTCGCCTGCACGACGTCCTCGCCGTCCGCGAGACGGCGCACGCGCCGCTCGCACAGGCCCGCGTGCCGCTCCAGCGCGGACACGAGCTCCCCGAACTTCGCTCTGCCGGAACCGGGGTTGACGATGACGAGGAGGCGGCCGACCAATGGTCACCTCGGTCGGTACAGCGCCTTGACGGAGCCCCAAGTGCCGGACGCGGGCGGCTCGGGCGCGCTCGTCTCCACGCACGGTGTGTACGACGTCTCGAGCCGCTCGGGACTCGTCCCCTCGACGACGACCTCCCAGGTGCCGAAGCACGCGCCGTCCTTCCAGGCGCAGCAGTTGTACTCGGCCTGGACGTGGCGCACGTCCATGCCGCCCACGGTGGTCTCGATGACCACGCTCTCGAGCGGGCAGAAGTACGAGGCCGTGCATGGCGTCACGGGGAGGAGTGGAAGGGCGAGGACCAGCGCCGAGAGCAGCGTTCTCATGCTCATGCGGCTCACCTCCTTCAGGTCCTGCTCGCGGGCGCGGCCGTCTGCGGTTCCGGCGCACCAACCCCAGCATTCGTCGCGCCCCCACGAGCGGGACCCCGACCAGTGTAGCACAACGATCCGCGCCAGGATGGTCCCCGCCGCCGCGATAACTGACGCACCGCTCATCCGCGAGGCGCGTTGACATGACCGTTGCGCGCGGCCTACAGTCACGCGACGGCTCACAGGCACGCCGTGCCAACGGCAGACTCGAAGAGGCGCCGGAGGATCCGCGACATGACCGCCGCGACGACCGCGCGAAGCAGCGACACGCATGGACGGAACACCGCCTCCCACCGGGCGATGATGCTCATGCTCTTCGCCTCCGGCGCGAGCGCGCTCATCTACCAGGTTGTCTGGATGCGGATGCTGGTCGCGACCTTCGGGGCCACCGTGTACGCCATGGGCGCGGTCGTCACGGCCTTCATGGCGGGCCTGGCGCTCGGAAGTTACCTCTTCGGACGCTTCGTGGACCGGGCGAAGATCCCGCCGCTCATGCTGTACGGCATCCTGCAGCTCGGGATCGCAGCGTTCGCGCTGCTCTTCCCGCTGGTCCTGAGCGGCATCACCGCGGCCCACACCGCGGTGTTCCGGCAGTTCTCAGCCTCGTTCGGCACCCTGACCGCGGTCAGGTTCGCGCTGTGCTTCGTCGCCATCGCGCTGCCGACGACGCTCATGGGCGCCACGTTCCCGGTCGCCGTGAAGCACGCGACCGTGCGGCTCCCCAGCCTGGGGTCCGTCACGAGCACGCTCTACTCCGCCAACACGTTCGGGGGCATGCTCGGGGCGTTCCTTGCCGGCTTCTTCATGATCGAGCTCCTCGGGATACGGCTCACGACACACGCAGCGGCCGCGCTCAACATCGCGGTCGGGCTGGCGGCCGTGGCCGGGGGCGCGAGGCTCGCGAGGCTCAGCGGGCCGACGCGGGCTCCGCAGGCAGCGACTCCGCCGAAGGACGCCCGAGAGGCCGCGCCGACCGGCGGCGCCAAGAGCGTGGGCGGCAGCAGCCCCGCGATCTCGCGAGCGGAGGCCAGGCTGGTGCTGCTCGGCGCGGGCATCGCCGGGCTGGCCGCGCTCTCGAACGAGGTCCTGTGGACGAGGATCATGGTCTACGTCCTGGGCAACTTCGTCCACTCCTTCACGCTCGTGCTCATGAGCTTCCTTCTGGGGATCGCTCTCGGCAGCGCCATCATCTCGCGACGCATCGACCGCCCCGGCCTGAGCGTCCGAACGTTCGCGTATCTGCAGCTCGCCATCGGCGTTGCCGCCGTCGTGCTCATCCCGCTGTTCGCGCCGCTCATCGGCCTCAGGGAGTCGTTCCTGGACAGACTGAGCGGCGCCGGCGGGGTCAGCATCGAGGTGTCTGACCCATGGTGGCCCTACACGCTCTGGAAGATGGGCATCGCGTTCGCTATGATGCTCGTGCCCACGCTCCTGATGGGCGCGAGCCTCCCGCTCGCGATCAAGCTGTACGCCCGCTCGGAGCGCGCGGTGGGGCGGGGCGTCGGAGAGGCGTACGCGACGAACACGGCGGGGGCGATCGTGGGGTCGTTTCTCGCCAGCTTCGTCCTGATCGGCGTCCTCGGCGTCCGCGTCTCCGCGCTCGCCACCGCCTCACTCAGCGTCGCGCTCGGCATCGCGCTCCTCTGGCTCTCTCCGGCGCGCCGCGCTCCCGGGGGCTACCGTCGCGCGGCGACGCTCTCTGGCGCGGCGGCCGTGCTCATCGGCTTCCTTGCGATCCCGGACGACGTCTTCGTGCGGATGTACGCAACGGCCGAGCGCGACATGCGCCTCATCTACTTCAACGAGAGCACGGGCGGCACGGTCACGGTGCACGAGGCCGCGTCGGGCAACCGCGTGATCGACATCAACGGGCTGAACGTGGCGGGGACCAAGTTCGGGTTCCTCGCGACCCAGAAGCTCCAGGCTCACTTCCCGATCCTCATGCACCCCGACCCCAGGTCGATCATGCAGATCGGGTTCGGAAGCGGCGGCACCTGCCGGTCGGTCACGCAGCACACGTCGATCGAGCGCGTGGACTGCGTGGAGATCTCGCCGGCCGTCGTCGAGGCGTCGAAGACCTACTTCGCGGACATGAACCGAGAAGTGCTCAACGACCCGCGGGTGACGCTGGTCATCGAGGACGCGCGCAACTTCGTCCTCGCCACGGACAGGCGGTACGACGTCATCCTCTCCGACTCCATCCACCCGCGCTACGTCGGCAACGGCAACCTCTACACGCTCGAGTACTTCGAGCTGTGCGCGAGCCGGCTGGGCGACAACGGCATCCTGTCGTTCTGGCTTCCGACGTATCTGCTCTCCGTCGACGAGTACAAGACCATCGTCCGGACGCTGCAGCGCGTCTTCCCCCACATCGTCATCTGGTACATGAACAACACGGTCGAGGCGTACAGCGTCGCCATGGGGAGCCGCTCACCGCTCGTGCTGGACCTTGAGCGCGTGCGGCGCGTGCTCGAGGTCGAGGGCGTGCGGGACGATCTCGAGGTCGTCAGGATGGCCGACCCCATCGCGATCGCGGACTGCATCGCGGTGCACGGGGACGCGGTGGCGGCGTTCGTGGGCAGCGGCCCCCTGAACACGGAGGACAAGCCGATCATCGAGTTCCGTGCGCCGAGGAACATGATCCGCGAACGAGGCGAGTGGATGAACCTGCGCGAGCTGGCTCGCCACAGGACCTTCCCGGAAGGGACCGTCGTGAACTGGGGCGCGGACGAGGCGGAAGCGGAACGCGAACTCGCGAGGATGCGACGCTTCTTCGATGCGACGATCCACGTGATCGTGGGACACCTCCATCACATCATGCGCGATCTTCGGGCCGAGCTCGCGGCGTACGCGAGGGCCGTGGAGATCAACCCCGAGGACACCGATGCCCCGTACCTCGCCGAGCGGGCGGTCCGGATCCTCCGCCGCCAGCCGGTCGACTAGCGCGGACGAGGCCCCATGCACGCACGCGCAGAGCGGCACACTGGCAGGATGGGATCGGCTGTCGAGGCGCAAGGCCGCGTTCTCGGACGGGGCCGGCCGCACCCCCTTCTCGTGCTCCTGCTCGCGGCCGCCTTCGCCTGGACCGCCGGCACGACCGAGCTGGGCCTCAAGTCCATCGACGACTGCCGCTACGCGCGCAAGGGCCTCGAGATGATGCGGAGCGGGAGCTTCTTCGATGCGACCTGGGGAGGCCGTCCCGATTTCTCCTATCCGCCGCTCCAGTTCTGGCTCATCGGGCGCTCGATGGCGGTCTTCGGGCCGAACGACTTCGCGGCGCGGTTCCCGTCGCTGGTCATGGCGCTCGGCACCGTGGCGGTGACCTTCTGGATCGGCTGCCTGACGCTGGGACGAAGGGCCGCGCTCGCCGGGGTGGCGCTCCTCGCGCTCACGCCCATGTTCAGCAACCATGCGCGACGGTGCATGATCGACCTCCCGCTGGGGTTCTGGACGACGACCGCGTGCCTCGTGTTCCTTCTGGGACTCAGGCGACCGAGGCTCCTTGCGCTCTTCGCGGTGCCGCTCGGGGCGGCGCTCCTCACGAAGGGCCCGCTCGGGCTCTTCGCGCTTCTCGTGCTCCCGGCGGCGCTCGCGAGCGCCCGCCTACGGCCGGCCCTGCGAAGCCCGTGGCTGTGGATCGGACTTGCCGCCGGTCTCCTGGCCGGCGCATCGTGGCCGATCCACGAGGCGCTGCGCCACGGCAGCGCGTTCATGCGGGAGCACTTCGGGGCCACCGTGTTCTGGCGTGTCTTCGGCAAGGTGCCCCTGCCGCGCGAGTCCCCGAGCGCCTTCCGCCTCCTCTGGACGCAGTACCAGCCGCTCACCGTCCTGGCGGCCGCGGGCCTCGGGCTTCTGCTCTGGGTGCGGCGTCGGACGCGAGGCGACGTCTCCGACCTCCTCGTTGCCTGGGTCGTCGTCCCCCTCGTCGCCGTCTCCCTGTCGAGGTGGCGTGATCCCCGCTACCTCTATCCCATCCTCCCCGCGCTCGCGCTCCTCTCCGGTCATGCGCTCATCAGGCTCGCGAGGCCTCTGGCGAGCGCGGTCGCCGCATGGCTCGCCCCCGCGCTCCTCGTCGCCTGCGGCGTGGCGTATTGGGTTTCGCCCGGCGCGATCAGCACCGCCCCGAACGCGCAGTACAAGGCGTTCTCCCCGGTGGCGCGCGCGGAGCTCCCGAGTGGAGCGCTCGTGCCCTTCATCGGGGGCCGCGATGGGGACTTCTGGGAGGTGGAGAACATCGGGATGTGGTACTGGGACATCCAGCCGGAACCGCCGTGCTCGCCTGCCGCGGCGGTCGAGCGGGCGCGGTCGAGGGGCCACAACGCGCTCCTCGTCCAGAGAGGCAGGCTGGGCGGCCTCGACTCGCTTGGCGTCGCGTACGAAGTGCCCTTCGAGGCGCGATTCTCCCTCGTGAGACTCGCAGAATCCGGGAGTCCGTGACGATGCGCGCGGTTCCGCGGTGCCCGTCCACAAGGATGCGCCTGACGCTCGCGGCGCTCTTCGCCGCGGCCGCGTTCTCGTTCCTCGCCGGGGCGGCCACGGAGCCGCTCAAGGGGATCGATGACTGCCGCTACGCGCGCAAGGGGCTCGAGACGTGGAGGAGCGGGTCGTTCTTCGAGGTCACCTGGGGCGGCCGACCGGACTTCGACTACCCGCCGCTTCAGTTCTGGGTCCTTGGTCGCTCGTTCGCGCTCTTCGGCGAGAGCGACCTGGCGGCGCGACTTCCGTCCGTCCTCATGGCGCTCGCGGTCCTCGCCGCCACCTATCGCATCGGGAGGTCCGTGTTCGGGCGCGGCGCAGCCGTGTGCGCCGTGGCCGTCCTCGCCGTGACGCCCATCTTCGCGACGCACGCGCGGCGCTGCATGATGGACGTCCCGCTCTGCTTCTGGACGACGCTGGCCCTCTTGGTCTTCCTGGCGGGCCTGCGCCGCCCGAGACTCCACGCCCTCATGGCGCTGCCACTCGGCGCCGCGGTCCTCACGAAGGGCCCGCTGGGGCTGCTCCCGCTCGTCCTCGTGCCGGCGGCGCTTGCGACCCGCGAGGGGCGCGTCGCCCTGCGCAGCGGCTGGCTCTGGCTGGGGCTCGTCGGCGGGCTTCTCCTGGGAGCATCCTGGCCGGCCCGGGAGGCGATGGTCCACGGGCGGGCGTTCGTCGAGGAGCACTTCGTCCGCACCACGCTCTCGCCCGTCATGGGGACGCGAGGCGACCTGGGGCCGGCGAAGAGCTACGCCGTTCTGCTGCTCGAGAGGTATCAGCCGATCGTTCTGCCGGCGCTCGCGGGCTTCGTCGTCTACGCTCTGGACCGCCGGCGGAAGGCGGTCGGCGACCGGGGCAACCTCCTCGCGGCCTGGATCGTCCTCCCGCTCGCGCTGTACTCGCTCTCCACCTGGCGCAGCGACAAGTACCTGATCCCTCTGCTTCCGGCGATGGCGCTCTTCGCCGGGCATCTCCTCGACACGCGGGCCAGGCGGTTCGGCGCCGCGTTCGCGTCGTACGTCGCACCGGTGGTGCTCGCTGCGAGCGGCCTCGTCTACTGGCTCGCCCCGCAGCTCATCTCGGGACAGGGCAACATGGTCTACAAGGAGCACGCCCCGACGGCCCGTGCCGAGCTTCTTCCCGGAACCGTGCTCCCCTACGCGGGCGAGGCCGGCGGCCGCTACAACGACCGCGCGCAGACGGTGATGTGGTACTGGGATGTCGGCCTGGCGGAGCCGACCGCCCCCGCCGCCGCCGTCGCCGCCGCGATCGCGGCGGGCCACGGCGCGCTCGTGTGCTCGCGCGAGAGTCTCGCCGCGCTCGACTCGCTCGGCGTGCGCTACGAGACGCGGGTCATGGGAACGTGGGGGCTCGTGAGGGTCGTCTGGGAGCCGTCCGACGAGGCGCCCCGCACCGCACCCCAGGGGAAGAAGTACGCGGCGAGCGCCACGTAGACAGCCAGGCCGCCCAGGCCGGCGAAGTGCAGTCCCACGAACACGAAGATCAGAAGGTGCATCCTGACGACGCTCCCGTAGGCCGCGCCGACGCCGCGGTCGAAGCCCTCGACCTCGGAAGCCCGGCGGAAGTCCGCGAGCCGCGACACGAGGCTCGCAAGGACCAGCGGCCAGAACGACCAGAGCGCCGCCCCCGCCATGACGGCCGGGCTCGCCAGCCGCCCCTCCTCCCCAACCAGAGGGAAGAGCGCGTTGAGGAAGATCCCGTGCACGAAGTGGAAGCCTCCGAAGTGCACGGTGAAGAAGGCGAGCAGGGCGACTCCACCGGCGACGCTGACCCACCGCGGGGCCGTGCTGGAGTGCCTTCGGACGGCGCGCACGATCGAAAGGACGATGATGCAGTAGCCGACGACGAGACTCGAGATCCAGAGGCCCCAGACGACGTCGCGCGCCTGCCAGCGCTCGACGGCAGCCCAGGCCACGACGCCGGCGAACGCGGCGAGGTCGCGCGCCGCCTGAGGAAGGCCCACGCGAGCGCGGCGAGGCGAAGGGTCCGCCGCCGTCATGTTGTCGCTCGCCGACTGCGTCTTGGGCATGGCACCTCGCTGGTGGATCGGCTGACGGCCGTTCTCCCGCTGGGACACTCCCTAGCAAGCTGCGTGCCTCGCCGGGACGGCGGGCCGTGGTCTTCGGGGACAAGGGGTTCCCCGAGGGCACCGAGGTTGAAGGCACCTACACGTTCAACTCGTACCGCCTCACCTACCGCTACACGCTCACGGAGGGCGACCGGTTCGAGGCCGGGGTGGGATTCACGGCGAAGATCAGGAACGCCCTGATCCGGGTGGAGGGCAACGGACAAGAGGCGGAGAAGAAGAACGTCGGCTTCGTGCCGCTCCTCAACTTCCGCCTCGCATGGAGCCTCACCGACAGGGTGGGACTCCTGCTCGAGGGCGATGCGCTTGCGGCTCCGCAGGGCCGCGCGGAGGACGTCGTCGCGGCGGTGATGGTGGCCGCGAGCGATCGGGTGCGCGTCCGACTCGGCTACCGTATCGTGGAAGGAGGCGCCGACAACGATGAGGTCTACACCTTTGCGCTGCTCGACTACGCGTCGGCCGCGGTCATCGTCGGCTTCTAGGGCGGCGGTGGCCGTCCTGGGCGCCCTCCTGTTCCTCGCGCTCGCGGTCGGGACCGCGGCAGGTCGGGACCCACACCGTTGTCTGGGACGGCCTCGACGGCGAGGGGCGCCGCGCCGCGTCGGCTGTCTACGCCTGCGAGGTCGAAGCCGAAGGCGAGCGGCTGCGGGTGCCGATGGTGCTGCTCCGCTAGTCCCGATCCGACGAGCTCCGCGGCTTCCGCAGCACTGCCCACACGGTGCACGCGTACCTGTTCTGGTACCTCTCGCCCGGATGCGCGAGCCGCCGGAGCGCCCTCAGTGCCTGGCTCCTCGGCCTTTCGGTGACGAAGAGCTCCTCGACCTCGACACCGACCCGACCCGCCCTGCCGCGGATGAACTCCGCCGCCTCGGTCGTGTTGAAGAACCACTTGTGTCTGTCCGCAGGCCGCGCGTGGGGCAGCCCGTAGTGCACGATCCTGCCCTTCCCCCGCTCGATGCGCCGCCGCGCGATGTTCCAGCAGTTCGGCAGAGACACGATGACACGCCCGCGCGAGACTCTCATCAGCTCGTCGAACAACGCATGGAGGTTGTCGAGGTGCTCGAGAACGTCCACGCAGAGCACGGTGTCGAAGGCGTCATCGTCGAACGGCAGCCGCTCGGCCTTCTCGAGGTCCAGCACGATGTCCGGCCTGCCGGCGACGTCAACACCCACGTACGATGCCTCGCTGAGTAGCGTCCTGAGCGGCGCTTCGAAGCACCCGACGTCGAGCACGGATCCGCGCAGGTGCTTGGCGAATCTCTCCGCCACGAACCTGCTTCTGTCCTCGCGCGAGGAGAACTGCACGTAGACGGTCGGCAGCGACACGATGGCCCCCGGGCTACGCCGTCTTCCCGCGCGCCGCGACCGTCGCCCGCGCGGCGACGAGAAGCACGACCAGCGCGACGTCCACGATCATGTGGCCCCACCAGAACCCGCTCATGGTGATCCCGCCGGCCCTGAGCTGGAAGAACGACCCGAGCTGCGCCGCGATGCCCAGCGCGAACCTCAGGATCGCGATGTTGAACACGAGGAGGTGCTTCTCGGGCGCCTTCGCAGCGAAGTAGAACAGGAGCCCGAGGCAGATCATCACCGCGCCGAACGCGTGAACGTAGTTGATGTCCTGGAGCGGGTACTCGAGGTTGAAGAGCCTCGCGATCGCCGGCGATCCGAAGAGCGCCGGGATCCCGCGCGGGACGACCTCCACGATCGCCGCGATGACGAGCATGACGCGTGCGAAGCGGAACATCGTTCCCTCCTCCGGCCGCGCAGGCGGCCTCGACCGCCGCTAGCGGCCCGCGGCGGCGCCCGACGTGACGCCGAGCCCCTTCGATGCGCGAAGCGGATACACGCGCTGCTCGGCGTGGTCCCTTTGGAACGTCGACAGCTTCAGGAACACGTACGACATGACGCCCGCGTGGAAGCACCACGCAAGCGGGTTTCGCTCTCGTCGGTAGCTTGAGACCAGTCGCCACCACCTCCGCGCGATCTTCCGCCTCGAGTAGAACGACTCGTTCACGCGCACGAACGCATCGAACACCTGCTCGGGCGTCACTCGCTTCGGCCGGATGACGAGGTGATCACCTTCGTAGTGCGAGAGGTCGCTGTCGATGATCCTCCCCTGCTCGAGCGCGCGGCGATGAAACGGCGTCCCGGGGATCGGGATCGAGATGGAAAGGAGGATCACGCTCGGGTCGATCTCGTCCAGCTTCGAAGGAAGGTCCGCGTAGTACTCCGGCGTGTCCTCGTCGAGCGCGAGCATGAGTCCCGTCATCGTCATGATGCCGTGGTGCCTGAGCTTGTCGAAGAGCTCGCGGTACTCCGCGACCTTGTTCTGCCGCTTGTGGACGGACGCGAGGCTGGGCTCGGAGAGCGACTCGAGCCCGATGAAGGCCATCGTGCAATGGGCCTTCGCGAGGAGGTCCACGAACTCGTCGTCGTGAAGACAGTCGAAGCTGAACTGCGTCCCGAGCGCCCAGAGGTCGAGCTTCGCGATCTCGCGGAGCAGGTCCTTCGCGTACCCCAGGTCGCCGCCGAGGTTGTTGTCGTACAGCATCGCGAGCTTGCGCTTGCGAAGCGGGAGCTTCGATGTCGCGCTCAGGTCGTTGATGACGTCGCCGATCGGGCGCGTGCGGAACGGCGCGCGGCGGACCGTGAGCTGGCAGAAGCTGCAGTCGTAGGGGCAGCCGCGCGTCGCCTCGGTGACGACGGGCGCGTCGAACACGGGCTCCACGAGGTCGTAGCGCGGCGGCGGGATGCCGTCGAGCGGCGGCGCGAACGGGGCGTCGTAGCGCTTCTTCAGACGCCGGGCGACGAGGTCCTCGACGACCGCGGGCCACACGCGCTCGGCCTCCCCGACGACGATCGCGTCGAAGTGCGGCGCGGCGTCGTCCGGGAAGGCCGTCACCCACTTCCCGCCTGCGACCACGGTCTTCCCCTTCGCGCGGAACCGCGCCGCCACCTGGTAGGCGTGCGGCGCGCAGAAGTCCATGAACGAGAGCGCGACGAAGTCCGCGTCGGCGTCGTAGTCGATGGGGCGGACCATCTCGTTCCGAAGCGAGACCTCGACGATCGGCGGCGTGAGACCTGCGAGCAGGACACCCGAGAGCGGCGGCGCCGGCGAGCGCGCGAAGTACGCCTCCTGGTCGCCGAGGTTCTGGAAGAGCACGATGATCTCGAGCTTGGGCAGGCTCATGGCTCCTCCCTGAGCTCGCGCGCGATCGAGCGCATCGCCCGCTCCACGACGAACGGCGCGATCCCGCGCAGGACGTTCAGCGCACGGCCGCGGGCGGTGAGGAACACATCGCGCCCGCCGGCCTCGATGCCTCGGACGGTCGCCCGCGCGACGCTCTCCGGCGGCGCGTAGCGGCCGGGCGGTCGCCGCGCCCCGCCGACGCGCTTCTCGGCCTCGAAGATCTCGGTCCGGGTGTAGCCGGGATAGACGAGCATGACGCCGACGCCGGTCCCGGCGAGCTCGGCGCGGTACGACTGGCTCATCGCGGCGAGCGCGGCCTTGCTCGCTCCGTACGCCGCGAGGTACGGCACGCCGTGGAGCGCGGCCGTCGTGACAACGTTCACGATGAGCCCCGACCCGCGCCGCAGCATGAACGGCAGCGTCTCCCGCATGCAGTGGAGCGCCCCGTAGAAGTTCACGGCGAACACCCGCGTGTAGTCGTCGACGGAGGTCCGCGCGGCGTCCCCGAACACGCTCACGCCCGCGTTGTTGACGAGGACGTCGATGTCCCCGACCCGCTCGACGGCCCCTCCGATGAGCGAGCGCGCCTGAGCGGGGTCGGAGACGTCGCAGGCGACGGCGACCGCGGCCGGCGCGGACGGGAACCGCTCGGCGATCTCGCGGGCCGCGCTCTCCAGACGGTCGAGCCTCCGCGCGGCCAGCGTCAGCGCCGCCCCGCGCCGCGCGAGCTCGATGGCGATCGCGCGCCCGATCCCCGACGAGGCGCCCGTCACGATCGCGTGCCTGCCCTCAATGCGCATGCCTTCCCTCCAGCCTGTCGTAGAGCGCCTGGATGAGGTCCGTGCACGTTCGCTCGACGGCCTTGCGGCGGACCTTGAGCGTGGGCGTGAGGGTGCCGTCCCCTTCGCTGAACGGCCGAGCCAGGAGTTCGAAGGCCACGACGCGCTCGTACGGGGCGGCCTCGGCGTTGGCGGTCAGCACCTCCTCGCCGATGATCGCCCGGATCTGGGGGTGCGCAAGCAGCGCCTCGTACGGCTCCGCCGCGATGCCGCGCTCCTCGGCGAACCTCGCGAGCGCCGCCCTGTCGGGCACGATGAGCGCGACGATGCTCTTTCTGCTGTCCCCGAACACGACGGCCTGACTGACGTACGGGCTCCTCGCGAGCCGCTGCTCGATGGGAGCGGGCGCGACGTTCTTCCCGTACGAGGTGACGATGATCTCCTTGCTCCGGCCGGTGACGATGAGGTTCCCCCGGTCGTCGAACTCGCCGAGGTCCCCCGTGTGGAACCAGCCGTCCGGGTCGAGGGCGCGGGACGTCTCCTCCGGCTTCCCGAGATAGCCCTTCATGACGTTCGGTCCACGGACCAGAATCTCGCCGTCGGCGGCGATCCGCACCTCGACGCCCTGGAGCGGCCGCCCGACCGTCCCGAGCCGGTGGGCCCCGGCCTCGCCGCAGCACACGACGGGCGAGGTCTCGGTCAGTCCGTAGCCTTCGACGATGGTGAGCCCGAGCACGTGGAGGATCTTCCCGATGCGACGATCGAGCGGCGCGCCGCCGGAGACGATGAGGCGCAGACGCCCGCCCGCGACCTTCCGGAACTTCGACGCGACGAGCGCGTCGTACACGCCGCACCGGAGAGCGAGCCACGGCGGGAGGCGCTCCCCGCGGTAGCGCCGATTGGCACGCTCGTTGAGGAGCGCGAACGCGCGACGAACGACGCCGCGCCCGGCGCCCGGTCCACCCTCGACCTTCGCCAGGGCGACCTCGTAGGCGCGCTCGAGCACGCGGGGCACGGCGATGAGCACGGTCGGGCGCACGAGCCTGATGTCGTCGGCCACCGTGGCGAGCCACTGCGCGTAGGCCACGGTCCCGCCCGCGAACAGGAACACGTAGTGCCCGCAGGTCCGCTCGAACATGTGCGCGAGGGGAAGGTACGAGAGCGCCGAGTCGTCCGGGGTGATGCCGTACCGTCGGATGAGGGCGCGGACGTTGGAGACGATGTTCGCGTGCGTGAGCACCGCGCCCTTCGGTTCCCCGGTCGTCCCGGAGGTGTAGACGATGGTCGCGACGTCGGAAGGCCCGACGTTCGGCAACCTGTCCGGGGCGGCACCGGACGGGCCGGCGTCGGCGCGCGGGGCGTCGGGCATGCCGAGCGCGGACAGCGGCACAACCGCCTCGAGGCTGCCGCCCTCGTGAGCGAGCGACTCGGCCACCGCGAGGAGGTGCGCGTCGCCCGCAAGGAGCACCCGCATGCCCGAGTCAGCCACGATGTACCGGAGCTGTTCGCGCGGCACCGTGGGATAGACGGGGACGACAACGCATCCGAGGGAGAGCGTGGCAAGGTCGGCCACGATCCACTCGGGGCGGTTCTGGGAGAGGATGCCGACCACGTCCCCGCGCTCGAGCCCAATCGAGCGGAGGTGCGCCGCGGCGGCCTCGACCGCGCGGACGAACTCCGCGTACGAGACGCGGGCGTACGACTCGCCGCTGCGGACCATGAGGGCGGTCCGTTCGGGGTGTCGCCGCGCCGCGGCGAAGACGGCGCCGTGGATGGTCTCCTCGGTGTTACTCAAGCCCCCACGACCTCCCGAGCCGCTCAAGCTCGCTCAAGTAGCGCGCGGAGTCGCCGCGCAGCGTCTCGATCAGGTTCCGCACCGGCGCCATGGCGATGTCGGCGCGTCGCCCGCCCGGGAGCGAGAGTGTCAGGGCGGAGCGCTGCTGCGCCGAACCCAGCCTGACCGGCGAGTGCCCGAGCGCAGTGAGGTCGGCGACGACGCTCTCGGCGTCGCCCTCCGGCACGGCGCAGACGAGCTCGAACTCCCCGTGCGCGCCGGCGAGCATCATCCACGGCGGCGCCGACGCGCGATCGCAGAGCGCCCCGACGCCGGGCGCGAGGACACGCGGCCAGTCGCACACCACCTCGAACCCGCAGCCGTTCAGGCGCATGAGCTGATCGAGCGTCGCGAGCACGCCGTCGCTCGTGTCCATGCAGGCGTGCGCGCGCCCGCGCAGCGCCCGCCCGGCGCGAAGCCGCGCGACAGGCCGGTACGCTCCCTCCGGAAAGGCGTCGTCGGGCAACCCAGCGAACCGGGCGAGGCCGAGGGCGTTTCCCGCTCCGGCGGGGCCGGTGAGAACGATCGCGTCGCCGGGCAGAACGCCCCGGCGCGTGAGGAGCCCGTCGCGCGGCACGAGTCCGACGGCGCACCCGCCCACCGACAGCGCCTCGGCCGAGTTGAGGTCGCCGCCGAGCACGAACACCCCCAGCGAGCGGCACGCCTCTTCCATGCCGCGAGCCGTTCGCTCGACGTCGCCGCGCGGCGTGCCTGGCGGGACGGACGCCGAGATCACGAGCCCGAGAGGGTCGGCGCCGACGGCCGCGAGGTCCGAGAGCGAGGCCATCGCGGCGACCCACCCCGTGGTGTACGGGTCGCGGTAGAGCCCGGCGCGGACCTCCTCGGCGACCGTGTCGATGGTGATCGCGAGGCACTGCCCGGGCATCCCCGGCATCTCGACGATCTCGGCGTCCGACTCGTGCGGCGCGTTGAGCTGCCGAGGCGACCGCGCAAACGCCCTCACCCAGACGTCGATCGCCGCGTTCTCCGTGATCTCGTCCATCGGCTTCATCGGCACCGCCTCGCGCTCACCGGGGCCCGCTCAGCGACACACCAGGAGCGCTCTCGGGACGACCGAGAACTCGACGCGCCGCGCGTACACGACCTCGCCGTCCATCTCCAACGCGAAGTCCACGTCCGCCTCGACCAACGCCCTTCGTCCCACCCACATGCGCGTCTTCGGCCTGCCCGCGAACCGCCGCCGCGAGAGCGCGGCGAGCGTGGTGAGCACTTCGAGCCGCGTCAGCCCCTCGCACAGGTGCACGCTCATGCGTCCGTCGTCGGGCGCGACGGGCGTATCGTAGCAGAACGCTCCGGCGAAGTGAGGGTTCTTGACGAAGCCCAGGCTGGAGACGCGGAACGACCCCGCGTCGCTGCCGTCCACGGCGATCCGACACTGGATGTCCCGGCGCCTGGCGAGCGTCCGCATCACCGAGGCGACGATGGCCGCGTCCACCGACACGCGGCGCACCGCCCGGACGAAGGGCGTGGGATCATTGAAGCTCGCGTTGGCCTCCGCCGCCACGCCGATGCTCGCGTTGTTCACTGCGTGTCGGGGCGCGCGTCGGCCATCCGCGCCAGCGAGATCAACGCGGAGCACGTCCCGGGCCTCGGTCCGCCCGCAGTCCACCCGCGCCGGGACGCCCCGGATGAACGCGTCCCGCCGGAAGGGCTTGTGGAAGTCGTTGCTCGAGCCCAGCCCGACGGCGCCGAGCCTGAGGCGCTCGCCCGGCATGTCGGTCGCACCGAGGACCGCGTTCGCGACCAGGTTCACAGTCCCGTCACCGCCCGCCGCCACGAACACGCGCTCGCCCCGCGCCGCGGCGGCGCTCACGGTCGCGCTCACGGCGTCCGGCGCGCCGATCTCGACGACCTCGAAGCGCCCGACGCGCCGTTCGAGCTCGGGCCGGACGCGCTTCCACTTCGCGGCCGCCCGGCCGTAGCTCGCGCGCGGATTGAGGAAGACGATCACGGCACAGCCTCCGCCGTCCCCGGTCACGCGGGGGGCTCACACCTGGCCGCGCTCCGGCCGAAGCCCCAGCGCAAGCTCGAAGAACGCGTAGAACACGGCGAGCGCGAGGGCCCACCGCGGCTCGTTCGCAAGGACGATCGAGGAGCAGACGAGCACGAGCGCCCGCACGCCGTGCGCGATCGGCGTCCCGGTCGCGCGCTCGTCCCGCGTGCGGTGCATCGCAACCTGCGCGACGGCGTAGAGCGCGGCTGCCGCCACGAGCGCGGCCGCGCTCACGAGGCCCGCGCCGAGCACGACGAGCGCCGCGCCCGCGAGCGCGACCGCCGCCGCCGCCGTCACGTCCCCGTACACCGCCGCCGCCCGCCACCCGAACGCGACCGGGAAGGTGCGGTAGCCCGTCGCCCCGTCGGCGGAGACGTCCTTGAAGTACCCCATGACGACGAAGTTCGCGTAGCCGAAGAAGACGGCGAGCACGGCCAGCAGGAACGCGGCGTCCGAGGCGCCCGCCGGCCGGGCCAGCCCCGCCGGCGACCAGCCGCGGTCCACGAGGCGTCCCATGACCGGGATGAGCGCGACGATCCACGCGTTCCACGGCGGGCCGCCCCACCATCTGCGCTTGAAGAACGTGTACGTGAGAAGCCCGAGCACCGCGAGCGCGCCGGGCACGAGGATCCGCGCGCTCAGCGCGACGAGCGCTAGCACGACGACGCAGAGCCCGACGAGGCTCGCCGTGAACACGTGCCGCCTCGCGACCACGCCGGCGACCAGCGGCCGGTACGGTGCCGAGAGCGAGTCGGTGTCCGTCTGGAAGCAGTCGGTGAGCGCCTGGCCCAGCCCGTACGAGAAGAAGAGCGCGACGAACGCGACGAGCGCGCGCCACGTCTCGACGCCGGCGCCGAACGAGAGCCCGACGAGCCCCGCGGCGCCGGATACGAAGAGCAGGTAGGGCCGCATCGTGACAAGATACGCGCGGGCGAACCGGAGGCTCCAGATGGGCGCAGGCTCCGTCGGCATGTCAGACGACCCCCTGTTTCCGCCCCACCAGCGTCATCTTCTCGAGCGCGACCTCGAGGTCGTCCCGGCCGAGGCTCGCCATCACGCTCAGGCGGATGAGCGCCGAGTCCGGCGGCACCGCCGGCGACACGATCGGGTTCACCACGACCCCCTCGTCCTCGAGCGCCCCGGCCATGCGGAACGCCTTCGCGTCCTCCCCCACGAGGACCGGGATGATCGGCGTGATGGTCTCCTCGAGACGGAACCCGGCCGCCGTGAGTCCGTCCTTGAGAAACGTGGTGTTCTCGCGCATGCGCGCGAGCAGCGCAGGCCCCTCTTCCTCGAGGACGTCGAGACACGCGAGCACCGTCGCCATGAAGGCCGGAGGCGGGGCGGCCGTGAAGATGAACGCCCGGGAGTTGAGCTTGAGGAAGGTGACGACGTCCGCCTCCGCCGCCGTGAACCCTCCGATGGTCCCGAGCGACTTGCTGAAGGTCCCGCAGATGAGGTCGATCCGCCCTTCCATGCCAAAGTGCTCCGCCGTGCCGCGGCCGGTCGCGCCGAGCACGCCGGTGCCGTGCGCGTCGTCCACCATGACCCTCGCGCCGTAGCGATCGGCGAGCGCGCGGATGCCCGGCAGGTCCGCCACCGTTCCCTTCATGCTGAACACGCCGTCCGTGACGATGAGCTTGCCCCGCTCAGGCGGGCACGCCGCAAGCAACTCCTCGAGGTGGCCCATGTCGCCGTGGCGCCAGATCTGCACGTCGGCGCGCGACAGGCGGCAGCCGTCCACGATGCTCGCGTGGTTCAGGGCGTCGCTGAACACGACGTCTCCCTCGGCGGTGATGCCGCTCACGGTCCCCATCATCGTCGCGAAGCCGCTGCTGAAGACGACGGCGTCCTCGGCGCGCTTGAACTCAGCGAGGCGCCGCTCGAGCCGGGCGTGAAGGGACGAGGTGCCCGTGAGCACGCGCGAGCTGCACGCGCCCGTGCCGAACTCGCGCACGGCCTTCACCGTCGCCTCGATCACCTTCGGGTGCGTGGCCAGGCCAAGGTAGTTGTTCGACCCGAGCATGATGAGGCGCCTGCCGCGCATGTCCACGACGGGAGCGGCGGGCGGGTCGAACGCGCGCAGGTAGAAGTACTCGCGCCGGGCCTTGAGCGAGTCGATCCAGCGGCTGAACTCGTGGCACTTGTCGAAGAGGTTCATCTCGCCCTCCTGCCGACGGCCGCGCCGCCGACCGTCACTCCTCCTCGCGCCAGTCGCGGCCGCCCGCGAGGAGCAGCACCCCGGCGAGGACGAGCGGCGATGGGATGAGCGCGGCCACGAGCATCCTGGGACCGATCGGCTGGCGGAAGCCGAGCACGAAGAACCAGAGCGTGGCGAAGCCCACGAGTACGATGCCTGCCCCGCCGACCCTCGGCCAGCGGATCGAGACCAGAGCGAAGGCGAACACGGCGAGCCACGGGGCCGCTTCCACGAGCGACACAACGGAGAGCCCGTGCGACGCCAGCACGAAGAGGAGCCACGCGCCCCCGATGACCCACGCGACGGCCCGTCCCGCCCGTCTGCGCGCCTTCACCTGCATCACGAGGAGCGCGAACTTCACGAGCAGCGTCACGAAGAGGACCACGCAGATCTCGAAGGCCGGCTCCGCGTCGTCGATCATCGCCTTGACGAAGCTGATCCCCGCGATCGAGACGGCCACGAGGAACGCGACGTGGCTCGAGCGGTAGGACACGACGCGCTCGCGCTCGTCCCCGCCGGCCAGGAGGCCGACCTCGCGGAGGAGGGGACGGGCAACGGTGAGCGGAACAAGCGCGAGGTAGAAGTACGCGTTGACCAGCGCGCCGAGCGCGATGCAGAGCGCGGCGTAGACGATCCCGAGGACGAGAAGCGCTCTCTGACTCATGGGTGGCATCAGGGTCTCCCGGTTCCGGCGCGTCCGCGCCTACCCGCTCTCCTCAAGCTCAAAGACCTGCTCGAGCGGCACGCCGAACGCGCGGGCGATGCGAAGCGCAAGCGCGACCGAGGGATTGTACTTCCCCTTCTCGATCGCGATGATGGTCTGGCGCGTCACGCCCACGCGCGCGGCCAGCTCCTCCTGGGTCATCTCCCCGTGGAGAAACCGCAGCTTCCTGACCTCGTTCCGGACGGCGTCGCTCATCGGCCGGGAGTGTGCCAGGGCTGTCCCTGGATGTCAAGTATTGATTACTTTGTGATTAGTTGGCTTTACGCACGGTGTGCCGCGCTACGGCGTCTGGGTTGCCGCGTCGCGGGGTCTCCCGGCCGCGCGGAGCGCTTCCTCGCTGGCCAGCTGCGCCTCGGCCAGGAGCGAGCCCAGCCTCAGCGCTTTCGCCTCGTCCACGGCGTCCGCCGCGAGCTCGACGGCCCGCTCCGCGCTCCCGGCAGCGACTCGGGCGTGCGCCAGCTCGATCTGCACGCGAAGCGCGGTGATGCGGGCCCCGCACGCGTCGGCGGCGGCCCGCGCGGCCTCGAGGTCCTCCAGCGCCGCCGCGGCGTCGCCGAGGAGCCGCCGTACGCGCCCGCGCGCAAGGAGCGCGCCCGCCCTGAGGTCGTTGCTCCCGACGCTGTCGGCCGCGCTCACGGCCCGCTCGACCGTCGCGGCGGCCGCCGCGCAGTCGCCCAGCGCGCACTCGGCATCGGCCCGAGCCGTCAGCACCACGGCCGCGCCGCACTGATCGCCGAGTTCCCCGTAGACGCGCTCGGCGTCTGCGAGCGATTCCAGGGCCGCCGCGTGCCGCCCACGCGCGGCCATGACCGACGCCATGTACACGAGCGTCTCCGCTTCGCCGCCGGCCCACTTGATCGCGCGGAAGATCTCGAGCGCCTCGAGGTACCGCGCGAGCGCCTTGTCGTACTGCCCCCGCAGCCGCGCGATGTTCCCGACGTAGTTGAGGGAGATCGCGACGCCCTTCTTCTCCCCGAGCTCCCGTCTCGCCTCGAGCGCGCGGTCGATGTACACCTCGGCGTCGTCCACGCGGCCCTGCGTGAGGTACACGTTCCCGATGTTGTTGAGGCAGAGGATCTCCGCCATGCGGTCGCCGAGCTCCGGCTCGATCTCGAGCGCGCGCTTGTAGCTGTCGAGCGCGTCGTCGAGCCGCCCCTGCTCCTCGAGGACCGTCCCGAGGTTGATGCAGTTCTCGGCGACGCCCTGCTTGTCCCCGAGCTTCTCGCTCAGTTCGAGCGCCTCTCGGTACGTCGCGATCGATCGCTCGTAGTCCCCGCGCACCTGATAGACCACCGCCATGTTCGACAGCGTCGCGCTCATGCCCCTCGTGTCGCCGATGTCGCGCTTGATCGCCAGGCTCTCGCCGTAGCGCTTGAGCGCGTCGTCGTGGCGGTCGAGCCAGAAGTGCGAGAGGCCAATCGCGTTCAGCACCGTCGCCTCGCCCTCCCTGTTGCCGGAGAGCACGTGGAGCGAGAGCGCCCGGTGCAGCTCCTCGAGGGCCTTCTCGCAGTCCCCCTTCTTGATGTGCACGCGCCCGAGCGCGAAGACGGCCGCCGCGAACTTCGGGTCCAGCTCGACGACACGCTCGAGGTTCGCGGCCGCCTTCTCCCAGTCGCCCTCGAGCTCGCAGGCGAGCGCGAGCTCGTAGAACGCCCCGAGGTTGTTCGGGAGGAGCCTCGTGAGCTCCTCGAACGCCTCGATGGCGCGGGTCGCCTCGCCCGCCGCGAGCGCCTGGCGCGCCGCCACGAAGAGCCGGTCGGCGCGCGGAAGCGTCCGCGACAGCCCGACGGCCGTCGCCAGCGCCCCGGCCGCATCGTCGTCGCGCCCGAGGTTCGACAGGGCCTCGCCGAGATACGTGAACGCCAGGGCGAAGCCGGGGTCCCGCTCCGTCGCATCCCGGAGCAGCGCGGCCGCCTCGGCGTTGTTCCCCTGATACAGCTTCGAGAGGCCGTCCACGTACGCCTTGACCGACTCCGGATCGCGCGAGCCCTTCTCGCCGACCATGGTCGTGACAAGGTCGCGCTCCGCGCCGACCTCGATCACGCGCAGCGTTTCGGCCGCGAGGTGCCCCACCGCGTCGAGGAGCGCCGCGTCGTCCTCCCCGTCGAACCTGACGTGCGACTCCGCTCCCGTCGCCGGCTGCGTGACGACGAGGTCGATCCTGGTCGCGGGGCCGAGCCTGACGTAGCTTCCGCACACGATCGTGTCGGCGCTCAGGTGCTCCGAGAGCGACCTCAGCGTGGCGGCGTCGAGCGGGGAGCCGGGCTCGATCCGGAGATCGGCGAGCACGGCGTTGAGCCTGTCGGGCGAGACGACGCGCACGGCGGGGACGTGCGCGAGCTCGCTCGAGAGCATGATCTGGAGGCCGGACTGCATCCATGCGGCGTCCGCGGCCCCGCTCACGTTGCGAAGGGGAAGCACGGCGAGCGCATGGCGCGGGCCACCCGTCTCCGCGCGAGGCGCGGCGGCGCCGGTCGCCGTCGCCCACGAGCGCGCGGTGAGCGAAGGGGCGGCCCCGACGGCCGCGCCGTCCACCGCAGCGGCGGTCGCGGCCTCGCGCAGCGCGGCGGCCATGGCGGCGCAGTCGCGGAACCGGTCGTCCGGCTCCTTCGCGAGCGCGCGGGCGACGACCGCCGTGAACGCCGCGGGGAAGCTGCCCTCATCCGGGATCGGATCCGGGGCCCTCGTCACGACTGCGTACAGCACGTCGAGGCGGCCGTCGCCCGGGAACGCCGGCCTGCCTGCGGCCATCTCGTACAGCACGGCGCCGGCTGAGAAGACGTCGGAGCGCGCGTCCGCGGGCCTGCCCTGCGCCTGCTCCGGCGACATGTACCGCGCGGTGCCGAGCACGACGCCCGCCTCGGTGAGCGTCATCGCGCCGGTCGTGTCGCCGGCCTCGGGCGCAGCGAGCAGCTTGGCGAGCCCGAAGTCGAGGATCTTCACGATCCCGTCCGGCCGCACGATGACATTCTCGGGCTTGATGTCGCGGTGGACGATCCCCAGCTCGTGCGCCTTCCCAAGACCCGTGGCGAGCTGGAGCCCGATGCCCACGACGTCGCGCGGCGCGAGCAGCGCGCTTCCGATCAGCGCGCGCAGCGTCCGCCCCTCGACGAACTCCATCGCGATGAACGTGGCGCCGTCCGCCTCGTCGATCTCGTAGATCGTCGCGATGTTCGGGTGGTTGATCGCCGAAGTAGCCTGCGCCTCCCGGACGAAGCGGCCGAGGCGCTCCGGGTCGCCGGTGAGATCCCGCGGGAGCATCTTGATCGCGACCCTGCGTCCGAGCTTCGTGTCCTCGGCGGCGTAGACGACGCCCATGCCGCCGCGACCGATCTCCTCCAGGATCCGATAGTGCGTGATGGTCCTGCCGATCATGCCCGCGCTCCGTGGCTGCCGCGCGCCTCAGCGCCGCGACGCCCCTGACGACCGCTCACCGCGCGCCGGAGCCTAGCAGAAAGCGCCCGGCGCCGGCAGGGGTTTTGTGCCCCCGGCCGGCGCCGTCTCCGCTTGCCGCCCGCAGCGCACTATCGGATGAGGACGACCTTCCCCGTCGCCGCCTCGCCGCCGGATTCCACGCGCGCGAAGTACACGCCCGACGCCGCCCGCTGTCCCGCGTCGTCCGTGCCGTCCCACACGATCGTCGCGCGCCCGCCCGCGAACGGCCCGTCGTAGAGCGTCCTCACGACGCGACCCGCCGTCGTGCAGACCGTCACGGTCACGCGCCCGGCCGCCGGACCGGCCAGCTCCAACCTGCACTCGTCCCGCGAGGGGCTCGCGTACGAGAGCGAGTACGCGGCCTCGCCGGCGACGGGCACGCCGGGCACGTCGGTGGGCGGCGTCAGGAGACCGAGCGTGAACATGAGCGTCTTCGAGCGCGAGAGCATCTCACCCGCGAGGTTGCCCAAGGGATGGGCCGGCGAGTTGGGGATGACGCTTCCAGCATAGCCGCGGATGACGGCGTTCATGGCGGAGAGCTCGTCGATGGCCCACGCGTAGAGGTACGAGCCGTAGTACGCGAACGCCTGGTCGGCGTAGACCTCAAGTTCCGCCTTCGCCGCCTGCAGCTCCTGAGGATCATCGGCGCCTGGAACGAGGATCTCATCGAGCATCCCGAACTTGTTGTCTGCGACGTCGCCCGCCGGCCGGTTGTCCACGACGAGCACGAACTCGTCGAACCGAGAGATGACGCCGCGGGCGTCCTCGATGCTCCCCTCGACTGTCACGTCCCTGAACATGCCCCTCGAAGAGCCCGACGACGCGCACGCGAACAGCCGGGTCCCCGGCATCAGGGCGTCCGCCTGGATGAGGTTCTCATGCGTCGCGGTGGACGAGAGCCCGACGTAGGTGAACACCGTCTCTCCGTCGGGGAGCGCCGCGTAGAACGGAAGCGTGTTCCCCTGCGGACTGGTCCTGCTCGCGGACTCCGTCAGCACGGCCGACGAGTAGCCGCCCTCCGCGACGCTCTCGAGACGAAGCTCGACGTGCTCGGCCGGGTTCACCTGGACGCCCGCGCCGGGCGGCGTCGGGGTGAACCCTAGCGCGACGAGGGCGCTCGGGCACGCGTTCGGCATCGTGAGCGCCGGATTGATGATCTGCCCCATGGGGTTGAGCCGGTGGATCCTGCACATCGAGGCGCTCGCGACGTAGATGGTGCCGTCCGAGCCGATGTCCATGTCGTCCGAGCCCGCGCCGATGTGCCCGGGTCCGAACTGCTGAAGCCCGCCGTCAGGGCCGACGTTGTGAAGGCCGAACGCGCGGTCCAGGAGCACGAGCGCGCCGTTCGGCCGGAGGGCAAGGTCGATCGCGTTCGCGGTCGCCTCCTCAACGATCGGATCGAGCTCGGTGAAGGTCGTCGGACCCGTGCGTTCGTACTCCGCGATGTACGGGAGCGTGTCCCCGCGGGCACCGATCAGCGCGATGACGTGCCCTTTCCTCGGCCCCATCGGCGCGACGAGGAGGTCCAGCACCGGGCCGCGGAACGTCATGCAGCTCTCGGCGGTCCCCCCGCCTCCCGGCAGAACCCAGAGCGAGACGGAGTCATCCTTCACGAAGTAGATGTCCGTGGACTCACCGTCCGGGTAGAGCTCGAGAGGAGCTACCCCGGTGACCAGGTCCTCGACGCCGCCGGTCCCGAGGCTGACCGCAGAGATCCGCCCCGCGGCGCTCGCGACGAGGATGCGCCCGTCCGAGGCGATCGCCATGTCCTGGACGCCGCCGAACGAACCGGCACGGGTGATCACGAAGGGCTCGATGCCGGCGAACCCCCAGATCCGCGCGCTCTCGGCGTCGGCCGCGTAGAGCTTCAGGATCCCCTGCGCTGCTGTGGGCGCGAGCGCGACGAGCAGCGCGGCAAGAAGGACCGCGTGACGTGGCCGCATGTGCACCTCTTCCGATGTCCTAGCGAACGAACACGACCTTGGCGCTCTCGGCATCGCCACCGGACTCGACGCGCGCGAAGTACACGCCCGAGGCCGCGGGCCATCCATCCGCGTCGGCGCCGTCCCAGACCAGCGACTCAACCCCACCGGAGAGCACGCCGTCGTACAGCGTCCTCACGAACCTCCCGGATACGGTGTGGAGCGTCACGACCGCGCGCGACCCGGCGGGGCCGGCGAGCGTCATCCGGCACTCGCCGCGCGCGGGGTTCCCGCACGCGAGCGAGAGCGACGACGCGACGCGCCCGGGGGCGAGCTCGTCGAAGGAACCTCGCAGAGCCGACAGGCTGAACATGAGCGTCTTCGACCGCGACAGGATCTCGCCGGCGAGGTTGCCGCCGGGGCTCGCGGACGAGTTCGGAATGGCGGACCCCGCGAACGCGCGCGTCGCGTCGTTGAGCTGCCCAAGCTCGTTGATCGCCGCCGCCGTGGCGCCCGTGCGGTAGAACCGCTCCGCCGTGAGGGCGCGCGCGCGCAGCGACCGCTTGGCCGACTCGACGGCGGAGCGCCGCGCGGCGATGTCGGGACTCAGGATGTCGTGGAGCCGCGCGAACTTGTCGTCAACGACGGCGCCCAGGGGGCGGGAGTCGTCCACCGCGACCACCTCGGAGAAGCGCGAGATCACGCCGCGCGCGTCCTCGATCGTCCCTTCGACCGTCACGTCCTGGAACACCTCCCCCATCCCGTGCGCGAAGAAGAGACGGCTGCCCGGGAGCAGAACGTCCACCTGGATGAGGTTCTCGTAGGCCGCCGTTGTCGCGAGCGACACGTACGTGAAGCCGTCCCTGCCGGCGGGCGCAGCCGCGTACTCGGGCAGCGTGTTCCCGCCCGGGCTCGTGCGGCTCGTCGTCGTGGTCGTCGTCGCCCAGGTGAACCCACCCTCCGCGACGCTCTCGAACAGGAGCTCGACGCCCTCGACCGGGATCACAGGAACGCCCTCGCCCGGCGGCGACGGCGTGAGTCCCACCGCAGCGACGGCGCGCGGTTGATCGACGACGGTGTTGAGGCTGGGGAGGATCCAGTGGCCGTCGGGGTCGAACCGGTGCGTCAGGGACACCTCCCCGTCCACGACGTAGATGGTCCCATCGGCCCCGATGTCGATGTCGCTGCCCCAGAGCCCGGCGGACGGCCCGAAGTGCGTGAGCTGACCCCCGGGGCCGACGTCGTACATGCCCGTCTCTTGGTCGAGGAGCACGATCCGGCCGTCGGGGCGGATCGCGAAGCCCCTGGCGTACTCCGTGGCCTCTTCAAGAGCGGGCGGCAGCACCTCGAAGCTCGTCGGCCCCGTGCGCCGGAACTCCGCGAGGTACGCGGGCTCCATCTCCTCGCTCTCGAAGAGCACGAGCAGGTGCCCGGCCCTGTCACCGGACGGATAGACCTGGATGTCCACGGGCGTTCTGTCGAACGACATGCAGTACTGGCCTGGCCCTGTTCCGCCCGGCAGGACGTAGAGCGCCGGATAGGAGTACGTGACGAAGTAGACGTCGTCGGAGAGGCAGTCGGGGTAGACGTCGCCAGGCTGGTACGCATACGGATCGAGCACGGTGATCTCCGACGTTGCCGGATCGACGCGTGCGACGCCCAGCTGATATGCCGCGACGAGGAGCTTCCCTTGTCGGTCGATGGCCATGCCTTCAACGAAGCAGAGCTCTTGCGTCGAGAGGAACGCCGGGACCGTGTCGGTGTACGCGGCGATGCTGCACGCGGCGCCGTCGGCGACATACACATCCGTCGCGGCAGCGGTCGGAGCGCACGAAAGCGCGATGACCGCCGCAACAGCTGCTGCGACCACTGTCATGCCGTAGCGGTTCTCCACTGGTGCCCCCTCTCTCAAGCCACTCAAGCGCACGGCATCATGCCGGTTTGATGGCAGAACTATACCATAGTCACTGACATTCGTCAATGATTTCGTCTCAGTATCAGTGAGCGGCGCCTCAATCCGGCGGGGGTCGAGTCTGCGTCCTGGACCCGACCGCTGCGGCTGGCAGTCACACGGGATTCGGGGTTCGCTTCACCACAAGCAGGAGGATGTCATCGGATTGTGGCGCTCCCGCGGTGAACGCTCCCAGGTCATCCATGACCAGCGACACGAGGTCCGAGGCGGAAGGCGCCTCTCCTTCGCCGCCCGCCGCCACCGCCCGACCCAGCGCCCGGCGCAGCCGCTCTTCTCCGTAGAACTCCCCGTCCCTGCCCACGGCCTCGGTGACGCCGTCGCTGAACACGACGAGCGACGATCCCGGCTCGAGCACGAGGGACGCGGCGGCATACGGAGCGTCTTCGAGCATCCCGATCGGCATGCCGGTCGCCGCGATCTCGCGCATCGCGCCCGCGGCGGTCACGAGGATCGGCGCGTTGTGCCCCGCGTTCACGTAGTCCAGCCGGCCGCTCGCGCGGTCGAGCGCGGCGACGAACAGCGTCGCGTAGCGCACGGCGTCCGTGGACGCGCAGACCTGCCGGTTGAGCGCGGACACGGCGCTCACGAGGTCGCGCTCGCCCCCAAGCAGCACCTCGGCCACCGGGACGATGCTCGAGACCAGAATGGCGGCCCCGAGTCCCTTCCCTGCCACGTCGCCCGCCATGATCACCGAGCGCCCGTCCTCCAGGTGCCTCACGTCGTAAAGGTCGCCGCCCACCTCGGCGCACGGCGTGTAGGAGACGCTGATCTCGTAGTGGTCGACGCCCTCGACGGTCTCGGGCAGGATGTGCCCCAGGATCTCGCGCGCCGTCCCGAGCTCGCGCTCGAACCGTTTCCTCTCCTCCTCCGCTTCGGTCAGCCTCGCCTGCGTGATCTTCACGGCGATGAGGTTCGCGAGCACGGTGAAGGCGCGGAGCTCGTCCTCCCCGTATCGCGACGAGGGGTCGGTCGTGTCCGCGTACAGGAGGCCGATGATCTCGTGGTTGTCGAAGAGCGGCGCGGCCATCGCCGCGCGGATGCCCTGCCGCACGACGCTGTCGTGCCCGCCGAAGCGCGGGTCCGCCTGCGCGTCGCTCGTGAGAAGCGAGACGCCGTCCTCGAGCACCTGACGCACCATCGTGGTGCTGAGCACGAGTTCGTCGCCCCGGCCGCGCCCGGACGGAAGTCGCGACGCGCGCACCGTCGGCGTCCTCGCCTCGCCCTCCAGGGAGAGAAGGACGATGCGGTCACACGCGATCGCGCGCTCGACGAGCCCGAGGACGTCCTCGTAGATCCCCTCAAGCGGGCGCTCGCTCACGAGGAACTGACCGGCGTCGGCGAGGACGCGGAAGAGGTCGCGGCCCGCGCCACGCTCGCCCGTGGGCCCCGCGAGAGCCGAGACCGGGACGGCCGACGTCACGACGGCCGACGCGCTCAGGCAGTACTCCGTGCTCTCGGGAGGCCCGGGCGCGCGGAGCGTCAATGACACGTCCGCGAAGGCGATCCGGCTGCCCGCCCGCGCCGGCGTCGGCGCGGCGATGCGAGCGCCGTCCACGCGCGTGCCGTTCCGGCTCCCGAGGTCCGTCACCGTCACGCGCCCGCCGGCAACCGATACGAGCGCGTGCCGACGCGACACGGATCGGTGTTCGAGGCGGATGTCCGACTCGGGAGCGCGGCCGACGACCTGGTCTCCATCGCGGAGCTCCAGGCTCACGCGCGTCCCGTTGACGGTTCCCACGAGTGCGAAGGCCATGGACCAAGCCCCCCGGCCGCGGGGCCGGTTAGAGGAGGAAGTACCTCAGGCAGAGGTACGCGGCAGCGATGACGACGCTGAGGAGCATGAGCGGGAAGCTGATGCGCGCGAAGCGCCCGAAGGTGATGTCGTAGCCGTTCCGCCTGCCCGTCTGCGCGATGACGACGTTCGCCGCCGCGCCGACGAGCGTCCCGTTCCCGCCGAGGCACGCGCCGAGGGACAGCGCCCAGAAGAGCGGGTAGGTGACCTGCACGTGGACCGCCGCGGCGTCGCCCGCGATGCCAAGCTGCGCGGCGAAGAGCGGCACGATCGACCGGATGAGCGGGATCGTTGCCATCGTGAGCGGGATCGCGTTCACGACGGAGCACGCGAGCGCGCTGCCCCACAGGATCACGAGCGTCGTCGCAAGCAGATTGCCGCGCGTGAGGATGACGAGCTCGCGGCCGAGCCAGACGAACGCCCCCCGCTCCTGCATCGCCCCCACGAGCATGAAGAGCCCGACGAGGAAGAGGATCGTGTTCCACTCCACCTTCCCCATCACGCGACGGATGTCGCTTCCGCACGCCAGCGCCGTGAGCATCCCGCCCGCCAGCGCGACGATGCCCGGCTCAATGCCCGCCGACCGCCCGAGGAAGAAGCCGAGGAGCACGAGACCGAACACCGCGAGGCCGCGGCGCAGCCGTCTGTGGTCCGTGATGGCCGCGGCGGGGTCGGCCTTCTCGATGCGCTTCCGCAGCGACTCGCGCACAACGAGCTGCCTGCGGTACTTCGCGAGCACGGCGATCACGCTCGCGGCCATGATGACGACGACCGCGGGCCCGAGGTGCGCGATGAACTCGTTGAACGAGAGTCCGGTCTCGGAGGCGATCATGATGTTCGGCGGGTCCCCGATGAGCGTCGCCGTGCCTCCGATGTTCGAGAACACGGCCTCGAGGACAAGGAACGGGATCACGGGGAGCTCGAGGACCTGGCACACGAGAATGGTGACGGGCGCGATGAGCACGACCGTCGTGACGTTGTCGAGGAACGCCGAGATGACGGCGGTCAGCACGAGGAACAGCACGAGGACCGCCGCGCCGTCTCCCCTCGTCTTCCGCGCCACGAGCACCGCCATCCACTCGAAGAAGCCGGTCTCGGCGAGGACGCCGACGATCATCATCATGCCGACGAGCAGGAAGACGACGTTGAGGTCGATGTACGTGAGCGCGTCGTGGTACGAGATGCCGCCCAGCATGATGACGAGCGCCGCGCCGAGACATGCCGCGACGGTCTTGTCCACCTTCTCCGACGCGATGAGCGCGTACACGACGCCGAAGACGACGATGGGGAACCACATCCCCGCCGTGGGAGGCACTGCCATCCTCGCCGCGAGCTGGCGGGCTGCGTCTCCTGCCGGCCCCATCCACGTCTCCTAGACGTTGAGGATCCTGTCCACGACCACGGCGCGGTCGATCACGCCCACGACCCTGCGGTCCCGCTCGACGTAGATCTTCGGGTACTTCCGCACGGAGAAGAGGTACACGACCTCCATGAGCGTCGCGTCCTCTGGGAGCGCCGCGAAGTCGGCCGACATCGCGTCGCCCGCCTTCGCCTTCGCCTCGTTCTCGAAGTAGGCCTCGAACGGATCGAAGTGGCGCATGAAGGCCACGTTCGTGAGCTGCGAGAAGAAGTCCGGCAGGCCCTTCTTGAAGAGGATGTCGCTCGTCACCTCTCCCACGATCCGGTCGTCCACGTCGAGCACGGGCACGGCGTCGGTGCCGTACTGGCACATGAGCTGCGACACGACGCGGATGGGCGTGTCCGGGGCGACCTTCACCGTCAGGGGCCGCATGAGCTGCCGCGCCGTGACGACGAGCTCGAACGCCGGCGCCTGCTCGACGAGGAACTCGTAGACCTTGGCCGGGTCGGTCTGCGTGAGCAGGAACTCCCGCGCGTCGGCCTGCGACATGAGGCCGGCGAAGAGCGACATCGTCTGCATGCCGACCATCGGCGTCTCGAGCGGGGTCACGGCCATGAACACGAGCCTGACGGCGGTGCTGTCGAGGGTCTCGTACTCGATCTCGCGACTGAGGACGGCGAGCGCCGCGACGAACCCGCGGAAGCCGGGGACGCGCGCGTGGGGATACGCAAGCCCGTTGGCGATGCCCGACGGGTGCTCACGCTCCCGCGCGAGGATGAGCGGGCCGATCCGGCTCTTCACCTGGTCGGGCTGCGAGGCGACGATGGGGCTCCGCCCGACCGCCGCGATCATGCGGTCGAGGAGCTCCCACTTGTCGTTGACCTCGATGCCGACGAGGATCTGGTCCGGGCTGATGTGCCGCGCGAGGTCCATGGGCCTGCCTGCGGAGTGGGTCCGGTTCGGGCTCGGATGGCGGGGAGTATCGCACCGACTCCGCGCCAGTGCAAGGCGCTCGTGGCGCGCCCTACGACGCCGCCTCGAACGACAGGTGCATCCGCTCGAGTCTCCGTGACTCGCGGACGAGCATGGCGACGGTCACGACGGTCCCGAGGACGTCGGCCGCGGGAAACGCGAGGAAGATGCCCCAAAGGCCCATCGAGAGGGGAAGCAAGAGCACGAGCGGTATGAAGAAGACCACCTGCCGCGAGAGCGTGAGGAAGACCGCGGGCCGAGCGCGTCCGAACGCCTGGAACAGCGCGGCCCCCATCATCTGGACCCCGAGCATCGGGAACGCCGCCGCAACGATGCGGAGGGCCGGGACCGCCATCCGGATGAGCTCGTCGTCCCGCGAGAAGAGACCGATCATCGGCCGCGCGGCGAGCATGAACGCCGCGAACGCGCCCGCGGCGAACAGCGTGGAGCGCACCGACGAGATGCGCATCGCGTGTCTCGCGGTGAGGTAGCGCTTCGCGCCGTAGTTGAACCCCGCCACCGGCTGGAGCGCCTGCGCGAATCCCATGAGCGGCATGAACGAGAACTGCAGGATGCGGTGGATGACGCCGTACGCGGCGATCGCGAGGTCCCCACCGTGGCGCCCGAGGCTCCTGTTGAGGATGATCATGACGACGCTGCCAGCGACCATCCGGCCGAACGAGGCCGCGCCGACCGCGAGCGTCTCGCGGACGATCGCCGGCGCGAGCCTCATGTCCCTCAGGCGCATGGAGAGGCTGCTCCGGCCGCTCGCGAAGTACGCGGCGATGAACACGGTGGAGCACGCCTGCGCGATGACGGTCGCGATCGCGGCGCCGCGGATGCCCATGCCGAGGGCGAAGATGAAGATCGGGTCGAGAATGACGTTCACGCCCGCGCCGATGAGCATGCGAGTCATGGCCACCATCGCCTGCCCCTCGGCGCGGATGATGTTCCCCTGGGCCATCGAGTAGCACGAGAAGCCCGTGCCCCAGAGCACGGTCGCCATGTACGCCCGCGCGTACGGGAGGATCGCCTCGGTGGCGCCGAACACCCTCAGAAGCCGATCGAGGAACCCGAACCCGAGCGCCATGATGCACGCGGCGGCGATGAGGATGAGCGTGAGCGCGTTCCCCGCCGTGCGCGCCACGCGCTCGCGATCGCCCGCGCCGAGCGCGCGGGAGATGATCGAGGCCGCCCCCATCCCGATGAGGTGTCCGAGGGCCAGGACGATGAGCTGAACGGGGAAGCAGACGGCGAGCCCCGCGATGCCGAGCGTCCCGACGCCGCGGCCGATGAAGATGGTGTCGACGACGTTGTACGCTGCCATGGCGGCCATGCCGACCGTCGCGGGGATCGAGAGCCGCCACAGGAGGCCGCCGATGTCGGCGTCGGAGAGGACGTGATTGCGCGACGGGGCGCCGCCGGGGAAGCGTCCGTCGCACGCGGGGTCACGGTTCATCGGCGGCGGGCATATACTGCGGGGTCATGCACGGTCGCTGTCGCTCCGCTCGACCTTCTTCACCCACGCCACCTTCCAGTAGAAGAAGCAGCTCCGGTCGCAGCCGTCCCTGCCGCGGATGCCCTGGCCGTGGCAGATGCCGCCTTCGAGGACGACGGTGTCCTTGATGGTCCGCATCACGTGGTCGTGCTCGTCGAGGATGCGCCGCACGGGCTTGAGCACGCGGAAGCGTCGCCCGCAGTATTGCTCCATCGGGCGGAGGAACTTGAGTCCGCCGTGCTTGCCGTGCTCGTCGAGCGTCGCCGTGATCTCATCGAGCGATCGAACCTCGACGAGGTCGCCGGCCTGTAGGCCGCAGCACCAGTGCCGGGGAGCGGCGGCGGCCGACGCCCCGCCACCGGCGTCCGTCCACCGGAGCCAGCCGCCATAGGGCTCGGCCGGGATGCTCAGAAGCCGCGAGAGAAGCGCCATGACGCGGCGGCGGAGCCCCAGCGCCTTCCCGTGCGCGAGAAGGTACCACGATTCAACGCGGCTGATCGGCGAGAGCGCGTCGTCGAGCCAGCGAAGCTGGCAGACCTCGAGCGTCGAGTCGTCGAGTCCTCCGGCCGACTCGAAGCCGGTCGGCAGCTGCTCCGCCGTCGTGCGGGCGGGGTTGCTGCTCATCGAGGGGGGCATCGCGTCACCTCCGGGCGGTGTCCGCTGCGGTTCCGGGCAGCACGCGCCGCAACGGGATGTCTCCATTGTAGCCGGTCGCGCGGCCCGAGACCAGAGCCTGATAGACCGGTCCCGCCGCCTCGTTTGACTTCCGGCGGCCGCGTGCTACGCTCTTGTTCGAGCGGCGCACCATGACGGCCCGGGCGGGCGCTCGGGCCGCGAGGCGGCGCCGAAACCGTTCGTTCCTCGGAGGGCCGACGATGTCAAGAAGCGTCACGGGGGCGACAGCGAAGGCGTTCATGCTACTCCTTGTCCTGATCGCCGCAGGCTGCGCGCACGCTCCCGTGCGTCCCGCACCCTCCCCCGTCGCCGGGCCCCGCAACGTGGTCCTCATGATCGGGGACGGCATGGGAACGGCCCACGTCACCTCGGCGAAGGTGGCGGCGGGGCGGCTCGAGATGGAGCGGCTGCCGGTCGGGGGGATCGTGTCCACCTGGTCGGCGAGCGCGCTCGTGACCGACTCCGCCGCGAGCGGCACGGCCCTCGCGACGGGGCACAAGACCGTGAACGGCACTGTGGCGATGTCGCCTGTGGGTGTCGCGCTCAGGACTGTCCTCGATCACGCCGAGGACCGCGGTATGGCCACGGGGCTCGTCGTCACGTGCTCGATCACGCACGCGACGCCGGCCGCGTTCGTGGCGCATGTCGCGGGCCGCGAGGACAACCTCGAGATTGCGCAGCAGATCGCCGCGAGCGACGTAGAGGTGCTCTTCGGCGGCGGCTGGTCGCACTTTCTGCCGGCCGCGGAGGGCGGCGGGCGCCACGACGGGCTCGACCTTCTGAGCGCGATACGCGAGCGGATGCCCGTCGCACTGGCGCCGGCCGAGTTCAGGGCGCTGGGCGACACGGAGCGCGCGGCCGCCTTCTTCGCGCCGGACCACCCGGGCCGCGCCCGCGAGCGCGACCCCGACCTGCGCGAGCTGACCTGGAAGGCCCTTGAGGTCCTCTCGCGCGACGACGACGGGTTCTTCCTGATGGTCGAGGGCTCTCAGATCGACTGGGGCGGGCACGAGAACGACCACGACTGGATCGTGGACGAGATGCTCGACTTCGACGCCGCCGTGGGCGTGGTGATGGACTTCGCCGAGCGCGACGGGCGGACGCTCGTCGTCGTCACGTCGGACCACGAGACCGGAGGCTACGCGCTTCTTGACGGCTCGCTCGAACGGCGCGCCATCACGGCCCCGCACTTCGCGTGCGACGACCACACGGCGTCCATGGTGCCGCTCCTTGCCTACGGGCCGGGAAGCCACGCGTTCGGCGGGATGAGCGACAACGCGCGCGTCGGAGAGCTGCTCATCGAGTACGTCACCACCGGACGGTAGGCCGCTCCTGGTGTGCCCTACTCCCACCTCAGCGGGTTGAAGCTCACCCGCGTGTCGAAGTGCTCCACGCCGACCGCGCGCTTGAGCCGCCACACGACGAGGTACGTGCCAGGCGTGGCGGCGGCCTCGAACCCGACCTTCACGAGCCACTGCACGAGCACGATGTCCCTGAGCACGCCGCCGGGCACCGTGCCCGCGAACGCGGCAGTGATGAACACCGCGGAGTCCGCGAGCTGGCCCACGAGCGTCGAGCCGATCGTGCGCACCCACAGGAACCTGCCGCCCGTCGCGACCTTGAGCTTCGCGAGCACGATCGAGTTCAGGAACTCCCCGCACAGGTACGCGGCGAGCGACGCCGCAACGATCCGCGGCGCCGGCCCCAGCACCGCGGCGAACGCGACCTGCGACGACGCCGTGTCCGGAAACGGCCGGAGCGTCCACGCCCCCGCCGGCGGCAGCGCGATGGCCAGGTGCGAGAACGCGACGGCGACGACGTTGCACGCGAAGCCCAGCCAGATGGCCTTCCGCGCGGCCGCGTAGCCGAAGACCTCCGTGAGCACATCGCCGATGATGTACGCGAGCGGGAACACGAGCACGGCGGCCGGCACGACGAGGCCGCCGACGGTGATGAGCTTGGCGGCGATGAAGTTCGAGGTGATGAGGACGCCGACGAAGAGCGCCACGGTCACGCGGAGGGCGTCCTCGGCGCGGCCCGGGTTGCGGCTCGGGGCCCCGGTCGGCGCCGGAGCGTCGGCGCGCGCGCTCATCGCTTGCCGTGCTCCGCTTCGACGGTGATCGCGATCCCGCCGCGGACGGCGAACCGCGCGGCCACCCTGCACCACCGGGGCTCGAGGGCCCTCACGAGGTCGTCGAGGATGACGTTGGCCACATGCTCGTGGAACACGCCCTGGTCGCGGTACGACCACAGGTACAGCTTGAGCGACTTCGACTCGAGGATGCGCTCGGCGGGAACGTACTCAATGGCGAGATGCGCGAAGTCGGGCTGGCCCGTCGCGGGGCAGACGCAGGTGAACTCGTCCGTCGTGAGCGTCACGACGTAGTCACGACCGGCGTGGTGGTTCGGGAAGGTCTCGAGCCTTCGCTCCGGCCTGGCGTCGCGCCCGAGGAGCGTGAGCCCGTCGAGATCAGTGGGACCGGTGAGCTTGTCCATGGCGTTCCCCCTGCGCGTCGTGCCGGGCCTCACTACCCAGCGGCTCTGGGCGGCCAAGGGCGGGATTATAGCACCGGCAGTGAGGTTGGCACACGAGGGCATGAGCGCCCGGGTGCGGTATGGACCGAGTTCCGCGCCATCAGGATTCTTGACAATCTGGCAAATGCATGGCATAGTCGCTTGTGGACCACTGCTTGCAGTTGACCGGCTCAGCCGGGGCGGGTCGCCCCAGCGCTGTCGGCATTCCAGAGGCCGACGAGCCGCCGAGCGACCTATGCCGAGGGGGGAGACGATGAGGGTCCCAGCGTGCGAGAGAAGGAACTGGCCACGGGCGCCCCGCGGGCGTGCGGAGCAGGGCGCGGCGAGTCTCGTCGCGGTCATGGCGATGTCCCTAGCGGCGCTCCTCATCGGGGTCGCCCTTCTGTCCATGGGCGTCGGCGAGTCCGATGTCGTTGAGTACCGGGCCGACAGCACGCGGGCTCTGTGGCTTGCGGAGGGCGGCATCGAGCGCGCCCGTGTCTGGCTGAGCAAGCTGTACGAGAGCAACCCTGCCCTGGACCCTACGGGGCTCGGAGCACAGCAGCAGACGCTCGGCGGCGGCCAGTATGGGTACACCGTGACCGGCATGAGCAGCGGGCCGCTAGGGCTTCCGCTCTTCACGGTTGTCTCGACGGGACAGGTTGACCGGGCCGTCAGGCAGGTCAGGGTCGTGCTCACGCCTGAGACCTTCGCGCACTACCAGTGGCTCGTCAACTCGCAGGCGCCGGACACGTGGTTCATGACGGGCGACTACTTCGAGGGGCCGGTGCACATGAACGGCCACCTGCGGATCGACGGCGATCCGTGGTTCGGGGCCCGCGTCACGGCCTCAGGCAGCTACATCGAGGCGCCGAACAGCAACCCGACGTTCACGGCGGGCTACCAGATCGGCGTTCCGCAGGTGCCGCTTCCCAACTACAACGCTCTCAACCAGACCCTGCGCGCGGAGGCCATGAACGGCGGCCTCCACCGCCCCTCGCTGCCGGGCAACAGCAGCTACTGTGAGGTCGTGCTGGGCAGGGGGGGAGCCGCGGGAACCCTGAGCTACCGGAGCTACTCGGGCGGCACCTTCTCGGGATGGACCGACGTGCTGCTCAGGAACCTCAACGGTGCCGCCTGGTTCGACTCCCCTGTCTGGATCCAGGGCACGATCGACGGACAGCTCACCCTCGGTTGCTCGAAGGAGATCTGGATCACGGACGACCTCCTCTTCGCGGCCTCCACGCCCGGCCAGGGACCCGACCCCGGATGCGACGACCTCCTCGGACTCGTGGCTGTCGAGGACATCTACATCAAGGACACGGTCCCGAACGGGACCGACTGCGAGCTCCACGGCATCTTCATGTCGCTCAACAGACGGTTCCAGGTCGAGGGCTGGAACAACCCGCCCGCCCGCGGCACGCTCACCATCTGGGGCGGCATCATCGCCGACCAGGCGTGGCGCGTCGGAACATGGGTTCAGGGCGTCGCGCGAAGCGGCTACGACCGCAACTGGCACTACGATCCGCGGATGCTCAGGCTCTTCCCTCCGTTCTTCCCTCTCACCGGCGACATGATGATCGTGTCATGGGCCGAGGTCATCCCGCCGGAGGTGTAGGGCCTGCGGGCCGCCGGCCCGCGGCCGCCCGCCTCCCGAACGCGGCCAGCGCGACGGCGAGCACGAACCCGACCACGATGAACTGGAGGACCCACTCGGGAAGCCCCGCGACCATCGCGGGGCTTCTTCCGTCGAAGCGCCACCAGTCGGTCGAGAGCACGCAGAAGGCCGCGAAGATCGCCGCCCACGCGACCGCCGCGCGCCGTCCGATGCCGAACCGGGCGTGGCGGACGAACGCGTCCGGCGGCTCCCGGCGCGAGGGGGCGGCGAGCCCCGCGATCACGAGCACGGCCGCCGCGACCGCGGTCGCCGGGACGGCCGGGAGCAGCCCGAACGTCGGGAGCACCTTGAAGTGGTATGCGATGACGGCGGCCTCCCCCGCCGCGATGGACGCGACGGCGGCGCGCGCGGACACGCGCCTCCAGTAGAGCGCCGCCACGACCACGGGGAACAGCACGGCGAACCCGGCGAAGGCCTCGGTCGCGATCGCGAGCATGGTCGCGGGCGGGCGAAGCGCGAGGAGCAGCCCCGCGACGGCGAGGGCGGCGACGGCCGCTCGCGCTTCCCACGAGCGGGCACCGCGTGGCCCCAGCGCGGCGGGCTCTCTCCGCCTCAGGATGTCGCGCTCGACGATCGACGCGAGCGTGAGAAGCTGCGAGTCCATGGTGGACATGATGGCCGCGAGAACGCCCGTCGCCGCGAGCGCGTGGAGCCACGTCCCGCCGAAGCGCTCCATGAGGAGCGGGAAGATCCTGTCGGCGCCCTGTCCCTCGAGGCCCGGCACGAGGAGCCGGCCGAAGGCGCCCATCGCGACGGGGATGAAGAAGAGCACGGTCGTGACGGCCGGGTAGGACGCGGCGACCCGCACGAGGCTCCTCTCGTCCTTCGCCGCGTAGAACCGCTGGAAGAGCTGCGGGAGCATGGGGTCGGCCGTGAACCACAAGGCCATGTAGCTCGCCCAGATGCCGACGGTGAGCCCGCCCCCGGCCCCGGGGCGCGCGAGGTGCGCGGGGGACTCGGCCGCGAGTCGCCCCATCGCCGCGCCCCACCCTCCGAGCGCGGCGACGACCACGCCGAGCCCGACGGCGAGCGCCGCGAACATGAGAAGCCCCTGCACGACGTCCGTCCACGCCACGGTGCGCATGCCGCCCGCGAGCACGTAGCACACGACGACCGCAGTCACGGCGGCCGCGCCGAGAGCATGCGGAACGCCGAGCAGGCCCTCGATGACGTACCCGGCCGCGAGCGGCTGGAGCGCGAGGTACGGCAGCGTGAAGAACGCCTGCACGGCGGCGAACGACACGCCGAGCGTCGGCGAGCCGAACCTCGCCTCGACGAGCTCCGCCGGCGTGACGAGCCCGAGCTCGCGCCCGATCCGGAGCGCGGGGATCCCGATGACGATGAACGTGAGCGCCATGAGGCCCGTGCCGTAGGCCATCACGGGATAGAACGCGAAGCCCATCCGATACCCGGCGCCGGAGAACCCCACGACGGTGAACGCGCTGAAGTTCGTCGCGGCCATCGTGCCCAGCAGCACGAGCGCGCCGAGCGTGCGACCCGCGAGGAAGAACTCCTGGTGTCCGCCCGGCCGTCGACGCACGACGGCGCTCACGGCGAGCATCCCTCCGAGATACGCGAGGACGACGGCAAGCTGCGCGGACATGTGCCCCTCCGTGGCTCGGCCCGGAAAGCGAATGCGGCCACCCAAGCCTGGGTGGCCGCGCGGCCTGTCATGGCTCGGCGGGGATTCTACGAGGCCGTGAGCGGGGAAGCAAGCGCCGCGATGGCCCGCGCGGCCGGGCCCGAATGGCGTTCAATCGCGCGCCGAACACGCCGTGCAACCCCGCGGACATCCCGCGGGTCACATAGCCCGAATGACCAGCGTGACGGAAGCCTCACCTCCACCGCAGGTCATCGCACCGCAGGTCCGGAAGTGCCAGAGAGCGCCAGTGTCCCCTCACTGCGACAACGCCGCTGCCAAGGCAGCGGCGTTGCTCGTCTCCGATCACGCCGCGCGGTCGAGCGCCTGCGCGAAGTCCGCGATGAGATCCTCAGCGGCTTCGATCCCGACGGAGACGCGGATGAGCGAGTCCGCGATCCCGAGCGCGCCCCGTTCCTCCGGAGCAAGGGCCGAGTGCGACGTGAGCGCGGGCCTCGTAACGAGCGTCTCGACTCCGCCGAGGCTCGGAGCGAGCGCGGGGATCGAGAGCGCGGCCGAGAATCGCTCCGCGACGGGCACGCCTCCGCGGAGTTCGAAGCTCAGCATCCCGCCCATGCCGTCGAAGAGCCTCGCCGCGCGCTCGTGGCCCGGGTGTTCCCGAAGCCCCGGGTAGTGCACGCGCGCGACCGCGCGGTGCGCGGCCAGCGTCTCCGCGAGCTTCTGCGCGCTCTCGTTCTGCCGCCGCACGCGGAGCGCCAGCGTCTTCATCCCCCGCTCGAGCAGGAAGCAGGCGTGCGGGTCCAGCGACCCGCCCAAGTGATCGAGCATCCGTTTCGCCCCCCGCACCAGCTCGGCCGACCCGATGAGCGCTCCCGCGGCGACGTCGGAGTGCCCGTTCAGGTACTTCGTCCCGCTGTGGAGCGAGAGGTCGAATCCATGCTCGACAGGTCGGAAGTTCACCGGGCTTGCGAACGTGTTGTCGATCATGGATACGAGGCCGTGGCGCTGCGCGAAGGCCACGACGCCATCGAGGTCCGGCACGCGCATGAGCGGGTTGGAGATGGTCTCCACGTAGATCGCCCGGGTCTCGGCGCGAAGCGCGCGTTCCCACGACGGAGGGTCGCCGGCGGCCACGAAGGTGTAGGAGATCCCGAGCCGCTCGAGGTCGTGCACGACGAACGTGTGTGTGCCTCCGTACAGCGAGTCCTGCACGAGAAGGTGATCGCCCGCGCGCAGGACCGAGAGCATCGCCGTGGTGATCGCCGCCATGCCGCTCGAGGTCACGAGCGCCGCCTCGGCGCCTTCGAGCGCCGCGAGCTTCTCCTGCACGGCCAGGTGGTTCGGGGTGTTGTTGAGGCGGATGTACCGGATGTCGTGGTACGTCGAGGCGCCCTCGTCCTCGTACATCGCCGACTGGAAGATCGGCGTGACGATGGCGCCGAGAACGCGCGGCGTCGGCGTGCCGGCGTGAACGGCGAGCGTGTCGATGCGCTTCCTGGTGTCAGCCATGAAGCCTCCGATGGCGGAACGGTCTGGGGTGGATGCGCGGACCCGCGCCGTGCGGCGCCGCGTCACACGACGGCATCGTACACCAGCGTGACGGCGTCGCGCCAGCGGCTCAGACGACCGCGCTTCCGGGGGCGTGCTTCGTGAGGACTTCTCTGACCTTCCTGGCGAGCGTCTCAGCGGAGAACGGACGCCGGAGGACGTGCATGCCGGGATCGAGCATCTCGTCCCGGCCGGCGTCTCCGTTCGAGTAGCTCGAGATGTAGAGCACCTGGGCGCCCGGGCGCAGACGGGAGAGCCGGTCGGCCAGCCTGCCGCCGCCCATGGCGGGCATCGCGAGATCGGTGATGGCCAGGTGGACCGGACCTGCGTGCTCACCGGCCGCGCGGAGCGCGTCGAGCCCGTCGCTCGCCTGGATCACCGTGTAGCCGAGCCCCTTGAGGACCGTGCTCACGAACTCGCGCACGGGGGCCTCGTCGTCCACGACGAGCACCGTCTCCGTGCCGCGCGCCGCGCGCTCCGCGGTCGCGTCGGCCATCTCGCGGAGCGTGCGCGTCCCGGCCACCGGGAAGTGGATCCGGAACGTCGTGCCGCGGCCCGGAGCGCTCTGCACGTCGATCTCGCCTCCGCTCTGCTTGACGACGCCGTAGACCATCGCGAGCCCGAGCCCGCTTCCCTTCTCCTTGCCCTTGGTCGTGAAGAAGGGCTCGAAGATGCGGCCCATGACCTCCGGGGGCATCCCGGCGCCGGTGTCCGCGACGGAGAGCACGACGTACGACGCCGCGCGGCGGTCGGGGTGCGATCGCCTGAACTCCTCGTCCGGCGTCACGTTCTCCGTCCCGATCGCGAGCCGCCCTCCTGTGGGCATCGCGTCCCGCGCGTTCACGACGAGGTCCACGAGCACCTGCTCAAGCTGGCCGGGATCGGCCTCCACGAAGCCGGCCTCCGGGTCGAGGGAGAGCGTGATCTCGACGCGCTCGCTCACCAAGCTCTGCAGCATGTCCCTCATTCCGGCGACGAGCGCGTTGAGGTCGAGGACCTTCGGCTGGAGCATCTGCCTGCGGCTGAACGCCAGGAGCTGCTTGACCAGGAGCGCGGCGCGCCGTCCGCCGCTGAGGATCTCCGTGGCGCTCTTCGTCATCGGCGAGGCGACACCCTTCGCCCGCTCGAGCATGAGCTCCGCGTGGCCGTTGATCACAGTGAGGACGTTGTTCAGGTCGTGCGCGATGCCGCCGGCCAGCTCGCCGATCGCCTCCATCTTCTGCGACTGGCGCATCTGCTCCTCGATGCGTCGCTCGTTCGTCACGTCCCGCTTCGCAGCGACGTACTTCACGATGGCTCCCGAGGCGCTGCGGACCGGGGAGATGATGGCCTCCTCCTCGTACAGGGACCCATCCTTCCGCCGGTTCGTGAAGTGGCCGCGCCAGACCTCGCCCCGACCGATGGTCTTCCACAGGTCCTCGTAGAACGCGGGCTCCTGCTTGCCGCTCTTGAGGACCCGCGGGTTCTTGCCCTCGACCTCGGTCCGCGCGTAGCCGGTGATGCGCTCGAAGGACGGATTGACATACTCGATGACGCCGTCGGGGTCCGTGATGACGATGGCGTCCCCCGCCTGCTCGATGGCGGCCAGGAACTCCAGCGCGCGGTCGCGCCGCTCGATCTGCCCGAGCATGTCGTTGAAGCTGTCGCACAGGCGCCCGACTTCGTCGTCGCCGCGCTTGGTCACGCGCACGGAGTAGTCGCCCGTCTCGGAGACGCGCTGGGCGGCCCCGGCAAGGCTCGCGACAGGCTCGGACACGAAGCGCTGGAGCTTCGAGGCCAGCAGCACCGCAAGACCAACGGCGCAGCCCATGGCCGCGACGGCGGTGAGGACGGCAAGGAGCATGCGCTCCCTGAGCTCGCTCGTGTCGGCGCGGAGGACGAGCGTCCCGACGGCGTCGCCACCCTGACGGATCGTGACGAAGGCGTGCAGGTGGTCCCCGTGGAACGTCGCCCCGTCCATGCCGGGCACGGGGCATACCGCCGCCCCCGGCTCGGCCCCCGGCGCCTGATACTCGGCGAAGACGGAGCCATCCCCGGAGTAGACCCAGGCCTGCGCCACGAGGGGCTCGCGGCTCAGCGTGCTGAGGACTTCCTCCGCCGCGGTGGGATCGTCGAAGACGACCGCCGCCGCCGTGTTCGCGCCGACGACCTCGGCCAGGCCCGACACTCTGTTGACCATTGAGGTCCGCACGTGCGTGATGTCGCCCGTCAGGAGCACGGCCGCGACGACGATCACGACGACCGCCGTGGTCACGGCGGTGATGAGCGTGATCTTCGTCCGGAGGGGCATGTCGGCGTAGGATGCGTGTCTCACGCGCGCCGTTCCTCTTCGACGATCTCGGCAAGCCGCAGGAGCTTCGAGCTCACCTTGAGCCCGGCGCGGCCCGCCGCCCCGACGTTGATCTGGAACGCGACCTTTCCGTTCCTCACGACGAACCCGACGGCGCCTCCGGCCTTCGCGAACTCGGCGGCGTCGCTCACGGTGAGCACGGGCGACGCGCTCACCGCCCGCACGATGGCCGGCACCGCGGCCGCCTGGGACGCGCCGACGAACACGACGTGGCACCCGACGGCGCCGGACGGCGACTGGAGTTGGCGAACGACGATCGGCCTCCCCCCGGCGGACTTCCCGCCGGCGGACGCGGCGATCACCTGAACGTACGCCGCATCCCCGAGCACACCCAGGACGACCGGCGAGTCAGGCGACTCGAACGCCGCCGTGGGCCACTCGACGTACTGCGTGAAGCGGTAGAGGAAGGCGGCCTTCACATCGCGGTCGGTTGGCGGGTCGGCGGGGCGCGCCGTGGCCGGGGCGAGCGCGACGACCGCGGCGAGCGCCGCGAGCGCGACGAGCCGCGCCGTCCCCATTCCTGCGCCACGCGCGACCACGACGGGAACCTCCTAGAACCGCCGAGAGAGCTCGATCCGGAGCGTCCGGCCGTCCTGCTCGATGACGTCCTGAACGTGTTCCTCCGACGCGGGGTCCTGCCGCTTGCGGTCGAAGACGTCGTCGACCGACGCCGCGAGGGTCCACGCGCCGTCGTCGCTGCCGGCGAGAAGGTCGGCGTTCACGACGACGCACGCGTCCGCCGTGCCGCCGCGCACCGTCGGCCGGTCGCCGACGTACTGGACCTCCAGCGCGCCTATGAGCCTGTCGTGCGCGAACGGCCGCGTCACGTGGACCTTCGCAAGGTGCTGCGGCGACCCGCTGAGGCGCTCGCCGGTCGCGCCGTCGCGCGCGGTCTGGTAGCTGTAGCTCGCCCGTCCCCAGCACCCGCGGACGAACCGCTGCTCCAGCTCGACCTCGAAGCCGGCCGACTGCGCCCGGTCCGTGTTCAGGTAGACGAGCAGGCTGTCCGTGGGGTCGGTAGCCAGACCGATGAGGCCGTCGAACTCCATCGCGAAGACCGACACCGTCAGCTGAGACGTCCCGCCGATCCTGTGCTCGACCACCGCCTCGTACGATGTCACGCTCTCGGGGCCGAGGTCGGGGTTCGGCTTCTGCGTCTGCATCCCGTCGTGGTAGTAGAGCTCGTACGGACTGGGGGCGCGGAACGCCCCGCCGTAGATGAGCTTCGCGACGGTGCGCGTCGTCGGCGACCAGACCAGAGACAGCCGCGGGCTCCAGTCGCCGCCGAACGTGTCGTAGTCGTCGTAGCGCAGCCCGGCGTGCAGCGTCAGCGCGTCGGAGAGGCCGAACTCGTCCTGGAGGTAGAGTCCCCAGAACCGGCTCGATTCCAGACTCTCCAGGTAGCTCGTCCCATCCCCGTCGAAGTTCAGCTGGTCCAGCCGGAGGTTATCGCGGTACTCGCCGCCCAGCGAAACGAGGTGGCGCGTCCCGAAGCGGCGGATCACGAGCGCCTCACCACCCAGCCACCGCCCCTCGGTTCTGTCGTGGTTGAGATACTCGCCGTCGTCGAAGACGTAGTCGCCTTCGTAGGAGTAGGCGCCGTGCTGGACGCGCGCCAATACCGAGAGCGTCTCGGGCACGCCGCGCTGCCATTCGAGATCAACGAACGCCATCTCGTCCAGGGACCGGTTGCGTTCGTCATCGAGCACCATGCCCCACGCGCCCGTGGGGATGCCCTTCTCGCGCGAGCTGTAGATGGCCTGAACCGTGAGCGGCCCGTGCGTTGCCCGGGCGAAGGCGCTCCCGCTGCGCTCGTGGTCGTTGCTCGAGTAGCCGCTGTTGCTCGCGGGGTCGTCCAGCTCATGGAAGTGGAGCGTCCTGCCGTCACTGTCGCTCAGGCTGCCGGACACGAGGACCGAGGTGCGGCCCGGACGGGAGAACGTGACGCGGCCGCCCGCCGTGCCACCGCTCGCGACCTCGGCCGAGACATCGGCGCCCCGCGCGTCGCCCGCCTTCGTCACGACGTTCACCACGGCGAGAAGCGCGTTCGTGCCGTACAGCGACGAGCCCGGACCGTGCACGACCTCGATGCGCTCCACGAGCGCCGTGTCAACGGGAAACTCCCCGCCGACAGGACCCTGGTTGTAGACGGGGTCATTCACGCGGAAGCCGTCCACGAGCACCAGCACACGGCTTCCGTAGTCGCCCGGACGGAGGATCCCGCGCACCCCGACGTACTGGTAGTTGCGGTCGTACGCGGTGTAGAGGCCTCGCACGGAGGCGAGCGCGTCGCCGAGCGTCCGATAGCCGAAGCGCCGGATGTCCTCGGCGGTGATGACGCTGACGGACGAGGGGGCGGTGCGCGCGTCCTCGGCGTGGCGCGAGGCCGCGACGACGACGCGGACATCCATGAGCTCTTCAAGGCTCAGGTCGGCGAGGTCCGCGGACGACGGCGCGGCTGCGCTGCCGGCCTGGCACCACGCGAGCAGAGCCACGACGGCCGCCGCTGCGCATCCCCCGCGCTGCCCACCGGCGCCGACGTTCCACATCGCCCGCCACCACGACGCTGGCATGTCGCCTCACTCGATTGCTGAATGAGCATCATCGAGAGCCCGGTCGCTCCCGCAGGACATGGAGCATCCGGCGTGCCAACCCGCTGGTCGCCAACCTGCCGGCAGGCCCACCCTCTCGCGCGCTCGAGGAACGCCCGTCCCGCGCCGGCGTGAGGTATAATGCGACCATGCGCCTGCCCCGCGTCCTTCTGCCCGCTGACCGCATCGCCTCGGCCGAGGTCGCTCGCGGGCTTCGCATGCTCCTGCTCGACGGCGTGTGCTCCCAGACGATGCTCGTGCTCTCGGGCGGCGCGTTCCTCGTCGCGTACGCCATCCTCCTTGGCGCCTCCAACAAGGTCATCGGGCTCCTCTTCGCGATCCCCTGGGCCGCGCAGATGCTCCAGCTGCCCAGCAGCATCATCGTCGAGCGTGCCGGCCTCCGAAAGGCCGTCGTCGTCGCGAGCGCGGGCGTGAGCAGGATCGCGCTCCTCGCGATGGCCGCGGTGCCGTGGCTCTTCCCGGCGCCGCGTCGCCTCGCCGTGCTCGTCGTCTCCCTCGCACTCTTCTGGGGGATCGGCGCGGTCGGCAACTGCGCCTTCAGCCCGTGGATGCGCGACCTCGTGCCCGACCGCGTGCGCGGGCGGTACTTCGGCAGAAGGCTCTCGCTCGCCGTCGCCGTAGGAGCCGCGGTGAGCGTGCTGGGCGGCGTCGGCGTGGATGCGTACCGGGCGCGCGTGCAGCCGGAGATCGGCGCCTACTCCCTGCTCCTTCTCGCTGCCGCCGCCGTCGGCTTCCTCGGGATCGCGTGCCTGCTCCGAGTGCCCGAGCCGCGCATGCGCCGCCCCGAGGCCCGCAGCGTCGGAGCCGCGCTGGTTCAGCCGCTGCGCGATGCCAACTTCCGGCGGCTCCTTCTCTTCCTTGGAACGTGGTACTTCTCCGTGAACCTCGCGACGCCGTTCTTCGCGGTCTACATGCTCACGCGGCTCCATCTCAGCATGACCTGGATCATGGTGCTCTTCCTCCTCAACCAGGGCGCGGTCGCGGCGTTCCTCAACGTCTGGGGCCGGCTCGCTGATCGGTTCAGCAACAAGTCCGTGCTCGCGGCCGCCGCCCCGCTGTTCATGGCGAGCACCGTCCTCTGGCCGCTCACCGGACTGCGGAGCTCGCCGGCGTTCGTGCTCGGGATGCTCGCGCTCATCCACGTGCTGGCGGGCATCTCCACCGCCGGCGTGATGCTCTGCGGGTGGAACGCCGCGCTCAAGCTCGCACCCCGCGCCTCCACCACGAGCTACCTCGCGACGAACGCTCTCGTCTTCGGCGCCGCAGCGAGCGTGGCGCCGATCCTCGCGGGCTGGGCTCTCGACTGGACCCTGGCGCAAGGAGTGGCATGGACGCTGGGCGGCGGCGGACTGCCGTCCCTCGCCATCGACGGTCTGGATCTCCTCTTCGTCGCGTCCGTCATCGCCGGTGCGGTGGCGCTCAGGTTCCTGAGTCGGGTCGAGGAGCGCGGGGACATCGAGGAGATGGAGGTCTTCGCGGAGCTGTACGCCGAGGCGCGCACCGCCGCGAGAACGCTCGCGAGCGCGGCCTTGTTCAGGGGCTTCGCGGGGTTTCCCTACGATCTCCTGAGGCGGCGACCGCCGGGCGAGCCGCCGAGCGGGGACGGCGCTCCGGAGTGACATCGGGCCGGACGCCGGCCACGCTCCCCCGCCCGACCGCTGACTGCAAGCCCACGTATCGCTCGTCGTCAGCATCATCATTGCCAACGCGCACACTATGTGCGTGCACGACAGGATGGTGTTGTTGTATACTGTCGCCCCGCGTGGGTCGGCAACGGCCGTCCGGTGACATCGCCGGCGAGCATCGAGCGGTGCGCGGGATGCGGCATCGGAAGGCGAGTGAACGAACGTGCACGGAAGCAGGAGGTGAGGCGGCCGCTCAGACCGGACTCGTGTGGATGAACTCCGCAGCATGCCCCCTGTGAACAAGGGAGAAGAGAGACAATGAGACTCGTTATCCTCGCTCTTGCAGCCCTGCTCGCTGTCACCGCGTGCGCGTCGGCGAACAGCGCGTCGCTGTCGAATGTGATGCCGGTGAAGGACGTGCCTCCCGTGATGCCCCCCGAGCCCGATGGAAAGACCCAGGGCGGCGACACGTTCGCCACGGCCTTCGTGATCGGCGCCGTCCCCTTCGACGACACCGGCACCACCGTCGGCTACGCCAACGACTACGACGAGTCCTGCCCGTACACGGGCTCGACATCGCCCGACGTCGTGTACAAGTACACGCCGACGACCACGCAGCTCCTCAACATCTACACCTGCAACTCCGGCTACGACACGAAGCTCTACGTGTACGAGAACACGTACACCCCGGGCGTGCCCTACGCCTGCAACGACGACAGCAGCCTCTGCTCCGGGCCGTCCTACAGGTCCTACATCGAGAGCATGTGGGCGTACGCGGGCAACACGTACTGGATCGTGGTTGACGGATACGCCGGCGACTACGGCGCATACGAGTTCCACATCCGTGCGGTCGTGCCGCCGCAGCCGTGCGACCCGAACTACTGCCCGCCGGGCGCGATCGTGAACCAGGAGCCGACCTGCTACGACGGTTACGTTGACACGTACAACGGCGGCTGCAACGTGACGCCCTACAAGTTCGACGCGCTCGCGCTCAACACGACGGTCTGCGGCGAGAGCGGCAACTACGACGCCAACTACTACCGCGACATGGACTGGTTCCACTTCACGCCGACGACCAACATCGTCGTCAACGCCTGCCTCTGCACGAGCTTCCCCGGCAGGATGTGGATCGGCACCACCGACTGCGTGAGCTACAACCTGACCTCGATCGCGACAACGCAGGGCTACCTCGGATGCATGACCTACGCGATGACCGCCGGCGTGGAGTACACCATCGTCGTGTCCATCGACGGCTGGCTCAGCATCCCCTGCGGCTCGAAGTACGTCCTCCGGTTCTACGAGGAGGGCTACTCGCCCGTCGAGAACACGAGCTGGGGCACCATCAAGGCGCTCTACAGGTAGGCTCAGCGGTCTCGGAAGAAGCGACCCACGCACCGCGCCCCGCCGGTCAAACCCGGCGGGGCGCTCGTTT
>Ga0194125_10000468_pt1 | contig 67369 bp, 51 predicted proteins | sample TA2KigC250mmetaG_FD_148626 | JGI IMG/M metagenome (GOLD analysis project Ga0194125, IMG submission 148626) | Freshwater microbial communities from Lake Tanganyika, Tanzania - TA2015034 Kigoma Deep Cast 250m | ecosystem: Environmental > Aquatic > Freshwater > Lake | place: Tanzania: Lake...
CGGCGTGGTGCGGGCGGCCGCGGCCCTCCTGAGCCGCGAGGAGGCCTGGGCCGCATCGACCTGGGACCGCTTGGCCGACGGCATCTCCTTCTCCGGCATGGAGTCGTGGCTCCCCTGGCTGGCGCCGGAGCGCAGTGCCTTCGCCGAGGCGGCGGCGGGCACCACCGTGGTGGTCTTCGACCCGGGGCGCGCCGCCGAGCGGTCGGAGGAGTTGCGCCGCGAGGAGGCGGAACTGGCGGCGGCCCTGGCGCCCACCTGGGGCCCGGGCGCGCCCGAGGCGGGGAGCCACCCCACGCTCTACCTGTCGCTCGACCCCGGCGAACGTCCCGTCCTCGAAGCCCCGGCGCTGGCGGCGGGGCCGGGGGAGGAGGCCCTGGCGGTCTCCGGCCTGGACGCCGTCCCCGGCGACGCCGAAGCAGTGGCGGCCGGCATCCGGCGCCTGCTCGGCCGGGGCATCCAGGTGGTGGTGGCCATGGACGGCGTGCCCGCCGCCGACCGGGTGGCCCGGGTGCTGGCGGAACAGGGCGTGGGCCTCGCCCGCGGCGAGGCGCTCTCCGGCCGGGAGTCGATCGTCCTCTCCACCGGGGTGCACCGCGGCTTCGTCACCGACGAGGTCGCCGTCCTCGGCGAGCAGGAGATCGCCGGCCGGAGGCGCGCCCACCGCCGTCCGGGGCCGCCGGCCCGGGGGACGGCGGCGGCGGGCTACGCCGACCTGACGCCGGGGGACTACGTGGTCCACCACCGCCACGGCATCGGCCGCTTCGAAGGCCTGGTCGCCCGGACGGTGGCCGGCGTCGAGCGCGACTACCTGCTGGTGGCCTACGCCGGGCAGGACCGCCTGTACGTGCCCACCGACCAGCTGGCGGCGGTGCGCCCCTACGCCGGTGGAGAGGCGCCGCGCCTCTCCCGCATGGGCGGCGCCGACTGGGAGCGCACCAAAGGTCGGGTGCGCCGGGCGGTGGCGGCGGTGGCCGAAGAGGTGGTGGCCCTCCACCGGGCCCGGGCCCGGGTCGAGGGTCACGCCTTCACCCCCGACACCCCGTGGCAGCAGGAGATCGAGTCGGCCTTCCCCTTCGAGGAGACCCCCGACCAGATCACCGCCATCGCCGAGGTCAAGGAGGACATGGAATCCCCCGAGCCTATGGACCGTCTCGTCTTCGGCGACGTGGGCTTCGGCAAGACCGAGGTGGCGCTGCGGGCCGCCTTCAAGGCGGTGCAGGACGGCAAGCAGGTGGCGGTGCTGGTGCCCACCACCCTCCTCGCCCAGCAGCACCACCAGACCTTCACCACCCGCCTGGCCCCCTACCCGGTGCGGGTGGAGGTGCTCAGCCGCTTTCTCGGCCCCCGACAGCAGCAGGCGGTGGTCGCCGGCCTGGAGAGCGGCGAGGTGGACCTGGTGATCGGCACCCACCGCCTGCTCAGCGAAGACATCCGGTTCCGCAACCTGGGACTGCTGGTGGTCGACGAGGAGCAGCGCTTCGGGGTGGCGGCCAAGGACCGCATCAAGGAGCGGAGCACCTCGGTGGACGTCCTCACCCTGACCGCCACTCCCATCCCGCGCACTCTCGAGATGGCCCTGACCGGCATCCGCAAGGTGAGCCGGATCACCACGCCGCCGGAAGACCGCCACCCCATCCTCACCTTCGTGGGCCCCTACGACTCGCAGAAGGTGGCGGCGGCCATCCGCCGGGAGTTGCTGCGCGAGGGCCAGGTCTTCTACGTGCACAACCGCATCGAGTCCATCGACAACGCCCTGGCCCGCCTGCGAGGCCTGGTCCCCGACGCCCGCTACGCCGTGGCCCACGGCCGGATGAACGAAGGGCAGTTGGAGCAGGTCATGCTGGACTTCTGGAACGGGGCCCACGACGTGCTGGTGGCCACCACCATCATCGAGTCCGGCCTCGACCTCCCCCAGGTGAACACCCTCATCGTCGAGCGGGCCGACCTGCTGGGTCTGGCTCAGCTGTATCAGTTGCGGGGGCGGGTGGGCCGCTCCACCCAGCGGGCCTACGCCTACCTGTTCCATCCCCCCACGCTGGCCCTGGGCGAGGACGCCTACCGCCGGCTGGAGGCCATCGGGGAGTTCGGCGACCTGGGCTCCGGGTTCCAGCTGGCGATGCGCGACCTGGAGATCCGGGGGGCGGGGAGCATCCTGGGCAAGGTGCAGTCGGGGCACATCAGCGCGGTGGGGTTCGACCTCTACATCACCCTGGTGGCCGACGCCGTGGCCGAGCTGGAGTCGGGCCGCGCCCCCTCCCCTCCGCCCTCCGAAGTCCGCCTCGACCTACCCGTCGCCGCGCACCTGCCCGAGGACTACGTGACCGATCAGGCGGCGCGTCTCGAGGCCTACCGCCGTCTCGCCGCCGCGGCCACCCAGGGCGAGGTGGACGACGTGGCCGCGGAGTGGGAGGACCGTTACGGCCCGCTGCCGCCGCTCGCCCGGGCGCTGCTCGACATCGCCCGGCTGCGGGTGGAGGCGCTGCGGGTAGGCCTCACCGAGGTGGTGCAACTCCGCCACGAGGTGAAGCTGGCCCCGGTGTCTCTGAGCGCCTCGCAGGAGGTGCGGCTGCAGCGCCTCGCTCCCCGCGCCGTCCTGCGGCGGGACGAATTGTTCCTCCCGGCTCCGGCGGCGTCCCCGGCGACGGCGCTCGCCGACTTCCTCCGTACAATGTGGCCTCTCTGACGCCCCGGGGGTGAACCCTTGCGCCGTTCTGCCATCCTCCTCCTCGTCCTCAGCCTGGGCTCGGCAGCCTGCTCGGGGGGCGACGAGGAGATCGCCCGGGTGGGGGCCACGGTCATCCACCTGTCCGACATCGCGGCTCTCTACGAGACCAAGACCCTCCCCATCGACGAGGCCTTCTTGGAGACCCTCTTCATCCGGATGGCCGGGGAGGCGCTGGAGCAGGCGCTGGAGGCCGACTTCGGGGCGGGGGCCGACCCCGCGACGGTGGAGGAGTACCTCCGCACCTTCGACGAGGGCATGGCCGCGCAGGACATGACCCCCGCCCAGTTCCTCGGCGTGCCCGGGGCCTCACGGGAGATGGTGGTCCACAACGCCCGGCTGCTGGCGCTGCGCGACGCCGCCATCGATCATCTGCTGGCCGCGCCCGAGACGGTGGATTCCCTCTTCGCCGACCCGGCCACGCTCACCGAGGTGTGCGTCCGGCACATTCTGGTAGAGACCGGGGAGGAGGCCGAGGAGATCCGCGGGCGTCTCGAGGCGGGAGAGGAGTTCGCCGCCGTGGCCGACGAGGTCTCCCTGGACACCGGCACCCCCGGAGGCGATCTGGGCTGCCGGGCCGCCGGCGGCTACGTGCCCGAGTTCGCGGCGGCGGCGGTGGAGGCTCCGCTCGACGACCTGGTCGGGCCGGTGGAGACCCAGTACGGCTTCCACCTGCTCATCGTTTCGGAGCGGACTACCCCGACGCGCGACGACTACCTGGCCGATCCCCGGGCGGTGCTCTCCGGCGAGGAGATCGGCGAGATCTGGACGGAGTGGTTCAACGGCGTGCTGCAGTCCGTCGACGCCTGGGTGGCAGAGCGCTACGGGACCTGGACCCCCATCGGCATCCGGGCCCCCCAGGCGGACGCGCCCGGCACCTCGCCGGCAGAATGATCCTGGTGGCCGGCCTGGGCCCGGCCAGCCTCGACCGGGTCGGGGCCGAGGTGCTGCGGCGCCTGCTGGATCCCGCGCGGGCGGTCGTGGTGCGCACGCTGCAGCACCCCGCCGCCGCCGAACTGGCCCGCCGCCGGCCGGTGGAATCCTGCGACGACCTCTACGAGCAGGCCGCCGCTTTCGACGACGCCTACGAGGGGATCGCGGCCCGGGTCATGGCCCGGGCCGCGGCTGGACCGGTGGCCTACGCCGTGCCGGGGAGCGCCCTCGTCGGGGAGCGAACGGTGGCCCTGCTGCGCCGGGCGGCGGGGGCGGCCGGGGTGCCGCTGGAGATCGCTCCCGGGGAGTCCTTCCTCGACCTGGTGCTGGAGCGATCCGGGGTGGACCCGGTCGAGCGCGGCCTCCAGGTGCTCGACGGGCGCCGCCTGCCCGAGCCCCTGCTGCTCCACCTGCCCACGGTGATCGCCCAGGTCGACACGGCGGCGGTGCTCTACGACGTGCGCGACGCCCTGCTGCGCCTTCTTCCCCCGGAGGCCCCGGTGACCGTCCTGGCCGACCTGGGCGGTCCCGGCGAGACGGTGGAGCGCTTGGCCGTCGGCGACCTGGGCGCCGGCCACGCCGGGCTGCGCGTCTCCCTCTTCCTGGCTCCCGACCCGCCGGGCTGGCCGGGCCTGGTGCAGATCATGGCCCGCCTCCGGCGCGAGTGTCCCTGGGACCGCCGCCAGACCCACCACTCCCTGGCGCGGCACCTCATCGAGGAGGCCTACGAGGTGGTGGCCGCCCTCGAGGCCCTGCCCCCCGAAGCTCCCGGCGGCGAGCCGGACTATGCGGGCTACGTCGAGGTCGAGGAGGAGTTGGGCGACCTGCTGCTGCAGGTGGTCTTCCACTCCGCCCTGGCCGCCGAGGCCGGGGCCTTCTCCGTCGAGGAGGTGGCCGAGGGGATCCGCGGCAAACTGGTGCGCCGCCACCCCCACGTCTTCGGCGAGGTGGAAGCCGAGACCCCGGAAGCGGTGCTGGCCAACTGGGAGCAGTTGAAGAAGGCCGAAAAGGGCCGGGAATCGCTGCTCGACGGCGTCTCGGCAGCGCTCCCCGCCCTGTCGCGGGCTCACGAACTCCAGAGCCGGGCGGCCACCGTCGGGTTCGACTGGCCGGCCCTGGAGGGGGTGGTGGCCAAGGTGCGGGAAGAACTCGCCGAGGTCCTGGCGCCGGGGGCCCGGCAGGCCGACGAGGTGGGGGATCTCCTCTTCGCCGTGGTCAACCTGGCGCGTCACCTGGGGGTGGACCCGGAGCAGGCGCTGCGGCGCTCCACGGGGCGGTTCCAGAGCCGGTTTCGGGCGATGGAGGAGGCGGGTAGCCTGAAGGGGCTCAGCCTCGAGGAGATGGACCGGCGCTGGGAAGCGGCCAAGGACGCCGAAGCCGGTCCTGGAGGTTCGGCGCCGTAGGTGATAAGTTCAGTGGCTCAAGGAGGGCCCGTGTTCCAGATCGCACAAGTACGGGCCCGTGAGATCCTCGACTCCCGGGGGAACCCGACCGTCGAGGCCGAGGTGCTGCTCGCTGGCGGAGCCTTCGGCCGGGCCGCGGTCCCTTCCGGGGCGTCGACGGGGGCGCTCGAAGCCATCGAGCTTCGGGACGGCGGAGACCGCTACGGCGGGAAAGGTGTCGAACGGGCCGTCGGGCACGTCAACGAACGCCTCGCGCCCCTGCTGGTGGGTCGCGACGCCACCGACCAGGAAGGCCTCGACCTGGCCATGGGGGACCTCGACGGCACCCCCAACAAGGCCGGCCTGGGAGCCAACGCCATCCTCGCCGTCTCGCTGGCCGTGGCCCGGGCGGCGGCCGGCGCCTCGGGTCTGCCCCTCTTCCGCTACCTGGGTGGGCCGTCCGCCCGGGTGCTGCCCACCCCCATGCTGAACGTGCTCAACGGCGGGGTGCATGCCGCCAACGCGGTGGACTTCCAGGAGTTCATGGTGGTGCCCGCCGGGTTCCCCACCTTCCGCGAGGCACTGCGCGCCGGCGTCGAGGTGTACCACGCCCTCAAGAAGGTGCTCGCCGGGCGGGGCCTGTCGACCAACGTGGGCGATGAGGGCGGCTTCGCCCCCGACCTCGGCCGCAACCGCGACGCCCTGGAGGTGCTGGTCGAGGCGGTGCAGGCCGCCGGCTACGAACCGGGGCGCCAGGTGGCCTTCGCCCTCGACCCGGCCGCCTCGGAGTTCTACCGCGATGGGGCCCACCGGGCCGCCGGGGGAGCGCTCTCCTCCGCCGAGATGGTGGAGTACCTGGCCGACCTGGTGGCCGCCTTCCCGCTGGTCTCCATCGAGGACGGCCTGGCCGAGGACGACTGGGAGGGCTGGTCGCTGCTGACCCGCACCCTGGGGGACCGCCTGCAGTTGGTGGGAGACGACATCTTCGTCACCAACGAGGAGATCCTCCGCCGGGGCATCGAGGCCGGGGTGGGCAATGCCGTCCTGGTGAAGGTGAACCAGATCGGCAGCCTGTCGGAGACCCTGCACACCATGGAACTGGCGGAGCGGTCCGGCTACGGGCGGGTGATCAGCCATCGCTCGGGGGAGACCGAGGACTCCTTCATCTCCCACCTGGTGGTGGCCACCAACGCCGGCCAGATCAAGACCGGGGCGCCGGCGCGCGGCGAGCGCACGGCGAAGTACAACCAGTTGCTGCGCATCGAGGAGCGCCTGGGCGGCCAGGCTCGGTACGCCGGCTGGGACCCCTACGGGGGGGTGGCCCGGTGAGGCCGCGGTACGGGGCGCGGCGGGTGTCGGGGCTGCTGGCCCTGGCCGGCCTGGTAGCGGTGGTGATCACCGTGGTCGGCATCTTCCCCTTCCGCCAGATCATCGCCGACCGCCGCTCGGTGAGCCTGGCCCAGGACAAGCTGGCCGCGCTGGCGGCCGAGAACGAGCGCCTCGAAGCCCAGGCGGCGGTGCTGCAGACCGACCAGGAGGTGGAGCGTCTCGCCCGGGAGCGCTTCGGCCTGGTTCGCCCCGGGGAGATCTCCTTCGTGGTGGTTACCCCCGAGGGGGAGGCGGCCCCCGCGCCGGAGCCGGAGCCGACCCTGGCCGACCCCGGGGAGCAGCCGTGGTGGCGCGACCTCTGGGACTTCTTCACCGGGAGCGATCTGGTACGCGATGGATGACGCCGCCGTAGGGGCGGCTCAGATCGGGCGTCCGCTGCGCTCGGGAACGGTCGTCGCGCGCCGCTGTCCCCTGGGCCTGCCGACGGTGACCGTGGTGCCCCCGCTCCTCGACGACGGTACTCCCTTCCCCACCCGCTACTGGCTGTGCTGCCCGCTGGCGCAGCGGCGCATCGGGCGGCTGGAGTCGGCCGGGGGAGTGGGCGCCATGGAGCGGCGCGCCGCCGCCGACGCCGCCTTCGGCGCCCGCCTCGAGGCGGCGCACACCCGCTACGCCGCCGAGCGGGAGGCCGCCCTGGTGGGCGATCCGCCGGCTCGCCCGTCGGGCGGGGTGGGGGGCGCCCGGGCGGGGGTGAAGTGCCTCCACGCCCACTACGCCGACCACGCCGCCGGGAACGACAACCCCGTGGGGGAGGCGGTGGCCGTCTGGGTGGAACCGCTGAACTGCGCCGCCCCGTGCGTGGTGGAGGTGGCGGGGAAGGCCGCCCCCAATCCCCGCTGGCGGGAGCCGAAGTGAGGATCGCTGCCGGCGACATCGGCACCAACTCCACCCGGCTTCTCATCGCCGAGGTGAGCGCCGGGCGGGTAGTGCCCCTGGAACGCCGGGTGGTGGTCACCGGCCTCGGAGCCGGCGTGGACCGCACGGGCCGTCTCGACGAGGGGGGCGTGGTCCGCACCCTGGAGGTGCTGGCCGAGTACGGCCGGACGGCTCGGGACGCCGGGGCCCAGGCGGCGCGCGTGGTAGCCACCGCCGCGCTGCGGGCCGCGGCGGGGAACCGGGAGGAGTTCCTGGACCGGGCGGCGGCGTTGCTGGGGGTGCGCCCCGAGGTGATCACCGGAGAGGAGGAGGCGGCGCTGTCCTTCGAGGGAGCGACGGGCGGTGCCGCCGGGACGGGGCCCTATCTGGTGATCGACGTGGGCGGGGGGAGCACCGAGTTCGTGTTCGGCGCCGCCTCGCCGGCACATGCCGCCAGCGTGGACCTCGGTTCTCGCCGGATCACCGAGCGGTTCCTGCCGTCGCTGCCCGCCTCGGCAGAGGAACTGGCGGCGGCGCGGCGGGCGGCGGCGGAGGCCTTTGCCGGGGTGGTGCTGCCGGGGGACCCGGGTACGGTGGTGGGTGTTGGCGGCACGTACACCGCGTTGGCCGCGGTAGTCCTCGGGCTCCCGGCCTACGACCCCGACCGAGTGCACGGGGCGCGTCTGGAACTCGCCGCCCTCGACACCCTGACGGAGCACCTCGCCGGCATGAGCCTGCTCCAGATGGCCGCTCTGCCCTCCCTGGACCCGGCGCGCGCCCCGGTGCTGCCGGGCGGGGCCATCGTGGCGGCGGAGGCGCTGCGCCGCTCGGGGAGGGCGGAGGTCGAGGTGTCCGAGACCGATCTGCTCGACGGCATAGCTCGCCGCCTGGCCCTGGTGTAGCTCTGTACATCGAGGTGTATTGTGGTGTAGAGTCGGGCTATGGCCCGCACCAACATCGATCTGGACGAACCCCTGGTGGAAGAGGTGATGCGCCGCTACCAGCTGGGCAGCAAGCGGGAGGCGGTCCACTTCGCCCTGCGGCGCCTGGTGGGCGACACCATGACCCTCGAGGAGGCCCTGGCGATGCGGGGCACCGGTTGGGAGGGCGATCTGGATGCCATCCGCCGCAACCGCCTCGAGGGCACATGGCCCTGATCGATACCTCGGCCTGGGTGGAGTACCTGCGGGCCACAGGGTCGCCGGTCGACGGCATGACGGAGGCCCTGCTCTACGAGGATGCCTTCACCACCGACGTGGTGGTGGCCGAGGTGCTGCTGGGGGCGCGGGACGACCGGCACGCCGAGGACCTGCGGCGGATGCTGAATCGCTGTCACTTCGTGCCCACCCGCCCCCTGTTCGACTTCGAGCGAGCCGCCGAGATCTACCGGACCTGCCGGCGGGGAGGCTTCACCCCGCGTTCTCTGATCGACTGCCTGGTGGCGGCGGTGGCCATCGACCGGCGCCTGCCCTTGCTGCACCACGATCAGGACTTCGTGGGCATCGCGGCGCACACGCCGCTGGCGCTGGTGGGATAACCTCACGGCTGAGCCCGGGTGGCGAAATCGGCAGCCGCGGCGGACTTAAACTCCGCTGCCCCCCAGTGGGACGTGCAGGTTCGAGTCCTGCCCCGGGCACCAGACACCTACTCCGTCAGACAGGCCAGTTCACCCGACAGCCACGACCGCACCTCGGCCAGGGCGGCGGCGTTCTCGGGGATGGCCAACTGGCGGCGCAGGTCGTTGATGGAAGCCTGCGAGAGCGTCCATCCCAGCGGCGCCTGCACCCCGGGGTGGGCCCAGGTGACCAGGCGCACGTAGCGGCTCGTCACGGCGCCCTCAGGGCCAACGAGGTCGACGTCGCGGCCGAGGATGGTGAAGGGCGCGTCGAAGGCCAGCGCCGCCTCCGCCCGGGCGGCGGTGATGCCGGACGACGAGTTGGCCACGGCCAGCACCGGGACGAGCAACTCGCGAGGGACGGCCTGGTTGCCCGAGACCCGGGGGCTCTCGTAGCCGTTGTCGATGTGCAGCATGAAGGGCACCACGCAGGCCGGGGACTCACCGGCGTTGTGCTGCTCGACCCGGCCGCGGAGGGCCTCCCAGGCGTCGAGCAGGGTGCCCGCCCCCGACCCTTCCAGATAGCCGCCGTCGACCACGAAGATCGCCCCGGATCTGGTCCCGGCGCAGCCCCGCCGCCCGTCGGCGGCGAGACGGGCGGCCGTCGAGACCACCGGGAAGCGCGAGGCCATGCCGGCCGCCGTAGCCAGGGCGACATCCTCGCCCGGGCAGAGGAAGTCCACCAGGTCGTGGGTGGCTCCCAGAGAGCCCCGACCGCCCGGCCGGCCGCCGTCGCTGCCCGAGCAGGTGGGGATGTCGGGCGAGCCTCCATCGAGGTCGAGGGCGGACAGGTTGACCCGGCAGCCGTCGTTCACGCTCGTCCCGTTGAAGACGACCGCGGGGAAGCCCTCGTCCCACAGCGCGCCCAGGCCCCGGCGCAGCCCGGGCACCTCGTCGGGCCACGACGCTTCCCAGGCGATTTCCGTCAGGTCGGAGCGGGTAGCGATGCCGGGGCCGAAGCCGATGAGGGAGCGGGGCAGGTCGAGGAAGAAGAGCCAGCCGATGGGGGCAGCCAGGTAGTCGTCGCCGAATGCCTCGTCCACCCAGGTGTTGCCGCCCCCGGCTCCTTCTACGCCGTCGGCGACGTGCGACAGGTAGGCGGCGATCCCCAGCGAGCCGCCCGACACCCCGCTGAAGAGGGCGACCCGCGCCACCCGGGAACCGCCGAGGCGTTCCCCGTCGCAGGGGCCGGAGTCGCCCGGGGCTCCCTCCAGGAGGCAGTCGAGCACGAAGGAGGTCCAGGCCGCCGCCCGCAGCCCGCCACCGGAACTGGAGACCAGGAGCAGCGGGACCACCCGGCGTTCTCCCGGCCCGGCAGGCGGGCTCGGCTCCGCGAGGTTGGACGCCGCCCAGCGCTGCCAGACGTCCTCGAAGCCCAGCCCGGCGACGGCCCGGCCGCTCTGCTCCAGCACCCGCAGGTCGTGGATGTGGCGGCTCGCCAGGGTGGGGGCCAGCAGGAACCAGACCACCATCAGGCTGACCACCGGAGCGCGCTTGATGCCGAAGGCCGCCAGCAGGCGCGGCGGGCGACTGATCTCGGCCAGGCGCACCGCCCCGGCGCCGAGAAGCGTGGCGGCGACGGTGGCGATCACGATCATTCCGATGGTGCTGAGGCGCGGGGCCACCGAAATGGGATCCGCATAGAACCAGAGCACCGTCGCCGAGAGGGCGAGGCCGGCGGCGGCGGCGAAGGGCCGGGCCCAGGCGCGGTGGAGCCGGCGGCGGGAGAGCCGGCTCACCAGGGAGGCCGGGTCGTAGGAGTTGAAAAAGGCCAGGGACCCGTAGGCAAAGGTGATCCCGGCGAAGGCCAGAGCAGCGGGCGAGAGCTCGGGGTCGCCGACGGCGATGACCGTCCCCGCCAGCGCGAGCACCGCCAGGGCGAAACCGGCTTCGAGGCGTCCCATGACGGCGGTGGTGCGGGTGGCGAGGCGCCACAGGCCGATGGCCGGGGGCACCAGGGCGAAGGCCAGCCACCAGTCCTGGTGGCGGGCGTACGCCATGGAGGCGGCGGCGGCTTTCAGCACCGCCACCCCGACGATCAGGTAGGCCGCCGCCCCGAGCATCCGGGGCAGGCGGCGGCGCAACGCTACCTCCACCGGCCGGTCGCCGCGGCGGTACGGGGCCGGGGGGAGAGGCAACCCGAAGAGGGCGAAGGCGAGGATCAGGCCCGCCGGCACCAGCAGGCCGCGCCCCGCCGGGAGCCCCCCGAGGGTGAGGGCCAGTTGGAGCGCCGTCAGGGCAATCACCAGGCTGCCGAGGAAGCGCCCCACTTCGAGAGGTCGGCGGCCCCACGGCAGGCGCACCACCGCCGGGGTGGGGGTGTGGCCTTCCTGGACCTGCTCCCAGTGGTGGTGCTGCCGGCGGAGGTTCCGCGCCGAGGTCCAGCGCAGCACCATCGACAGGATGACTACCAGGCCCACGGTGATCAGGGCGTGGCTCATGTGCCAGCCGCGAATGACGTCGGCGGTCTGGGGCAACAGCAGCACCACGAAGGCGAACACCACGAGCAGCAGGCACTCGGCTCGTGTCGCCAGCAGGGCGTGCCGCAGGCGGCGGGTGGAGGTGTCGGCCAGGGCCAGCAGGAGGAGGGCGGCGGCGGCCAGGCCCCACAGGCCGACCGTACGCGTCAGCGAGAAGCCCCACAGCAGGCGCACGCTGAGGTTGGGCAGGCCATCCGGGTCGTTCCAAGCTCGATCCATCACGTGCCAGGTGAGGAAGTTCTTTCCTACATCCAGGACCGCGGTGGCCGCCAGCACCACCAATCCGGTGAGGGTGATCAACTCGAAAGCGCGGCGGACGGCGGTTCCCGGGGCGAAGCGGAGACGGTGACGCCAGGCCAGGCCGGCCAGGGTCAGCCCGACGGCCAGGTAGGCCGGGATGGTGGCCATCGTGTCCAGCACGGCGTGCGTGGTAACCACGCCGTAGGCCGACCCGAACTCCGCCCCGACCGCCTCGGTGTAGGCGCGCCAGGTGCCCACGCGCTCGATCACCGCAGCCGGCTTGCGAGAGAGGTCGAACTCGTAGACGGCGGGCAGGCCGTTGATGCCCACGGGCGGATCGCCGGAGGAGTGCATGCCCCGCAGCAGGGCGTCGTACTGGCCGAGCACCGTTAAGGAGACGGCCAGGGTGACCAGGGAGAAGGCGAGCACGTGGGGGGCGCGCCGCGGCCGGCCCTCGGCCTCAGCGAACAGGAAACGGTCGATCCGCCGGGGCAAGGCGCCGCCGTCGAGATAGGCCACCCCGCGGCGGTGGAGTTCGAGCCGGATCGACCACAGCGGCACGATCAGCAATCCGATGGTGCCCAGCACCAACAGGGTGAACCACGCCGCCTGGGGCTCTCGGCCGAAGCGCTCCCACTCGCGGGTGTATGAGGCCAGGATGATGGCGATCGCACCCACCTGGGCCGCCCGGGCACAGGCCCGGGCCCCGGCCCGGCCGGCGAGGCGCGCCGACCGGCGGCGAGACGGAGGGGAAGCGGGTCGACCGTGGCGGGTAGCGGCCGCCCGAAGCCGGCCGGCCACAGGGAGGATGGCCAGGGCCCAGGCCGGGGCGACCAGGTCCGCCACCACACTCCAGAACGGGTGACTGCAGTCGGCCACGAAGGGGAAACGGGTGAAGGCGGACACGGCGAAGGGGAGGGTGAGGCCGAGCCACAGGCGCGCGCGCGAGCCGAGGCGGCCGACACGTTGGCGGTCCCTGGGGGCGGCATCGCGGGATCTTGAGCCGCGCACGGTCCTCCCGTCCGGGCAAGCCTACGCCGCGGAGTCCCCCCGGTGCCGGGCAGGGAGGCGCCGCCGGGTCGATAATGCGGTCGAAGGCGGAAAGGGACGGGTGCGGAAGTACTGGGCGTACACCGGGCGGCTGGCGGCGGCCACTCCCGCCGAGCGCAACCGGGTGGTCGACTTCTGGCGCGCCCTGGCCATCCTGATGGTGGTCGGCGGCCACTGGCTGGCGGTCACCATCTGGGTGCAGCCCGACGGCACCACCGACCTGCTCAACTCGCTGGAGTGGGTGCCCTACGCCGGGTGGGTCACGTGGCTGTTCCAGGTCATGCCGGTGTTCTTCCTCGCCGGCGGCTACGCCAACGCCCGCGCCCTGCGCCGGGTGAGCGCGGGGGACCAGTCGCCGCGGGAGTGGATCACCCTGCGGGCCCGGCGGCTGTTCACCCCGGTGATGCCCCTGCTCGTGGTGTGGGTGGGCCTCATCCTGCTCCTGGGCGGTGTCGTTCCTCCCGGGGTGATGCACGCCGGGGCCATGGCGGCGACCATGCCCATCTGGTTCCTGGCGGTGTACCTGGCGCTGACCGCCCTGGCGCCCCTCACCCACGCCTGGTGGCGGCGGAGCGGCCCCTGGACCCTGCTCGCCCTGGCCGCCGCCGCCATCGCGGTGGACGTCGCTCGTTTCGCCTTCGAGGTCCCCGGCATCGGCTGGGTGAACTTCGCCTTCGTCTGGGCGCTGGTGCACCAGGTGGGCTACTGGTGGTCCGACCGTGAAGATCGAGGCGGGGTGCCGCGCTGGGCCGGCTGGCCCCTGGCCGCCGGGTCGCTGGCCGGACTGGTCGGGCTCACCTGGTCGGGCCTATACCCGGTGGCCATGGTCAGTATCCCGGGCCAGGGAGCGGCCAACATGACCCCGCCGACTTTCGCCATCGCGGTGCTGGGCCTGGCGCAGTTCGGCATCATCGGCGGCACTCGGCCCGCGGTAGAGCGCCTCACCACCCGGCCGGGCGTGTGGCACGGCCTCATCGCCTTCGGCGGGGTGGCGATGACCGTCTTCCTGTGGCACCTCACCGCCGGCATGCTGACCGCCGCCGCCGGGCTCGCCGCTTGGGACGGGGCGGTGTTCAAGGTCGAGCCGGGCACCTGGTGGTGGTGGGGGAGCCGCCTCCCCTGGTTCGTGGTGCTCGGCCTCCTCACCGCACTCTTGGTGGCCCTCTTCGCCCGCTTCGAGGGGGCCATTCGCCGGACGAGGATGCCGAAGACGTGGGCGGTGCCCCTGGGCGGGGTGCTGCTGCTCGTGGGGTCCTCGGCAGCGACCGCCCTGGTCGGCATCGCCGGCAAGGACGCAGGGCTGGACTGGTGGCGTTTCGCCATCCCGGTTGCCGCGCTGGCCGGAGCCGCGCTGGTCGGGGCCTACCCGGCGCGCCCCAGACGCCGGAGGGCTGCCCCGCCCCCCGCCTGAGGGCTACCCCGGCTTCGGGATCGGCCGGTCGAGGTGCCTCTCGAGCCAGCCCAGGAACTCGCCGTACCAGTGCAGGGAGTTCTGCGGCTTCAGGATCCAGTGGCCCTCGTCGGGGTAGTAGACCAGCCGGGCCGCCACCCCTTTGGCCTGCAAGATGCCGTACAGCTCCAGGCCCTGGGTGACCACCACCCGGTAGTCCTGCTCGCCGTGGATCACCAGCGTCGGGGTGACGGCGGCGGCCAGGGCCTCGGTGGGGCTCCAGCGGTGGATGGGGGCGGTGTCCTCCCAGGGCTCGCTGCCGAAAGCCAGGCGGCGCCCGTGGGTGACGTCGGTGGCGTACTGGCCGAGCAGGTTGGTCACGCCGGCGTGGCAGATGGCCGTCCGGAAGCGATCGGTGCGGCCGATCAGCCAGGCCACCAGGTAGCCCCCGTAAGAGCCTCCGGTGAGGGCCAGGCGCTCCGGGTCGATGAAGCCCCGGGCCAGCAGGTGGTCGGTGGCCGCCAGGATGTCGTCGGCGGGCCGGTCCCCCCAGGCTCCCTGGATGCCGCGGGCGAACTCGTCGGCCCACGACGACGAGCCGTGGAAGTTCACCGCGGCCACCACGTAGCCGGCGGCGGCGAAGACCTGGGTGTTCCAGCGCCAGTGCCATTCGTCCCCGCTCACCCCGTGGGGCCCGCCGTGGATGTCGTGTACCAGGGGCCATCGCCGGGCGGGGTCGAAGCCGGGCGGGTAGGTGACCCACATCTGGATCTCGTCGCCGCCCGCGCCGGGGAAGCACACCTCCTCGACGGCGCCCAGATCCAACCCGGCGAGCAACTCGTCGTTGTGGTGACCGACGACCTCCAGGCGGCCGGACTCGTCCGCTATTGCCACCTCGGCGGGACGGGTGAGCGACTCGGCCCGGCACCACACCCGGCCCCCGGCGGCCGGGCGGGGGCCGTGCACCCATCCTCCGGGGGCCAGCACCCGGGGCTCTCCGCCGGCGGAAGGCATGACGAACAAGGAGCACCGGGCCCGGTCCTCGGCGGCGAAGACGATCGACTCCGCGTCGGGGGTGAACTCCCAGCCGGCGGGGGAGCGGTCCCAATCCTCGGTCAGCGTGGTCGGCTTCCCGGTCGAGAGGTCGAGGCGTACCAGGCGGATGCGGTCGGCGTAGAAGCCGGGCCAGTCGTGGGCCACCCCGTACAGCAGCGAGGTGCCGTCGGGGGCGAAGCGGGGACGGCGCTGCAAGGGCGGCCCGTCGGGATCGACCGGACGCGGTTCGCCTTCGGCGAGGTCGAGCAGGTAGACGCCCATGCGAAGGTCGGTGTAGGGGGGGTCCACTGCCAGGGCGTGGAAGGCCACCCGGCTCCCATCGGGGGAGACGTCGTAGCCGGTGCCCTGGTCCTCGAAGTCGAGCAGGCGCGTCCAACCCGGGGTGAGGTCCACCGCCTCTCCTGTGGCGGCGTCGACCCGGAACAGGTGAGGCACCTCGCCGCCGGTGAGCCAGCGATCCCAGTAGCGGTAGAGGCGATCCTCCGTGACCCGCGCCTTCACCTTGGCTTCCTTGCGGGCGTCCCTTTCGGCCCGGGTGGCCTCCAGCGCGGGATGCTCCCGGTAGACCGGCGACCACACCAGCAGCGCGGTCCCGTCGGGCAGCCAGCGGGGCCCCACCGCTCCCAGGGGGAGGTCGGTGAGGCGCTGCGCCTCACCCCCGTCGAGACGCATGACGAACAACTGGGCGGGGTCGTCGTCTCCCCCCTTGCGGAGGAAGGCCACCTGCCGTCCCGCCGGGTCCACCGCCGGCACGGTGCTATCGGCGTCCTCCCGGGTGAGCGGGTGGCTCTCCCCCGATGCGAGGACCAGGTGGAGCCGGCACCGCCCGCGGTTCATCGCGAGGTCGTAGGTGGTGACGGGCACGACGGCCGACCCGCCTCCCGGCAGGGGCTCGGGTTGACCCACGCGGTGCAGCCGCCAGAGGTCCTCGGGGGTGATGGGCCGCATGGGCCGATGCTACGGCCCGGCTACGACGAGGATTCCTCTTCCCGCTTCCGTCTCAGGAGACGCCGGGGGCGGGCCAGTTCGTGGGCCAGAGCGGCGGTCCGTCGGGAGGCCGCCTCGGCCTGGGCCTGCTCGTATCCCAGGGCGCTGAAGTACATCGCCCGGTCGAAGAAGAGCACCGCCCGGGCGTTGAGGTCCAGGGCCTGCTGCAGGTCCAGGGCGGTGTCGAGGAAGGCCTCCGAGAGCACCAGGAGCCACAGGTGGCGGCGAGTCAGGATGAGGGCCTCGAGCACCTCCGAGAGCGAGAAGCCCTCGGCATGGCGCTGCTTCCCCAGGACGGTGTACATCCGGGCCACGTCGGCCGCCGTGGTCTCCCGGCACACCCACCGTCCCAGGTTGCGGTAGACCTCATGCACCCTCTCGTACAGCAGGTCCTCGGGGTAGTCGTGATAGGTGGGGGTCTCCGGTCGCCGCCGCACATCCGCCAGCCAGGCTCGGGTCAGTCGGTCGGCATTGCGCTCGATGAGGTCGACCAGGCGCTGGCGAATGGGCTCGGGCATGCAAACCTCCCGGGACGGCTCACTTCCACGATACGCGGCCCGGCCGCGGCGTGCCCGGCGGGGGCGCCGGACCCGCGCCCCTCAACGCAGCAAGGCGGGCAGGCGATCGCGGGCGATGACCTCGGCCTCGGCGACGATGCGGTGGACGAGTTCCCCGACGGTGGGGACGTCGTGGATGAGGCCCACCACCTGGCCGGCGGTGAAGATGCCGCCGTCCACGTTGCCCTTCTCCCACACCTCCTCGCGTGCCGCCGTTCCCGAGACCAGGGGAGCCAGTTCGGCGAAGTCGGTGGGCCCGGGACGGGCTTCGATCTCGAGGATGCGGTCGACCACTTCGTTGTGCAGCACCCGGATGGTGTTGCGCAGCGAGCGGAGAGCGAGACGGGTGCTCCGCTCGTCCCGGTCGACCAGGGCTTGCTTCACCTTGTCGTGCACCGGGGCCTCCACCGTGGCCACGAAGCGAGTGCCCATGTTGATGGCCTCCGCCCCCAGGGCGAGGGCGGCCACCAGGCCGCGCCCGTCGCCGAACCCGCCCGAGGCGATCACCGGCACCGAGACGGCGTCCACCGCGGCCGGGATCAGCACCAGGGAGGTGACGTCCTCCTCGCCGGGGTGCCCGGCGCACTCGAACCCGTCGATGCTGACCGCGGCGCACCCCAGGTCCTGGGCCTTGAGGGCGTGGCGCACCGAAGTGCACTTGTGCACCACTCTCACACCGGCATCGTTGAAGGCCGGCATGAACTGGGACGGGTTGCTCCCGGCCGTCTCCACGAAGCGGATGCCCTCTTCGATCGTCACCCGTGCCATCCCGGCGTAGTCGGGAGGTCGCATGGTGGGCAGCAGGGTGATGTTGACCCCGAATGGCTTGTCGGTGAGGTCGCGGCAGCGGCGGATCTCAGAGCGCAGGACCTCCGGCGAGTCGAAGGAGAGAGCGGTGAGGAAGCCCATGGCCCCGGCGTTGGCCACGCCGGCGACCAGGTCGGCGTTGGCCACCCACTGCAGGCCGCCCTGCACGATGGGGTGGTCGACCCCGAACATCTCGGTGACCCTGGTGCGGAACATCTCGCTGCCTCCGTGTTACTCGCTGGGCCGGCTGCCCACGATGCCTACGAAACTGACGCACTCCCCGGGGTAGCCGCCCAGGTTGTGGGTGAGGCCCAGCGTCTTCCCGGTCTTGATCCGGCGCTCCGGCGGGGCCTCGCCCCGCAGCTGCAGCCAGCATTCGAAGAGCATACGCAGCCCCGACGCCCCGATGGGATGCCCGAAGCTCTTGAGGCCCCCGTCGGGGTTGACCGGCAGGTCGCCGTCGAGGTCGAAGGTGCCGGCCAGCACCTCCTGCCAGGCGGCGCCGCGCGGGGCGAAGCCCAGATCCTCCATCAGGATGAGCTCGGTGGGGGTGAAGCAGTCGTGCACCTCGGCCATGGCCAGTTCGGCGCGGGGGTCGGTCACCCCTGCCTGGGCATAGGCATCCTGCGCCGAGAGCACCACCTCGGGGAAGGTGGTGTAGTCGTAGCCGGGGTCGTTGGCTCCGCCGCCGGCTCCGGCCACGAAGGACAGGGCTTTGACGAAGAGGGGCCGGTCGGTGTAGCGGGAGGCATCCTCGGCCCGCACCACGATCGCCGCCGCCGCCCCGTCCGACACCCCGGAGCAGTCGAAGATGCCCAGGGGCCCGGCCACCAGCGGGGAGTTGCAGATCACCTCGGGGGCCACTTCCTTGCGGAACTGGGCGCGCGGGTTCAGCGCCCCGTTGTGGTGGTTCTTCCAGGCGATGCGGGTGAACACCTCCTTCAGCTGCTCCTCACTCACCCCGTACTTCCGGCCGTAGGCCGGGGCGAGAAGGCTGAAGAGCGCCGGTGCGGTCAGGTCGGCGGCGGTGCCGTCGTTGGGAGGCTGCGGGAGGACCAGCCCGGAGAAGCCCGAGTCCTTGAGCTTCTCCACCCCGATGGCCATGGCCACGTCGTAGGCGCCGGCGGCCACGGCGTAGCAAGCGTTGCGGAAGGACTCGGAGCCGGTGGCGCACAGATTCTCCAGCCGGGAGACCGGCTTGGTCCCGAGCTTCAGCGGCTTGGCCAGGGTCATGCCGCTCATCCCCGAGGCCATGGTGCCCAGCCAGAAGGCATCGACGTCGGCCTTGGCCATCCCGGCCGAGGCGAGGGCCTCGCCGGCGGCGTCCACCAGCAGGTCGTCGGCGCTCTGGTCCCAGTGTTCGTCGAAGCGGGTGCAGCCCATCCCCACGATGGCCACCCGGTCGCGGATGCCCTTGGACGCCATGGTTCACGCTCCTTGCCGTACGGGGGCGTCGCCGTCCCCGATGAGCCGCGCCTTCCAGAAGTAGTTGTGCACCCCGCCGGCCGCGAACAGCCGGCGGAAAGTCATCTCGACCCGGCCGCCGATGGTGACTGCCTCCGGGTCGGTGTCGGTGAGTTCGCAGCGGTAGCGCCCGCCTCCGTCGAAGTCCACCACCGCCGCCACGACGGGCGGGCTGGGGGAGTGAGCCAGGCGATCGATGGTGAAAGTGGCGATGGTGCCGGGAGTGTCGGCGAGGCGCTCGGCGTCCATGTGGTCTACGGCTCCGCACCCCGAGCACACCCGCTGCGGGGGCAGATGGCGCCTGCCGCAATCGCGGCAGCGTGAGGCGGTGAAGCCGAACTTCCAGGCTTCGGAACGCCAGGAGGGGGGTGCGGCGGGCGGCACCGGATCGGGCCGGCGGGGCACCTGGCGGGGCAGCATCCCTCTCCAGGTGAGGAAGTCGGCGTAGGAGATCTCCTTCCCACCGGCGGCCTGCTCGGCCACGGAGGGCCCGAAGCGGTGCGAGGCGAGGGTGTCGGTGGCCCGGAAGATGAGGACGTCGGCGCCGTCGGCCAGTACCACCAGGGCGATCACCGCGCCGGGCCGGGCGCCGTCGAGCGCCGCCCCCAGCAGCAGCCCGGGGTGGGCCGCCCCGGTGTTGCCCACGGAGGAGGCCAGGTCGTCCACCAGCACCTCGCGCTTCGCTCCGCTCATGCGGGCGAAGCCGGCCGCCGCCCGCCCGTGGGTGCCGGTGACGATGAGGTGGTCCACGGCGTCGGGAGCCAGGCCGGCGGCGGCGAGCGCGGCGGCTACTGCCCGGCCGGCGTGGGGCAGGAAGGCCTGTACCCCGAACCGCTCTTCCCAGCGGCGGGAGTAGGCCTCACCGGGCACCCGCCAGCGCTCCAGGAACTCGCCGGTGGCCGACGTGGCGGCCAGGCACTCGGCCAGGACGGGGTGGTCGGCGTCGCCCGGCCCCACCACGAAGGCACACGCGCCGTCGCCGCCGTCGCGTTCGTCCTCGCCGCCGGGGAGGCCGGTGCGGATGTCGGCGGCCACCACCAGGGTCGGGTGAGCCGCCGCCACGGCGGCGCGTAGCGCTCCGACGGAGGAGCGCACCGCCCCGGCCGCGTCGTAGGCCCCCACCTCGACCGGCAGGCCGAGGGCGGCGTGGATGGCGGCGGCGTTGGTCTTGTCGAGATAGGCCGGGGTGGTGGTGGCGAAGTACAGGGCGGATGGCCGGGCGGCGAGGCCGCCGTCCAGGCGGCGAGCCGCGGCCACCGCCATGGAGGTGGAGTCCTCGTCGTAAGAGGCCACGGTGCGGGTTCCCCGGGCCGGCGGCCCGCCCAGGGTCGCCGCGATCGCCTCCCGCTGCAACCGGTAGTGGGGGAGATAGGTGGCGTAGCCCAGGATCCCGCTCATGTCACCCCTTCCTGGATGCCGGACGCCGGGGCGGTGGGCGCTTCCGCCGCGGCTCCCGGCGTGAACGACAGTTAATCTACTACCGAGGCCGGCGACGCGAGGAGGGCCATGCCCGTCGATCCCACCCAGGCCGTCGGAGCCCTGGTCGGCGAAGGGACCACCACCTGGGATTCCGGCGACGTCATCCTCTACCACCTGGCCGTGGGCGCCGGGTCGGATCCGGTGGCTCCCGGCGAACTGGCCTACTGCTACGAGGTCGGCCTCAAGGTGCTGCCCTCCTTCGGGGTGATCCCGGCGCAGGGAGCCATGCTCGGCCTGCTCGGCGGCCGGGTGCCGGGACTCTCCTTCAACCCGATGCTGCTGCTGCACGGCGAGCAGGAGATCGAGGTAGCGGCGCGACCCGTGCCCGCAGCCGCAACCGCCCGCAGCGTGGGGCGGGTGGCCGCCGTGTACGACAAGGGGAAGGCGGCGCTGGTGGTGGTGGAGGTGGAGACCACGGGCGCCTCCGGAGAGCCGCTGTTCCGCAACCGGTTCTCGCTGTTCCTGAGGGGCGAGGGCGGCTTCGGGGGCGACCCGGGGCCCAGGGGCGGGGAGCCGCCGCCCGAGGAGGCCCCCGACATGGTGGTCGAGTCGCCCACCCTGCCGCAGCAGGCCCTGCTCTATCGCCTGCTGGGCGACCGCAATCCCCTGCACGCCGACCCGGCCTTTGCCGCCGCCGCCGGCTTCGAGCGGCCCATCCTCCACGGCCTGTGCTCCTACGGTGTCGCCTGCAAGGCGGCGGTGGACGGCATGCTGGCGGGCGACCCCGGGGCGGTGGCCGGCTACCGGGCTCGCTTCGCCGGGGTGGTGCTTCCCGGGGAGACCATCGTCACCTCGCTGTGGCGGCGCGGCGACCGCCTCCACCTGGCCGCGGCGACCAAGGAGAGGGGCACGCCGGTGCTGGCCAACGCGGTGATCACCCTGCGGTGAGGGGCCGCGCTCAGTCGCGGAGCAGGGCGGCGCGCACCAGGCCGATGAGCATCTCCGCCTCGCGGGCCGACTCCACCCCGCTGCGGTAGTAGGCGGCGCAGAGGCACATCCACAGGCCGGCGTGCACGATGAGCCGGGCTTCCTCGTCCGGGAGGTCGGGGCGCAAGCGGCCCAGTGCTTCCACCCAGGCGTCGATGTGGACGCGTTCGGCCTCGTCCACCCAGCGGCGGGTCTCCGGAGCCAGGGCGCGGCGCTCCCGCATGATCACCGCGGACACCCAGCGGTCGGCGATGAGGCTCTCCACGAAGTTGGCGATCAGGCCGTCGAGGGCGGCACGGGGCGTCTCCGCCCCGGCGAGGATGTCCTGGTTGCGCTGCAGCCATCCGCCCACCGCGGTGCGGATCCCGGTGGCCAGGATCTGCTCCTTGCTCTCGAAGTGACGATATACGCCGGGGCCGGTGATGCCGGCGGCGGCCCCGATGTCGTCCATGCCGGTGGCGTGGTAGCCGTTGCGGTGGAAGAGGTCCATGGCCGCCGCCAGGATGCGGGCGCGACGGTCGGGCCGTCGCTTGGCGGGGCGGGGTGGCGCCGTGCCCTCCGCGCTCACGGCCGTTCTCCTGCGGGGGAGGGGCCGCCGGGGAAGCCGAGGCCGGCCAGGGCCCGCCCGACTTCGTCGAGGGTGCCGGGGTCGTCGATGGTGGCGGGGAGGCGCCACTCCTCTCCGTCGGCGATGCGCCGCATGGTGCTGCGCAGGATCTTGCCGGAGCGGGTCTTGGGGAGGCGAGCCACCACCGCCGCCTGCTTGAAGGCGGCCACCGGCCCAATGCGATCGCGCACCAGGGCCACCAGTTCGGCCACGATCTCCGCCTCGGGCCGATCGACCCCTTGCTTGAGGACCACGAAGCCCACCGGCACCTGGCCCTTCAGACGGTCGGCGGCGCCGATGACGGCGCACTCCGCCACCGCGGGGTGGGAGGCCAGCACCTCTTCCATGGCTCCGGTGGAGAGGCGATGGCCGGCCACGTTGATGATGTCGTCGATGCGCGACATGATCCACAGGTAGCCGTCCTCGTCGCGGTAGCCGGCGTCGCCGGTGAGGTAGTAGCCGGGGTAGCGCTCCAGGTACGAGGAGACGAATCCCGAGTCGTTCTGCCACAGGGTGGGCAGGTTGCCCGGGGGCAGGGGGAGGCGGATGCCGATGGTGCCGATCTCCCCGGGGCCGAGTTCCTCGCCGGCCGCGTCGAGGATCTGCACGTCGTACCCGGGCACCGGCACGCCGGCGGACCCGGGCTTCACCGGGAGGGCCTCGATGCCCAGGCAGTTGGCCCCAATGGCCCAGCCGGTCTCCGTCTGCCACCAGTGGTCGATGACCGGGACGCCCAGGCGCTCCCGGGCCCATTCCAGGGTGTCGGGGTCGCAGCGCTCCCCGGCCAGGAACAGGGTGCGGAACCGGCTCAGGTCGTATTGGCCGATCAGCCTCCCTTCGGGGTCCTGCTGCTTGATGGCGCGCAGGGCGGTGGGGGCGGTGAACAGCACGTTCACCCCGTGATCGGCCGCCACCCGCCAGAAGGCCCCGGCGTCGGGAGTGCCCACCGGCTTGCCTTCGTAGAGGATGGTGGTGCAGCCGGCCAGGAGGGGGGCGTAGACGATGTAGGAGTGCCCCACCACCCATCCCACGTCGGAGGCCGCCCAGTACACCTCCCCCGGTTGCACCGCGTAGATGTGATCCATGGACCAGCGCAGCGCCACGGCGTGCCCGCCGTTGTCTCGCACCACCCCTTTGGGGACGCCGGTGGTGCCGGAGGTGTAGAGGATGTAGAGCGGGTCGGTGGCCGCCACCGGCACACAGGGCGCCGGTTCGGCCGCCGCCATCACCTCGTCCCATTCCAGGTCGCGGCCCGACACCAGGGCGGCCTCCGCCTGGGGGCGCTGCCGGATGACGCAATGCTCCGGGCGGTGCTCCGCCATCTCCAGAGCCCGGTCGAGCAGCGGCTTGTAGGCGACGACCCGGGCGCCCTCGAGGCCGCAGGAAGCCGAGAGGATGACCCGCGGGCGGGCGTCGTCGATGCGGGTGGCCAGTTCCGCCGCGGCGAACCCGCCGAAGACCACCGAGTGGATCGCCCCGATGCGGGCGCAGGCCAGCATGCCGATGACCGCCTCGGGGATCATCGGCATGTAGAGGATGACGCGGTCGCCCTGCTCCACCCCCAGAGAGCGCAGGCCCCCGGCGACCCGCGCCGCCTCGTCGCCCAACTCCCGGTAGGTGAAGCGCCGCACCGTGCCGGTCACCGGGCTGTCGTAGACCAGGGCCACCTGGTCGCCGCGCCCGGCGGCGATGTGGCGGTCGACCGCGTTGTGGCAGGTGTTGAGCCGCCCGTCGGGGAACCAGCGGTAGAAGGGGGGGTGGGAGGCGTCGAGCACCCGGGAGCAGGGATGCTCCCAATCGATGGCCGCCGCCGCCTCACCCCAGAAACCCTCCGGATCGGCGAGCGAGCGAGCATGGGCCTGGCGGTAGCCGCCCATCGGCACTCCTCCCGGTGGCGCTCGGCGCATGTTAATGGGGGCTAACCAGCGTCGCCCGCACCCGGGGCGGAGTCGGGGTAGGGTGCGGTTCGGGGAGCGCGCTCGGCTCCCTCCTCGAGGAGCGGCGATGAACGTGGCCTGCATTGGAGCCGTCCACATCGATGCCAAGGCGCGTCTCCTCGGAGAGACTCACCCCGGCACCTCGAATCCGGCGCGAGTGGTGCGCACCGCGGGGGGAGTGGCGGGCAACGTCGCCCGGAACCTGGGCCGGCTGGGGGTTCCGGTGAGCCTCTACTCGATGATCGGCAACGACGCGGAGGGGCGTTCCCTCCTCGGCGAGCTGCACGCCGCCGGGGTGGACACCTCCGGCGTGCTCCGCTCCTCCGGCCCGCCCACCGCCGTTTACCTGGCGATCCTCGACCGGGAGGGCCGCCTGATCGTCGCCGCCGCGGGCATGGAGGTGTACGAGGGTCTCGACGCCGCCTGGGCCGACCGGGTGGGCGGGGTGCTGCGCCGCTTCGACGCCTGGGTCGTCGACGCCAACCTGCCCGGGCCGACCATCGCCCGGCTGCTGGGCTACGCCGGGGAGGCCCTGGTGGTGGCCGACCCGGTCTCGGTGCCCAAGGCGAGGCGCCTCGAGCCCATCTTGCACCGCCTGGATGTCGTCTTCCCCGACCGGGGCGAGGCCGTGATGCTCTCCGGCCTGCCCTCCGGGTCGGAGCCTTCGGTAGCCGCCGTCGCCGCCGCCATTCGGAGGCGCGGCGTCCGCACCGTGGTCGTCTCGCTGGGGTCGAAGGGGGCCTACCTCGAAGATGCCGCCGGAGGCCGCCAGGTGCCGCCGCCGCCGTCCCGGGCGGTGGTCGACGCGACCGGCGCCGGAGACGCCCAGATCGCCGGCTACGTGTACGGGCTCTCCCGACCGGCCGGCGGCCCGCACCCGCTCGAGTGGGGCATGGCCGCCGCCGGCCTGACCGTGGAGACCATCGACTCGGTGCGGGTCGATCTGACCCCCGCCCTGCTGCGGCGCCGTCTCGAGGAGAGCCGTTAGGCCGTGACGCGAAGCCGCCGCCCGGAGGCGGCGGTTCGCCGGCGTCGGCCTCTTGGCCTGCTGGGCCGACACCCTCGGTTGTCGACGCCCCGGCGTCGTGACGATCCTCCGGGGATGGGCACGGCCAGTGAATCACGTTCGACCTAAACAGGGCATAAAGCCCGGGCGAAGCCCCCTCTCGGCCGGCGAGGAGGGCGGTCCCTGCTACCGTCGCGGCCATGACGCCACGCACTCACCGCAGCGCCGCGCTCCTGTGGGCCGTCGCCCTGGTCCTGCTCCTGACCGCCGCCGTCTCGGCTGAGGAACCCCAGGGTGCCCCGGCGTCCGGCGACCCGGCAAAGCCCCGCATCGTCGGGGGCGTCGAGGTAGATCCCCCCGGCAAGTACCCGTTCATGGTGGGACTGGTGTTCGCCTCCGAGCCGGACGCCTACTGGGGCCAGTTCTGCGCCGGGGCGCTGATCGACCCCTGGTGGGTGCTGACCGCCGGCCACTGCGTCGCCTTCGCCGAGGCCGACCGGCCGTGGGAGGTGGACGTGGTGGTGGGGCGTCACAACCTGAGCCGGGGCTGGGAAGGCGAGCGCCTCGGGGTGGCGGACATCATCCTCCACCCCCGCTACAGCGACGAGACCCTGGCCAGCGACATCGCCCTCTTGCGCCTGGAGCGGGCCGCCACCGCGGGAACGCCCGTCCCCCTGGCCACCATCGCCGACGCCGGCCGCTTCGCGTCCGGGGAGATCGCCACGGTCATCGGCTGGGGGTTCACCAAGGGGAGCCCGCCGGGCACCCCCAACTGGCCTGATGCCCTGCGCGAGGTGGATGTGCCCATGGTGTCCAATGCCGACTGTGCCGCCGCTTACGGCTCCGACTTCATCCCCCCCGATCACATCTGCGCCGGGAACCTGGACGACGGCGGCGTCGATGCCTGCTTCGGTGACAGCGGCGGCCCGTTGTTCGTGCCGGCCGAAGTGGCCGGCGGCTACCTGCACGTCGGCATCGTGTCCAGCGGGCTCGACTGCGCCCTGCCCGGCTACCCGGGGATCTACACCCGGACCGCCACCTACACCGCCTGGGTGGAGAGGGTCATGGCCCGGTATCCGCTGCCGACCTGCCGGGGGAAGACGGCCACCATCCTGGGGAGCATTGGGGCCGACACCCTGCTGGGCACCGACGGCGACGACGTGATCGTGGCCCGGGCGGGCAACGACACCATCTACGGCCGGAAAGGGGACGATTTGATCTGCGCCGGGCCCGGCAACGACTGGGTCGATGCCGGCCCCGGCAACGACGTGGTGCTGGGCGGTGCGGGCAACGACCGCCTCTACGGTGGGGCGGGGCACGACATCCTGGGAGGGGAGCAAGGCAACGACCGTCTGTTCGGCGGTGCCGGCCACGACTCCCTCTTCGGCGGGGCGGGGAACGACACGGTGCGCGGTGAGGCAGGGGACGATCTCATCTGGGGCAACGAAGGAGACGACCGCCTCTTCGGCGGGGACGGGCGGGACCGAGTCGACGGCGGCGCCGGGAACGACACGGTCAGCGGCGGTGCCGGCGACGATGTCCTGATCGGCGGCCCGGGGTTCGACATCATCCGGGGCGGCCCCGGCATCGACACCTGCTTCAGCGGCGAGGACGTGGCGAGCTGCGAAGTGGTGCGCCTGGTCGTCAAGCAGCCTCTGTGAGGCGCGGCCGGCGCTCACTCACCGGGCCGGGACCGTGATCATCGCCAAGGGCCTGGCCGTCGAAGCCGGCGGCCGGGCTCTGGTTGCGGCCGTCGACCTCGCCCTCTACCCCGGGGACAAGGTCGGCCTGGTGGGCCGCAACGGCGCGGGCAAGACCACCCTGCTGCGCACCCTGGCCGGGCTGCGCCCCCCGGCGGCGGGGAGCGTGGCCTCCTCCGGGGTGATCGGCTACCTGTCGCAGGAAGCGGCTCTGCCCGAACTGGAGCACCCTGCAGCGACGGCTCTGGAGCGCATCCTGTCGGTGCGTCGCATCGGTCTCCTGCAGCGCCAGATGGAGGAAGCCCGGCGTCGCATGGAATCGGGCTCTGCCGTCGAGCGCGACCGGGCCATCCGGCGCTTCGCTCGTCTGGAGGCCGAATTCGAAGTGGCCGGCGGCTATCGGGCCGAGGCCGAGGCGCGCCGTTTCGCCGCCGCGGTGGGGATCGGCCGGGAGGAGATGTCCCAGCCGGTGGCCACCATGTCGGGGGGCCAGCGGCGGCGGGTGGAACTGGCCCGGGTGCTGTTCGCCGAGACCGACGCCCTCCTGCTCGACGAGCCCACCAACCACCTGGACCTGGACGCCAAGGGCTGGCTGGTCGACTTCCTCGCCGGTTACGCCGGCGGCCTGATGGTGGTGAGCCACGATCTCCCGCTGCTCGATGCCGCCATCACCTCGGTGCTGGGTTTCGAGGACAGCGGCCTGGAGGCCTACCGGGGCAACTACTCCCACTACCTGGAGGAAGGGGAGCGCCGGCGGGAGCAGCGGCGTCGGCAGCGCCGTCACCAGGAGGAGCAACTGGCCCAAATGGAGGCCACCATCCGCCGCTTCAAGGGGAAGACCGAGAAGATGGCCCGCAAGGCCACCACCATGGAGACCCGGGCGGACCGCCTGCGCTCCAACCTGGTCGAGGTGGGCGCCAGGCGGCGCGGGGTCAAGCTGCGCTTCCCTCAGCCGGAGCCTTCGGGACGCGTCCCCCTGGAGGGCCGCGGGCTGGCCAAGGCCTACGGGGACAACGTGGTGTTCGTCGACGTGAACGTCCACCTCGAGCGCGGGGAGCGCCTGCTCCTCCTGGGGCTGAACGGGACGGGCAAGACGACGCTGCTGCGCCTCCTGGCCGGCGTGGAGGCTCCCGACCTGGGGACGGTGACGCACGGGCACCGGGTTGCGGTGGGCTACTACGCCCAGGAGCACGAGGGCATCGTCCCCGAGGCCACCGTGCTGGAACACCTCCAGGCGGTTTCGGCCGAACCGGAGCGGGTGCTGCGCGGCATCCTGGGGCACTTCCTGCTCGCCGATCGCATCGATCAGCCGGCAGGGACCCTCTCGGGCGGGGAGAAGACCAAGCTGGCTCTGGCCCAACTGGTGGCGGGCCGCCACAACGTGCTCTTGCTCGACGAGCCCACCAACAACCTCGACCCCCAGGCCAAGGAGGCCCTGCTGGCCGCGCTGCGCTCTTACCGGGGGACGGTGGCCCTGGTGAGCCACGATTCGGCCTTCGTGGCCGCCCTGGCCCCGGATCGGGCGGTGCTCATGCCCGAAGGGGAGGCGGCGTACTTCGACGACTCGCTGCTCGATCTGGTGGCTCTGGCCTGAACTGCCGGTTCAGACGAAGAAGAGGACCACCAGGCACACCCCGGCCGACACCACCAGCAGCGAGATGAAGCGGATGATGAAGTTGGTGGCCACCAGGTTGCCCACCTCGGCACCGTGCCGCGGGTGCGGCCAGAGCCGGGCGGCGAAGTGGACGAACGGCTGAGCCCCCAACACCCCGTAGGAGCCGACGATGATCAGGACGATCCCGGCAATCAGTCCGCCCACGACCTGCCTCCCGGCCGCAGGATAGCCGCCTTGCCGGCGGCTCGCCGGGGCCGCCCCCCAACCTGGCAGAATGACCGCGGCCCGAGATCAGGAGCAACGGGTGGCCGCCTATCCGAGTGACTACGACTTCCACGTGGTGCTGCGCGACGGGGGACTGGCTCACGTCCGCCCCATCAAACCCGAGGACGCCGATGCCCTCCACAGCATGTTCCATCGCCTCGGCCGCGACAGCGTCTACCACCGTTTCTTCCGCCACAAGCAGGACCTCTCGAAGGAGGAGTTGCGCTACTTCACCGATCTCGACTACGAGGACCGCATGGCCTTCGTGGTCGAGTTGGGGAGCAAGATGGTGGCGGTGGGCCGCTACGACCGCATGGAGGACGACCCGTCGGTGGCCGAGGTGGCCTTCGTGGTGGAGGACGGGCACCAGGGCCGGGGCATCGGCACCCAGTTGCTGTCTCACCTGACCAACTACGCCCGCAACAACGGGGTGACCGCCTTCCGGGCCTTCGTCCTTCCCGACAACTACCCCATGATGCGGGTGTTCCGCAGCTCCGGGTTCCGTCTGCGGCGCGAGATGGGCCAGGGCATCTACACCGTGGACTTCCCCGTCGAACTCACCGACGAGGCCAAGCGGGCCGCCTGGCAGCACGAGCAGCACGCCGTGGCCGCCTCGCTGCTGCCCATGTTCTATCCCCGCAGCATCGCCATCATCGGCGCCAGCCGGGAGGAGCGCTCCATCGGCGCCCGGGTCATGCGCAACACCATGGGAGCCCGGTTCTCCGGGGTGGTCTTCCCGGTGAACCCGAACGCGCCGGCGGTGGGGGCGGTGAAGGCCTACAAGTCCGTGCTCGACATCCCCGACCCGATCGACATGGCGGTGATCGTGGTGCCGGCGCGCGCCGTGCTGCCCGTGGTCCAGGAGTGCGCCGACAAGGGGGTGAAGGCGCTGGTGGTGATCAGCGCCGGCTTCTCGGAGACGGGGGAGGAAGGCACCCGCCTGGAGACGGAGTTGCTCGATCTGGTGCGCTCGGCGGGCATGCGCATGGTGGGACCGAACTGCATGGGCATGCTGAACACCGACCCGGCGGTGAACCTCGACGTCACCTTCGCCCCCAACTACCCGCCGCGGGGCAATGTGGCCATGTCCAGCCAGAGCGGGGCGCTGGGGATCGCCATCCTCGACTACGCCCGCTCGCTCGACATCGGCATCTCCTCCTTCATCTCGATGGGCAACAAGGCCGACGTCTCCGCCAACGACCTGCTCCTGTACTGGGAGGGCGACCCCTCCACCGATGTGATCCTGCTCTACCTCGAGTCCTTCGGGCACCCGCGCCGCTTCGCCCGCATCTCGGGCCGGGTCAACCGCAAGAAGCCGATAGTCGTGGTCAAGTCGGGCCGCAGCCAGGCGGGAGCCCGGGCGGCCAGTTCCCACACCGGCTCCATGGCCAGCGGCGAGGTGGCCGTCTCGGCGCTCTTCCGCCAGACCGGGATCATCCGCACCGACACCCTGGAGGAGTTGTTCGAGGTGGCCACGCTGCTGGCCAACCAGCCCTTGCCGGCGGGAAGGAGGGTGGGGGTTCTCACCAATGCCGGGGGCCCGGGCATCCTGGCGGCCGATGCGCTGTCGGCCGATGGGCTCGACCTGCCGCTCTTCTCGGCCGCTCTCCAGGAGCGGCTGCGCGCGGTGATGGCCGCCGAAGCGTCGGCGGGGAACCCCGTGGACATGATCGCCTCGGCCAGCCCCGACCAGTATCGGGTGTGCCTCCGGGAACTGCTCGCCTCCGACGAGATCGACTCGGTCATGGTCATCTACATCCCCACGGCCCCGCGAGCGGCGCGCGACGTCGAGCAGGCAGTGGCCGACGTGGTGGCCGAGGGGGCCAACGGCAAGACCGTGCTGGCCGTCTTCATGGAGGCGGACGACGGCGACCTGGAGCCCATCGACCGGGGCGGGACTTCCATTCCCTCCTACGCCTTCCCGGAGCCGGCCGCCCGGGCTCTGGCCCGAGCCGTCCGCTACGCCGAGTGGCGGGCGCGGCCGGAGGGGACGGTCGCCGAGTTCGACGACACCGACTCCGACGCCGTCAAGGACGTCATCTGGGGGGCTCTGGGGCGCCTGGGCCTGGAAGGTGGCTGGCTGCTTCCCCACGAGGCCGATGCGGTGCTCGCCGCCTACGGCATCTCCCACCCGCGCTCCCGGCTGGTGCAGGCCCGGGAGGAGGCGGTGCAGGCGGCCGCAGAGTTCGGCGGGCCGGTGGCGCTGAAGGTGGTGGCCCCCAGCGCCCTCCACAAGAGCGACGTGGGAGGGCTGGCGCTGGATGTGCAGGGTGAGGCCGCGGTGGCGGAGGCCTACGACCGGGTCGCGGCGGCGGCCGAGGACCTCCAGGGGGTGTTGGTGCAGGAGTTCGTGAAGGGTGGCCACGAGGTGATCGTGGGGATGGCCGAGGACCCCTACTTCGGGCCGCTCATCGCCTTCGGCCTCGGCGGGGTGTTCGTGGAGCTCATCAAGGACGTGTCCTTCCGCATGAACCCGGTCAGCGACCTCGACGTCGACGAGATGATCCGGGAGGTGAAGGCGGCTCGACTGCTGGAGGGCTATCGCGGCGCCCCTCCGGGCGATATCCCCGCTCTCAAAGAGGTCATGCAGCGCCTGTCGGCGCTGGTGGAGGAGGTTCCGGAGATCGTGGAGCTCGACTTGAACCCGGTGAAGGTCATGGAGCCGGGCAAGGGAGCGGTCGTGGTGGATGCCCGCATGCGGGTGCGCTCCGTGCCGCAGCGCTGGCTGCCGAGCCGCAAGGACATCCCCGCCGCCGAGCGCCGGCTGCGCTGAGCGGGGCTACAGGCGCCCGGGCCGGGTGACGGCCGAGATGCCGTGGCCCGAGGCGCGTCCGGTCACCAGTTCCGGTGTGACGGCGACCACCGGGCGCTCCTCGGGGTACACCGCAGGCTCCGAGAAGCCGAGAGCCGACTCGGTGTGGTACTTGGCGAGGAGGGCGGCGACGGCCTCTTCCTCGAGGTGGGCGTCGGTCACCAGACGGGCCCGCCCCCAGAAGAGCACGCTCTCCCAGCCGGTGTCTTCTCGGGGCCGGCTCACCTCGACGCAGACTCGCGGGTCGTGGCGCAGGGCCTCCAGCCGCCGTCCGGGCCCGGTGCGGAAGACGAGATCGCCGTGCAGCATGACGAACGACATCGGGGTCACGTAGGGCTCGCCGTGGTCGACCTGGGCGATGTGCGCCACCCGCCCCTGCTCCAGGATCTCCCCGCACTCATCGGGGGTCAGTTCGATCATCGTGCCGCCTCGTCTTGGGGCTCCCAGTATGCCCTACGGGACGGGCGGCGGGTGGGGAGCATCCCCGGCGCCCCTACCATGCGGCCCGTTCAGACGACCCAGGGAGTCTCGTTCCATGTCCGAAACCAAGTGGGTATACGGGTTCGATGAGGTCGCCGACGCCGAGAGGCTCGTCGGCGGGGATTGGGAAGGGGTGCGCGCCCTGTTGGGCGGCAAGGGGGCCAACCTGGGCGACATGACCCGCCTCGGGGTCCCGGTGCCCCCCGGCTACACGGTGACCACCGCGGCCTGCCTCGCCTACCTGGCCGGCGGCGCGGCCTTCCCCGCAGGCTGCTGGGAGCAGATCGGGGAGGCCCTGCAGCGGGTGGAGGAGGCCACCGGCAAGCGCTTCGGTGATCCCGAGAACCCGCTGCTGGTTTCCTGCCGCTCCGGGGCCAAGTTCTCCATGCCGGGGATGATGGACACCGTCCTCAACATCGGAATGAACGACGAAGTGGCCGCCGGCCTGGTTCGCCTCACCGGCGACGAGCGCTTCGTGTACGACTCCTACCGCCGCCTGGTGCAGATGTTCGGCTCGGTGGTGCTCGGCCGGCCCGACGAGGTCTTCGAGGAGGTTCTAGAGCGCCACCGCCACCAGGCCGGGGTGGCCACCGACTCCGAGCTGCCCGCCGGGCGGTTGAAGGACATCGTCGCCGAGTTCCGGTCGCTGGCCCCGGGCTTCCCCTCCGATCCCAAGGAGCAGCTGCGCCTGGCGACCGAGGCGGTTTTCAAGTCGTGGAACGGCAAGCGAGCCATCGACTACCGCAACGCCTCGGGCATCGCCCACGACCTGGGCACCGCGGTGAACATCCAGACGATGGTCTTCGGCAACATGGGGGCCGATTGCGCCACCGGCGTCGCCATGTCGCGCAACGCCACGACCGGCGAGCCGAGGATCGAGGGGGACTACCTGATCAATGCCCAGGGCGAGGACGTGGTCGCCGGCATCCGGGCCACCAAGCCCCTCGAGGAGTTGGCCGAGGACCTGCCCGAGATGTACGACCAGTTCGCCGCCATCGCCGCCCGCCTGGAGCGCCACTACCGCGACATGCAGGACATGGAGTTCACCGTGGAGCGGGGCAAGCTCTGGATCCTGCAGACGCGCAGCGGCAAGCGCACCGCCCAGGCGGCGGTGCGCATCGCCGCCGACCTCGCCGACGAGGGCCTCATCAGCCGCGAAGAGGCGGTGATGCGGGTGAAGCCCGACCAGGTCGACTTCTTCCTCCATCCCCAGTTCGCTCGGGAGTCGCTGGCCGGGGCGGTGCGCCTGGCCACCGGCCTCAACGTGTCGCCGGGGGCGGCGGTGGGAGTGGCCGCCTTCGACGCCGACCTGGCGGAGCGCTGGGCCAAGGAGGAGGGCCGGCCGACGATCATGGTGCGGCCCGAGACCAAGCCCGACGACGTCCACGGCATGCTGGCCGCCGAGGGCATCCTCACCAGCCGGGGCGGTCGCACCAGCCACGCCGCTCTGGTCGCCCGCCAGTTCGGGAAGCCGGCGGTGGTCGGGGTGGCCGAACTCGAGATCGATCTGGCAGCCCGCACCATGACGGTGGCGGGGCAGACCGTCGCCGAAGGGGGCTGGATCTCCATCGACGGCAGCAGCGGGACGGTCTACCTGGGCCGCCTGGACACGGTGGTCCCCGACATCTCGGATCCCTGGCTCATGAAGCTGCTGTCCTGGGCGGACGAACTGCGCACCCTGCGGGTGCGGGCCAACGCCGACTACCCGGTCGACGCCGAGCGGGCCCGCCGCTACGGGGCGGAGGGGATCGGCCTGACGCGCACCGAGCACATGTTCTTCGAGACCGAGCGCCTGCCGCTGGTGCAGCAGATGATCATGACCACCGACCCCGGGGAGCGGGCCGCGGCCCTGGCCGGGCTGCTGCCCTTCCAGCGGGACGACTTCGCCGGGCTGTTCCGGGCTATGGACGGCCTGCCGGTGATCATCCGCCTCATCGACCCGCCGCTGCACGAGTTCCTGCCGTCGGCGGCCGACCTCACCAAGCGATTGATCGACCTGAAGGTCGAGGAGGCCAAGGGCGGCAAGGTGGCGGCGGAGATCGCCGAGGTCGAGGGGGTGCTGGCCCGGGTGGAAGCCCTCCACGAGGCCAACCCCATGCTGGGCACCCGCGGGGTTCGCCTGGGGATCGTGCTTCCCGAACTGACCCGCATGCAGGTGCGGGCGGTCTTCGAGGCCGCCTGTGCGGTGGCGCGGGACGGGGTGGAGGTCCACCCCGAGGTGATGATCCCCCTCACCAGCCACGTCAACGAGTTGAAGCGCCAGCGGGAGGTGCTCGAGGCCGAGGCGCGCCAGGTCATGGCGGAGCAGGGAGTCGAAGTCGACTACATGTTCGGCACCATGATCGAGATCCCCCGGGCGGCGCTCACCGCCGCGGAGATCGCGGCGTACGCCGAGTTCTTCTCGTTCGGCACCAACGACCTCACCCAGACCACCTTCGGCATCAGCCGCGACGACGCCGAGGCCGGCTTCCTGATGCGCTACCTGGAGGAGGGGATCCTGGAAGACAACCCCTTCGCCACCATCGACCGCAACGGGGTGGGCCGGATCATGCGCCTCGCCGTCGAAGGAGGCCGGGCCACCCGGCCCGACCTGGAAGTGGGCATCTGCGGCGAGCACGGCGGCGACCCGAAGTCCATCTACCTCTGCCACGAACTGGGCCTGGACTACGTATCCTGCTCGCCGTTCCGGGTGCCCATCGCCCGGCTGGCGGCGGCTCAGGCCGCGGTCGAGATGCCGCGGTAGGCGAGAAACCTCACACCGGGAACGAGGCTCGCACCACGGTCCCCCGGCCGGGGGCCGTTTCGAGGTGGAAGGCGCCGCCGGCGGCCTGGACGCGGCCCGCCATGTTGGCCAGCCCCAGGCCGCGGCGGGCTCGCTGCGGGTCGAAGCCGGCGCCGTCGTCGGCCACCGAGACCGTCACCCGCGTCTCGTCTCCCTCGACCAGGACCTCGATGCCGGAGGCGTCGGCGTGGCGCAGGGCGTTGCTCAGCGCTTCCTTCACCACGGCGAGCAGTTCGTCGCCCAGGTGGGGAGGGAGCAGGTCGGGCGGGCAGGAGAAGTCGAGGGTCACCCGCGCCGGGTAGGGCCCGGAGAGGTGGCCCACCAGGTCGGCCAGTTCCTGGCGCAGGCTCGGCCGGGCCCACACCGGGGGGCGCAGGTCGAAGATGAAGCGGCGGAGGGCGGTGATGGTCTCGTCGAGTTTCTCCACCGCCTCGTCGAGGCGCCGCCGCACCTGCTCGTGGACCGGGTCGATCTGGTTGGCCTGGGCCTGGATGCTCAAGCCCACGGCGAAGAGGTCCTGGATGATGGAGTCGTGCAGGTCGCGGGCGATGCGCTCGCGCTCCTCGAGCAGGGCGGCCCGGCGCAGCCGCTCCTGGAGGCGCAGGGTGGAGACCGCCGAGCCGGCGGTGAGGGCGAGGAACTCCACCAGGGTCTCGTCCTCTTCGGTGAACCCGCCCTCCTTGTCGGTCAGATACAGGTTGCCGAACACCCGGTCGCCGACTCGCACCGGCACCCCGAGGAAGGTGCGCATCGCCGGATGCCCCGGCGGGAAGCCGACGGCGTCGGGATGGGCGGCGACGTCGTCGAGGCGCAGGGCGCGTCCGTCGCGGGTGATGGCCCCCAGCACCCCGGTCCCCCGCGGCGGGTGGGGGATGGCCGCGGCGGTCGCGTCGTCCATGCCGGAGTGCAGGAAGTGGATCAGTCCGCCCTGCTCGCCCAGGACTCCCAGGGCCCCGTAGCGGGCCCCGGTGAGTTCCATGGCGATCTCCACGGTGGAGCGCAGCAGGCCGGACAGTTCGACCTGCCCGGCGACGCTGGCGGCTCCCTCCACCAACCCGGCGATGCGCTCGGGCGGCAGTCTGTGGCTCACGAGCACAGGTTACTTGTGACCTTCGGCCTGGCGGCGGGGACGATGGGCCGGATGCGGCTTCCCCGGGCCGGCCGGTACTGTGCCCTCATGGCGGGGGTGCTGCGCATCGAACTGGTCGACGACCACGAGGTCGTGCGGGAGGGGCTCAAGGCCCTGCTCGACGCCGAGCGCGATCTGGAGGTGGTGGGAGAGGCGGGCACGGTGGCCGAGGCGGTGCGCCGGGTGGGCTACGACAGCCCCGACGTGGTGGTACTCGACGTGCGCCTCCCCGACGGCAGCGGCATCGAGGCCTGCCGTGAGATCCGGGCCCGCTGGCCGCAGGTGCGGGTGCTGATGCTCACCTCCTTCGCCGACGACGAAGCTCTCTTCTCCTCGATAATGGCGGGGGCATCGGGGTACGTCCTGAAGCAGATCCGGGGCACCGACCTGGTGGACAGCGTGCGGCGGGTGGGCCGGGGGGAGTCGCTGCTGGACCCCGAGATGACCGCCCGCGTGTTCCGGCGCATCCGGGGCGAGGAGGCCGACGACCCGTTGCTGGCGAGGCTCTCCAAGCAGGAGCGCCGCATCCTGGAGTTGATCGCCGAGGGCCTCACCAACCGCCAGATCGCCGAGCGGATGTTCCTCGCCGAGAAGACGGTGAAGAACTACGTGTCTAACGTACTGGCCAAGCTGGACATGGGCCGGCGCAGCGAGGCCGCCGCTTACGCCGCCCGGCTCGCCGCCCAGCGAGAGCACAAGTACCCGCCGGAGCAGTGGCCGCAGTGAAGCCGGGCCGGCGGCCCCGGCGGTAGAGCCGGAGGGAGGAGGCCGGCCGTGATGAAGGTGCGCGACATCATGACCACCGACCCGGTCAAGGTGACCGGCGAGACCTCGTTGAAGGAAGCGGCGCGCCTCATGGTGGGCCATCGGGTGAGCGGCCTGCCGGTGGTGGACGGCGGGGGGCGGCTCATCGGGATCGTCAGCGAGGGCGACTTCATCCGCCAGGAGGCGGGACGCGACCGGCCTCACGGGGTGAGCCTGCTGGACGCGGTCTTCGGCGAGGGCGAACTGCAGGCGGTGGGTGCCGCGACGGTGGCGGAGGTGATGACCCGCAGCGTGGTCACCATCACCCCGGAGGCCACCGTCGGGGAAGCCGCCCGGGTCATGGGCCGGCGCAACGTCAAGCGTCTCCCGGTGGTGGACCTCGAAGGCGAGCTGGTGGGCATCGTGAGCCGGGCCGATGTGGTGGGGGCCTTCACCAAGCCCGACGACGTCATCGAGGACGAAGTGCGCGAGGACGTCATCCGCCGGCTCCTGTTCCTCGACCCCGACACGGTGCGGGTGTCGGTGGCCGACGGGGTGGTGACTCTGGAGGGCGAACTGGAGAACCGCACCGAGGTCCACCTCCTCGAGGAGCTGGCCCAGCGCATCGCCGGGGTGGTGCGGGTCGAGAGCCGGCTGCGCTACCAGGTGGACGACCGCAAGCTGGAGCGTCACCATCCGCTTCCGTGAGCGGGTGATCACGCCGGACGGGGAGGGGATCGCCCTGGCGGGGCGCGAGGGCCCGGGCCTCCCTTTGCTGGCAGTGCACGCCACCGGGTTCTGCAAGGAGTTGTGGGAGCCGGTGCTCGACCTGCTGCCGCCCCGCCCCGTGGTGGCCCCGGACCAGCGGGGCCATGGGGACTCGTCGGTGCCGCCGACCCCTTTCGACTGGTGGGACCTCGGGAGGGACCTGCTGGCGGTGGTGCGCGCCTGCGGCCTGGAGCGCCCCGCGGGGATGGGGCACTCCTCGGGCGCCACCGCCCTGGTGCTGGCCGAACTCCTGTGCCCCGGCACGTTCGCCTCGCTGCTGCTGGTCGAACCCATCGTGTTCCCGGTGCCGCCGGCGCGCCTGGAGGACAACCCCATGACCCGGGCGGCGCTCCGCAGGCGCCGGGCCTTCGCCTCGCCGCAGGAGGCGGCGGCGACGCTGCGCGGCCGGGGGGCCTTTCGGGGCTGGACCGAGCGAGCCCTGGCCCTCTACGTCGCCCACGGGTTCCGCGCCGAGGGGGAGCGGTGGACGTTGAAGTGCACCCCCGAGGTGGAGGGCGAGTTCTACCGCGGGGCGACGGCTCACGGGGCCTGGGAGCGCTTGCATGAGATCTCCTGCCCGGTGGTGCTCGCCGCCGGGGCCGAGTCCACCAGCCACCCGGCGTCTCTCATGGCCGCCATGAGCGACCGTTTTGGGGGTGCCCGCCTGGAGGTGGTGCCGGACGCGGGCCATTTCCTGCCGATGGAGCGGCCCGAGGCGCTGGCCGCCCTGGCCGCGTCCCTCGCCGGTGGGGAGGGAGAGGCCGCTCCGGGTAGCATCGCCGCGTCGTGCTGATCCCTCGCGCCGCCCTGGCGGAAGCGGCGGCCCGGCTGCGAGAGGCGCCCGAGGGGTTGCGGGTGGCCGCGGTGGAGGCCGATCTCGATCCCCTGGATCTGGTGCGCGCCGGGGCCGGGGCCTTCGCCGCCGCCGCCTTCTTCTCCTCTCCGGGAGGAGCGGCCTTCGCCGGGCTGGGCACCGCCCGGTGGGCCGCCGCCCAGGGGCCGGGGCGGTTCGGCGCCCTCGACGCGGCGCTGGCGGCGCTGCCGCCGGGGGTGCCGGCCTTCATCGGCTTCTCCTTCGATCCCGGCGCCCCGACATCGGCCGACTGGGAGGGCTTCCCCGCGGCGGCGGCTCTCCTCCCTCAGATCGGGGCGGTCCGCGCCCACGGCCGGTCTCGCCTGATCGTGGCGGTGCCGCCGGGAGCCGCCCCGGGCGCGGTCCTGGCCGCCGCGGCCACTCTGGCGCCTCCCGGGCCGCCGGCGGCGCCGGCGGTGGCGGCCGGGCGTGAGGTGCCCCCGGCCGGGGAGTGGCGGGAGCGGGTGGGTGCCGTAGTGGCCGGCCTCGGGGTGGGGGGCCTATCGAAGGTGGTGCTGGCCCGCACGCTGCGGGTGGGCTTCGAGCCGCCGCCCGACGCCTTCGACCTCGTGGCGCTGCTGGGTGAGCGCTTCCCGTCGGCGTACGCCTACGGGTGGCAAGCGGGCGCTGCCGCCCTGGTGGGGGCCAGCCCGGAACTGCTGGTGGCGCGCTGCGGGGCGCGGTTGACCTGCCGCCCCCTGGCCGGCTCGGCGCGTCGGGGGACCGAACCGGAGGCCGACCGCCGCCTGGGGGAGGCCCTGCTGGCGAGCCCCAAGGAGGTCGCCGAGCACGCCTTCGTGGTCGAGCAGGTGGTGACGGCACTGCGCCCTCTCACCACCGCCTTGGAGGTGCCCCCCGGTCCGGTGATCGACCGCCTGCCCGGGGTGCAGCACCTGGCGACTCCGATCACCGGGTCGACCGAGGCCCGCCTGCTGGCTCTGGTGGAGGCCCTCCACCCCACCCCGGCGGTGGGCGGGGTGCCGCGCGCGGCGGCGCTGGAGGCCATCGCCGCCGTGGAGGGAATCGACCGGGGCTGGTACGCCGGCGGGATCGGCTGGGCCGACGCCGACGGCGACGGGGAAGTAGCGGTGACGCTGCGGGGCGCGCTGTTGCGCGGCGGCGAGGGGGTGCTCTACGCCGGGGCCGGCATCGTGGCCGGGTCCGACCCCGCCGCCGAGGCAGCAGAGACCGACCTCAAGCTCGGGGCGACGCTCGGCCTCTTCGATACCGTCTGAGCCTCAGAGCGCGGCCAGCGCGTCGGCGACGGCCCGGTGCACCTGCCGGTGCAGGGCGGCATTGGCGGCGCGGTCCGTGCGCACCTCGAGGAGGCGGGGGGCGGCCGGGGCGGAGGCCACCGCTGCCGCCAGGTCGGCCCGGCGCTCCACCCGGTCCGCCTCCACTCCCAGGGCGCCCGCCGCCGCCACGAAGTCCAGCCCGTGCGGGGTGCCCCAATGGCGCTCGAAGTGCGCCGCCAAAGCGGCCTGGGGCAGGAAGTGGAAGATGCCCCCGCCGTCGTTGTGCACCACCACGATGTTGGCGGCGATGCCGAGGCGGGCGGCGGTGTGCAGGGCGGTGAGGTCGTGCAGGGCCGAGAGGTCGCCCGACAGCAGGCAGGCCGGTGCGCCGGCGACGGCGGCCGCCCCGAGCCCGGTGGAGAGGAAGCCGTCGATGCCCGACGCGCCGCGGTTGGCGATGAAGCGCACCGGCGCGGCGCGGGCGGGGAAGAAGGCGTCGACGTCGCGGACGGGCATCGAGGAGGCCACCGCGAGCAGCGCCCCGGCGGGCAGAGCCTCCCCGAGCACCCGCACCACGTCGGGTTCGTTGGGGAAGGGAACCTCGTCGAGGGTGGCGGCGATGGCGGCGGAGGCGGCCCGGTCGGCCTGCCGCCAGTCGTCGAGCCAGGTGCCCGGTGCCGGTTCGGGGGAGGCGGCGGCCAGGGCTTCCAGGGTGGCCGCCGGGTCGGCCCGCACCATGAGGGCCAGGGTGGCCCCGGGGTCGCGCCAGTCGGCCGGGTCCACCAGCACCTGGGTTACCTCGGGGTGGTCGGCGGCCCATCGCCACAGCGGCTTCGAGGTGGGGAGGCCCCCCACCCGCAGCACCACCTCCGGCGCAGCCCGCGGCAGCCATCCCGCCGCGGCCAGGGGATCGGCGGCGGCGATCACGTGCCCGAGGTCGTGGCTCCCGGCCCGGGCCCCGGAGAGGGGATCGGCTGCGATAGGCCAGGCGCAGGCGGCGGCGCAGGCGGCGGCGGCGGCGGGGAGTCCGGGGTCGTCCTGCGGCCCGCAGATCAGCAGGACGCGACGGCCCGAGACGACGGCCGCCAATCGGGAGATCGCCGCGGCGTCGGGGGACGAGCGCTGCGGCAGGACTGCGGGCGGCTCGGCGGCGCCCACCGGGAGGGGCCCGTCGGGCACCAGGGGCTCCCGCAGGCGCAGGTTGAGGTGCACCGGCCCCGCCGGGGACTCGAGAGACGTCGCCACCAGGCGGGCGGCGAGGGCGGCGGCCAGGCCGGGAGCGGCCTCTCCCGGCGGGGGCGGCTCGAGGTCGTGGGACCACTTGGCCGCCGCGCCGAAGAGGCCGGCCTGCTCGATGGTCTGGGGTGCGCCCACTCCCCGCAGGTCGTCGGGACGATCGGCGGTGATCAGGATGAGAGGTACCCGGCCGTGCCGGGCCTCGACGGCGGCGGGGAGGAACTCGGCGGCGGCCGTGCCGGAGGTGCACACCGCCAGTGCCGGAAACCGCGTGGCTCGGGCGATCCCGAGCGCGAAGAAGGCCGACGAGCGCTCGTCGTGGTGGGGCCAGTCGGTGATCCCCGGCTCCGCGGCGAGCGCCAGGGCCAGGGGGGTGCTGCGCGAGCCGGGAGTGACGCCGGCGTGGGCCACCCCCAGGGCGGCGAGGGCCCGTACGAGGGGGACGGTGAACCCGTAGTTGCGGTCGGCCACGGAGGGGAACGTTACCCGGTGCGGCGCGAGCGAGCCGGCCCGATCGGGCCGGCTCGGCTCCCCATCAACAGGCCGTCGATCGGCGGCCTCCCGGAATCGACCCCTCCATGGATGAATGGGGCGTGGCGCCGGCATCGGCAGCCCATTTCGCCGGCTTGAGGCGATCAGAGAGCGGCGCCGACGGCGATGAGGGCCCCGAAGAGGGCATGGAGGCGGGCGGTGGCCTTGAGGGCGCGAATGAGCGCCGCTCCCCCGGTCTCCCGGAACACGGCCCGCGTCAGCGGCAGCCCCGCCGGGGCGGCGAGCAGGCCCAGCAGGCAGAGGCGGGGCACGGCGCCGAGACCGGCCTCCAGGGCGAGGACGGCGAAGGCTCCGGCTATGAGGGCGGCGTACAGGCGGCGCCCGCCGCCTCGGCCCAGGAGCACGGCGAGCGTGCGCTTTCCGGCGGCGCGATCGGTGTCCACATCGCGCACGTTGTTGGCTACCAGCACGGCGGTAGCGGTGAGGCCCATCGGCACCGCCAGGAGCCAGGCGGCGCCGGGGGCGGTGGCGTCGTGCACGAAACGGGCGCCCACCGTGGCCGCCAGGCCGAAGAAGGCGAAGACGGCCGCTTCCCCCAGGCCCCGGTAGCCGTAGGGCCAGGGGCCGCCGGTGTAGGCCAGGGCGGCCGCCAGCGCGGCGGCGCCCACGGCGAGCACCGGCCACCCGGCGATCGTCGCCAGGAAGATCCCCCCGGCCGAGGCCAGGGTGAAGACCACGGCGACCCCGGCCCACATGGCTCGGGGGCTGATGAGCCCGGAAGCCACCGCCCGGGTGGGGCCGAGGCGCGCCGGTCCGTCGGCCCCGCGGCGGGCGTCGGAGGCGTCGTTGGCGAAGTTGGCCCCGACGTTGATGAGGAGGGCGGCGGTCAGCGCCACCAGGAAGGCGTCCGTCCGGAAGGAGCCGTCCCCCCAGGCCACACCGGTGCCCACCGCCACCGGCGCCGCGGCGGCCCACAAGGTCGCCGGCCGGGCGGCGCCTACCCAGGTGCGCAGGATGCTCACGGGAGGCGAGGGAACCGGCCGAAGTCGGGTTCGCGCCGCTGCACGAACGAGTCCCGGCCCTCCTGCGCCTCCTCGCTCATGTAGAAGAGCAAGGTGGCGTCGCCCGCCAGTTGCTGCTGCCCGGCCAGTCCGTCGGCGGCGGCGTTGATGGCCGCTTTCATCAGGCGGATGGCCAGGGGGGACTTGGCCAGGATCTCGCGGGCCCAGGCCACCGTCTCGGCCTCCAGGTCGGCGAGGGGCACCACTTTGTTGACCATGCCCATCTCGTAGGCCTCCTGCGCCGAGTACTGGCGGCACAGGTACCAGATCTCCCGGGCGCGCTTGTCGCCCACCATGCGGGCCAGTAGGCCGGCCCCGTAGCCGCCGTCGAAGGAGCCCACCTTGGGCCCGGTCTGGCCGAACACCGCGTTGTCGGCGGCGATGGTCAGATCGCAGACGAGGTGCAGCACGTGGCCGCCGCCGATGGCGTACCCGGCCACCATGGCGATGATCGGCTTGGGGAGCCGGCGCATCTGTATCTGCAGGTCGAGGACGTTCAGCCGCGGAGTACCGGTCGGGTCCACGTATCCGGCGTCGCCCCGGATTCGCTGGTCACCGCCGGAACAGAAGGCCCGGTCGCCGGCGCCGGTCAGGATGATCACCCCGACTGCGGCGTCGTTGCGGGCCCGCTCGAAGGCGTGGGCCAGCTCGAACAGGGTGGTGGGCCGGAAGGCGTTGCGCACCTCGGGGCGGTTGATGGTGATCTTGGCGATGCCCTCGGCGGTGGCGTAGAGGATGTCCTCGTAGTCTCCCGAGGGCTCCCACATGGCGGGCATGGGACGGTCTCCTGACGAGTGGGGGCGGCGCGCCGGTACTGTAGTGAGGCCTCATGGACTGGCTCCGCTCCTCGGCCGGGCGCTTCCCGCAGGGCCCGGCGCTGGCTTGCGGTGAAGAGGCGGCGACCTACGCCACCCTCGACGCCGCCGCCGACGCGGTCGCCGCCGACCTGGCCGCCTCCGGGGTCGTCCCCGGAGACCGGGTGGGCCTGTGGGGGGAGGGCACGCCGGGCACGGTGGCCGCCTTGTGGGGTATCCCGCGGGCCGGGGCGGTTCCCGTGGTGCTCAGCCCGCGGTGGCTGCCGGGGCAGGCCAGGCGGCTGGCGGAGGCGGCCGGGGTGAGGGCCGTGTGGGGCCGGGGCCCGGGCCTCGATCTGCCCCGCTCAAGGCGGCGCCATCGGGAGCCGCCCCCGGGGCGGGGCGGACCCCCCGACCCGCAGGCTCGCTTCGTGGTCTTCACCTCAGGCACCTCGGGAGGGGGCCGGCCGGTGGTGCTCACCGGGGCCAACCTGGAGGCGGCGGCGGCCGGGTCGCAGGCCCGGCTGGGCAACGGCCCCGGCGACCGCTGGCTGGGGGTGCTTCCCCTGTATCACGTGGGGGGCCTCTCCGTCCTTTGGCGGTCTTCCCGTGAGGGGGGGATGGTGGTTCTGGAGGAGACTTTCGACGCCGGGCGAGCCGCCGCCCTGCTGTCCTCGGGCGCCGCCGACTTCGCCTCGCTGGTGCCCACCATGCTGCGGCGCATCCTGGACGAGCGGCCCGGGCCTTTCCGGAGGCTGCGGGCGGTACTGGTGGGCGGGGGCCCCGCCGACACGGCCCTGCTGCGCGCGGCGCGTCGGGCGGGGCTGCCGGCACTGGCCACCTACGGCATGACCGAGACCGCCTCCCAGGTGGCCACCGAGGCCCCGGGCGAGGCGGGCCGACGGCCGGGCAGCGTCGGGCGCCCCCTCGACGGCTTCGCGGTGCGGGCGGTGGGCGCCGACGGCCGGCCCCTTCCCCCGGAGGTGGAGGGCCGCCTGGAGGTGCGGGGCCGCGCCGTCTCCCCCGGGTACCTGGGCGAGCCCGAGCGGCCGGCCGACGCCTGGTTCCGCACCGGGGACTCGGGGTGGCTCGACGACGCGGGGTACCTCTTCGTGGCGGGACGGGCCGACGCCGTGATCGTCACCGGGGGGGAGAACGTCCATCCAGAGGAGGTCGAGGCGGTGCTGCGCCGGCACTGCGGGGTGGCCGACGCCCGGGTCTACGGGGAGCCCGATGCGGAATGGGGCCGGCGGGTGGTGGCCGAGGTCGCGCCGGCGGCTCCCGGCGCCCTCGATCCGGCGGAGTTGGAGGCTTTCGCCCGAGCACGCCTGGCAGCACATCAGGTGCCGAAACGCTGGGTAACGGTCGACCGGGTGGAGCGGTCCGATCTCGGCAAGCCCGTGCCTCCGGCATCGGCTCCGGCCCCTCCCGGATAGGCGCCCGCCGCGCGCCCGCGTAGGTTGGCGGCAGGAGGTGCGTCATGATCATCCGGAGCCTCATTCCCCTCATCGTCGTTGCTTCCATCGTCGTTGCCTCCATCGTCGCCGGGGTCTTCACCTGGCAGCGGCGGCGGGGACGGGCCGGCGGCGCGGCCGACTGGCGCCGCGTCGCCGAAGAGCCTCCGGTGGAGGCACCGGGGAAGCCGGCGACGGCGAGGGGGGCGGGGCCCGGCACGCTCGGGTCCGACCTGGCCCGCTGGGTGGGCGCCGGCCTCATCTCGGTCGAGCAGGCCGATGCCATCGCCGGCTTCGAGCGGGCGGCGCCGGCCGCCGGGGCCGCGGCCTCCGGCGAAAAGCGGGTGTCCGTGCTTGCCGAAGCCCTGGGCTACACGGGGGTGGTGCTGGTCCTGGCTGCCGTCGGGGTGATGCTGGGCCAGCGCTGGGACGACCTGGCCGCTTGGGCCCGCCTCGTGATCCCGGCGGCGGGCACCGCCCTGCTGATCCTGGGCGGCCTCCTGCTCCGCCGCCAGGAGGAGCCGGCGTTCCGCCGCTTGATGAGCGTGCTCTGGGCCCTCGCGGTGGGGGGCACCGCCTGGGCGCTGGCGGTGCTGGGCGGCGAGATCCTGGATTGGGACGGCGAGCTCGTCGCCCTGCTCGTGGGGTCGGGGTGCGCGGTCGTGTCCGGGGTTCTGTGGGCGGTGCGCCGCTACGGGCTGCAGCAGGTGGCCCTGTTCGCCTCGTTGCACGTCCTGGTCGTCTCGGGCCTGCTCTGCGTGCTCGACGACACCCCTCCGACCTGGTGCTTCGCCGTCGCGGTCTGGGCCCTGGGGATCGGCTGGGCGGCACTCGGCGCCCGCCACGTGCTCGAACCGGGCTGGGTGGCGGTGGCCTTCGGCTGCCTGGGGGCGGTGGTCGGCCCCGCCATCGGGGTCGACGACTACGCATGGCTGCTCGCCCCGGCGTTGCTGACCACGGCAGGCCTGGTGGCGTTGAGCGTGCCCACCCGCCAGACGGCACTGCTGGCACTGGGCATGATCGGCGCCTTCGGCTACATCACCTGGGCTGTGGTGTACTTCTTCGGGGACAGTCTGGGGGTCCCGGTGGCCCTGGTGATCGTGGGGGCGGTGTTCCTGGCCCTGGCCGTCCTCGCCGGGTCCCTGGCCGGCCGGGGCCGCAAGAAGTCCGAGGCGGCGGCCGGGTAGCATCCGGCCCATGGACCTGGGTCTCGGGGGTAAGCGCGCCGCCGTCGCCGCCGCCTCGGGCGGTCTCGGCTTCGGCATCGCGCGGGAACTGGCCGGCGCCGGCTGCCGGGTGGGAATCTGCGGGCGCGACCGCTTCCGCATCGAGCGCGCCGCGGCGCAGCTCCGCGAAGAGAAGGGGGCCGAGGTGGTCCCGGCGGTGGTGGACGTTGCCGAGGAAGGAGCCACCACCGCCTGGCTGGACGGCCTGGCCGCCGGCTGGGAGGGCCTCGACCTGGTGGTGGCCAATGCCGGGGGGCCTCCGCCGGGGCGCTTCGCCGACACCCGGCCCGCCGATTGGGACGCCGCCTACCGGCTCACCTTGCGCTCCGCCCTGGAGATCGCCGCCGCCGCCCGGGCGCACCTCCGCTCCGGCGGGGCCCTGCTGTTCATGACGGGCGCGGTGGTGCGCCAGCCCGTGGGCACCCTGGTCCTCTCGGGGATCATGCGATCCGGGGTGGCGGCCCTGGCCAAGGGCCTGGCCGACGAGTGGGCCCCGGCCGGCATCCGGGTCAACCACCTCATCCCGGGACGGGTGGCGACCGAGCGGGTGGCCGCTCTCGACTCCGACACCGCCCAGCGCCTGGGCATCGGCGTTGGGGAAGCCCGGGCGGGGTTCGAGGCCCAGATCCCTCTGGGGCGCTACGGGTCGGTCGAGGAGTTCGCCCGGGCGGCGGCGTTCCTGCTCTCAGATGCCGCGGCCTACATCACCGGGGCGACGCTGAACGTCGACGGGGGCATGATTCGGGCGATCGTGTAGGCGGCCCTGAGCTGCCGGTCACGTCGAGCGGTTGAGGTGCGGCATGGGGCCTTCCACCGGGCCCAGTCCCAGGAAGGTGGAGAGCCGCGGCAGGGCGTCGGTCGCCGACACGTCGAGCACCAGCAGGTCGCCGGGCCGGTGCCGGAAGTAGTCCCGCACCCGCGTCTCGTGGCTGCGGTAGTGCTCGAGGTAGATCTCGCGGTCGTACAGGGTCTCCTCGTCGATCCCGTAGACGAGTTGCTGCGCCCGCCAGATCCACCCCGGCGCCCGGTACGGGAACTCCTTCAGGTCGTCGGGGGTGGGCAGGCGCCCCTTGCCCACGATCCGGGTGTGGAAGCGGGTCAGCGAGGCGAACCACTCCTCCGGGCTGCGGCGCAGGGTGAGGACGAAGCGGGACCCCGGAAACGAGAAGTCCATGGCCTGGAAGGTGTAGTCCAGGCTGAACGGCACGTCCTGGAAGGCGTCGGCGGTGGCGGCCAGACGGGCAATGGGCCGGAAACGCCGTTCCGCCCAGGCCTCGAGGAGTTGCTCTCCCCGCTGCTGGGAGCCGACCCGCAGCCCGAGGTCGCGCAGGGCCGCCGCCAGGGAAGTGGTGCCCGTCTTGTTGCGGCCGATGCAGAAGACCTTCGGGGTCTCGCCCATGCCCCAAGGCTATCGTTCCCGGCCCGCCTCGCCGTCCTCGTAGGATGCGCTCATGCTCGGCAACTCCGGCACCGGCCCACCGTGACCGCCCTCGAGCCCCGGATCGCCTCCCCGGCGACCGCGGAGTCGCGGCAGCGCTTCGAGGATTACCTCCGGCGGGTGCGCGACCTGCCCCGGTTCACCTACACCAAACTCAACCACGGCTACTGGGAGAAGCTCCAGGAACTGGAACAGCCGGAGTCCTACCGGGCGAAGATGTGGTCCTTCCTGGTGGCCGACGGGTTCCGCGAGGAACTGGCGGCGCTGCTGGCGGCGATCCCGCCTCCCCACGACGAATCCTTCGTGCTGGGAGTGGGAGTCGAGCCGTATCGCGACTCCGAGGCCCTGGCCGGGATCCCGGTGCGCCCCGACGACGTGCTGCGGATCCTCGGGGCGCAGGTGCCCGACTGGAGGCAACGGGACGATTGCCTGGCCTTCCGGGACGCCGCCTTCGACGGGAGGATCACCGGACTGTTCCGGGCGCTGCGGGACCGCCCGGTGTTCGTGGTGGGCCCGGCCCACCTGGCCGCCGCCAACGAGTTCATCCAGGCAGCGCGGTTCACCTTCCTGGAGATCCCCATCGAGGGGGTGCATGGGATCCGCACCCAGGTGGAGGCCGACCTGCTCGGGCGCCTGCAGGGCGCCGCGCGGCCGGTGGTGCTCATCCAGGCCGGGTCGGCGGCCACCTGGCTGGCCTGCCGCCTGTACCGCGCCCTCGAGACCGGCACGGTGCTGGATCTCGGGCGGGCCCTGGACGTGGTCGCTCCCGAGGTGCTCCTGTCCATCCACGAGGGCGAGATGCTGCGCGGGCAACTGGTCGACGCCTGGGGCGACCATCCGGTGTGGCGGCCCCACCGGCGCCGCCGCGAGCAGATCGACCGACTGCTGGCCGCCGAAGAGGCCGAGGCGGAAGCGGCGGCGCGGCCCATCCCCTTCGTGCCCACCAAGGAGATCGACCCGGGGCTGCAGGAGCGCCTGTGGGCGCTCAGCACCCGGCAGCACCACTGGGCCAACTACGGGCCGGTCAACCGGGTGCTCGAAGGGCACGTGCACCAGGCGCTCTCGCTCCCGGCCTCCTCGCGGGTGATCTCCGCCGCCAGCGCCACCCTCGCCCTGGAAGCCGTGGCCGCGGCCTACGACGCCGAGTTGGGCCGGGGCACCCGCTGGGTGGTGTCGGCCTTCGGGTTCCCCTGCACCACCCTCGGGCCCTTCGCCGAGGCCGTCATCGTCGACTGCACGCCGAAGGGCGTGCTGGACCCGCGCCTGCTGCGGGAGATCCCGGACGAGTCGTACGACGCCATCGTGGTCACCAATCCCTTCGGTCTGGGAGAGAACCTGGAGTGGTTCGTGGAGTTCGCCGCAGGGCGCGGCAAGCGCCTGCTCTTCGACAACGCCACCGCCTACGACATGGAGCGGCCGTGGGCGGGCCGCGCCGACGAGGTCATCAGCTTCCACCACACCAAGCCCTGGGGCTTCGGGGAGGGCGGCGTGGCCATCGTCGACGAACGGCGCGCCGACCTGGTGAGAGCCATGACCAACTACGGCCTGGGCGAAGCGGCCGCCGCCGGGGTGCGCTGGGCCAGCAACGCCAAGCTCTCGGATGCCGCCGCCGGGATGATCCTCGGCCGCCTCGCCACCTACGACGACTGGTTCGGGCTGTGGCGCGCCCAGTACCGCCGCCTCGCCTCGGCGGCCTACGACCGCGGGCTGCAGATCCTCGGGCCCCGCCACTACTTCCCCCGCCACCTGGCCACCCCGGCCAGCGTGCCGATCATTCTGCCCCAGGCGCGCTCCCTTGCCGACCTGGCCAACCCCTGGCTGGTGGTGCGCAAGTACTACAAGCCGCTGCGGGAGGGCTGCGCCCAGGCGCAGCACATCTTCGATCACATCGTGAACGTGCCCTGCCACCCGGCGGTCTCCCGGCTCGGCCGGGAAGAGCTGGGGGCTTTCCTCGACTTCCTGGCCGGCTCCTGAGCGGCGCTCCGCCCGCCCCGTACAATCGGCGGCCGATGCGCGTGGCCGTCATGCAGCCCTACTTCTACCCCTACCTGGGGTACTTCGAGCTGCTCGCCGCGGTGGACCGCTTCGTCGTCTACGGGAGCGCCCAGTACCGCAAGGGAGGCTGGGTGAACCGCAACCGGATTCGCTCGCCGCACGGCGGCGGAGGGTGGCAGTACCTGACCGTTCCCGTGGAGCAGGCCGCTCTGGACACCCCCATCGATGCCATCCGGGTGAACCACCGGATCCATTGGGGCGACCGGCAGTGCCGCACGCTGGGCAACGTCTTCGGGTCGGCGGCGCAGCAGCATCCCGCCTATCTGGCCTTCACCGCCAACGTCGCGGAGCGCCACGAGCGGCTCGCCCCGTACCTGCGGCGGGGCCTCGATGACTGCTGCCGCCTGCTGGGTATCGAGGTGGACCTGGTCGACGCCGGCGACCTCGAGGTAGATCCCCGGCTGCGGGGCGAAGACCGGCTGCTGGCCCTTTGTGAGGCGGCCGGCGCTGCCACCTACGTGAACCTGCCCGGAGGCCGCGACCTGTATTCCGCGGCGCGCTTCGCTTCCCGGGGCATGGCCCTGGAGTTCGTCGGGGATCTCTCCTTCACCGGGGCCGACGGCACGGTGAACGACCGTTCCATCCTCGACGTGCTGCTCGGCGACGGCCTCGAGGCGGCGCGCGCCTACCTGCGGTCGCGGCGATGAGCCACCCGCCGGTTCTCCTGGTCGCCGGGGTTCCCCGCTCGGGGACCACCTGGGTGGGCCAGGTGTTCCGCAGCCACCCGGCGGTGGCTTTCCGTTTCCAGCCGTTGTTCTCCTGGTCGTTCCGGCCGACCCTCGACCTCACCAGCACCCCCGAGGAGATCGCCGCCTTCTTCGAGGCGGTCCTGGCCACCGACGACCCCTTCGTGCGCCAGACCGGCGAGGCCCGGCTGGGCAACACCCCCGACTTCCCGGAGCGGGATGCCGCGCCGGGGCTGCTGGTGGTGAAGGAGGTCCACTACCTCCATCTGGTGCCGCACCTCCTGGCGAGTTGCCCCGGCCTCTCGGCGGTGCTGCTGGTGCGCGACCCGCGAGCGGTGCTGGCCTCGTTCCGAGGGGCTTCAGGCGAGTGGAACGAGGCCTGGGACTTCGCCGCCGAGTGGCGGGAGGCCAGGTCGAAGAACGAGGGTCGGGCGGACCGGTGGTACGGCTTCGAGCGCTGGAAGCAGGCCGCTCTTATGTTCCTCGACTTGGCGGCCCGGTACCCGAATCGCGTCATGGCAGCGAGATACGAGGACCTGGTGGGCGACCCTCGGGCCGGAGCGGAGCGGCTGCTCGGCTTCGCCGGCCTTCCGCCGCACCCCCAGGCGGAGCGCTTCGTGGCCGCTTCCACCTCCGGCGGCGACCGGCATCACGACTACGGCGTCTTCAAAGACCGCGCGGTGGTGTGGCGCTGGCGGGAGGAACTGGACCCTGGGATCGCCGCCGAGGTCGCCGCCGAATTGCGCGGCACCCGGCTGGAGCAGTTCCTGGCGGGGGAACCGCCTCACTGAGTCGGTGGACGCCCGGCTCAGGCGAAGGCGAAGGCGCCGTAGCCCACCACCCGGCTCCGGTCGCCGGCGGTGTCACCCGAGTTGCGCAGGTCGAGGCGGGTGGCCGCTAGGCCGCGACTGCGGGCGGCCAGCAGCAAGGCCTGCATTCCGACGAGGCCGCAGGCGGACTGGTGGTCCAGAGCATCCGGGTCGAGACGCTCGATGGCTTGCGCCGTCGCCTCATCGCGTCGGCGGGCCTCCTCGTAGGGCAGGTAGTGGGAGAGGTCCGAGGAGACCAGCACCACGGCATCCTCCTCGCCCAGGAACTCCTCGATCACCGGCGCTACCTGATCGGGGGATGCTCCTGCGCACAGCAGGGCGGTGACCGGCGGCCCACCGAGGGCGACCTGGAGGAAGGGGAGTTGCACCTCCAGGGAGTGCTCCCGGGCGTGGGCCGCCGGGGAGCGGGCCACCCCGGGGTGGCCCAGGGCCCGGGCCTCGCCCGGAGCATCCACGGCAACCTCGCCCAGCGGAGTGGCCAGGGCATCGACTCCGGGCAGGGCCAGTCCTTCGAACCGGGCGAAATGGGAGGGGCCCACCAGCAGCACGCGCCTCACTTCAGTGCGGGTGCGGGCCAGATGGGAGTAGGCGGTGGCGGCCACCGGGCCCGAGTAGTCGTACCCGGCGTGAGGCACGATCAGGGCCAGGGGCGCCGCCGCCTCCACGGGGGAGGCGGCGGCGAGCATCTCCTGGACCTCCCGTCGCAACGCGGCCGGGTCGGCCGGGTAGAACGCCCCGGCCACTGCCGGCGGGCGCACCCTCGCCGTGGCGGTCCTCCTTGTTCGGCGTGTTCCTGGCCTGGCCTATTCGGCGGTGAGCAGCGGCATCTGGGCGAACTGGTCCGGGGTCAACTCCTCCACCGAGGCGGCCGGGGTGTAGGCCGACAGCCACTCCTCCTGCTTCCCGGCCTCGGGCCAGAGCAGGTCCATGATGCGGGTGTGGGTGACGCCCGGCCCGGGAGCCCCGCCGATGCGCCACTGCTCGGCGGTGACCATGACGTCGCGCACCCGGCGCACTCCGCTTGAGGGGTAGCCCTCCTGGCTCATCAGCGCCACGGCATAGCCCCAGGCGGCGGGGTCGCCGCCGCCGAGCAGTTCGAGGGGCACCCGCACGATCACCCTGCCCTTGTCCCCGAGCACGATCACCCGGAAGGTGGGGGTGGTCTCCTGGGTGGTGCCGTCGGGGGCGGCCACGTAGATGGCCGGATACCAGCCCTCCACGGTGATGCCGTACTCCCAGCCGTTCCCCTCCTCCAGGGCGGCGTTGCGCCCGTCGATGAGGCGGCGAGCGCCGGTGCCCGACCCGGGATCCCGGTCGATGTAGATGTCGAGGGTCTGGATCGCCAGGCCGTTGGGGCTGCCCCACGGGTTGGCGATGGTGGCCAGCACCTGCAGGGTCACGACCAGGTCGCCGCCCTCGGTGCCGAAGGTGACGCTGGTGAGGTCGTAGGAGCCGGCGGCGAACACGCCGTCCCTGGGGTAGGTGTACGACCCGGGGCCGTGGTCGTCGCCCGTCGGGTCGGCGACCTCCAGGAAGACCTCGACGTTGGAGATGTCGGGCACCTGGGCGGCTCCCGGGGCATCGGCCGGCACCATGACGAGCTCGCCCTGCTCCCGGTCCCAGGCCACGATGCGCAGCGGGATCAGGTCCCCAGCCTCCACGGCGCCGAGTTGCTCCATAGGCAGGGTGATCTCGATGGTGCGGGTGCTTATCCCAATCGGGAGCGGGTCGCCGAACTGCACCCGGTCGTCGTCGAGGCCGGGCAGGCCCACCGCCGGCAGCACCTGCCGCGGTGCGGCTTGCTCCCAGCGCAGGAGATGGGAAGCCCCGAAGCCGAGCACCTGCCCTCCCAGCGTGGTGGGCCGCGGCCGGTCGGCGCCCGGCACTCCCAGGTAGACGTCGAAGCCGTCGCTGGCGGCGGCGTCGCCGATGTCCAGGCGGAGGTGGAACCCGGTGGGAGACACCCCCAGGTAGAGCGCGGCCCCGCTCCCTTCGTACAGGTAGGCGGCGGCGGCATCCCATTCGCCCTCGGCGGCTACGCCGTCCAGGGTGGGGGAAAGAACCCCCTCGCCGGCGGGGCGGCTGGGGAGGATCGGCGTCTGCGGGATGATCGGCACCGACACGAAGGTGGGCCGCTCCTGCCCCAGGGCGTCGTACATCTGCCCGAGAAGCTCCCGGAAGGCGGCGTCGAAGTAGTCGTCGTTGCCGCTCGACTGGTCGTCGCCGTACCACCAGAACCAGTCGGAGCCCTGGGCGAAGAGCATCTTCTCGAAGGCAGCCTCCAGGGCTTCGCCGCTCACCGCGCCGGAGCGCTCCGCCCGGCGCAGGTCGTCGCGTGCTTCCCACAGATAGTCCCAGGCGGTGGCCTCTTCGGGCTCGCCGATCCAGGTGGCGTAGTTCGAGGAGAACCAGGCACCGGGCCAGACCTCGTCGAGCGCCTCGACCCGGTCGCCGAAGGCGGCCAGGTACTCACTCGGCGTCACGGTGCGCACCCAGTCGGCCTCGTTCAGGGCGCCGTACAGGGCGCGCAGGAAGTCGATCCCGTCGTTGGGGTAGTTCTCCCAGGCGTTCTCCCCGTCCAGGATCACCGACACCACGTGGGGCCCGGTGGCGCCCTGGGCGGCGAGGCGTTCCTTTGCGGCTCGGAGCCGGTTCATGAAGTCGGCGGCGGCCGCTTCGGCCTCGGTCCCCGAGTACTGGAAGCCGACGAGGTCCGAGATCAGGCGGTCGCGGAAGAAGATGGGCACCGGGTCGTTGCGGCGCGGCACACCCAGCCAGGGCCGGTAGAGCAGGTCGGCCTCCTGCACGGTGTCGGAGGCGTCGCGGGTGAACGAGCCCAGGCCCAAGGAGGGGGCGAGCACATCTTCGCCGGTGGCGATCCAGCGCACGCCCTCGGCGGAGAACATGGGGATGACGTACTGCGACACCGCTCCCTCACCCGGCCACATGCCCGCCGGCCGGGCGCCCAGCAGCCTCTCCGCCAGGTCGAGGCCGCGGCGCACGTGCTCCTGGGCATCGGCGACCTCGTTGAAGCGGTTCCGGGGGAGGATGGCGGCCGGGTCGCCGGTGGAGGCGATGGCCGAATCGGCGATCAGCGGAAGGATGGGGTGGGCCAGAGGGGTGGTGGTCACCTCTATGCGGCCCTCCTGCCACAGGCGGGCGTGGACGGGGATGACCGCCTCGATGATCCGCAGGTGCTCGGCGAAGAGCACCGCCTTGTCCTCCTCGGCGAAGTCACGGCCCTTGGCCACCAGGGAGGAGAGGGGCGCCTCGGCCAGGAACGACGGGTCGGTCCAGGCCAGGTTGAAGAGCACCTGCAGGTCGCGGAAGTCCTGCTCGGTGTAGGGGGTGCCGTCGTCCCTCAGCGCTCGCAGTTCCTGATAGCGGGGGAAGCGGGCGATCACTCGCGCGTTGGCGTCGAAGAAGCGCTCGAGGATGAAACGCTGCTGCTCTTCGGTGAGTTCGGCGGCCGGTATCTCGCTCAGCACCCAGTAGACATCCTTGGTGCCGGCGGCCAGTTCCTCCAACTGCAGGAGCAGGACCGGGGTCAGGTTGAAGGTGGCCTTCACATTGGGGAACTCCCTCAACATGGCGGCCATGTCGTAGTAGTCCTTGGTGGCGTGCACCCGCACCCACGGCCGGGTCACCACCCCATCGGCGTCCTTCGGGTAGAGCGGCTGGTGCTGGTGCCACATCAGCATCAGGTAGAAGCCCTCGGGGTCGAGGGGCCCTTCGGGAGCCGTGGTGGTAGTCGTGGTCGCCGTCGTCGTGGTGGCGGGAGCCGCGGTGGTGGTCGAGGCTTCGCCGGTGGTGGTGGTCCCGTCGTCGGAGGTGCACGCCGCCGCGATCAGGGCCAGCAGGGACAGGGTGATGAGCAAGCGCCGCATGGCGCCGAGTGTATCGGGCGGCGGGTCCGACGTCCCCGGGGCCGGGCCGAGGGCGGCGGGGGCTCAGCCGATCCCGAGATGGCGCAAGAAGGCCTCCTGGTTGGGCTCCCGGCCCAGGAAAGCCCGCAGCATCTCCCCGGCATCCACCGACCCGCCCCGCTCCAACACGCGGCGGCGGTACTCCCCGCCCACGATCGGGCCGGCGACCCCTTCGGCCGCGAAGCGGGAGAACATGTCGTCGCCGAAGACCTTGGCCCACAGGTAGCCGTAGTAGCCGGCGTCGTAGCCGAAGAGATGGCCGAAGCCGGCCGGATAGAAGGTGCCCTCGTGGTGGGGGAGGCCGGTGACCGCCGTGGTCTCCCGGGTGATGGCGAACAGGTCCTTTTCCTCCGCCGGGCCGTGGAAGGCCATGTCGAGCAGGCCGAAGGAGATCTGGCGCAGGGTGAGCAGGGCCACGTGGAGGTCGCGGGCCGCCGCCAGTTGCTCCACCAGGGCGGCGGGGATGGGTTTCCCGGTCTGGTGATGGCGGGCGAAGCGCTGCAGCACCTCCGGCGTCCAGCACCAGTGCTCCATGATCTGCGAGGGGGCCTCGACGAAGTCCCACTCGGTGTTGTAGCCGGCGAAGCGCGGGTGCCGGGTGTGCCCCAGGCTGTTGTGCAGCACGTGGCCGAACTCGTGGAACAGGGTGACCACCTCGTCGTGCTGCAGCAGCGACGGCTGGGTGGCGGTGGGCTTGGTGAAGTTGGCGGCGATGGCGGTGCGGGGCAGGACGTACTCGGCCTCGCCCTGGTGAGCGGGGACCAGATCGAAGGCGGCGGCATGGCCGAACTTGCCCTCGCGGGGGAACAGGTCGGCGTAGAAGGTGGCCAGCAGCCGCCCGCCCTCCCGGTCGGCGATCTCGTACACCATGACGTCGGGGTGCCAGGTGGGCACCCCTTCGAGGCGGCGGTAGGCCAGGCCGAACACCTCGGCGGTGAGGTCGAACATGCCCTGCACCACCTGCTCCAGCGGGAAGTAGCCCGCCACCTCGCTGGGGTCGATGCCGAAGCGCTCGCGGCGGATGACCGTGTGCAGGTAGCGGAAGTCCCACGGCTCCGGGGCGGCGCCGCCGTTGGCTGCGGCCAGGTCGGCCAGTTCGGCTTGCGACTTCTCGGTCAGCGGCGGCACCAGGGCGGCGTAGAAGTCCTCCACCGCCTTCGGCTCCTTGGCCATCTTCTCTTCCATGCCGTAGTCGGCCCAGGAGGGGAGGCCGAAGATGCGGGCGATCTCGAGGCGCAGGCGCACCGCCTCCTCCAGGAGGGGGAGGTTCTGCTCGCGGGCCTGGTTGAACATCTTGAACTGCAGCGCCCGGCGCAGGTCGGCGCGCCTGGCCTGGTCCATGAACGGGTAGTACTCGGGGTAGTCCAGCGAGACGCGGAAGGTGCCTTCCGCCTTCCCGGGGCCGAGGCGGGAGAGGTAGTCCTCCGGCAGGCCGTCGAGCTCCTCGCGGGTCAGGTCGAGGCCGTCCTGGTACTCGTCGATGTTGCGAGCGAAGGCCACCCCCAGCTCCACCAGGCGGGTGCGCAGGCGCTGTACCTCGGCTCGCTGCTCCGGGTCGAGGCCATGGCCGGCGCGGCGGAAGTCCCGCCGGGTGAACTCGAGGAGGCGGGCATCCTCTCCTTCGAGCGCGGCGGCCTCGGGGGTGGCGGCATAGGCCTCGACCGCCTCGTAGAGGTCGCGCCGGAAGGCCAGGTCGGAGACCCACTTGGAGAGGCGTTCCTCGGCCTCCTGGGCGGCGTCGCGCACCTCCTTGTCGGGGTGCACCCGTGCCATGAAGGGGCCGCGGCCCGAGGCGATGACCACCGAGGCGGCCACCGCGTCGAGCGGGGCCATGGTGGACTCCCAGGTGGGGGCGGCCGGCGGGGCGACGACGGCGGCCAGCAGTTCCTCAGCGCGGGCGATGGCGTCTTCGACCTCGGCGCGCACCGAGGCGGGGGTGACGGAGGTGTAGTCGTAGAGCACGGCCGGTGAGGTTAGCCGGGGTGCTCACTCGCCGACGGCGTAGAGGAAGCCGTCGCGGGAGCCGATGTAGATGATGCCGTTCCAGGCGGCCGGGGTGGCCTCGATGGCGCCGTCGGTGATGGGGAGATCCCAGTCCAGGACGGGGGAGCGAGGATCGGTCACGTCGTAGGACTGCAGCCGACCGCCGGCGGTGGCCACCACGAGCCGATCTCCCACCACGATGGGCGAGGACATGTGGCGGGGGCCGGTGAAGGCCCCGGCGCCGATGTCGACCGACCAGGTCTCCTCGCCGGTCTCCTGGTCTACCGCCACCAGGTAGCCGCGGTTGGTGACGGCATACACCACGCCGTCGCCCAGGGCGGGGCTGGCGAAGAGCCCGCCCCAGTAGGGCGGATCGGTCAGGGAGAACATCCCCCACACGAAGGGGTCGTCCGGCGCGTAGGGGTTCAGCTTCACCAACTGGCCCACCTCCTGCCCCCGGGGCAGGAAGCGCTTGCGCTCCACCGGGACGTAGAGCATCCCCTCCCCATCGATCACCATCGAGGCGTCGGAGTCGTCCCCCACCCAGAAGTCGAAGACGAGGGGAGCCTCGCCCTGCTCGACGTTGGTGATGTCGAGGCCGATGATCCGGCCGGCGGAGTTGCCGAAGTACACCCGGCCCTCGAATATCGCCGCCGAGCACTCCACGGAGGTCGACTCCCAGCGGGGGCCGATCCAGCGGGAGGGCTCGAGGGCGGCGAGCAACTCGTCGTTCCAGATCGGCATCTTGAAGAGGAGCACCGGGTCCACCGTCACCTGCCCATCGGCGCCGTAGGCCCGGTTGAGCTTCCAGATGTAGAAGAAGGAGTTCTCGCCTCCCTCGAACATGAGGTCGTTGACGATGCGGGGGCTGGCATCCCAGTCGCGCCACCAGCGTCCCGCCGGCTCGTCGTCGGAGTCGAAGCTCCACAGAGCCGCCGGCTCGTCCCGGTCGAGGGCCACGATGCGCAGCTTGTGGTCTCGCGCCCCGAAGTACAGCAGCGGGAAGCCGTCGGGGTCCAGAGTGGGGGTGCCCTTGATATGGCCCCCGGGGCTGGTGAAGAAGGGCCGGCGGGTCGGCGCGCCGGTCACGGCGTCCAGGAAGTGCACCCTGGCGTCGGTGGCTCCGAAAATGAGTTCGGTGACCCCATCGGGGCGCTCCCAGACCAGCGGCTGTCCGGTCCAGGTGACCCCCGTCCAGTAGTCCCCCAGCTCGTCCACCGAGCCCATGGGCGCCTCGGGGTACTTCCAAAGGATGCGGGGCGTCTCGGGGACGGGGCCGGTGCCGTACCAGCTGTGGGTGGGGTTCCCCCGGAAGGTGAGGATCCCGGTGACGGCCTCTCCCCAGGGCTGCCCCACGGTGCGGCGGTCCACCCAGGCGTGGAAGGGGAGGGTGGTGGTCGTGGTCGTCGTGGTCTCGGCAGTCGTGGTGGGGTCCTCGCCGGTGGTGCTCGTCGGCGCGGAGGTGGAGGTGGTCGGCGAGTTGCCACCGGTCGTGGTGGAAGACGATGTGGCGCCGGCCGTGGTGGTCCCCGGCTCACCGCCGGAGCGGCTCACCACGGCGAAGGCGAGCAGGCTCAAGGCGGCCAGGCCGACGGCAGAGAGCAGGCCCACCAGTATCGGGGAGCGGGGCTTGGCGGGCATACGGCAGTCGAGTCTATGCCCGGACGCCGCCAAGTCTGCCGGGGAGGGGGCGGCGCGGCGGGGACGGGCCCCCACCGTCGCCGGGTGGCGACGACCCTGCGGGCTAGGCTCGGCGGCCCATGACCGCCCTCGAGCAACTGGCCGACCGCGTCTCCGCCGCCATCTGGAGCCTGCATCCGCGCTGGGCGGTTGAGGCGGGAAAGCACGAGTACGACGGGGTGGTTCCGGACGGGACGCCGGAGGCAGAGGAGGCAGCCCTGGAACGCCTCGATCGCCTCCGCACCCGGATCATCGCCCTGGCCGATCTCGACCCCGACGAGCAGATCGACCGGGACCGGTTGCTGGGACTGGTGGATCTGGAGCGGTTCGAGGCGGAGGTGGTAGGCCGGCGGCGCCGGGACCCGGGATGGTGCCTGGAGGCCCTGGACGTCTCGGTCTACCTCGAGCGGGACTACGCCCCGGCGGGGCTTCGGCTGGAACGAGCGGCCGCCGTGCTCGACGAGGCCGGCAGCCTGCTGGCGGCGGTTCGCTCCGGCCTGGAGGAGGTTCTGCCCCGGCCCTGGGTGGAGGCCGCGATGACGGCGGCGCGTCGGCGGGCGTCGCGGCTGGGGGCGCCCCGACTGCCGATTCCGGATGGCGCGGACTCGGCCCGGTGGGCCGAGGCGGCGGGACGCGCCGCCGGGGAGTTGGAGTCGTACGCCAATTGGCTGGAGGGGGAGCGCCTGCCGGCGGCGTCTCCCGGGTTCGGCGTCGGAGGGGACGGGGTGGCGGCCTGGCTGGGGGCGAGCGAGGCCCGGCCGACCCACGCTGCCGCTCTCGCCGCCGGGGGAGCGGCCCGCCTGGAAGAGGACCGCGAGGCCCTTCTCGCCGACGCCTCCGCGCTGGCCCCGGGGCTCTCTCTCGAGGGCGCCTGCCGCCGTTTCGCCTCTGCCGGGGCGGTCGCCGACACCGAGGCCTACTTGGCGGGCGCCCTGGAGGAGGCCCGGCACCTGGTCGCCTCTCAAGATCTGGCCGCTCCGGTGGCGGTTCCCCGGATCGAAGTGATCGCGGGGACCGGGGAGGAGGCCGGCTGGTTGCAGGCCCCCGGGGCCTACGACGACGCAGCGACGGACCCGGTGCTCTTCGCGTCCTCCGGGTGGGCTCCGGCGGCCCTGAACGAACTCGTGGTCGGCGCCGCCTGTCCCGGCCGCCTGGTGGCTCTCCGGCATGCCGCCCGGGCCCCGGGCGAGGTGCGGCGGCGCTTCCCGGCCCGGGGGCTGATCGACGGCTGGAGGCTCTACGCGGGTGATCTCATGGCGGAAGCGGGCTACCGGGACCGGGATCCCGGATGGCGGCTCCTCTGGCGGCGTCGGGTGGTGCTGGCCGATTGCCGCCTGGCCCTGGGGCCGCGTCTCTGGGCGGGGGATCTGTCGCTGGAGGAGGCCCAGGAGACCCTCGGCAGAGAAGCGGGTCTGGCTGGGCCGCCGGCGCGCACCGAGGCGCTTCGGCTGGCGGCCGACCTCGGCTGCTGGAGCGGGGCGCTGGGCCGGGCGGAGATCCTGAGGTGGCGCCGCCGTTGGGAGGCCGCCGGCCGCGCCGGGGCGGGACACCGCGCCTTCCACGAGGCGCTGCTCTCCCCGGGGGCGCTGCCCCTGGGGACGCTGGAGGGGCGGCTGCCGTGAATCCGCTGCCCGCCGCCTACCTGGAGCAGTTCGGCGAACCCCCCGGCTACCTGGAGTTCGCCTCCACCGGCCCGGTGTCGCACCGGGTGCGGGGGGCGGTCGCCGCCGCCCTCGAAGTGGTGGCCTGCCCTCCCGGCAACGCCTCCCAGGCCATCGCCGCCCGGCTGGAGACGGCGGCCGCGGCCATGTCGCGCCTGGTAGGGGTGGCACCCCACCGGGTCACCGCCGTCCCCACCACTTCGGCCGGCATCTTCCAGGTCGCCTTCGGCCTCCTCGGACGCCCGGGCAATGTGGTGATCCCCGCCCATGAGTTTCCGGCCAACGTCTACCCGTGGCTGCGGGCCGAGGAGGCCGGGGGGCCGGAGGTGCGGCGGGTTTCCTGCCCCGACTACCGGGTGACGCCGGAGCGCCTGGCCCCGGCGGTGGATGCCGAGACTCTGGTGCTGGCGGTGAGCCTGGTGGACTTCATCACCGGCTTTCGGGTGGACGTGGAGGCGCTGCGCCTGGCCTTCCCCGCGCCGCTGCTGGTGGTGGACGCCATCCAGGGCCTCGGCGCGGTCGGCGCCACGCTGGAACCGGCCGATGTGCTGGTGGCCGGCGGCCAGAAGTGGCTGCGGGCCGGGTGGGGCAGCGGGCTGATGGCGGTGGGCGAGCGCGCTCTGGAGCGCCTCGCCCCCACCCTGACCGGATGGTGCGGGGTCGAGCGCTTCATGGACTTCGGGGTCGCGGCTCCCCACGGCGCCCTCGGTACGGCCCATCGCTTCCAGGAGGGCTCCCCTCCCTACTTCGGCGCGCTGCAGCTCGGGGCGGCGGTGGAGGTGATCGAGCTGGCCGGGATCGCCGCCATAGAGGGCGCGGTGCTGGAGCGGGCGGCGGCCATGGAAGAGGCGGTGCGCCGCGCCGGGGGAGAAGTCCTCGACCCCTGGCGGCAGCGAAGCGAGCGGGCGGGGATCGTTTCCTTCCGTCTGCCCGCCGAGGATCCCGCGGCCACGGTGTCCCGCCTAACCGACGCCGGCCTGGTGGCGGCACGACGGTCGGGGTGGGTGCGGGTCTCGCCCCACGCCTCGACTCCGCCCGAGACGGCGGCACGCCTGAGAGAGGCACTTCGAGCGTCGGACGGGGACTAGTCCCTGCGTTGCCGACGCGATTGGCTCTCGATCAGGACCACAACGGGTAGTACGGTGACTACTTTGCGTAGTCGTCACTCGGAGGGACCGATGCGAAAGGGCCTGGCCATCGCGGCCGTGGCGGTGCTGGTGGCGGCGCTGCCGGCACTGGCGGTGGCGCCGGCGAGCGCCGAGGACTCCGTCACCTCGACGGTGGCGCCTCCGGCGGCGGGGGCGTTGGGGGTGTCGGTGTTGGCTGGTGGGGTGGCGGCGGGGGTGGCTCCGGGTCCGGAGGTGGCGGCGGGGTCGGTGGTGGAGTGGTCGTATGAGGTGGTGAACACCGGGGGGGTGAGCCTGTGGGCCCTGTATGTGTGGCATGAGGGGGTGGGTCGGGCGGATTGCCCGGATCGTTTCTTGTCGCCGGGGGGGACGGTGCGGTGCACGGCGTCTTCGACGGCGGTGGCGGGTTCGTTCTCCCGGGTGGTGTCGGCGCGGGCGTGGGATGCGGCGGGGGTGGAGGCGGCGGTCACCGCCGACACCTACTACACCGGATCCAGTGTGGTGGCGCCTCCGGCGCCGGCTCTCGATCTCGAGACCCTGGTGGCCGGCGAGGATGCGGATCTTCCCCCCGGCCCGGTAGTCGCTCCGGGGAGCGCGATCGAGATCCGCTACGTGGTGCGCAACACCGGCAATGTTGATCTCTGGGGGCTGTGGGTGCGAGACGGCGCTCTGGGGACCATCACCTGCCCGACCCGCTACCTGCGCCCGGGCGACACGGTGACCTGTGTGGTCACTCACACCGCGATGGCCGGACGGTTCACCTCATCTGCCGAAGCGCGTGCCTGGGATGCGGTGGGAGGGTCCGTCTCCGACTCGGACGCCCACCACTATGTCGGGGCGACTGGCAACCCGGCCATCGAGATCAAAGCACTGGTGGAGGGCTACGACGGCGATCGGCCGCCCGGACCGCGGGTGGGCCGGCCGGGAGAGACGATCCTGTTCACCTACGTGGTGGCCAACACCGGCGGGTTGCCGCTGAGCGAGGTCCGGGTCACCGACGACCGGCTCGGGCCGGTGAACTGCCCGGGCGACACCCTGGCGGTCGGCGAAACCATGATCTGCAACGCCACCACGGTGGCGCGTCTCGGCGAGTTCGCTTCGGCGGGGCGGGTGACGGCCGAGTCTGCCCTGGGACCGGTGGCGGCCTCCGACCCCGTCTACTACCACGTGCGCAACGAGCCGCGCCTCCACGGCTTGGTCCTGGAGGTGTCGGTGAACGGGCGCGACGCCGACGACCCCGCCTCGGGCCCCCGTATCCCGGTGGGATCTTCGGCCCGCTTCGCCTACCTCATCACCTACACCGGGAACAACATCATCTACAACGTGACCATCCAGGACCCGTTCGTGCCGGCTTCCCGGATCTCGTGCAACCGTTCCAGCCGCACTCTGAGCACGACGACTCGGACCCTGAGCTGCACGGCCACCGTCCGGGCAGTGGCCGGGCCCTATGCCTCTCTGGTCACAGTGGTTTCCTGGGATGCCAACGGCACCCGGGTGTCGGCACAGGACTGGGTCCACTACTACGGGATGGCCTAGCCGAACGGCATCGGCGTCGGCGAGGACTAGTTCGTCCGGAGACCGCCGAATGGGCCGGCTCTGTCGCCGCTCCTGGTGGTATTTTGACTACTCCAAGTAGTGACAACGACGGAAGGGGATTGATGCGAAAGGGCCTGGCCACTTTGGCCGCGGCGCTGTTGGCGGTGCTGCCGTTGTCGGCGGTGGTGCCGGCACGGGCGGTGACGCCTGGGGTGGCCCTCGACTCTGCTGGTCCGGCCGAGGGCCCCCGGGTGCAGAGGGCTGCGGTCAGGTCGGGATCGCCGGGCCCGCTGGTCGTCACGGTGCGGGCCAACGGCCGGCCTGCCGGACGCTCACCCGGCCCGAGCATCGAGACGGGGACCCGGGTGGCTTGGTCCTACGAGGTCACCAACGGAGGGAGCACCAATCTGCGGGGCCTGTCCCTGTGGCACAACGGAGTGGGGGCCGCCGGCTGCCCCGACCGGCCGCTGGCGCCGGGGGAGACGGTGCGCTGCGGCGCCAACTCGCTCGCCGGTCTCGGGGCCCATCGGCGCGCCGTCCTGGCTCGAGCCGCCGACGCCGCCGGTGCCGAGGCGAGGAGCACCGTATGGGCCCACTACCAGGGCGTCGCCCCCGGCTCCGCCGGAGGCCCGGTGATCAGTCTGCAGACCTTCGTGGCCGGTTCGGATGCCGACGCCCCGCCGGGGCCCGTGGTCGACGCCGGCAGCACCATCGAGTTCCGCTACGTCGTGCGCAACAAGGGCACCGTCGATCTTTGGGGGCTGTGGGTGCGCGATGATGCCTTCGGCGACATCGCCTGCCCCACCCGCCGTCTGGAGCCGGGAGGCAAGGTCGTCTGCGTAGTGCGCCGAGCCGCTTCGGCCGGGGTGAACGCCGCCTCCGCCGAGGCCCGGGCTTGGGCCGCGACGGGCGCCGAGGTCGGGGACTCCGACCGGCATCACTACATCGGGGCCACCGCCGGGGCGGCGGTGGACATCGAGGCGCTGGTCGAGGGCTTCGACGGCGACTTCCCGCCCGGCCCGCGCCTCGGTCGGCCGGGCGAGACGATCCGGTTCACCTATGTGGTGACCAACGTGGGTCGGAGGCGGCTGGCGGCGGTACGGGTCACCGACGACGCGCGGGGAGCGGTCACCTGCCCGGCGCGCAGGCTGGCCGTCGGGGAGGCCATGACCTGCCGTGCCACGACCGTGGCCCGGCTGGGCGAGTTCGCCTCGTCCGGAAGGGTCACGGCCTCCGCCGTCACCGGCGCCGTCACCGACGCCGACCCCGTCTACTACCACGTGCGGGAAGAGCCGCGTGTCCACCAACTGGCGTTCGAGGTGACGGTGAAGGGGAAGGACGCTGATGCTCCGCCGGGGCCCAACATCCCGGCGGGTGGGATGGCCCGCTTCGTCTACACCATCACCTACACCGGCAACAACATCGTCTACAACGTGACCATCCAGGACCCCTTCGTCCCGGCGTCGCGGATCTCCTGCGACGGCGACCGGAAGCTGGTGTCGGGCGAGACCCTCCGCTGCACTGCCCGGGCCGTCGCCAAACCCGGGCCCTACGCTTCCCTGGTGACGGTGGTGTCGTGGGACGCCGACGGCCGGCGGGTGACGGCGCAGGACTGGGTGCACTACTACGGCATGGCGTAGCGGAAGCGCGGCCTGCGCGGCGGCCTTAGCATCGGTGCAACCGAAGGAGAGGCGGCACGATGCACAGGGTGGTTCACGTGGTGGGCACCGGGACGATCGGTGAACCCCTGATCGGACTGCTGGTCGACCACCGCGAGGTGTTCGGCATCGACGAGGTCACCTTCCACAAGCGCACCCCCAAGGTCGAGGAGCGGGCCAAGGTGGCCGACCTTGTCCGGCGGGGCGCCGTGCTGGCAGTCGACGAAGAGCGCGCCGCCGACTTCGTTGCCCTGGGCCTGGAACCGTCACTGGATGGCGGCGAGGCGCTGTCCCGGGCGGCGGTGGTCATCGACAGCACTCCTGCCGGCAACGAGAACAAGGAGCGGGTCTACGCCGCCCTGGAGGGCCCCCTCGGCTTCATGGCGCAGGGCTCCGAGTACGGCTTCGGCAAGATGTACGCCCGAGGCATCAACGATGAGGCCCTCGTGCCGGGCGAAGACCGCTACCTGCACGTGGTGTCGTGCAACACCCACAACATCTCGGTGCTGGTCAGGGCCATAGCCTTCGAGGGGGCCACCTCGCACCTGGTCGACGGGCGGTTCGTCTGCATGCGCCGGGCCAACGACATCAGCCAGGACGGGTCGTTCGCCCCCAGCCCCACTGTGGGTCGTCACGACGATGCCCGTTTCGGCACCCACCATGCCCGGGATGCCCACGGGGTGTTCTCCACCTTGGGTCACGACCTCCCCCTCTGGTCTTCGGCAATCGTGCTGAACACCCAGTACATGCACGTGCTGCACTTCAGCCTCACCCTGGACCACGACGTCACCGCCGAGGAGGTGGTGGCTCGCCTCGCAGCCAATCCGCGGGTGGCGCTCACCCGCAAGCGCTCCGCCAACCAGGTGTTCTCCTTCGGGCGGGACCACGGGTACTTCGGGCGCATCCTCAGCCAGACGGTGGTGCCCACCCAGACCATTGGGGTACGCGACGGGCGCACCGTGGTGGGCTTCTGCTTCACCCCGCAGGACGGCAATGCCCTGCTCTCCTCGGTGGCCGCCACCCTGTGGTACCTGTATCCCGAGGGGTTCGAGGAGCGCATCGACGCCCTGCGGCCCTACCTGTTCCGCGAGGTGTGAGGCGGCCCGGCGGCCGGGGGCTCAGTCCTTGTAGCGCCAGACGATCCGGCCCCGACTGGGGTCGTACACCGACAGGTCCAGGTCGACGCGGTCCCCGGGAAGGATGCGGATGTAGCGACCGCGGCGCATTTTGCCCGAGGCACGAGCCAGGACCTCGAGGCCGCCGTCGACTTCCACCCGGAACATGGCGTTGGGCAGGGTCTCCACCACCGTGCCCTGGACGCGAACCACATCATCTTGCTTGGCCAAGGAGGACCCTCGCCGTTCTGTCGCCCGGATGGAGCCCCGGGCGCGGTCGCCCGAACCCGGGCATCTTACCGGCCGGTCGGCCCCGTTTGGGAATGCTCAAATCCGGTTTGGTGTTGTAATGGAGGCTGCGGATGGCGCCGGCGCGGGTCGGTCTTCCCCCCCAACTCCCCCAGTCCGCTCCGGCGCCGCCGCAACTCCTCGCTCTCCTCGTCGGGTGTCTTTGTCGTCGCGCCCATTGAGTAGGGTGGAGGCCGTGACACAATCCTTCATCCGCGTAGTGGTATTCGATCGGGAGCAGTGAGGAGCGACCGGCAATGGGCGGCACCGTCGATCTCGACCTGGGCAAGTACCGGCTGGGCTGGTCCGATGTCGAGGACTACGTCTTCAAGCCGCAGAAGGGCCTGAACCCCGAGATCATCCGCCAGATGTCGGCCATGAAGGGCGAGCCGCCCTGGATGCTCGAGTTCCGCCTCAAGGCCTATGAGCGGTTCCTGCGCAAGCCGGTTCCGCAGTGGGGTGGCGGCGGCCTGCTCGACACCATCGACTTCGACGACATCTACTACTACATCAAGCCGATGGAGGGCCAGGCGAAGGACTGGGACATGGTGCCCGAGGGCATCAAGAAGACCTACGAGCGCCTGGGTATCCCCGAGGCCGAGCGCAAGTACCTGGCCGGGGTCACCGCGCAATATGAAAGCGAGGTTGTCTACCACCGCAACCGGGAGGACCTCGAGCGCCTCGGGGTGCTGTTCTGCGACATGGACACCGCTCTGCGCGAGTACCCCGACCTGGTGCGGCAGTACTTCGGCACGGTCATCCCCCCCGGCGACAACAAGTACGCCGCGCTGAACTCGGCGGTCTGGTCGGGCGGGTCGTTCATCTACGTCCCCCCCGGGGTGCACCTCGACCAGCCGTTGCAGGCCTACTTCCGCATCAACGCCGAGAACATGGGCCAGTTCGAGCGCACGCTGATCATCGTGGACGAGGGCGCCTTCTGCCACTACGTAGAAGGCTGCTCGGCCCCCACCTACTCCAGCGACTCGCTCCACGCCGCCGTGGTCGAGATCATCATCAAAGACGGCGGGCGCTGTCGCTACACCACCATTCAGAACTGGTCCAACAACGTCTTCAACCTGGTGACCAAGCGGGCGGTAGCCCACCGCAACGCCAAGATGGAATGGGTCGACGGCAACATCGGCTCCCGTCTCACCATGAAGTACCCGGCGGTGTGGCTGGTGGGAGAGGGAGCCCACGGCGAGGTGCTCTCCATCGCCTTCGCCGGGCAGAACATGCTCCTGGACGCCGGCGCCAAGATCGTCCACGCCGCGCCCAACACCACGTCGCTGATCACCTCGAAGTCCATCTCCAAGGACGGGGGCCGGGCAGGCTACCGGGGCCTGCTCCGCGTCGAGCAGGGTGCGTCGAAGGTGAAGTCCTTCGTGCGCTGCGACGCGCTGATCCTCGACCCGCAGAGCCGCTCCGACACCTACCCCTACATGGAGATCGAGGAAGCCGACGCCTCCATCGGCCACGAGGCCACCGTGTCGAAGGTGGGCGACGACCAGTTGTTCTACCTGATGAGTCGGGGCCTCACCGAGCCCGAGGCCACGGCGATGATCGTGGCCGGCTTCATCGAGCCGATCGTGCGCGAACTGCCCATGGAGTACGCCGTAGAACTGAACCGCCTGATCGAGTTGCAGATGGAAGGCTCCGTCGGGTAGTCGCCCCTTCCGGTCGGCGGGTCACTCCTTCCTGGGGTAGGGCTGGTGGTGGTGTGCCTGGCGGTGATGGTGTCGGCAGAGGAGTCGGAGGTTGGCGAGGGTGGTTTGGCCGCCTTGGGCCCAGTGGGTGATGTGGTGGGCGTCGCAGAAGCGGGCGGGCATGCGGCAGCCGGGATGAGCACAGTGCCGGTCCC